>Ga0180430_10000073_pt1 | contig 114311 bp, 93 predicted proteins | sample SS_ome_9_FD_132999 | JGI IMG/M metagenome (GOLD analysis project Ga0180430, IMG submission 132999) | Hypersaline lake sediment archaeal communities from the Salton Sea, California, USA - SS_1_S_2 metaG | ecosystem: Environmental > Aquatic > Non-marine Saline and Alkaline > Hypersaline >...
CCGAGTTGCGGGGCATGAAGTAACGGCGAACCGACCAGAGTAAACGTCACCTCAAGGTGACCAAGACACCACAGGGGGCGATGGAGAAACACACTCTCCATCGCCCCCGTCTTGTTTGGGTGTAGGGGTGAGGGTGTGTGGGGGGCTAAGTGGGAGCAACGAACGGGCAGGCGGAGGGGCGTGGGTCGGAGAATCGTGAGTTCTGAGTCTCTCGCATGCGCTTGTTTGGCCCTTAGTTGTTGCTCTGCCATGCTGTCTGAGTGCCCAGGATTCGATGAGCTGATCGGACGAGCGCGAAGATCGCAGGTGTGGTGGGTTGGGGGAGAGTTTTCGTGGTCTCGGTGGTCTGGCGCCGTTCGTGGTTATGTGCACGGCTTTGTGCGGCGGCGCCGTTTGCGTGAGGTTCGGTCATGTGAGACAAAGTGCTACCGATTAGGAGGTTATGAGGATTGTCGCTGCGATCTGTGTGAGAACCGTCAATCCTGGCGAACGGTTACGATAGGCAGTATGCGTAGGGTCGATCCTGCCACTACACGCGATTGCTGCTTGGCTGTAGCATCCGGGATGCAGGCACAACTGCGAGGATTAGCCCGGCGTTGGGCTGAACGTTGAAGGGGGGGCACGTGGCGCCGGCTGGCCAAACGGCGAGACCGGAGATAGACTCGCCAGTGGAGACGTGACACGCGCACCGGACAACGATATGAAATGGAAGCTAATCTATCCCAAGTGGCGTAAGCTGGCGAGACAGACGCCGTTTCACCTGCCACCACATGGCGCGGTTGTGTTTGCGGCTGAGGTGCCCGGCGAGGTCGAGCTCGAGTTCCTCGATGACAATGTTGACGAGTTGGATTGCACTATCGATAAGCCTGATCTCGTCGCGCTGTCTATCATGCTCACTGCCCAGCTTCCCCGGGCTTTTGAGATCGCCGCATGCTATCGCGACCGCGGGATACCGGTCATCGCCGGCGGAATAGCCGCAACGCTTCACTGGGAGGAGTTGTCCCGACATGTCGACAGTGTCTTTCTGGGCGAGGTCGAGGGACGTCTTAGGCGTGTGGTGGGCGATCTTGCATCCGGGCGTCTTTCGCCGGTCTATGACTACCTGACCGATTTCCCGCCGATCGAGAGCGTCGGGACAGCCCGGCGCGACATCCTCAATCGTGACCGATACGTCTATCGCGGTGTTCGGATGCTCGATCTGGTTCACGCATCACGCGGGTGCCGGTTCAATTGCTTCCCATGTTGCACGCCGTTTTTGGGTGGTAGACAATTTCGACCCCGGCCCATCGAGAGGGTCGTCGATGAGATAAACTCGATCAACAACAACCGGTTGTTCTTCGTGGATAACTCGTTCGCCCAGGATCGCAAATGGCAGAAAGAGCTGTTTAACGCACTGATCCCGCTGAAGCGGAAGTGGGTCAGCCATCCGATCGAAAACGACGATGAGCTGCTGGACCTGGCGCATCGTGCCGGTTGTTGGTACGTGTACCAGGCAATCTTCGACACGTCCGACGTAATCCGCAAGCGCGTCGGGAACTACAAAGAGCATGGTATCGCTGTCGAAGGCACGATCATTCTCGGTGTCGACAACCATGATGAGGACTATATCAAGCGGCTTGTCGACTTCCTGCTGGAGATAGAACTTGACGTGGCTGAGTTCACGATTCTCACACCCTTCCCGCACTCTTCCATTCGCGACACACTCGACAAGCAAGGTCGGATTCTCAGCAACAACTGGGCAGACTACACCTGCGATCGGGTGGTCATTGAGCCCAGGAACATCACTTCGTCAAAACTGCAGGATATGTACGATTACGCCTGGGATACGTTCTATCAATCCGCCAGTCAGGAAATGAAGATGGGCGAGCTGTTCAGAAAAGTGGTAAAACGAGAGATCGAGGACGGAACCCACAAACCGGAAGCAGCCTCGGGCAAGCGACGTAGGCGCGGTTCACTCCAACAAGGCGGGCACTGAGCAAGACCGGTGGCTGATGTACTACTGATTTCCTGCAACATCACACGAGAGCCGTATCCCGTCTATCCTCTTGGGATGGCAATGGTGGCGCACGCTGCCAGAGAGCAAGGCCACCGCGTGACAGAGCTGGATATGTTGCGCATGAATTTGTCTTGTGAGCGGGTCGCCGAGATGGCTGAATCGCTTGCGCCGGATGTGATAGGCCTGTCACTGCGCAACATCGACAACCTTGATTCGTGCAGCCTGCATGCCTACGTCGATTACTACGATCAACTGGTTCGTGCTCTGCGCGAGGTTTCACAGGCTGCTATTGTGTTGGGCGGCTGCGGTTATTCGCTCTTCCCGGAGGTTCTACTCGAGCGCCTCGGTGGAGACTACGGCGTGGTGGGAGAAGGCGAGGCGGCGTTTTGCCGATTGCTCGAGGATGTCGGTATGGGCAAGTCGCCAACCGACAGGATTTTGCAGGGTCGGGTCGTCGTCACCAATAAGATGATGGCGGTGCCCGCACGCGACGCAGATCTTGCATCATACTACCTGCAAGAAGGCGGGATGCTCAACGTCCAGAGCAAGCGCGGATGTCCGCTTCGCTGCGCATACTGCAACTATCCGCTGCTGGAGGGACGGACTTATCGTTTCCGTCCACCCGAGGACGTTGTGGACGAGATAGACATGCTCATCTCCGTTTACGGTGCGGACTTCTACGCCATCGCCGATTCGGTTTTCAACGACCAACAGGGGCAGTACTTGTCCGTCGTTGAGGAGTTGGTCAGGCGTGGAATTCACGTGCCCTGGATGGCGTTCTTCCGCCCGCAGCGTTTCCAGCGTGAGCAGGTCGATCTTCTGCGCCGGTCTGGCCTCCACGCCGTCGAGTGGGGCACGGATTGTGCTACCGACGCGACACTGGAAGGGATGCAAAAGGACTTCACCTGGGAAGAGGTCCGTCACAGCAACCGTCTCTTTTCCGAGTCCGGTATCGCCTGTGCTCACTTCATCATCTTCGGGGGACCGGGCGAGACGGACGACACGGTTCGCGAAGGGCTTGACAACATCGAGAAACTCGACCGATGTGCCGTCTTCGCTTTTCTGGGGGTTCGCATTCTGCCCGGGACCGCCATCCAGCGCCGGGCTGTCGAGGAGGGTGTGATCTGTTCGAACCAGTCGTTGCTTGAGCCGGTGTTTTATCATTCGCCGGATGTTCGGCGGGACTCCCTGCATACCTCTGTAAGCAACGCTTTCGCGGACCGTTTGGACCGGGTCTATCCTCCAGGCGACGGTGCGGAGAAGATACAGGTATTTCACAAGATGGGCCGGCGCGGTCCTGTCTGGGATCTGCTCTGTGCCGATGGACGAACACGCAGACGCGGAAAGACGTCCACACGATGAAGGCGCCGCCCCGGTTCGACTCGAAGGGTCCAAGCAATGGGCCGCCCATTTCAAGATCTACATAGGATGGACCGCTTGCGGTTTGGCTTTGTCGCATGACCAGCCAACGCGTAGCGGTCGGAATCGGGGAACTCACGGGCGACACGGACGATTGAACGCCACGATCGGATAGAGCTTACTTTAGCGTGAGGTCTTTCTTTGGTGTCGTGAGTAGTCGTTGACGATACGTGAGAGGCGCGTCAGCAGCTCTCGTCCTTCGGTTGTGGTTTCCAGCCCGATGAACTGAAAACCGAGCAGCAATCTTCCGGCGCCCGCATCATCCTGATGGCGGAGAATTGCTTCGAGGATGATTGGGGGTGCTCCAGGCTTGGGTACGAAGAGACATTCACATGTGTCGCCGGTGTTGAAGCCCGAGGCCTCTGCTGCGTCTATACGCACGCCTCCGGCTGACAGGTCCTTCAGTTCACCGTAGCGTATGTTGCGACTGGTCCTGTCTCTTTCGCCCTCGGTGGACACGTTCCAGAACTGCACGGTTACGATGCTCGACTGAGGCGGAGAGACGCGTTGATATGCCCGGCGCTGCAGTCTCTGGAGGTGGCCTGGCCATCGGAGTGTCACCTGACCAGGAGCGGCGTTTTGTGCATCGGGTTGTCGAGTCGTGCTGAACATGCACTTCTTGTGCCCCATTCTGAAAGTAACGCCGAGTATCTCCCCGACGGGTGGGATGCCAGTGCTGTTCTCGCTACGGACCGTCGGGGCGTCGACGATAATCAGGCGTTCTTCAGGCGACCCTGTTACGAACCTGGTCTTGAAGAACTGCCAACTTCGCGGCAGGCGATGGGTCAGTGTGACCTCCAATCCCCGCTCTACGGAGCTTGCCAGGATATCGTCACGATGTGTTTCGGTTGTTGGTGGTGCTTGTGTCATGGCATCGGTCCTCGGTCTGGAAGTGTGCCTGTTCCTGGTCCGTGGAGTTCGTTCAGCAGTTCCTGCAGTCTTTCCCTGGTGAAGCCGGTCTCGTCGCCCGGTGTGAACTCGATCCCGACGATGACATCTCCTGTGGTTCCGGCTTGGGTGATGTTCACAACACAGCCGGTGAAATCGAACACCTCTGATTCCGGTCCTATTCGCAGGTGAATGTGCAGATGTCGGCCTACAGCCGTTCGCTGGGCGTCCACCTCGCGAACTCGGCAGGCGACGCCGTCGGGGCTCAGGTTCAGCAAGGCGCAGTCGCATTCTGTCGAGGGTTCACCGAAAAGAAGCGTCATTGTTGCTGGTTGTTCGAAACGGTATCGCCGGTTTCGTCGGCGTTGTACTGACCAGATAGTCTCTGGCCTGACCAGATAGACTATCCGCGAGTCTGTTGCGGACGCAGGTCTGATGCAGCGTGCAGGGAACTCGTACCACAGACCGGCTACGATGATGCGGGCTTCCAGTGATTCCGCCGCGAACAGGACACCTATGGAATCTGCAGAGGTGTTCACCTCGACGATGAGTGTGTCATCGCCGTCGGTGATCCTTCCTGCGACCTCGCCATGTCCGTTCGCATCGCAGGATCTGAGGCGGACAGGCGCTCTCTCTCTGACTGCTTCCTCGATGACTACCGAAGAGACATCCGGCGCCAACTCTTGCACCTGTCTGTTCGCTTGTTCGATAAGCTGCTCCATCGTGTCACTTCCTCCGCCTGAGTTGTTTTCGCTCGTGGATTGCAATGAACTGAGTGATGTCGAGCTGGCTACTTTTTAGGTCACCACCCGACCAAGGTTGAAAGGCAATGCCCATCCGCAGTGATTCACTCGCTTTGATTTCCCTGATGTGGCGGATCTCACAGAACATGTTGAACTCCATGTCCACATCCGGCAGGAAAAAGGCCATGTAGTAACACTTGCCGAGAGCGAAACCTGCTGCATGGCGCCGTTCAACAAGACAACTGGCCCCGCCGGCAGATATGTCCACCAACCGGCAGACTACCCTGGTGGCCCGTACTGGGCAGGCGTAGCGGTATGAGGCGTGAGGTTCGATGAATTCGCTTACGATTGGCTCGCCCGAAGCTAAGGAGAGCCTGTAATGAGTCCGGCGCTGGTCTTCACGGACTTCGGAGGGTATCTGGATCGCAATGGCCCGAACTCGAACGCGGTTGTTGATGCGCGAGAAGAGACAGGTTTCGATCAAGGTGCTTTCGAACCTGTAACGCATGCCGCCCAGCAGCATATGCACGCTTATGGTCTTCTGCGACGAGATGGCGGCAATGCCCTCCTTGCTGAGCGTCTCCAGGATTATCCGATCATCACGCAGCTCGAGCATCCGCGTGCGATGGCTGGTCAGGCTGCCGTCGGGAGATTCACAGTGAATCTCCACGGGCGTGTCGCGATCACACGCCAGTTTGATCAGATGTTCAGCAGGGTTTTCCTTGGTTCGGGTAGCCAAAGGTGCAGTTCCTATAACCACTCTGTATGCACAGTACCTCTTGCGTGTTCTTTCGGAGTTGTACCGCCACGACTTGATCGCAAGTGGCTGCGCCGATAAACACCAACCATGCAGAGCGATTGGCGATTTTGTCGCCGTTTGAGGCGTTTGTTTTCGGATGGAAAAGTGCCGCAGGCGGCGTACCGCAACCGGATGATGTGCCCCGACATCCCGATATCTGCAACGCCCTGTAAGGAAGCGAAGCCACCTTTCGCACGTCCTGAGGACCCGGTGTTTAAGACGGTGCCGACCCTGCGGACGTTCAAGGCGGACCTGGCAAGATCTGGGATACCCTTTGCGGATGAGGACGGGCGGACCGTTGACAGGCACGCCTTGCAGACCACGTTCATAAGCTGGTTGGGAGAATGTGGCGTTGATCCACGGGTACAGGCCCAGCTCGCACGACACACCCCCCAAGGCGTCACCCTGAAGCACTCCCAGGACTACTCATTGTTTGATCCTTGGGCGGAAATCGGGAAGCTACCCGGACCCCACGGTGAGAGCCGACAGGCTGCGAGGGCAACGGGTACGGAGGGCGCGGGGGTGGTTGTGCGCCCGGTTGTGCGCGCTCCCCGCATTCCAGGTGGTTTAGGTGCATCTTGTTGCACTAAGACGACAAGCACCGAAAGAAATCCTGAATCCAGTAAACGCTATAATAGCAGGGAAAACGGCGATTCTGACATGGTAGAGGGGATGGAGCCGAACGGACTCGAACCGTCGACCTCCTGGTTGCAAACCAGGCGCTCTCCCAACTGAGCTACGGCCCCCGTTTTGGACGCGGTGCTGTGCTGATTCGGCACGTTCGCCACACCGCGCACCCGTGATTTCTCCGCGTCACCGTTCGGACAACACAGCGTCCGCACAGCATTTCGGCGTTCGGCAATCGCCCGGCGAACATGCCGGCTGGCGCGGAGGACTGCACGAGCCTACAGCTCACTACCCTACTGGATTCGTCCAGTTTCGTAAACCGATGATTCGCAGTACCCTGGTGTGTGTGCTCCCACTTGGCGGTTGGCGAGGACCCGTCGCTCAGGACTGGAGCAAGGACACGACGCACCGACAGCGTCCGCCAGTGTGACGCCGGCCCCTCACCGGTAGGCAAGTTGCCCGTGGTACGCTCGCCAGTGGTGGCCTCGTTGTCTGATTCGGCAGAGGATAGCTGTGCCGAGTTAGCAGAGGGCGGCGGGCCGAGTGTGGCGTTGGTCCACAGGGGCGGTGAAATCGGGGGCAGGACGTTTGGTTTGACAGGGCTCGAAGCAGCGGCTAGCGTAGTTGCGGATATCGGAGAATGGAGTCGTAACAATGCCAATCGAAAAATGGTCCGACCAAATCCTGGTTGTTGAGCTTCAGGATGATCCGGCGTTTACGGATGACGTGACGGCCGCCATCGACGAAACCGCTTCCAAGACGAGCATGGACGTAGTCTTGGACTTCACCGGTGTCACCTACCTGAACTCCTCAAACATCGCCAAGCTCCTCAGGCTTCGAAAGCAGCTTCTCGGTAACAAGCGCCGTCTGGTGCTTTGCACAATCAACACCAACGTCTGGGGTCTGTTCATGGTCACCGGTCTGGACAAGGTGTTCGAGTTCGCCGACACCGTCGCCATCGGTCTGACGGCTGTTCAGCTCGCCGAGGGGGGGTAGTTTTCCACACGACTTCGCTGAAGAGGCAGTGTTGCGGTCCGATGGTTGGGCTGTGGCCTTGGATGTGGGGGACACTTTGAGGGTGGCGGACGGATCGTGCCTGTCAATCGGAGAGCTTCTCGACGGTCTCGATCGCTTCTCTGAGTCGCCTGTCGTCGGGATTGAGCTTCAACACACGCTCCCAGGCCTTTGTCGCTTCACGTCGGTTCCCCACAACGGTCATGAGGCGTGCCATGAGGTAGTGCACCTCGATATCTTCGTCGTTGATGGAAAACGCCAGACGCAGCAGGTCGCGAGCCTGTGCGAACTGTCGTTGTTCGAGAGCGTCGCGAGCGCGCTGACAGAGCAGGGAGAACCCGCTGGTTGCCTCCGGACCGAGCACGTTGCGGATTCGCGCGAGCACCAATGGCCATCCTCCCAACCAGACGGCGCCGGCGATCAAAGCCGAGCAAACCGAGAGCCATTGCGGGATCACATCCGGTACGATGAAAAGCCCCCAAAGCGCAAGCTGAGCCACCAAGGCGAAGAGCAGGGCAATCGCCAGCCCCAACCACTCACGTCGTAATAGAACGAGGCCCGTTCCAGGTGCGATCGCGCTTAGCACAAGCGCCCATGTTCTTCTCGCCTTCTCCGAAGCCATCCAAAGCGTCCCGCTGTCTCAGTTTTTCGTTACACGCGCCCCGATGAATCTCACCGGACGCGTCCAAGCCGCGTGGAGCACGGCCTTGTGAGTCCTGCCGGCGTGTTGAGGACGGGTCTTACTACCCCACGACTCACAGCTCTGGCGGACAAGCCGCCGGTGCGGCCCACGCACGTTGGCAGTCTGTCATGTGACCCGCAATGAAACGCAAGCCAGGATCGTGGTGGCGGTTCAAACCGAGCGGCTCGGGCCGCTGGTGCAGTATAAGCCCGCCGGCCTGGTGAGCCTAGAGCAAGCTCTATCCAATCGTAGCGTCCAATCGTTGGTGTCGTCCGTGAGTTCCTCGATTCCGACCGCTGCGTTTGAACTGGTTATGCCATAGCCCGAGGATGTGACCATCTTCTGCGACCAGGCATCAGTCAGTCCGCAGGGTGGGGCTTGCGTTGGGGCGTGGTCATTGAATAATACGGCTATGAGAATACTCGGCATCTCCAGGTTGGGTTGTTGTTTGGTCGTTTCCCTTGGCGTTGGCGGATGCGTGCAGCCTGGAGCCCCTCCGCTTCAGTTCAGCATCGGTCAGGTTCACGGGGTTGATCGGGACAAGGTCTTTGAGCGTGCGGAGTCAGCCCTCGTCAACGTGGGATACCGCATCGACAAGCGCGACCCCGTGGATGGCATCCTGATCACCGAGCCCATCCGCATGGTCGGCGATGGTGTCGTCCCGCGACGGCGTGCTTCAATCTCGCGTCCGGCGGTCTTGCGAGAGGTGGCTGAGGTGCGCGTCACACAGGCGGCTGAGGGAGTCAAGGTCCGTTGCAGGATTGTCATGCAGGAGCTGGCCACCGAAGCCTACCGGATGTTCATGTCGCAGCGTGCCGTCTCGGATTCGCCGGGGGCGACGCCGATCGAGCTTGAAGCCGCAACTACCGCTGAGCAGAACACGGTCTGGCGAACCGTCCACCATGACAAGCGCAAGGAACGCCGGGTCCTTTCCGCGATTCTGGCTGACCGGTCCTGACGTTTCCGGCTGACAGTTTGAAGCGCGATCGGCGTGCGGTAGATGTGAGTCGTTGGAAACGTCTGCGCTTTGCGGAGGCGATGATGATGGAAGAAGGGCCTTTGCCGTGACAGGGAGTCTTAGCGGTCTGCGTGTCCTGGTGGTCGGCCTGGGTCGTCTTGGCGGCGGCGTCACGGTAACGCGGTGGCTTGTCGGGCGAGGTGCGCGGGTCACAGTTACGGACTTGGCGGACGCCGAAGAGCTGGGCGGCTCGGTGGCGCAGATTTCTGATCTCGATGTGGTTTTGCGTCTTGGAGGTCATCGGGCTGACGATCTTGATGGCGTGGACCTCGTCGTCGTCAATCCGGCTGTTGACAAGAGCCGGTCGGAGTTCTTTGGAGAGGTTCTTCGTCGCGGGGTCTCCTGGACGACCGAGATGAACCTCTTCTGCGAAAGGTGCCGTGCTCCGGTGATCGGTGTGACCGGGACGTACGGAAAGAGCACGACCTGTGCGATGCTGGCGGAGGTCTTGCATAGCCGACTGGCGGCTGGCGGCTGCGAATACACGGGCGTTCATCTCGGCGGCAACATAGGCCTGTCGCTCTTGATGGAGCTGGATTCGATCAAAGCCACCGATCTTGTGGTGTTGGAGATGTCCAACGCCCAGCTTGAAGACCTTCCGAGAGTGCCTTGGGCACCTCGCGTGAGCGTGATTACCAACCTCCGTCCCAATCATCTAGACCGCCACGGTTCGTGGGAGGCGTACGCTCGAGCGAAACTGAACATTGTCATGGACCCGCATGGCGAGAGCACGATCATTCTGGGCGACGTAGGGTCTGATGTGCGGGCAATGCTGGAGGAACTCGTCCCGAACGCCGGTTCGAGATTAGTGGACATCGAGCCGGCTGACCCGCCGGTCGAGCTGAAGATCGCGGGGGCGCACAACCGGCGCAATGCGGATTGCGTGCTGACAATTGGGCGGTGCTTGGGGCTCGATGAGCCTATCGTACGTGCGGCGCTCGGGGAGTTCACGGGTTTGCCGCACAGACTTGAGTGTGTGTGGACAGTGGACGGTGTGGATTACGTCAATGACTCGAAGTCGACGACGCCGGCCGCCACCGTGACAGCCATCGAGTGTTTTGATGGGCCTATCGTCGCGATCGTTGGTGGGAAGGACAGGGGTGTGTCGTTGTCCGACTGTGCGAGCGCGTTGGTTCGCTCATGCCGGGCTGTCGTCTGCATCGGCGAGTCCGGACCGGCGTTCGCCCGGGCGATTCGCGATGTAGAAGGTCGGCGAGCACAACCTGCTGTTCACGAATGCGACGATCTGGATGAAGGCCTTCAAGTTGCCCGCGGCTGTGCGGTGCCAGGCGACACGGTTCTCTACGCTCCCGGTTGCCCGAGCTTTGACGCCTACGCAAACTTCGAGCATCGCGGAAGACGTTTCGCAGAGTTGGTCCAAGCTCTGTAGTGCTGCGGCGCATGTCATACCCATTTCAGTCTAAGAGCGTGTCCCCCAAGGTTAACGCGATGGGCTACCAGACCAGGCAGGCGTGCGACTGGTGGCTTGCCTTTCAGTGTGACGCCCGCTCCCTGTGATCGGCGAGCATTGCCGATTGGCGGCAACTCCTGCGCGTCTGCAAGGGTGAGCTTGAGAGGGGAGCAGTGGCGGCGGGCGGTCATTTCAGGTTTCTCTAATCTATTACTCTATAAGAAGTAATGGTCGGGTTGGGCCGCGCTGCCGTGGCCGTGTTGCTGGTGCGGTCTGGGTTCTTGGCACGCGCGGTGTTGAGGACAAATCCTGGATAAGACAGAACCGGTCCACGTTGATCGGTTGGTTGTAGGAGGAAGATCCGTGTTAGCGACTGCAACAGCTCAGAAAACAGGCGACTGGTTGGAGACTCAGGACTGGGAGTCGTTGGGGCTTGTGGTTCGTCGTCGGGCGTTGGAACGAGTGGCTGAGGACTTCGCGATGCGGGCTCGGCAGGATGAAGCGACACGCGGCGGGGCACTCGAAGGCGGGATGACGGAGGAAGGGCACTAGTGAGCACTTACGGGCTATGGTTGTCGGCGGCTGGTATGCAGGTGAATGATCACAAGCAGACAGTCCTCGCCAACAACCTGGCTAACAGCGGTACGGTTGGGTTCAAGCATGATCTTGCCGTCGTTCGGCAGCGTCTGGTCGAGAGTCGGGAAAACCCCGGCGCTCCTGGCGTCGCGCATCCGGTGATGGACGGACTCAGCGGCGGGCTGGAGACCTTGCCGACGCATGTCTCTTTCACGCAAGGGAGTATCGAACCCACCGGTCGCTCTCTGGACATCGCCATCGACGGTGAGGGTTTCTTCACGGTCAGCGATGGCCAGCAGGAGCGCTACACGCGCGACGGCGTGTTTACGCTTAACGCGGATGGTGAGTTGGTTCTGTCGGCTGGTGGAGGCCGCTGGAAGCTGCAAGGAGGAGGAGCGTCAATTCAGACCGAACCCGGACAGGGCAAGATCAGTGTGTCGTCTTCGGGTGTGATTCGCCAGGGCGACAACGTGATTGGCGAGATCGAGCTCGTGACCAACCCGGACAAGCAACAACTGAAGAAAGCAGGCGAGAACCTCTTCGAGAACAGGGGGAATGAGATGGTCCCGGCTGATGGGATCTTGATAGCTGAGGCGAAGGAGCATTCGACGTTCGACGCGATGCAAGGCCTCGCCTCAATGATCCAGGTGACAAGGGCGTATCAGCTCAACGCGACGATGGTCCAACTTCAGGACCAGATGACCGGTCAAGCGGTCAGCCGCGTCGGGAAGGTGGCATAGCGGGAGTTTTGAGTAATGGCGATTACCGCGCTGCATGCAGCCGCTTCGGGAATGAGAGCGCTCGACGAGAAGCTCAACGTCGTTGCCAACAATCTTGCTAACATCAACACCCAGGGTTTCAAACGAAGCCGAGTGAACTTCGAGGACCTGCTCTATCAGACCAAACGCGAACCTGGTGTTCCCAACTCCAACGACGAACCTATTCCGCACGGAATCCTCGTGGGTACCGGCGTGAAGGTCTCGGGCACGCAGCTCAACTTCGCTCCAGGAGCCGTGGACAAGACCGACAAGCCCTACGATTGGCAAATCGAGGGGCAGGGCTTTTTCATGGTCAGCACAGTGCAAAACGGCGAGGAGGTCATCGCCTATACGCGGGCGGGTAACTTCGTTCGCAACTCTCAGGGCAACATCGTACTCGCCAACGGCGATGGTTCGCTGCTCGACCCGCCCATAACGATCCCCGAGGACGCTGTGGAGGTGGCTGTCGCACGGAATGGTGAGGTCCGTGTCCGCCAAGGAGCGGATGCCACACTGTCAACGGCTGGGCAGATTCAGCTAGCCCGTTTCATCAACCCGGAAGGGCTCAAGCAGATCGGCAGGAATCTCTACATCGAGACCGATGCCTCGGGCACACCGGTGACCGGAACGGCAGAAACCGATGGGCTTGGAGCCATCGTGCAGGGTTATCTCGAGATGAGCAACGTTGATCCGGTGCGTGAATTGATCGACCTGATCACCACGCAACGGGCGTTTGAAATGAACAGCCAATCGATCCAGAGCGCCGACCAGACGCTCGAGGTCGTTTCGAGGTTGAGGAGGTTCTAGGTGGCTGTCAGCCGTGACTGAGTAGTCCGGCAGTCCGCCGGGTGGCCCACTTCTTTAGAGGTGGGGAACTCGATTGATCAGTTGTAGGGTGCGTCCCGGACGCACCGCCTGTTCTGTGATACGCAGGATGCGACAATGCAGCGCAAGGATTGCGACATCTTCAATCATACGGTTTCCGGCGGCACTTACCGGCAATACGTTGCCTGCACACGCCGCCTGGGAGGCCACAGGATTTCGAAAGGCGTTTCAGCCGTCATCGTCATGGTCTGTCTTGCAGCCGTCGCTCCGGCTGCGCGCGGTGGTTCTATCCGAATGTGGCCTGAGGCTGTAGTGGTCGAGGACGTCGTTCGTCTCGACGATCTGTGCCAACTCAGCGGATTTTCAGAGGATCAGGAGCTTGAGCTGGCCCGGGTGGCTGTCACCGGAGCGCCTGAAGCGGGCGGATCGGTTATTGTTCATTTGGACATGATCCGGTCGGCTTTGACCTCTTCCGGCGTCAACATGGCCCGGGTCACCATGGGCGGAGCGGCTGTCTGTGCAGTATCGCGCCCGGCGAAGTTGGCTCCGTCAAAGACCTCGATCGCCAAAACCGTGGCACGCCAGTCGCGCTCTTCCGGTTCCCACACACGTCCGAGTGTCGAGGATGCCCGAAATCTGGATACGACGTCAACGTTGCGTCAGGCGATCGTGGATTTCTTTAACGACGAGCTTATGCGGTATGAGGGGCGGGCGGAGGTCACTTTCGACCGCACTTCCGAACAGATTCTCGACCTGTCCGGTCCGGACTACGACTTCGTTGTCCGGCGACGTAACGGTCCGCCGCTGGGGTTGGTGAATCTGGAAGTCGTCGTTTTGGCTGATGGCGTGACGGTTCAGACCGTATCGCTGGTCGCCAGCGTGAGTATGGTCCGTGCCACCGTCGTGGCACGTGGGCCGATCAACCGCAGCGCCGTGATTCGAGAATCAGACGTGAAGCTCATGGAGATGGCCTTTGGGCGAATCGATCGAATCGGGATTTCGAGGCTCGATCTGGTGATAGGCCAGCGGGCAAAACGATTCATGCCCCCAGGGACGATGGTCGCCGCCTCCGATCTTGAACAGGTTCTGCTGGTTACTCGCGGCCAGGTTGTGACGTTGGAAGCTGTCGAGGGCTCGATCACGGTGGTCACCACGGGCAAAGCTGTCGAAGGCGGGCATATCGGCGACGTGATTGCGGTGCGCGATCTGAAGAACAGAAGGACGCAGTACGACGCGGTAATTGTGGCTCCTGGAAGGGTACGCATCGGATCGGGAGCGATTCTTCGCAGGACAAGGACGGCGGCTGATCTGTATGTCGCTTCGCGAAGCTCCGGTCGCAGCGTCGGTGGAGCAGGGCTTACGGTGATTCGGGAAGGACGTTGATCGATGCAAATACGACCGGTCATCTTGGCTTTTCTTATCCTGGGTGTTTTGGGCGTGAGCGTTGCCTCGGCGCAGACCTCGTCACTGGGCGGACGCAAGAGAGAGGCTGATGCCAAGAAGCCTGCCAGCGGCGGACCTCGAGTTCACAGGGAAAAGCAAGGCAATGCCGTGATCGAAGAGTACTCGTGGATCGCGGTGAAACCCGATGAGCCCAAGACATTCAAGCCCAACGATCTGATCACCATCGTCGTGCGTGAGCAGCGCAAGTTCGAGGCTGACGCCGAGTTGGAAACCGAGAAGACATACGACATAAAGAGCGAACTGGACGCGTTTTTCAAGCCGACAGCCGGCGGGCTGGGGTCAGCCGCGTTTCGCAGGGGCAAACCGAACATCGACTACAAGTTTAAGCACGGCGTCGAGGGTGAGGCTGACACCAAACGCGAGGACAAGCTGACCACGCGGATCACCGCCAAGATCATCGACGTAAAGCCCAACGGCCTGCTGGTCCTCGAAGCCACCAGCCGCGTGGAACATGACGAGGAAGTCAGCAAGATCACGCTCACCGGCACGTGTCGCAAGGAGGACGTGACCGCGGACAACACGGTCTTGAGCACACAGATCGCCGACAAGAACATCGTTGTGAAAACCGAGGGAGCGTTACGCGACAACGCGCGGCGCGGTTGGATTCCGAAACTGATCGATGCGTTGAGGCCTTTTTAGAGCAATGAAGACTCGACGACTGATGACTGTGGTTGCAACGCTTATGGCACTTTGGGCCAGCGCGCCTTGTTGGGGACAGGCGGTAATCGCCCGTGTGGGCGACGTGACGCACCTCAAGGGCGAGGGCACCAACGTTCTGGTCGGGCATGGGCTTGTCACCGGTCTCAACGGTACAGGCGACGGCGACAACTACCGGGCGACGATCGAGAGATTGGCCCAAGGTCTCAGGAAACTCGGTGCCTACGTTGAACAGGAAGACCTCGAGGGTTCCAAGAGCGTTGCCCTGGTGATGATAGAAGCCGTCATTCCGGAGCATGGCGTTCGAGAGGGCGAGCGGATTGACGTCGTCGTTACGGCCGTCGGAGCAGCCAAGAGCTTGGCGGGCGGGCGGCTGCTTAACACTCCGCTGGTCTACGGCGATCCCAACGTCGAGGGTTTGTTCGCGACGGCGCGCGGTGGAATCGTGGTCGATGCAGACTCTCCGACCTCTGGAGTGATACGGGGCGGGGCGCGCATGGAGACCGACGTCTTCATGAATGTGGTCGCTTCCGGCGGCGAGCTGCTCCGCAACGGTATTACAGCTCCTTGGATCAACCGTGACGAATCGTACATCACGCTGGTGATTGACGGTGTGCATTCCGGTTGGCCTATGGCGGCTGCTATCGCCCAGGCTGTTGATAAGGAACTCGGCATGTCGGCTGATGTCGAGCGCGTGGCACTGGCGATCGACTCCAAGAGCGTGGTCGTCTTGCTGCCCAGGTATCAACTAAACGACCCGGCTTCGTGGATTCGAGACGTGCAGCGCACTCCGTTGCTTATGGAGTCAAACGAAGCAAGGGTGACGATAAACCGCCGAACCGGGACGATCGTGGTCACCGGCGACACGCGGATTTCTCCGGTGGTCGTCTCTCAAAAGGGCATGACCATCACTGTATTGAACTCCGGCCCGGACGTGACCGTTCCCAAACCGATGTTGGAGAGGAATGATTTTGTCCCCGTCGACATCGAGAGTAACCGCGGCGCCAACGTGAAGGACCTGCTCGAAGCTTTAAACCGGTTGAAGGTGCCATTCGAGGACCGTCTGGCGATTCTGGAAGAGGTTCGTCGCGCGGGCAAGCTGCACGCGGAGATTCTGTACGAGGGTTAGTCATGATCGACGCCATCGACAGCATGATGACTGTACAGCCGACAGGAGTGGTTGCATCGCCGGCCGACAGAGCGACGCGCGACACGAGCAAGCTTCGCGAGACAGCCGGTAGTGTTGTCGGGAATGTCTTTTACGGAACATTGCTGAAGCAGATGCGCGAAAGTGGCATCCAAGGCGAGTATGGCCACGGCGGACGAGGCGAAGAGGTTTTCGCGGCGCAACTGCATAACCTGTTGGCTGAGCGCCTGGGAGGCTGTGGGAACTTCGATCTGGCTGACGCCGTTTGGCGTTCATATGAGCGGCAGCAGCAGATGATCAGCACCCAAGACACTGGCATTGCACAAGAGGCGACGAGATGACCGGCAGGGAAACAAAACGGATAAGCGATCTTGTCAGGCTTTTGGAGGAGATCTCCTCATGTCATGAGACACTTGGAGGCGTGGTTCAATCGAAGATCGATGCGATGCGGCGCGCGGATATGGACGGAATGCGAATGGTCATACGCAAGGAACATCAATTGGTGCGACGCATCCACGAGTGTGAAGGTCTTCGGCGGCAGTTGACTGACGCCATTGGTCAGCAGATGGGACTTCCCGCGGGCAGGGCTCGGAGCATGACGCTGTCGCAGCTTGCGGACAGATTGTCTGAGGCTGAGGGGCAAAAGCTCAAGTCGGTCGCGGGCAAGCTTCGCGAGGCGCTATCGCAGGTAGTACGCCTCAACCGTCTAGCCGGTGCGATTTCGGCCCGTGTCTTGGGACATCTCAAGGCGGTGTTCGACTCGGTGGCGACCGACGGTGATCGTTCTGTGGGGTATTCAGGAAGCGGTCGCCCGGTCACGGTTCGGGATTCGAGATTACTGGAAGCGGTTGGATAGGAGTCGATCGGTTACTGGTCTGTTGGGCTTTATGTCATGGGACTTCTAAACTCAGCACTACACATCGGGCGAAACGCCATCCTGGGATATCAGGGAGCGCTGCAGGTTGTCGGTAGCAACGTAAGTAGTGCCGGCAGCCCGGACTACACTCGTCTGTCGCCACACCTGAGTCCGTTGCAGGGTTCGCTTCAGGTCGAGGGTCTTCAGCCGGGTGCCGGCGTTGCACTGGGCGACATTCGCCGCAATGTCGACGAGGCTCTTGAAGACCGGCTTCGTCTGGCCATCGGCGATCAGGAATCGGCGCTCGAACAGCAACAGGCCCTTTCGCAGATCGAGACCTTCTTCGACGACATCAACGGAACTGGAATCTCGTCGGCGCTTGGCACGTTCTTCAATACGTTCGATGATCTACAGAATACGCCGGAAGACGCCGCTTTGCGCGACCTGACCATCAACAACGGCGCGACGCTTGCCTCCTCCATTCAGTCGTTGCGGTCTCAGATTGAGCAGTCTTTCGAAGATGGGAACTCGCGAATCACCGACCTGGTCAAGCAGGCGGACGAGGTAGCCCAGAGTGTGGCTGACCTCAACAAGAGGATCGCGATTGCAGAGGGCAGCTCTTCCTCTACAGCGACCGGACTGCGCGACCAGCGCGACGCATTGCTCCGCGAGCTTAGTACCTACTTCGATATATCCGTCAAGGAACAGTCCGACGGCGCGATCAACGTATACGTCGGTAGCGAAACGCTGATTCAAGGCAATATGTATCGCGGGCTGGCGACGGAGGACAAGACCCAGTCCGGCATGATGTTCACATCGATCCGATTTGCGGACACCGGGGCGGAGGTCGCGATCAGCGGCGGCCGGCTGGGCGGGATCCTGATCGCTCGTGATACGTTGGGGCGAGATCAGATCGAGAGGCTCGACGAGCTGGCCGGCGCCCTCATCTATGAGATGAACCGACTGCACGCCGACGGGCAGGGGCTTGTCGGGCTGACTGACGTAACTGCCACGTACGATCTTCTGGCGAGTAACGTGTCGCTTGGCGGCACGGACACGGGTCTGAAGCAGGCTGTGCAGGGCGGCAGTTTCTTTGTCACGGTCGCGGATGAGGCTACTGGCACGCCGGTGTCTTATCGGATCGACGTCGTCGTGGAAGGCAGCGAAGAGGACACGACGCTCGACTCGCTGGCGGCTGACATAGATTCGCTGGTGACCGGGGTGTCGGCTGAAGTGACGAGTGATAATCGCTTGAAGATCAGCGCTGATGATGGGTTCACGTTTACCTTCGGGCATGACGGAAACCAACAGCGCGAAGACACATCCGGTGTACTGGCGGCGCTGGGTATTAACACGTTCTTCTCGGGTAGCGACGCCGGCGACATAGAGGTGAACAGCGCTATTGCTGATCATCCGGAGTTGCTGGCTGCGTCTTCGGTGTTTCTCGCCGGCGATGCAACGACGGCCCGGCGGATAGCGGAGCTTGGTGATCAGACGTCCGCTCTTCTCGACGGTGTGAGCATCACGGACTTCTATAACACCATCGCCGGTTCGGTGGCGGTTTCGGCGTCGGCAGCCAACGACAAGGCGGATGCGGCGGCCAGCGTGCTTTCGGTCCTGCAGGCACAGCGTGAGAGCATCAGCGGGGTCAGCTTGGATGAGGAGGCCATCGCCCTGCTCAAGTACGAACGCTCCTTTCAGGGAGCGTCGCGGTTTGTTCGAGTCGTGGACGATTTGATTTCTGAACTGGTGGCTTTGGTCACATAAACTGTGCGGAGATGTCATGGCGGTTAGTCCGGTCAGCTTGACACGAGTGACGCAGAACATTCGCACTGATTTCACTGCTCTGACGTTGCAGCAGAATCAGCTCGATCTGTTTAACGCGATGGCGCGCATATCCACGGGGCGAAGCTACGTGACACCGGGCGAGGACCCGGCTGCCGCAGCTAGAGCGCTGAAGCTGAACCAGGCGCTTTCCCAGCAGGAGCAGTTCGGCAAGAACCTCGAATATGCGGACGGCGTTTTGGCGTCGACCGACAGCTCGATCGCCGAGATCGACAGTTTGCTCATAGAAGCCTCTTCGATCGCCAGCATGAACGTCAGCAATCTGACCAGCGCCGACGAGCGCGATGCCGAAGCCGAGCTTGTCGCCGGTATCCTGGGGCAGCTTGTAGCAGTCGGCAACCGGCAGTTCAACGGGCGTTACATCTTCGGCGGGCGCCGGACGGATGAGATGCCTTTTGTTGATGCTCTCGGCGGGGTGGCGTACCTCGGCGATACGGGCGACCTGTTGACACGGGTTGACGAGGGTCTGACGGCTGAGGTCAACGTCCCGGGCAATCTGCTGTACGGCGCGCTATCCAGTCAGATCGCCGGCAACGTAGACCTGAGGCCGATCCTGAGCGACACCACCAGATTCGACAGTCTGAGCGGCGCCGGCGGACACGGAATCAGGCTTGGACAACTAGTCATAAACGAAGATGGCGGTGCCGGTCTGTTCCGGGTCGACCTCTCCAAGGCAGACACTATCGGTGACGCAGCCGACATGATCACCGCAGCCGCCGTAGCAGCCGGATCGAGCTTGACAGCTTCGGTCGGTGACAGTGGCCTGGTAATCACGCCCGGCGGGTCTCAAGTGACAATCACTGACACAAGTGTGGGTGCGGTTGCAGCTGACCTGGGTATTTTGACGAGCGAGCCCACTTCGGCGGAGATTACCGGCGACGACCTGGGTGTCCGACTAACCTCGCTGACCTTGGTGGAGAATCTCTCCGGTGGGGCGGGTATCGATCTGGACGGCGGGTTGATCATCACCAATGGTCCGGAGTCGGTGACGGTGGACGTGAGTGGCGCTCTGACAGTCCAGGACCTCATCAACAAGATCAACAACGCCGGTGCCTACGTGTTGGCTCGGATTAGCGCGGACGGGGCCGGCATCGACCTGTTCAACCAGGTTTCGGGTACTTCGCTGACAGTCGGCGAGAACGGCGGAACAACGGCGGCTGACCTGGGCGTTCGCACGCTTGACGTATCCACACCGCTTGATCGACTCAACATGGGCAAGGGTGTTACGCGGATGGAGGGGAAGACGGATTTGGCGATTACAGCTGCTGACGGCCAGTCGTTCGAGGTGAATCTCGACGATGCTGTTACCGTCGGTGACGTCATCGATCTTATCAACGCTGCGGCAGTGGAAGCAGGCGTGTCGGTAACCGCGTCTTTTGCGGTTGTCGGCAACGGCATTCGCATTGTGGATGAAACCGGCGGCGATGGTGATCTGGTTGTCGGTGGAGCCAATCTGTCGCAGGCGGCGTTGGACCTGGGAGTTGATAGACGTGCGTCGAGCGAGGATGGCTTGGAGCTATCGCTGTCCGGTGGGGACGTGAACCCGACACGGACGGAGGGGTTTCTCGACGCGTTGGTGCAGTTGGAGGAGGCGCTGCGCCACGACGATACGCAGGGAATCACGTTGGCGGCCCAGCGCTTGGACGCTCTTGCCGAAGAGGTCAGGCGCGTGCACGGCATTGTGGGAGCACGTTCACAGTCGATGCAATCGAAGCTGCAGCAGATGCAGGACGCATCGTACACGACTCAGACGCTGCTTTCAGAGGTTGAGGATCTGGATTTTACAGAGGCGGTTACCCGCATGCAGGCTGCACAGTATCAGCTTCAAGCGGGGATGCAGACCAGCGCTCAACTGATGAATCTGTCCTTGATGGACTTCCTCGGGTAGCGGGAGTCGAGGAACAGTGCCATCTGGTGGCGCTACTGAACTGAACTGGAGTGGGAAGTTGCAGCGGATTCGCCCGGCGTCTTATTGGCCGAGACGTCGTCGCGATGAGCGGCTGCCCGATGTGGAGGCATCGGGACGCGGGCTGTGTTTGCCCGCGAGCGGTAGGCACCGTTGAGTTTTCGACCGTCGTTCGGTCGCGGTGCTTGTTAACGCCGGTCGAACCAGGAAAGGTCATGGGAGGTTCGCGATGATAATCGAGACGTCGCGTTTCGGTCAGTTGGAAGTTGATAAGGACCGGTTGATCACATTCGTGGGCGGTATTCTTGGCTTCCCGGATGACAATCAATTTGCCCTTGTCCAAACGGGGGAGGGAAGCGCATTTTACTGGTTGCAATCGGTGAGTAACAAGGAGTTGGCGTTTGTGGTCTGTGATCCTCGGATGTTCGTTTCGGATTACAAGGTCCCAGTGAAGTTGGAGGACCTTCAACCCATCGAACTCAATGATATGGAGGAAGCACAGGTATTTATCATCGTCAACAAAGTAGACGAAGGCTTGACTGGTAATTTCCAGGGTCCGCTTGTGGTGAACGTATCTAACCACAAAGGACGGCAACTTGTGTTGAGCGATAAGCGCTACTCGACTCGGCATCCTCTGATGCAAGTCCCGAAGAAAGAAACGCTGGGCAAGACGGCATAGCGCCCGCTGCCGATCACCCCGGCGGATTTGGGTTGCCGGGCAAACAAGCGTACAATGGGGACTCGCAACTCAGGATCAGATCCGTTAGCCGAGGTTTTGCTTGTCGCAGTGATCGCTGCTCGCCGGTTTGTGAGGATATGAGTTCGTCAGGCCGGGCGCGGGAGACACGCGGAAGACGGGGCATCGGCGTGACCGAGGAAGGAGCCGAGGATGTTGGTGCTATCTCGACAACGCGATGAGACCATCATGATCGGCGATGATGTGGAAATCACCATCGTGGATATAAGAGGGGACAAGGTGCGCCTGGGCATCAACGCACCTAGGGATATTCAGGTCCATCGCAAAGAGGTTTACGATGCCATAAGAAGAGAGAACGAAAGCGCCTCGCGGATTTCCGGGAGCGAGGTGCCCGAGGCAGTACTGAGAAAAGAGGAAGAAAGGCGGCGGCGTGCCAACCACTGACACGGCGCTGCGCCCGGTTCCCAATTGAAAAAAGCCGCTGGACGTCGGGGGGCGGGCTTGTGAGATCGAAACCGAAGGAACGACATCCGTCCCGCGGCAAGAAGAGCAAACGCGGGAAATCATGGAGGATTGCTCATGTCAACGATCAATACGAACATCTCGGCCTTTGGGGCGCGGCGGAACCTGCTCGTCTCCCAACACGATCTGTCCACCTCACTCGAGAGACTATCGAGCGGTCTGAAGATCAACCGTGGTGCCGACAACCCTGCCGGTCTCATAGTGTCTGAGAGACTGCGCGCGGAAATAGCAGCCGTCGGGCAGGCCATCGACAACTCGTCACGCGCCATCAACGTCATATCGACGACCGAAGGCGCGCTTAACGAGGTGTCAGCCCTTCTGATAGACATCAATGGTCTGGTCGTCGAAGCGGCAAACAGCGGTGCCTTTTCCGACGAAGAGATCGAGGCCAACCAGCTCCAGATCGACTCAGCCATCGACTCGATCGCTCGAATAGCCAACACCACGACCTTCGCCGGTCGTAAGTTGCTCAATGGCGAGCTGGACTACGTCACAAGTGGTATCGTCTCGACCGAGCTTAAGGATGTGAATGTCCAGGCGGCCAAGTTCGGGCGCGCTGCTTACGTCCCCGTCTCGGTGGAAGTGTCACAGTCCGCCCTGCAAGCCCAACTGGCCTTCTCAGGACCGGGAATCAACGATGCGGTGACTATCAACCTCGCCGGGCCGGACGGCATCATCACCTTGTCGTTCCCAGCCAGCGCCTCAACCAGCGAAATGGTGACATCGATCAACAACCAGGTCGACTCCACGGGCATAACAGCCGAAGCCAGCGGTACGGACGGCTCTGCCGGGATGCGGCTCATGAGCCTTGAGTACGGTAGTGACGCGTTCGTGTCCGTCACCAAGCTCGGTTCTGGCGGGAGCTTTGATGTTGTGAGCAGGGATGGCGTGACCGACAAGCATGAAAACGGTGTGGACGCCTTGGCCACCATCAACGGGGCAGCCACTATCGCCAACGGTCTGAAGCTCAAGCTCTCCACCGTCATGCTCAAGCTCGAGATGAACCTGGCTGAAGACTTCGGGCAGGGAACCAGCGAATTTGCCATCACTCAAGGTGGTGCTCTGTTCCAACTCGGCCCGCAGGTAAACACCAACTTGCAGGAGAACATCGGCGTCAAAGCCATGCATCCCGAGATGCTCGGCAACGCCCTTGTCGGATACCTCAACGAGGTGAAGAGCGGACAGAGTTACTCACTGCGCAGCGGGAACTTCAAACAGGCTTCGGACATTCTTGATGAGGTCAGCACACAAGTGTCCGTACTGCGAGGTAGGCTCGGTTCCTTCGAGAGGAACACGCTCAGGACCAACATCAATCAACTGCAGATTACAGTGGAGAACCTTACGTCCTCCGAATCCGTGATCCGTGATACTGACTTTGCCGCCGAGACCTCGGAGCTGACCAGGGCTCAGATTCTCGTGCAGGCCGGCAATAACATCTTGGCGATCGCCAACGCCCAGTCGCAAAACGTCCTGACGCTTCTGGGTGGTTAGAGCGAGCTTCTGTGCTCTGTCACACCTGGAACTGTGGGTTGCGGAAGACGCTCACCGAGCCGAACCGCGACCGTCAGGGAGCGGCGACGCAAGAGGTGACAGGCGCAGAAGGCGGCCGCTTCCTGACGGGCGCGGTTCAGATGGCCCGCAGAAACACGTGTGATGTCACACTAGTACCGTAAGGCGACAGAACGGCTCTTCTCCGCTCAACGGCGCGACGGGCCGCTCAGCGGAGACCGAGAGCGTTTGTGAATCCTCCGCCCCCATCCTGCCGGGACGACGTGGCGTCTCGCAGGGTGGGGGGTGAACTCCTTTGAAGTCACCTGGACCATCCCATTCAGGGTGGCACGGGCAAGCTCGCTTGCCCGTGGGTAACGGAAGCAGACGCACGGGCAAGCAGCAGCTTGCCCGTGGCACCCAGTCGAGTGGCCCATCTCTTTAGAGGTGGGGGATGCGAACGGTCCGCCGGTTCGTGCCCCCACGGCTAAAGCCATGGGCCATCCGTCCGCAGCGTTGAGGCATCCGTGGCGTCCAAACAGTGTTCGTGAAGTGCCACCAGTACCTTGTTGAACACGGCACTAGAGCAACCGGCTGAGATGCTGGCGTGTGTCATCTCGGCGAACTGGCAGGACAGCAACGATGATCGCCCTTGAGACGCGACGACTGGTACTCCGCGAGCTGTCGCTCGCCGATGCGCCGGAGATGTGCAAGCTCAATGCTGATCGCCTGATGATGCGGGATATGGTCAGCCCTGAAGACAACTCGGTCGAAGCCGAGCGTAGCCGCCTTTCTCGCTATATCGCCCAAGCGTACCACACTGACGGATTCGGCATCTGGGCTACGGTGTTACGCGAGACCGACGAGATCATCGGCCGTTGCGGCCTGCGGCCACAGCGAATCGAGGCCGTCGCTGAGATCGAGATCACCTATCAAATCGCTTCTACCTGGTGGGGACATGGCGTCGCCACGGAGGCCGCACTGGCAATCCGCGATTACGCGTTTGTGTCGCTGGGCATTTGCCGACTGATCGCGCTGATAGCACCGGATAATATCGCCTCGCGTCGGGTGGCTGAGAAGATCGGAATGCACCTCGAACGCAACGTCGCCTGGCGTGACAGAGCGTTCGACCTCTTCGCGATCCTTCACACAACGAAGTGAGGGAGGACGAGATGAGGCGCCGAGCCAAACTACTGTGGATATGTTCGCCCATGCCGCTGATCACCGTCCGGCGAGTCATCTTCCGCGTCATCCTCATCGTTGAAGCCGAAGATGGTAAGCCAGTCCTCGGTTTCCTCGGTGGGCAGAGTTGCGGGTTTGGGTGAAGTCGGGGGCGGCGGAGTGTCGGCGTCGGACTGGTCGGCCACCTCCGGTGAACCGAAAACGTCGAGCCATTTCTCTGTCTCCTCTGGAGAAGGATGCTCGGGTTTCTCCGGAGCAACGGTGCGGTCCGGTTTCGTGACATCAATCGCGAACAGTTCCGCAACAAACTCGGCAGACCGGCTGCACGAGCACCGTCGTCGTCTTGCTTCGTACCTGATGGCTGTATCGGTGCTGACGATCAGTATGGTGCCGGGGTCCGTCACGCGTCTTATCATCTCGATGATGACGTCATCCGCCGTCCGCGGAGCGGCGAAGCTCAGTGCCACGCGCTTATACTTTACCTGTTGCCCCAGCGTCCAGCGAGAGGGCGGGCCGTCAAAGACGATGGTGACGTCCGTATTCGTCTTCCGCGCCCAGCGGGAGACGATCTTGACGAGCGTCTCGCGTCCGACAGCCGGCAGCGGCGCATGCTCGTGCATCGCGTAAAGCAGGTTGTTGCCGTCAATGATCGTCCGCGTAGCCATGACCACCAAGCCCAATGCTCGATAACCGACCGACAGAAGCGCTCACCGCTCGCGGACGAGCATGCCGCGATCGATCGAGAGGCGCTCTATCCCGTCGGCTGCCTCTTTCAACCAGCGCCGTGCGTCCGTGTAGTATCCAGCCGTCGGAGCAAGGCCCTCCACCTGCTTCGACCAGTACTCGTTGAACGCGTGCATGAAAAGCTCGCGGACGTACTTGCTATAGACGCTGGCCAGCGCCACCGGGAAGTGCTTGCGATCGCCCTTGGTGGCAAACTCGATGCGACACCGCTGGTCGCCTCGGGTCATTCGATACGCGCTTCGATCAGATGATTCCTCGATAACGGTCATCTCCCAGCCCGGTAGTGAGGTCATGAGCGGCTCGCGATAATGAACTCGCCCACCAAGCCTGTCGACCTGTACGCACACTGCATCATCGTCAGCGCCAGACATGATCCGCCCTACGATTCCAAGCACAATTCCCAGGACCACGGCGCCTTTGTTGTCCGTCTTTCTCACGATCCTGTTGTAGTGCCCTTCAAGTAGAGGTTCGCTGTATACATCGGAGAAGACGACCCTCTGGCCGTCGCAGTCTCGCCGAACCGCGCCGGCCCGGAACGGAACATCGCCGACGCCTTCACTGATTGGCAGCGGAAAATCAGCCTTCGCATACCAGGGATACTCAGCAAGACAGTCGCGGACGTTCGGCGCGAGCAGGTTCACCAGCGCCGGGAAGGTCTGCGGATACTGCCCGCGAACACCGAGCATCACCAGGGCGGTCCGCTCCAACGCGGTCATCCCCGAGCGAGACTTGTAGAGTTCCTTGCTGTCGGCGACTACCAGACGATGCTCATGCCGACCGCTTTTCTTGGCACAGGTTGAGCTGAGCACATCCCACAGGCATGAGTCAGTGCGATCTTCAGGCAGACGGAACACCACGCTTGAAACAACAAGAGGGCCAAGAATAGGCCCCAAGCCGGCTTCGTCTATCCCCACAACAAGGGCCATCGCACTCCTACTGCTTCGACAATGCTGACCTGCCGGATCGCCGCTGATCGGGTGGCCCACCTCTTCAGAGGTGGGGGACTCCTTCTGCCTTCTGCCCTCTGCCTTCCTAGTACCGGCGTTCAACGATGAACTCCGCCATAGCTGTCAGGGACGTCTTGGCTTCGCTCGGGGGAAGGCACTCCAACCGACCTAGAGCATCCACCACGTGTTCACGAGCCGACGCGATGGCATATTCGATGCTGCCGGTCTTATCAAGAAGATGGCGAAGTTCCTGGTGATCCGCCCCGTCTTCGTCATTGAGCAAAGCTGCCAGCCGCCGCGCCGTCTCGGGCGTTGCCTGCATCAGGCTGTGAATCGTCGGCAGCGTCGACTTGCCCAAGTCAATGTCACGACCGAGCGTCTTGCCCACCTGTGAAGCCTTGCCCATGATGTCCAACACGTCATCCACAATCTGGAAGGCAATCCCTGCCGACATGCCGTAAGCCCGCATGGAATAAGCAACATCGTCATCAGCGCCGGCGTGTCGGGCGCCCAGCTCACAACACGTTGCGGTCAAAGCCCCGGTCTTGCGGCTGACTATCTGGTAGTACTCCTCTTCGCTCAAGCTGACGTTGCCTCGATGGTGGTTCTGGAGAAGCTCACCCTCGCAGACGGCGTTGGTCGTGGCTCCGACCAGACGGGAAGCCGACTGGCTGTCCAGCTCACTGCACAGATGAAACGCGTGACTTATCAGGTAGTCGCCGAGCAGGACGGCTGCCACATTGCCCGACACCGCGTTGACGGTGGCCTGCCGCCGGCGCTCGACGGCTTCATCCAGCACATCGTCGTGCACCAGGGTAGCCATGTGGACCATCTCAACGACAGCCGCCAGCGTGTTGTGCTCCGACGTTAGCTTGCCCGCCGCCTTGCCCGAGAGCAGCAGTAGCGCCGGTCTGAGCATCTTGCCCCGATAGCCGCGCAACCGAGAGTGGAACTGCTCCACGCAGGCAAGAGCGCTAACAAGCTCCTCGTCGAAGATGCGCTCCACAAAGGCAAGTTCGTCGCGAATCGGGCTGTACAGCTCACTTAGCGGCAGAGTCACGCTACCCATTTGACACCTCTACAGAGCATACGTGGCACCGTGGGACTGGTGGCGTCAGTGTCCAATCGGGGCCAACACAGACCAAACGGCCGCGCCACCCGATCAAGACAGCCTCCAAGTCAGGTCCCAATTGTAACGCTGGAGTATGCCCGTTCCAATTCGTGTCAAAAGTTTTGAAAGGAATTGAAATTCGTCAGCCTGCTTCTCGCGGAGTGCGAGCCCGATCGGTACCGCCACCGCCCAGCGGGCCTGTTAACGTCGGATATGGTCAATCCGATGACGTTTCATCGTACATCCGCAGCACTTCAGCCACGCTCCAAGCCTGTGCGAAGCAACCTCGGGGGTGATGCGGCGCGTCGCCGTCGAAAACCTCGCTGATCTGCCCCAGGCAGGCCTCCGACATGTGGGTAAGTAGCGGCGAGAGCATCTGTCGGCCGCTCTCCCGGGCGTCCGCCGAGAAGCCGTCGATGCGGAGGCAGGCCTCCACATACGGGCCTATCAACCAAGCCCAGACGGTCCCGTTATGGTACGCCCGGTCGCGCTGCGCTTGATCCCCCGCAAGCCGCCCGCAATACCGCGAATCCATCGGCGACAGACTCCGCAACCCGTAAGGTGTGAGAAGATGATCGCGGACCTTCTCCAGCACGGCTTTCCGTGTTTGCGGGCTTAGTGGAGAATGAGGAAGACTGACCGCGAGGATCTGGTTGGGTCTGACGGCAGCGTCGGGACCGTCATCTCCCAGACAGTCGTACAGACAACCGTCGTGAGCATTCCAGAAAGCGTCTTCGAAGCTCCCCTCGATCTTGGATACGATTCCGGCGAGCCTGTCGGCTAGCGATTCGTCAGCCGCCCGCTCCCGCTCGAGCATCGTGCGGACTGCGGAATACCACAGCGCGCTTACCTCGACGGGGAAACCGTGACGCGGCGTCACCGGCACGCCGCCGACCTTGGCATCCATCCAGGTGACCTGTGTCGAAGCGTCGCCGCATCGCAGCAGACCGCGGTCGTCCGTGATAATGCCGAAGTCGGTTCCACCGATGAATGCATCAACGATCTTGCGACAAGGATCAGCCAGGCAATCGGGCCAGGCCTGGGCGTCACCGGATCGTCGCACATAAGCGTCGGCTGCATGGATAAACCACAGCGAGGCATCGACGCTGTTGTATGAACACTCGCCACCGTAGTCGTTGAACAGATTGGGGATCAGACCGTTGTGCTGCTTGCCGGCGAAGGTCGTGAGCACCTCCTTCGCTTCGTCGAACCTGCCTGTTGTTAAGAGCAGCCCTTCGAGGGAGATGAACGAATCCCGCCCCCAGTCGCCGAACCACGGATAACCAGCCAGGATGGTCGTTGAGCGCTTCTGCAAATCCGACCCGCGGCGCACGACGAACTGATCAGCCGCTCCCGCCAGTTGACATCGGATCGGATCGTCCCCATCCGCGCCCGGACGCACTTCGGGCGTCAGGCTCAGAGCATCCTCCGCAGTGGTCCGTGCCGCCGTGGGATTCTCGGGGAATCCAACGGCTGTCAACTCTATGACAATCCGCCCCGTACCCCGAGCAGTGAACTGGCCCGGACAATAGAGGTCTTCACCGCCGGACATACCCCGATCAAGCTCCACGCGGTATCTGAAGTCATGCCACCAAAGAGCCTCCAACTCGAAGGCAGCTTCGCAAAGCCCTTCACCTTCTCTTGAACCCATGAAAAGACATACCTCAGGTGAAAGCCGGTTTTGAATCCAAAGCCCGCCTCCGCTGCGCGCGATCACCCAGGGGTCCTCAGCCGCCTGGTGCTGCAAGGCGTGGAAATCGCGCATCGCAACCAGTGGCGAGAGCTTGACCAGAAGGTCGTCCGACTCGCCGGCGCTCACCACGTATCTGATCCGCACGACATCTGCGTCACGGGCGAGGGTAATCTCTTTGGTAAGCTCGACTGGCCCTTGCCTGTACACAAACCGCACACATGAATCCGCGGACAACGTGTCACAGGCGAAGTCCTCGATATGTTTGTACCCTTCCGGGTGAATCGCCCCGGGAAACTCGAACGATGAAAACTCAAACGCGCTGTCGCCGCACGTCACTTTCTCCAGCATGTTGGCAAGGAGCAGATGGCGTCCCAGAGGCGGAGCTTGAGGGGCGACGAGCAAGCCGTGGTAACGGCGAGTCGGACACCCGATGACCGTGCCCCCGGCGAAGGCGCCCCGCCGATTAGTCAAAAGCCACTCGCGACCGAGCTTCTCCTCGACAGAACCTTCCAAAGCCCTCTGCGCCAGGCAGTGGCATTCAATCGTACTCGTGTTCACAATCGACTCCTCAAACAGGCACTGAATCCACCCTCCTCATGCAAACACACGCCCACCATTGTGGCACCGTCTTGCAAGACGTTCCAGTGGAATAAGTGACAAAACCACTGATAGCGCTCCGTCAAACAAGCGACACCGAGCCACACACCGTTTCCGAGTGCACCGAAGCGCCCAAAACATGCGATGTTCGCGACCCGCCAATCGACGACCTACGGGGCATTAGTGCTTCCGAACACCTCGAAGGAAGACGGACATATCGCCAGAATCGATCCACCCGAATAGCCATCCGCTCCATTCGAGTTCTCCGTGCGGGTTGAGGCAGAACTGAACCTACTGCTGAACACCGACGGCACGCTCCGTCCGTCCATCTTTCAAGACCAGCAAGCCACAGAACTCGATACGCTTTTGGAGGCGACGATGAGATGTTCTTCCGTGAGAGGTACTGCTGCGGTGTCAGTGCCGGATACCCGGGCCCAACACTGTCGGGCACTCGCCATCTCGAACTACTTAAGCTCGCGACGTGATACACGTCAGGCAGAATTCGAGTCACATTGCCGTGGCCACCGAAGGCGATCCAAACAATCAGGCCAGGTTCTCTCAGCGCCCGGCACCTGTTCGTCTCGTGTCCGACACACTGCAATACCTCCCAGTCACCCTAGTTTTCCTCGTTCGCAGGGACGTGGCACACAGGGCAATAATGTTGAGCGATTCTCTGGAGTTTTCTTCGTCTGATGTCCGATAACCGAATCGCGCGGAATGAGTGGACGTAAGCAGTCAGGAGTGTCTTCTTGGGAGAATGTGGACATGGCGCGGAAATCCGACGTTTCGATGATGTGGAAGCTCTTTGCCGGACTATGTACAGCCACCTTGCTCGGCACCAGTTGCAGCACGGAGCAGATAGCTGCTGTAGCCAATGGCGTGGCAGCCATCGCCGGCGCCGAACAGGAGGATGACCCGAGTTTCAGTGATTGGCTCTCAGATGAAATAAAGGACTGGTAGCGGTATGTTCTGCCGATTTTCACGGACAGCCCCTCGTTCGAGGGATCGTATGGCTCGTGCGTAGGGTCTTGGGCACGATCAAGACGACCCGCACGGTTTCTGGAAAGGGGCTTTGGACACGCAACATCTAACTTCTCCTCGGAAGGCTGACCGGCGGCGTGAGCAAGGAGGCGAACGCCGCCCCAGCCTGACGGTGAGACACTTCCAGCAAATTCCCGACAATCGACCGCTCTATCGCTGGTTTGGCAGGCTAAGCTACCGTCCGAGGATCCGCACGGGCGTGAGTTCCGCTCACAGACAGTCGTTCAGAAACTCCTGGACCTGAGTAAGACGAAACGCTATGAAGACTGACAGGGTGGTGTCTCAAGCCAAGCAGCGGTATTGCACTACCTTGTAGGTTTTCCTCGACGTGTGTTGGAAGAGCGGCCGATAGAGCATACAGTAAGCGCTCTGGCGGCGTTGTTGCGTTCTTTCAGGCAGGCCTTCCGATGGAAAGGGTCCGATGCAGAAGTTCCTTGCGGGCGTCGTCTTGCTGGGATGGCTCCTTACCGGGTGCTATCACGATTCTTGGATACGCGAGCGACCACCGGTCATCCTGCCCGGCACGCAGTCGAACAAGGTGGTCTTGCCGATAGATGGCGGTCGACCGTCTCCGGACAGATCTACCGATCAGCCTCCTGTCGAGCCCTTGGTTGATTGGTGCCATCCCCGCGACGGGAGGATCAGCTCGCGGTGGACCTGGATCGTCATCCACCACAGCGCGACTGAGTCGGGAGGAGCTGCCTGTTTCGATCGGGCTCACCAGCGGAACGGATGGGATGAGCTCGGATACCATTTCGTCATCGGAAACGGGACGGATACGCCGGACGGTCAGATCGAGGTCGGAACCCGGTGGCACAAGCAGAAACACGGCGCTCACTGCAAAACACCCGGCAACTACTACAACAACCATGGAATCGGCATCTGCCTGGTGGGCAATTTCGAGAAAACCGCACCGACGCTGCTACAGCTAGAAGCCCTGGATGAATTGCTCCGGTTTCTCTGCAACGCGTGTGGAATCCCGCCTGAGAGGGTAACAACGCACAGTGAGGTCACCCACAAGACCCTGTGCCCCGGACGCAAGTTCGGGATCGAATCGGTCCGCCGCCGCCTCAAGGGCAACTGATCGCGAGGAGGATGTGGTTGCAGAAAAGCGGCCTGTAGAGAGCTTTTTCTGCGTCGGGGATTGTCTAATATCGGATGTTCTAAACCGCAGCCTGTTTCCCGCCGATCGGTACAATAACGTGCAAAGTGGGGGACCAGGCTGTGTTGCCTGGGAACATCACGAGCCGTAGACTTTTGTGCCGATAGACGATTCGGCGCGGTTCGGCGATCGCCCAAGCCGTTGCTTATAGGTCTGATGGAGGAACGGACGAATGACCAATCGCAAGCTCTCAACCCGGTTCCGGCGTTTCGCAGCCGTCCTTGTCGTCGGCGGATCGGTTTTTCAACTCGGCGGGTGTGACCCGGCGGTTCGCAGCACGATCCTGAGCGGTCTGGAGTCGACGACCACCAGTTTGACCAACACGCTGATCTCGGCGTTCTTCATCAGCCTGGAAGACGACGAAGCGTCGAGTACCAGCCTCACAACGACCTGATCCCACCGCAAAGGCCAAATGCGTGCGAGTCCGGGACCGTTGCGGGGGGCTGTACGCGCGCGTTTAGAGTGTTTTCGGTTTCTGTATAGCGGTCCACTTCCCGCACCGTTGAGGTGAAAAGTACCGCTCGACTGCTACACAAAACTAGAGATTGCTCTAGTGAAGGTGGAGTTTTGTTATCTTCGCAAGAGCGGCGGCACGTTTGCGCGCCTCCCTTTCCCCCTCGCGGTAGAGCTTTCGCAGAGCTTCGATCATCGTGTCTTTGCTGACACCCTGAAAAAACCGCAGCGCTTCCTCGTGCTCCGTCCTGCCCTCCTCTGGGGTTAGCGCGTGCCCGTGTCCCGGATGACGAAGCAGCGCCGCCATAGTACCGGCTAATCGGTCCGCCGACGCACTCGCTTCTCGCTCCCCGGTGTTGTCCCTGGCCGGTTGTAAGCCCATGAGGAAATCGCCACGAACTCTCGTGCAATCCGCCACGACAGTGACGAATCAGCTTGCTTCTATCGAAAGTCTACATCACGCTTATCGCATGGCCAAGTACATTACGACAACATGCGAAGGCATTAATTGCGCCAGTGCCACATTATGGCATCCCAGATTGCCCTACTTGCCGAATTGCATTCCCCATCTTGTACAGTTGATGTGATTACACAGAACAGTCCAGTGTCCCACGCTTGCCGTTCTTGCCGGTCAATCGCATTTCAACAAGCGATAAGCCTCGGCAGTGCCGACAGCTCAACAAGGGATGCCCCTCACAACCCAGATCAATCCCAAAACCGGGGCATCGCCGACCTTGAATCTATGGGGCGGGCTGCTGATCAGGACTGCAAGGCAGAGCCGCGACTATGAAAGAGCGGAGACAGCCGGATGGTGCTCCGGCAGGTGGCCGCTTCCTGACGGGCGCGGTTCGGATGAACCGCGAGAGCAGTTGTGACGGAGCACCAGGTAATTGCGACATCGGTCAATCTGAGCACTTGTCGTCGGAAGTGCCCGAGTCATCCGGGGGACGGAAGGCGGACTTTTCGAGGTTGCCGTCGGCACGCTCCTGTAGCTTCTGTACCTTGTGCTCTGCCTTTGCGAGGATGCTCCGGCACACCTTGACCAGGTTCATGCCTTGCTCGTATTTACCGATGGACTCCTCCAGACCTATCTCTCCCTGCTCGATCTGCTGGGCGATCTGCTCGAGCTGCCGCAAAGCCTCTTCAAAGCTTGGTTTCTTATTAGTCATTGTTCGTCGAAAAGCTCCAACTGGTTGAGATTGACCACCTCGGACTCGAACTCGCCGCAGGCGGTCTCGGTGATGATTCGTTGCCCGTCGGTAAGCGTGCCGGGCGTGCGAACGACCTTACGCTTCTTCTTCGTGCGGGTAATCGTGTAACCACGTCCCAACACGCTCTTGTAGCTAAGCGCCGAGAGCACTCCATGGTGAAGGCGAACGTCATGCTTCGCCCGCAGGAACCGGTTACGCATCGCGGAAGTCAGCACGGCGTCGAGATTGGCAACGCGCCCGGCGCTAAGCGGTAGGAGCTGCTGCGGTGAATTACGCTCGATGCGGCGCACCGCGCCTGCGACGTCTCGATCAGCCTTGCCAATCAATCGCTCCATCGAGCGATAGAGATGATATCGAGCGTCTCGCAGGCGGACAGCCGTTCGAAGAAGATAAGCGTGTGGGGCGATTCGCCGCAACACAGCCTCGAGATCGTCAACTCTCCTGCGGCGCCCATACACGAATCGTTCGAGATTACGTTGCATCCGCGTCGTGATCTCGTCCACGGATTCCTCACGGCGGTGAACCAGCCTCAACGGGTCACGGTACCACGCAGACTTGACCAGGCCATCAAGGCGCAGCGAGGCAAGCTCGATTCCTCCGTGAAAGGCCCGGGTGATCTGGGACTTGTGGCGGGCAAGATCGTCGAGCACGTCCGCGAGGACCGGGACAGCCAACTCCGCAGCCGCGGTCGGTGTGGCTGCCCGAACGTCGGCTACCAGGTCGGTGATCGAAACGTCCACCTCGTGCCCCACGGCGCTAATGATCGGAATCCTGCTCTTATGGACAGCCCGGGCGACGACCTCCTCGTTGAACGCCCAGAGGTCCTCGAGCGAACCGCCGCCTCGCCCGACGATCATCAGGTCAACGCCGCCCAGCTTTCTGTCACATGCGTTGACCTTGGCGATGGCGGAGGCGATTTCGCGGCTGGCGTCGAGCCCCTGAACCCTCACGGGAAATACCAGCACCTCGACGCAGGGATAACGCCTGTCGATCGTGCGCAGAACGTCCACCAGAGCCGCCCCGGTGGGGCTGGTCACCACGACGATTCGCGCCGGGTACGGGGGAAGCTGCCTCTTTACGCCCGGATCGAACAGGCCCTCCTTGTCCAGCCTCTCGCGAAGCTGACGAAAGGCCAATTCAAGGGCTCCGACGCCGCGAGGCTCGATCTTGCGGGTGTAAAGCTGATACCGGCCGGCACGCTCGAAGACTTCGATTCGCCCATCAGCGACGACTTCCAGACCGTCGGCCGGCGCAAACCTCAACTTGGTGGCTGCGCTGCGCCACATGACGCATGAAAGTTCGCTCGAGGCGTCCTTGAGCGTGAAGTACAAATGTCCGCTGGAGTGGCGTTTGAAGTTGCTTATCTCACCGACGACGTGGATGGCGGTCGGTAGTGCATCATCGATGGCCCGCTTCACCAGATTGGTGATCTGCGATACGGTCAGCATCCCATCCCGCCCGCCGGGTCGCTTGGATTCGGCTGTCTTGACTCTTGTGGGATCGAATGGTCTTCGGGCCATGACTTGACTCTATGACACCCGGCGGAAAAAGTCGAGATTTCCCGAAAATCCCGTCGTCCAAACTGCATAGCGTTTCGTCCTTTGGAGTGGATAGTGGGAATTATGTCCCAGCGTGAGGTCGCCGGGGCTGATCCGGAAACCTGCTGTGGAAACCACGAGGATACCATCATGAAACGCCTATGCGGAATGTTGCTTGCGGTTGCGGTCTTGCTTTCGGGCGGCTGTCTTCGCCGCACCGAGATCATTGTCGTATCTCCCGACGGGTCAGCCAAGTTGCTTGCCAAGTTCCATGGTGATCGTGACGACGCCGAGAATGGCGATCCGATGCCGTCGGAGCGTGGCGGCTGGGAGGTTTCCGACAAGGTGAAGAAATCAAAAGACGGCGAGGAGGAGTTCGAGCGGCGAGCTGTTCGTACGATCAAGCAGGGTGATCCCTTTCCGTCGACCTACGCATCTGGCAGTGATGAGTTCAGGGAGGCTGCCCTGGCGTTCCCGACGAGCGTGACAATCGAGCATCGCCGGGACGGCACCTATTACCACTTCAAGCGGGTGTATCGTGCAAGGAAGGCTGCTCGGATTCAGCACTTGAAGAAGCAGGTATTTGAGAACGACGAGATAGAAGCAATCACCGACAAGGAGCCAGGTGAGCTTACCGGAAACGAACGCAAGGAGCTTGCCAAGGCGTTTATCAAGCTCGAAGCCCACAAGACGAGGTACTTCATCGACGAGGCTGGTGAAGGTCTCGCGGGGGCGCTGCCGCAGGATGCGTGGCTGCCGATCCGCGGGAAGGTACAGAGGTTGTTCGATGCCGACGATCTGCTCGATCAAATCGTGGAAGTGATGAAGCAGGAAGATGCAGATGATGAAGCGGCTGCGGTCGAGAAACGCCTTCTTGCCGAAGTTGTGAAGGTTATCGAGAGCACTCTTGCGGATAAGATGGTGCCGGACGCTCAGGTGCAGCAGTTCACGCAGGCCTACAAGCTCGCCCGGGAGAAGTTCGAGATAACCGAGGATTTGTCCGATGAGTCGTGGCAAGTGTTCGTCGAGCTGCCAGGTACAATCGTCGCCCACAACTGTGACGATCTCGCTCTGGCTCCGCTTGGCGCCCACAACCTCGCCCTTCCCTCTGATTGCACTGTCACAGAGATGTCCATTAAGGTGGAAGTGACTGATAGTCAGGAGAAGAAGGACACGCCGGAACCTGGCGCAGGGAACGAGAGAGCGTTATCTGAGCGAATGGCGTGGGTAATCGCAAGCGAGAAGCTCTTTGAGGACATGGACGAGGGAAGCTACTCCGCCAGTGCGAATCGTTGCGGTTGGACCTTTGACGGCGATGCTCTGCAGGACCACGACATCATCCTGATGGCTACGTCCTTTGTGCCGTCGGATGCGGGCGAGTAGACTGAGATGAGGTCCGGTGCTCAAGCGCACTCGAAACTGCGAGTTGGCGATCAAGTCTGAAGGCAGAACCGTGACCGTGAGGGAGCGGAGTTGCGCCGGAGGATGTCCTGACGGGGGCCGCTTCCTGACGGGCGCGGTTCGGCTCAAACATCCGTAGTATAGGCGTGCAACTGTGATTGCAGACCGGGAAGCAAAGAGATGACCGCACAGCCGGACATCAACCAAGCCGTCCAGACCCAGGTCTACCGCTGGGCCTACCGCGTTCTGCGTGACCATCACGACGCGTTGGACGCCACTCAGGACGTGCTGATCAAGTGGCTTAAGTCCGGCGGAAGCAAGATCGAGAACCGCCACGCGTGGCTTCGCAGAACCACGATCAACCACTGCATCGACCATATCCGCAGGGAAAGGACGACCGACCAGACGTCCCCTGAGCCGTCGAGTCGCTCGACTCCGGCTGTTGAAGCAGGTCGAGAGGAGCTGCGTGATCTGGTGGTGGACGGGTTGTCGCGGCTGACTGACATGCAGCGAGCAACCGTGGCTGCAAAGGTGTTTGACCGTGAGACGTTCGCAGCGATCGCAGCTTCGATGGGTTTGTCGGTAAGCTCCGTTAAGACCCATTATGTCCGCGGGCTAAGCGCGCTACGCGATTCCCTCGGAGAATACATGTAAGAGAGGTTAAGGCCATGGACTGCAACGACATCGAAAACCTGCTGGCTGACTATCTGGGCCGAGAACTGGACGAGACGCAGCGCCGGTCTTTTGACGAACATCTCGTCTCGTGTGGGCGGTGCCAGGAACATGTGGCCCAGCTTGAAGAGACGGTCTCCGTGCTGCAACAACTGGACACGGTGTCTAAGGCCGACGCCGCCCGCCACACCGGCGGTCTGACGGTGGTGCGGCGCCGCCCGGCGATGTTGCGGATTGCGGCAGCTATGATGAAGGCGGCTGCCCTTGTCGCGTTCGGTGTCGGAGTCGGGTGGCAAGTGGGAACAGGGAGCGGATCGACTGAGGGGCTGCCCGCCACCGGCGATCGTGCTTTCGTGGCTGACGCCGGTTTCAATCCGAAGTGGATCGAGTTGGGGAGGCGTGTCGGCGGCGGCGGCTCATCATTCGCGCGGAATCTTGCGGTGGCTGCTGGTTCTCATCGGGACTGATCGACGGCGGGTTTTTACAGGGAAGAACTGCGATGGCATCTGATCGGAGATTGAGTCGGCGTGAGGTGTTGGGTATAGGCGCGGGTGTCGTGGGTGGAGCTTCGCTGGGTGTGCCCCTTGTCGATACGGTGCTGTATGCGGATGATTCTGCGCCCGCTGCCGACACCTTGCCCAGGAGTATTATCTTCGTAGTCGCGGACGGGATGAGTGTGGGAGTTCCTTCACTGGCTGAGCCCTTCTCCCGACTTGTGCGTGGTAGAGGAACGAACTACTACAAAATGCTCAAAGCCAAGCAATCACGTTCCGGTCTGGTCGAGACCCATTCTCTCAACTCGCTGGTGACTGATTCGGCGGCCGCTTCGACGGCATGGGCCTCGGGGTCGCGCGTCTTCAACGCCGTACTCAATGTGTTACCCGACGGAACTCGGATGACGCCGATCGCTCACTTGGCCCGTGATGCCGGATTCCGAATCGGGCTTGTAACGACAACGACGATAACCCATGCGACGCCAGCCGGTTTTGCGGCCGTTCAATCCAACCGTAACGCCCAAAGCGATATAGCGGGACAATACCTGAATGTCGTGGACGTAATGATGGGCGGCGGGCGGAATTACTTCGACGCCGCCACGCGAACCGACCGGTTGGATCTGACCACCCGGTATGTGAAGCAAGGATATGCTCTACTGGATCGCCGGGACCAGCTCAGTTTGCCGTCCATGTCGGACAAGGTCCTGGGGTTGTTCGACGCTGGCCACCTGCCATACTCGATCGATCGGAAGAACCAGCCTGAAATCGAACATCGTGTTCCGACGCTCGCCGAGATGACCCGATCAGCCCTGGATACCCTTGGCCGCGGTGGGAGTCGTTTCCTGTTGCAGGTTGAAGGTGGTCGCGTAGATCATGCTGCCCATCAGAACGACGCAGCCGCCATGCTCTGGGAGCAGCTTGATTTTGACGACGCCTTGGGCGTGGTTCTCGATCATGCGGAGGAACATCCTGATACGCTCGTCGTCGTCACGACCGACCACGGCACGTCCAATCCCGGTTTGTGCGGGATGGGATCGCTCTATTCTCAGAGCACACTTTGCCTCGAACGGATTGCTGCAGTCACCGCTTCGTTCTACACGATCGACCAGCGGCTGAAGAAGTTGGCGGAAGGCGACGGCGCGCCTTCTCGAGATGCGGTGGTCGAAGTGGTCCGCGGAGCGACGGGAATCGAACTGACCGCTACTGAATCCGGCGCTGTGCAAAGAGCCGCTGCCGGAAATCACTCGACCGTCTTGAACAGTCAGTACCGCAACTTCCAGGGCGTCTTGGGGCAGGTTCTGGCCAACCACAACGGTATTGGCTGGACCGGGGAGACCCACACCGCCGACTATGTGATGATCACCGCTTGCGGTCCGGGCAGCGAGCTGTTTCGCGGTCTGCTGCCAAACACGGATGTGTTCGACCACCTCACTAAGCTGATGGGCATCTCATACCGTAACCCGGCTATGAAATCCAAACAGGCTGAGAAGTACTATGCTGCCGTTACCCCCCGCGAGCTCGCCACCCACTGGACGTAGACGTCTTTCAAGTCTCCAATGAAGCGTGACGGAGCACTATGCCTGCTGTTGTGCCGGCGCACCTTGACAAGCAACCATCGAGAAAAAGCGATCGTATGGTGCGGTGCGAACGACGAGAACCGATTGGCGCAGAGCGGAAGGCCCATCGGTTCCGAAGGTCACCTCGATATTGTCGCCCGGCGAGGGCAAGTCCCGCGTGGGCGTGACGAAGGCCATACTGGACTCGGCAAGGTCGTTGACCCATCCCGCGTTGGTCTTGGTTGCGTTGTCGCCGACCCACGAGATGCGTTCGGTCGGTGCACTGCGTCTTATCTCGCCGCGTCGTTCGTCTTGACTGTCCGAGCCGCTCATTTGGTTTCCTCCTGCTCGAAGCACCGCTCGACAAGTAGGTCGATCTTGGCTGTGCCGACACAGATGCATGTGTCAGCGGCACCGTAGTACATCTTCACCTCGCCGGTTTGCTCTTCGAGGATCGCCCCGCATGAGAAGACGACGTTTCCGATGTCACCGACCCGTTCGTAGTATTCGCGCGGCGCGAGGATGGGTATAGCCGCCCGTCCCAAGACATGCGCGGGGTTCTCAAGGTCCAGCAGGACCACGCCGAGGCGGTAGATGGGTCCGGCTGCAGCCTCTTTCACGCCGTGGTAGATTTCGAGCCATCCCCGTTCCGTCTCGATGGGAGGCGCTGAGGCTCCGATCCGCGAGCAGTCCCAGTGGTCGGGTCGCGTGGTCATCACCACCTCTGATCCGCCCCAGTTGATAAGATCGTCGGAGTAGGATATCCAGATGTTCCCGGATGTTCCGACGTTGGGTCGGTCGAATCGGACGAAGCGTCCGTTGATCTTCCTGGGGAACATGGCACCGTCTTTGTTTACCGGTTCCGAGATCAGGCCGATTCTCTCGTAGGAGTGGAAGTCGTCCGTTTTCGCCAGAGCAAGACGCGGCCCGAAGTGGCTGTACGCCGTGTACATGATGTAGTACGAGCCTTCCAGCGGCGTGATTCGCGGGTCTTCTATACCGCACGCTTCGTATGTGGCGAAAGGCTCTTCGGTCGATGGAGCCATGACCGGATCGGGTTCGACCACGAAGCGATACCCATCATCGCTTCGCGCAAGGGCGAAGATCGATCTGCCTTGCTGATCTTCGACGCGTATCAGCAGCAAGTACAGGCCATTGTGCTTGACGGCGGCTGCGTTGAAAACCGTGTTGCACCTGAAGGGGATGTCTTCGAGCTGGATGATCGGGTTGCCTTCCCAACGGTGGATGACGTCTCGGCCTACCAGCTTGGTTCTCCCGAGCGGGACGTATTCTTGAACTGCTACAGACACAGGTGATCTCCTTGGGCTTTCCTTGCGGCAGCAGGAAGCAACACAACGTCGGCAACACAGCCGCTACGACGTACCTGTCTTGGCGCGACTACAACATCTTCTACACCATAGCTGCCGTCCTGGCGGCTGTTCCATCGATGCACGGACCGGCGGCGACCACCTCGTCGGACGCGCCTTCCTTGTACTGCTCGAAATTCTTGATGAACATGTCGGCGAGCTTTGCCGCCTGGCGGTCGTAGGCCTTGGGGTCTGTCCATGTGCCTCGCGGATTGAGCACTTCGCTCGCCACGCCGGGCGCACTACGCGGAACCTGGAACCCGAAGTACGGGTCAACGTCCATCTGGACACCCACCAGCGAACCGTCGAGGGCGGCGTTAAGCAGCGCCCTGGTGACGGATATCTTCATTCTCGACCCGACGCCGTGAGGTCCGCCGGTCCATCCGGTGTTGACCAGCCAGCAGTCAGCCCTGTGGGTCCTGAGCTTCTCCGCAAGAAGCCCTGCATACGCTGAGGGATGGCGAGGCATGAAGGGCGCGCCGAAGCAGGCGCTAAAGGTAGCCGTCGGTTCGGTGATGCCGGCTTCGGTCCCTGCGACCTTGGCTGTGTAACCGCTGATGAAGTGGTACATCGCCTGCTCGGGGGTGAGCTTGGCGATCGGCGGAAGCACACCGAAAGCGTCGGCGGTCAACATGACGACATTGCGAGGATGTCCGGCGTAGCCTTCGGGCACGATATTGGGGATGTGCTGCAGCGGATAAGAAGCACGCGTGTTTTCAGTGATGCTGGAGTCGTCGAGATCGATCGACCGTGTCGCCGGGTCCATGGCTACGTTTTCCAGAATCGTGCCGAAACGCCGCGTGCATTCGTAGATTTCGGGTTCCGACTTACGCGACAGGTTGATGACCTTCGCGTAGCAGCCTCCCTCGAAGTTGAAGATCCCCTTGTCGGACCATCCGTGCTCATCGTCGCCGATCAGCAGACGCCTGGGATCGGCTGACAGCGTGGTCTTGCCGGTTCCGGAGAGCCCGAAGAAGACGGCTACGTCTTCGGGATCGTCCTTGCTGACGTTGGCGGAACAGTGCATCGACATGATGCCACGTTCAGGCAGAAGGTAGTTGAGGACAGTGAAGATCGACTTCTTGATCTCGCCGCCATAGGCGCTTCCACCGATGAGAATCAGCTTCTTAGCCAGATTCAGGGCGACGAAGGTCCCGCTACGCGTCTGGTCCTGGTCCGGGTCAGCGTGGAAGTTCGGGCACTGCAGGACTGTGAACTCCGGCACGAAGTTCTTCATGGAGTCGCCTTCGCTCGACTGCGGTATGAACATGTTGCGGGCGAAGAGGTTGTGCCAGGCGAGTTCGGTTACTATCCGCACTGGAAGGCGATAGCGCTCATCCGTGCCGGCGTAGCAGTCCTGTACAAACACCTTTTTACCGCGCAAGTAGCTGCACATGCGGGCTTGCAGGTGATCAAAACGCTCTTGGGCGTACTTGACGTTAATCTTCCCCCACCAGATGTTCTTGCTGCTGGATGGTTCGTCGACAACGTACTTGTCCTTGGCGGCTCGACCGGTGTGCTGTCCCATGCGCACAACCAGAGGGCCCAGGTGGGATATGTGGGCTTCGGATTGGCGGATCGCGTTTTCGTACAACGCCGGCGTCGAGCGATTCCAGTAGATGCTGCCAAGATTGGTCAAGCCGATGTGCTCAAGTCCAAAGTCGCAGGATAGGTCTGACATCTCCATGATTTGTTACTCCGCTTTCAGAAGTGGCAAGGATCCACTGCTGGAGCGCAAGTCCTCACCATCGCGACCCGTGCTCCGAATCCAAAACTGTTAACCCCGATCGACATTCCATCGTCTCGTGGATACTCGCCGTCCAGCAGAATCGCCCTAACAACATGTTTGGAAGGGAATTCCCGTTGTTGCCGTTGATTATTGGACCTTGCGTAGCGCCAGGCCGTCCACCTAAAGCGGAAGGTCCGGTAAGCCGAAACATCACCAGAGATTCGCCAACCTCGAACGCGCGACCTGGAGCAAGCTCCATCCGACCGTAGCGTTCAATCGTTGGTGTCGTCCGTGAGCTCCTCGATTCCGGCCGCTGCGTCTTGACTGGTTACGCTGCAAGATCGTGGCAGGGCGCATCCCGGACCTGCGTGCTACGGACCGGGCATCCATCGGAAGATCGATGACAGACGATTGGCAACCTGATACGACGACAGTTCTTGTGGTTGGTCCCTCCCCGGAGATGACCGGCGGGATGGCAAGCGTCGTTTCCCAGGTCTCGAGTTTGGATTTCCGGGGCAATTACCGTATCGAGCTTCTTCCGATAACCGTTTCGACAAGGGAATCCGAGCCTCTTGCCGGCAGGGTCCTTCGTCATCTGGGGCGGGTGCGGCTGCTGCGAAAGCGCATCAGTGAGCTGCGAGTTGGAATCGTCCACATTCACACGTGCAGCGGATTCTCGTTCTTCCGGTCTCTGGCTGACCTGGTCGTAGCTCGCAACATGGGGTGTCGGGTTATCCTGCACATCCACGGTGCCGCTTTCGATGATTTCCACGAATCAGCCTCACCGCGGCAACGTCTGGTCATAGGCTGGGGGCTTGCCCACGCAGACCGGGTGATCGCGCTGTCCGACGGATGGCGCGAGAAGCTCAACCGAATGTCGACGCGGGGAAAGATCGTCGTTGTTGAGAACGCTGTGGACATACCTCCGTCTTCCAACCGCGAGATCGTTCCGGGTCCTTGCCGGTTCGTTTTGCTGGCCAAAATGGATGCATGGAAGGGGATAGACGACCTGCTCGATGCCTGTGCTCTTCTCCATCGAGAAGGTGTGTGGTTTGATCTGACACTGGCTGGTCCGCCGGGGTCAGCCGGTGACGAATCCACTCTCGGCAAGAAGATCGGCATTCGGCGTCTGGGCGACGTTGTCCGGTATGTGGGTACTGTTCAGGGTGACGAGAAACGTGACTTGCTCGGGAAAGCGGACGTCTACGTCCAACCAAGCCACAACGAGGGGATGCCGATTTCTCTCTTGGAAGCCCTGGCCAGCGGACTGCCGGTGGTCGCAACGCGGGTGGGGGCTGTACCGGAGGTCTTGACGGATAACCGTGAGGGCTTCCTGATTCCACCACACCAACCGGTTGCACTTGCCGAATCGATGCGTGAGCTTGCTCTCGATGCTCACCGGCGCCTGGACATGTCCCGGGCCTCCTACCGCCTCGCCCGGACCCGGTTCTCGACAACCCGGCTGTGCGATGACCTGATGTCACTTTACGACGACCTGATGTCGCCATGCGATGACCTGGATAGGCCTTCCAAGCGTCATCCGAGAATCCCGACCCCCAAAACCAGTGTCGGACTGGCTGCGTCAAGCTCCAGATCTATATAGCGGTCCAATGGCCGTTCTCGGCTGTCGCACCCCCCAGACCAAATAACGAGCAAGACAGCTTGACCTCGCCGCTTGAGAGGTCACAATTGCCCAATGAATGTGAAATGACAGCCGTGACTAAGGAGCAAACTGGTGACGAAACGAGTCCTGATCATCGATGACGAACCTGAAATCCGCAGAAACCTCACTGTCGGGCTTGCGCAGGAAGGGTTCACCTGCACCGCCTGCCCGGACGGAATATCCGCAATTCACGAGCTTCACAATTCGCGTGAAAAGGGAATGGGTTACGACTATATGATAACTGATATTTTCATGCCCGACATCGACGGGCTGAAGATACTCAAGGTGATAAAGAGCGAATTCCCGGATCTGCCCGTCCTGGTAATTACGGGTTTCGGCAACGAGCAGCTCGAGCAGACGGCCCTTGCCGAGCTCAACACAGGTTTTCTCGATAAGCCCTTCGAGATGTCCAAGCTGATAGAGGCCCTTGGGGAGCTGACACCCTCCGGAACGACGGCTGACGCTGTCGCGGGTGAGCCCGGGAAGGAAGCCGGCGCCATCAGGGAATCGCTCAGTTCCTATATCACGCTCCGTATCACGGATCAGAAGAAGGACATAGAGGCGTACCGCAAGCTGTACAACATGGAGGGCATTGCTTCCTGCGACGCTGTTCACGGGGATATCGACGTTGTCCTTCTCGCGCAGGCGTCATCCCAGGAGGAACTCCAGAAGGTCTTCGACAACGTGAGGGCTGTGGAGGGCGTTGAAATCGCCTCTCTCTCGACGGTCGAGCGGCCCAAGCTCGACAGGGATGTCGCGCAGTTCATCGATATTTACAAGAAGGCGGTCAAGGAAAGCGCGCAAGATCGCCTTCCCAGGATGCGTGGTACGAAGAGCTACGTAATCGTAGACATCGACAAGAACGCAATCCAGCAGGTTTTCACGACACTTTTCTTCCTGGATGAAGTTTTCTTCTGCGACGTTGTGGATGATGGCACGAAGCTTGTAGGGATCATCTCGGAGAGCGGTGCGTTCGGCAAGACTCCCAGAATAGTCGAGAAGCTCTCTGTGATTGACGGGGTACTTCGCGTCAAGGACGCCAAGATAATCAACCTGATTGACGAGTAGGGCTGTGGGCCAAGTGCCCGACGCGGGATGATTCGCCATCTTCCGTATGCTGTCGCTTCGGAGGGCGACTCCTTCTTCGGGTAGTCCCTGATTCCATGGAGAAATGCCGATGAAAACGAAGGAAGCTGAGTTCTCCTATCGCCTCTGGCGCTACAACGGAGCACCCGGGGAGCTCATTCCGCTCCTGCAATCGGCGCAGGAGCATTTCGGCTACATTCCCCGCCGTGCCATCAAGTACATCTCAGGGGTGACCAATACGCCTGAATCGACCATCTACGGGGTCATCACGTTTTACAGCCAGTTCCGTCTGCAACCGATGGGTAAGCACCAGGTTCGCCTCTGCACCGGAACCGCCTGTCACGTAGCCGGCGCTCCGACACTTCTGGACACGATTTCCGACGAGCTCGGCGTCGAAGAAAACGGAACGACGGAGGACGGTCTCTTTACGCTCTTTACGGTGGCTTGCATCGGTTGCTGTTCGCTCGCCCCGGTCATGATGATAAACGACGAGACGTACGGCAGGCTGACGCCGGCCGAAGCCAGGAAGATCATCCGAAGGATACGGCGCGAGGAGAACAAGAAGGCCACAAAGGAGAAGACGGTCGCTTAGCCCCGTTTCCAATGAGGTACAGGCAGTTCACCAGCGATGTCTCGATGCCATGGGTGCCCAGGCTGAACCGCGACCGTGAGGGAGCGGCCCTGACGAAGCCGCAACGGCCTTTCTGGAAGCAGCACCAGAGTGTGGGTCTGAATGTTCTTTGCGTTCGCGCAGGTGTTTGCCGATTGGCCCATGGCTTGAACCTCGGGGGACACGAACCGACGGACGATTCGAGTCACCCGCCTCTAAAGGAGGTGGGGTATCCATTCACATGCGTTGGCAACCTGTTGTCTTGCGTGTGACGGCCAACTGGATTGGATCAGGAGCTTCTTGGGCGCGGCTGAAGGCGTGTTCGGGCCTTCGATAGAACGGAGAAACCAATGGCGAGAATACTGATCGGCATGAGCACTTGCGGTCTCTCCGCAGGGGCGCGCGCCACATACGAAGAGCTCGATAAGCTCCTTTCGGGCAACTCATCCCACGAGCTGACCTTCACCGGGTGCATCGGGATGTGCTACCACGAGCCGCTGGTGGAAGTGAGAGAAGACGGCAAGCGCACGATCTACGGCGATGTTGACGCCGACCGGGCAAGAGAAATAGTTGAAAGGCACCTCCGAAACGGCACCGTGATTGATGAGTACGCGGTGTATAGCGAAGATTCTTCCGGACAAAAAGGCGGCGAAGAGGGCCCCTTCCTGGCTCAGCAAAGTCGCATAGTGCTGCGTAACTGTGGGACCATCAACCCCGAGTCGCTGGACGAGTACATGGAATGCGGCGGTTATGAAGCAACGCGCAAAGCCCTGACGGTCATGACTCCAGAGCAGATCATAGAGGAGATGAAGGAATCAGGTCTTCGGGGTCGCGGCGGCGCCGGTTTTCCGACCGGTCTCAAATGGTCATTCGCGGCAGGTAACCAAGCCGACCGGAAATACGTGGTGTGCAATGCAGACGAGGGCGATCCTGGCGCGTTTATGGACCGCTCGATTCTCGAGGGCGACCCACACGCCGTCCTTGAGGGAATGCTGATATGCGGCAAGGCCATCGGTGCGACCTTTGGTTATATTTACTGCCGAGCTGAGTATCCCTTGGCAATCAAGAGGCTGGAGATTGCCATAGAGGCAATCCGCGAAAAAGGGTATCTCGGAAAGGACATCCTCGGGTCCGGTTTCGATTTCGATCTCAAGATAAAGCAGGGAGCAGGGGCCTTTGTCTGTGGTGAAGAGACAGCCCTTTTTGCCTCGATCGAAGGCCAGCGCGGCATGCCTCGCATCAGGCCTCCTTTCCCGGCGGAGAAGGGCGTCTGGAGCAAGCCCACAAACAACAACAACGTCGAGACTTATGCGAACGTTCCGTGGATCATCGTCAATGGTGCCTCCGAGTTCCGCAAATATGGAACAGAGAAATCGCCCGGAACGAAAGTCTTCGCGCTGGCTGGCAAGATCGCGAAGGGCGGACTTGCCGAGGTCCCGATGGGAACCACGATAGAGGAACTGGTCTTCAAGATCGGTGGCGGAATCAAGGACGGTCGAAAGTTCAAGGCCGTCCAAATGGGAGGTCCGTCAGGTGGCTGTATCCCCGAACATCTCAAGGAAACACCCGTCGACTTCGAGAACATCCCGAAGACCGGAGCCATTATGGGCTCCGGCGGAATGGTGGTGCTCGACGACATGTCCTGCATGGTTGACATGGCCCGCTTCTTTCTGGACTTCACACAGAAGGAATCCTGCGGCAAGTGCACCTTCTGTCGTATCGGTACGAAGAGAATGCTCGAAACCCTCGAACGCATAACCAACGGTGAGGGCAAGGCGGAGGACATCGAACACCTGCGGCAACTCTCCGAGCAGATCAAGCAGGCAAGCCTGTGCGGATTGGGACAGTCAGCGCCGAATCCCGTTCTTACAACAATAAAGTACTACGAAAGCGAGTATGCTGCACACATAGTCGACAGGAAGTGCCCAGCCGCAAACTGTCCCGCACTGGTTACTTTCAACATTGATGCGGACAAATGCACGGGTTGCACCATCTGCGCGAAAGCCTGTCCGGTTGAGGCCATTTCCGGAGACAGGAAGAAGCCCCATGTGATTGACCAGGACAAGTGTGTCAACTGTGGGAAGTGTATAACGTCTTGTAACTTCGACGCCGTTTATAAGGCTTAGGAAGAAGATGAATACGGTCAAAGTAGAAATAAACGGGAAGCCGGTTGAAGCAGAAGAGGGTCGGACGATTCTCGAAGTAGTCGAGCAGAAAGGGCTCGATACCATCCCGACTCTATGCCATTCACCAGAGCTTGCGCCTTACGGATCATGCTTTGTGTGCGTGGTCGAGCTTGAAGGCAAGCCGAACCTTGTCCCGTCCTGCGCGACCAAGGTGGCGGATGGGATGAAGATCAACACGAACAATAAGCGTGTACGTGAAGCGCGCAAGACCGCCTTCGAGTTACTCTTATCCAACCACTACGCGGATTGTGTTTCCCCATGCATGGAAGGGTGTCCGGCCGGTGTCGACGCTCAGGGATACATCGCTCTTGCGGCGATGGGCGAACATAGAAAAGCCGTTGATCTCGTGCGTGAAGCCAACCCGCTGCCCGCTGTGTGCGGGCGGATCTGTGTGCGCAAGTGCGAGGTCGCCTGCCGCAGGCAGGACGTTGAAGAGCCCGTGGCCATCAACTACATCAAGCGTTTCGTAACCGATATTCCCGGAGTCTACGCCGGAACACCACAGCGCGAGGAATCGACGGGCAAAACTGTAGGCGTAGTAGGTGCAGGTCCCGCCGGCCTGACGGCCGCATGGTTTCTAGGCCTTAAGGGCTACGACACGGTCATCTACGAGAACATGCCGGAAGCGGGCGGAATGCTGCGATATGGCATCCCTGAATACAGGCTTCCCAAGGTGGATCTCGATCGAGAGATCGAGTACATAACGCGCGTCGGCGTCGACATACAATGCGGCGTCAACATTCCCGATGATATGACTATCGACGGTCTTTTGCAGAAGCACGAGGCTGTCTTCCTCTCGCCGGGAGCCTGGGGCGGAAAGGCAATGCGCGTTGCCGGCGAATTCGACACGGAAGGCGTTGTATCCGGCGTTGCCTATCTTATAGAGAAAGCCCAGTCGCCAGACCCTGTCAGCGGTACGGTCGTCGTTGTTGGTGGCGGTAATACGGCCATGGACGCGGCGCGCACGTCGTGGCGGCTTGGCGCTGACAAAGTCATCCTCGTCTATCGCCGTACAAAGGCGGAGATGCCGGCTGATGAACTGGAAGTAGAAGACTGTCTAAGGGAAGGCATCGAGATAATGGAGCTTGCGGCTCCTGTCGGTATTGTGAAGGAAGGAAGCAAGCTTAAGGCGCTTGAGTGTATCCGTATGCAGCTTGGAGAGCCCGACTCCTCGGGTCGGCGCCGTCCCGTGCCGATGGAGGGGAGCGAGTTCGAGCTTCCTTGTGATCTTGCTATCTCCGCCATCGGGCAGACTCCTGTTCTCGAAGAGATGCTCAAGGAAATAGAGAACCGTCCGGCGGTCTCCAAGTGGTCGACCTTTGACGTCAACACTGACACGATGGAGACGAATATCGCGGGCCTGTTCGCGGGCGGCGACGCGGCGGACGATGGCCCGACCGTAGTAATAGACGCAATACGTGACGGACAGAGAGCAGCCGCAGCTATCCACGCTTACATCGCAGGAGAAAAGCTGCCGAAAAAGTCGTTTGTCGTCAATAAGGAATTCTGGTCGAAGCCCGGCAAGCAGGAACTTGGAGACATACAGCAAAGCCCGCGCCGGGAAATGCACGAGATTGCGGTCGAACAGCGCAAAGGGAGCTTCTGTGAAGTCGCCACAGGTTTTGAATACGAAGATGTGGCACATGAGGCTGACAGGTGTTTGTCGTGCGGATGTGTAGCTTACGACTGGTGCAAGCTCCGCCTGTATGCGGACCAGTACGATGTCGACATGGAGAAACACAAGGGCTTTGTCCGCAAACATAAGACGGATGACCGGCATCCTTACTTGGTGTACGATCCGAACAAGTGTGTTCTTTGCGCAAGATGCGTGAGAACCTGCGAACGCGTTCTTCCACTAAGTGCACTGGGACTGGTCAACCGCGGCTTCCAGGCTGAGATGAGGCCTGCCATGGAGGACCCGCTGATCGAAACGAGCTGCATCTCATGCGGCAACTGTGTAGATGCGTGTCCAACGGGTTCGCTTGCCGTTAAGTACCCCTTCCCCGGTCGTGCCTGTCTTGAATACGAAGAAACGGCAACGCACTGCGCCCTCTGTTCGGTCGGATGCGCAATCAACGTCAAGAACTTCGGCGAGGATCGCTATTTCATCGAGTCCTCAGGTGCGGCGGGTGAGTACCTGTGTTTCCACGGACGATTCGCGAACGGCCTCTTCATCAACCGCAGGCGCTTGCTGAAACCAGCACTCAGAGAAGGGCTTGGCCACACCGAGACCACCTACAAGAATGCGTACGAATATGTAGCACAAGGTTTGAAGGAAGCTGCCGCGCGATACGGACCGGAATCGGTGGCCGTCTTCGTTTCGCCGGAGCTCTCAAACGAAGAGATGTACCTGGCATCGAGAATCGCTCGGGAGGGTCTTGGGACGAACAATGTGGGTTCGCTTTCGCTGCTGGCCAGCGGAATGCCTTCCGGTGCGTTGGACGACTCGTTGGGATTCACGGCTTCTACGATCGGCATGGAGTCACTGCGAGAAAGCGATCTCATATTCTGCAACAACACTGATACGCAGGTTGATCAACTCATCTTGAGTATTGAGATCCAGGAGGCCGCCAAGTCCGGCGCCAAGCTAATCCTCTCGAAATCATCAGAGGACCAACTGGACCTCATTGCAGATCTGAAGCTGGATCCGATGCGCGGAAGGGGTACGGCCCTTATCAACGGCATAATCCAGTTGCTGATCGAGGACGGTTTTTTCAAGCGCGACAAGATCGAGTCCATATCCGGCGGAGGTGGGTTCCTTCAGGATGCGCACGACTATACGCTTGCGGTGACTGTGGCGCAATCGGGGGTTACCGAGGAGAACATACGGCGCAGCGCCGACATGATAAAAGGCGCCAAGAAGGTGGTATTCGTTCACTCGCCCGACCGGCTTCGGGACCGCGCGCCTGGCGACCTGCATGCGATTTCCAACTTCATTCTGTTGCTTCGTTCTGCTGGAATCGATGCCGACCTCATTCTCGCTTACCAGGCTGGCAACGCAGCAGGAATTGAGGTTTCCGGAGCGGATCCCGCATTTCTGGCGGGTCGAAAGGTGGCCGTCGGCATTCCCGGGGCAGCAAGCAGACGCGAACTGTTGGACGCCCTGTCCGGCGGCAAGATAAAGGCTGCTCTGGTCATTGGTGAGGATCCGATACGTCATGACCGTACAGCCGCACTCTTGAGTACTGTTGGTTTTCTCGCCGCGTGCGATTGGGCCCAGACCGAAACAACGCTCTTCGCAAATGTGGCTATTCCCATCGCCACCTACCTTGAAAGCGAGGGCACTAGAATCAACTTCGAGGGGCGGGTCATCGAGTTCAAAGCCACCGTCGGCGCCCCAGGCGGAATCAAGACCTGGCATGTACTCAGGAACATCGCCGACCATCTCGGCGTGAAGATACCCGGGGTGTTCTCTTCGATCTCCGCTGAGATCGAGCGACTTGTAAAGAAGAACCAGGCAGACAAGATGGCGTTCTATTGGAATACCGGGCAGGTTCGGAAATGGAGCGGCAAGGGTGTTCTTACGGTTGCGGACGTCGGCACCTCGGCTTTCCGGGGCGCACCAGCCCTTACGCCATGTGCCCAGCATAAGAGCGAAGTTCAGGAAATAGGCATAGAGCACTACCGCATCGGCTCACAAGGAACGCCCGTGTGAGCGTAGCTATCTGCTTATCACAGCGAGGGATTCGTCAGCGGTTGCCCAGGATGTCGTCTACTTCCTCAGCGGTGATTCCAAGTTCAACAGCCGCCTTCTCCCTGTCGTCGCCCAGGTGACGAACGGTCTTGGCGACGTGATCTCTCACTACCTCGTTTAGCTTCCTAGGTCGGAATCTCGTCAGGCTCCTTCTGCCCGATGTCAGGATATCTCGCATGTAGTGGGCAAGCGAGTCTATTCCGACGTGGGCGCTTTCAGTGTTTATGACACTACTGGCCACAATATCGCTGAGCTCCTGGACATTTCCCGGGAAATCGTAATTGAGAAGGAGATCCATGAACTCCTCTGTGAACCCGTCTACTTGCTTGTTCATCCTCTTGGCCTCTCTCTGGAGGATGGCATTAGCGAGGATGGGGATGTCCTTGTGTCTGTTTCGCAGAGGCGGCAGATTGAGTGAATTCACTATGAGATGATAGAGGAGGTCCCGCGAGAAGCTCTCCTTATACTCTTTACCGGTAAGGTCGTGGAGTGAAGCGACAATAATACGCACATCAATTGTGTGAATCTGGGGAGACGATTCTCTGTAGAATTCCTTGTGCTGAATGACTCGGTTTAGCCTGATTTGAAGGGGGATGGGGAGAAGCTCGATGTTGTTAATGAAGAGCGTCCCCCCATCTACCTCCTCCAGGAGGCCGGGGCGGTGTGGCTTTCCCTCCTCTTCGGGGGCGGCACCAAAGAACTCCTGCGGGAAGTCCTCCATGTTATGAGCGGCAGCGTCAACAGAAACGAAGGGGCCACCACGGCGCGGGCTCGCCTTGTGGATGGCTCTCGCCAGGGACATCTTACCGGTTCCCCTCTCGCCGAATATGAATACACACAGATCACCCGCCGCCATTCTCTCTGCCTGGTGAAAGAGCCTTATCATTAACGGCGATTGTGATCCTAGATGGTCGAAGGCCTCTCTGTAATCAAGATCTTCACGCTTCAGCTGAGTTGGGAGCTCCTCTATGGAGTCTTTCATTGTGCCGTGTGTTATCGCCTTGGCTATCACCTCAAGAAGATAGTCGTTGTCGACAGGCTTTGTGAGATAGTCGAACACACCCAGCTTGAGCGATTTGACGGCAAGGTCCACGTCGCCTACACCCGTAAGTACAACCACAGGCAGACCAATCTCATTCTCGCTGATGTGCTTGATGATATCCATGCCACTGAGATGGGGCATGTCCATATCGAGGAGCATGGCGTCGAACTGCTCTTTCGCCAGAATGTCCGGAACAGTCTGCGAGTCGTTTACGATTGTCGGTTCGTACTCGCCGGTCTGCATGAGAAAGACCATCATGTGGTTCGTGACTGCCACATCGTCGTCAACTATGAGAAGTTTGTTCATTGCTGCTCCTCGTCAGAATCCGCGGACAGCGCACCTGTGGCTGTTGAGTCTGTCTTCTTGTAGGGGATCTTCATCGTGAAGGTTGTTCCTTCTCCGAGCGTGCTGGATATTGCAATGGTCCCGCCATGCTCTTCGAGGATCCGGTAGACGATCGACAGCCCAAGTCCTGTTCCGCCGCGTGCCCTCTTGGTAGTGAAGAACGGATCGAAAACCTGTTTGATCGTGCTCTCACTCATCCCACAACCATTATCACGCACGCGGGCGATTACGTCGGTATCGTCACACTCGGTGATTACCTCTATTACGCCGCGGCGTTGCTCGGGCATTGCCTGGCTCGCGTTGATTATCAAGTTGATAAGAACCTGTTCAATCTTCTGCACGTTGCCCGTGAAGTCGGGTAGATTGTCTGCAAGGGTTAGCTCGATGTCAGCTGTCTTATGGAGCTGGTTATGAGCCAAGCGAACGCTTTCCCTTATCAGTGCGTTAAGGTCGACCTTGTCTATTAAGAGCCCCTCGTCCCTGCGTGCGAACCGCTTGAGCCCTTCGACAATGCTCTTGATTCTCTCAGAACCGTTGGCCATGTCCTGAACCAGCGTCAATATGTGAGTCCGGAAGAAATCGTAATTGAGGCGTGCTATCTTCAGGTCGGGATGATCCGCGTGGTAGTCGTCGATCAGTGGCAGGATGTCCTCCAGCGCTTGTTGTATTATTGTGATGTTGCCGCGTATGAACTGGTTGGGGTTGTTTATCTCGTGGCCAATCCCGCTGACGAGCTGTCCGAGTGAGGCCAGCTTGTCGGCCTGTTGGAGCTGTTGTTGATAGTGTTTCTTGTCTGAAGTATCACGGTAGAATTCGATTATCCCATCTACCTCATGGTGCTTGTCGAAAATGGGTAACGCATGTACCTCGTAGAACCGCTCGTCATGCTTTATCTCGAGCGTTACGGGCGTCTTGTGTTTGAGCACCTTGGACAACCGGCAATCTAGGCAGGGTCGCTCGCTACCGAAAAAGGTCTTGTAGCACTTGTCTCCGGAGACATACTTGTCGTTATTGGTCATCACAACATTGTGGTCGCGGTCGATTATCGCCACGGTATCAGGAATAGCCTGGAAGATCGTCTCCAGCCGGGTTTGTGATTCCTCGAATCCGCGGTTGATCCGGTCCAGATAGGAATTGAGCGTTTCGAGTTTGGTTCTCTGGCGGCGCAGTTCAGCCTGTCGTGTTTCTGTGGTCTCCTTGAGTTCCTTTCTCTCTAGCCCATGGACGAGCATCCGGGCAATCTCATCCAACATCCGCTGTTCTTCGGGAAGGAACTCGATGTTGTCCGAATCATAGGCCACACAGATACTACCTTGAGCCTGGTCAGCAACCACAAGATCGGTTGTGATTACAGATTTCACGTCGGGCATCGTACCATACTCTCGCCCCTGGTAGATGCTGTACACGAGAACATGCTCGGGATAGTGCATGCCATCGCGCAGGTGTCGTGGCAGGTGGGTGAAGAATGTCTCGATAGAGCTCGATACTTCGATCCACTCAGCGACCGCGTAGATGCACGCAAGTTCCTTTGCCCGCTCCAGCCTTTTTTCGTCATCCGTGTACGTGAGGCTGTCAAGTGCCGCGAAGCGGCTTCCCCAGAACATGAAGAGCCTGCCGCTCGGCGTGGTCTCCATGACGGCCATGAGCAAAATGGAGGGCCTTCCGGATTCCGTCTTCCAGATTAGTGATTCTCGCCCGTCGTTTGTTTCGAGTTTGTCCATCGTGGAACGGAGGATTCCAAAAGAGGCGTCACTGAATACCTCGTTGGCGGGCTTGCCGGAGAAATCGCCGTTTCCGATTTCAGCGGTCTCCTTGGCAAGATCGGCACTTATGTGAGATATCGTTCCCTTGTCGTCCAGAATAAGAAGATACTCGAAGCTCTTCTCGAAGAGGCTATATACATTCGCGAGTGTCACACCCATCGACGTGCTCCCGTTCCATGTCCAGAGCAAGCTCTAGTTTCGTATGGCGGTCGAACGGCGTTTCTCTGCCAATTCGTGCAGGAAACCGACCGCTGTGCGAGGATCGAAAAGGTCCCAGTGATCCGACATCGGCCAACCGACAAACGGCGCATGCCCCGTCCATTCCAGCGACCGGGGACGAATGGCAGGACAGGACCGCCAGTATTATGTGGACACGCATGCTTCCAAGTGACACGGTACTGGTGTCGCACGACACGCGATGCTGGCGGTTATCTGAAGCGCGCCCGCCCCATTTAGCTGTCACCGTTTGCGCCTCCGCTCCCTCGCGGTTGCGGCCCGGTTCACATTGGGGGCTGTGCTGATGTCCTGAAAACGGAAGTGGATGAAAATCGGACCCAATCGGTAGATACCCATCCACCTTCCCGGCTATGTAACAGCACTAAATATCGGACCTTTCGAGCATCTCTGTTCCGTGTTTCACACCTTCTGGTTCTGTTGCGGTCAGGGTGTTTGATCCTCTCCCTGCCAGGCCATTATAAGCAGCGAAGAGCCCTGGCGATAGCCCGAAAGCGGATCGGTGAATGCGCCGGGCCAGAAGAAGCTCTATCCAATAGTCACGTTCAGTCGTTGGTGTCGTCTGTGGGCAATTCGACTCCGCAGTTCTCTCCGGGCACCGCGGGCAAGCAGGTTCGCGGCGGCACCTTTGACAGAACCAATCGGTCTCTGGCGGGTCTGTTCAGTCGAACATCCGAAGCTGTCCGCGTTCCATAGCGAACTTGTCCACCGGTTCAGTCACGTCGACTGGGTACTCGCCAGAGAAGCAGGCGGTGCAATACTGATCCGACGCCATCCTCACGCAACCCAAGATGCCCTCCAGAGAGATGTAGGCCAGCGAGTCGATACCGAGGTAAGCGCGGATTTCCTCTACGCTTCGTTCATGGGCGACCAGCTTGTTCTGGTCGGGGAAGTCAATCCCGAAATAGCAGGGGTGGCGGATCGGCGGGCTGGCGACGCGCAGGTGAATCTCGGTGGCGCCCGCAGCCTTGAGCGCTCCCATTTTGCCACGTGTCGTCGTTCCGCGAACGACTGAATCCTCGACCACGACAAGGCGCTTCCCCGAAACCGCCTCTTTGATCACGTTCAGCTTCATCTTGACAGCCAGGTCGCGGCTGGATTGCGCCGGCATGATGAACGACCGTCCTGCATAATGGCTGGTGGTGAACGCCCGCCCGCTGGGAATGCCGCTCTCCCGGCTATAGCCGATGGCGGCACACCGGGCACAGGTGGGAACGGGGACGACCAGGTCCGCGTCGACCGGGGCTTCCTTCGCCAGCCTGCGACCCATGGCCAGCCGCGCCAGGTGCACGTTCTCGCCGAAGACCAGACTCGACGGGTCGGCGAAGTAGATCTGCTCGAATATGCACGCGGCTTTGCGCCCCTGCGATTCGCCGCCGAACCGTTTTGACTCCACGCCCTTTTGGGTGATAGTCACGATCTCGCCCGGCTCTATCTCGCGCTCGTACTTGGCGTCGACCATATCCAGAGCTTTGCTCTCAGAAGCCACCACAACCGCCCCGGACTCCGTTCGCCCGATGCAGAGCGGATGGAAGCCCAGAGGGTCTCGAGCAGCCACCATCCGGTCGGGAAACAGAAACAACAACGAATACGCCCCTTGCAGGTGGTTGAGCACGTGGGACATCGGCGAGCCGATTCCCTGGTGGGCATGTTTGGCCAGCAGGTGGATAATCACCTCGGTGTCGCACGTGGTCTGGAAAATGTGCCCGAGTTCCTCGTACATACGCCGCAGCAGAGCGGCGTTGATGAGGTTGCCGTTATGGGCGATGGCCACCTGTCCGCCCATGAAGCTGAACAGGAGCGGTTGCGTATTCCCCGATGTACTGGAACCCGTCGTCGAGTAGCGGACGTGGCCGATCGCGACCGGAGCACGGATGCTCTCCAGATTTCGCTTATTGAAGACCTGGTTGACCAGCCCCATGCCCGCGTGGCGCATCAGTTGCTCACCGTCGGTCGAGACGATGCCTGCGGACTCCTGCCCGCGATGCTGCAAAGCGTAAAGCCCCAGATGCGTGAGGAAAACAGCGTCTTCGTGGCCGAAGATGCCGAACAACCCGCAGTAATGCTTCATTGATGGTTCGTCCACTGGCGACGTTGAACGCCTCTTCTATATGACCTAATCGATGGACCAAAGCAGGTTAGCACCATGACCACCGACCGTCAACAATCAGCCATCAGCCGGCAGCTGTCAGTGGGGGCTCCATCGCTTCAGCGATGGGCCACCCTGGGATGAGGCGACGGCGCGCTTTCGGCAGTCTATTCCCACTCGATAGTGGCGGGGGGTTTCGAGGAGACGTCGTAGGCTACGCGGTTGACGCCGTCCACCTCGTTGATGACACGCGTGGCGATCCGGCCCAACACCTCGTAATCGACGTGGACCCAGTCAGCGGTCATGAAATCCGTCGTTTCGACGAAGCGGACCACGACGACATGCTGACCGGAGTAGCTCCGATCATCGCCCATAACGCCCACAGAGGACACCGGAAGCAGCACGCCGAACGCCTGAGCGATCTTGTTGTACCATCCGGCGGCGCGGATTTCCTCGATGATGATGTCGTCGGCCTCACGCAGAGTGTGCAACCGCTCGCGCGTCACTTCGCCGATGATGCGAACCGCAAGCCCGGGCCCGGGGAAGGGATGGCGCCAAACGATCTCCTCGGGCAATCCCAGATGCTCGCCAACCCGGCGGACCTCGTCCTTGAACAGATCACGCAGAGGCTCGATCAGCTCGAAACCCAGCTCAGCCGGCAGACCGCCGACGTTGTGGTGCAGTTTGATGTTGGCAGCCTGTCCTCCAACACTATGACCAGACTCGATTACGTCCGGGTAGAGCGTCCCTTGCGCCAGAAACTTGGCGCCGGGTATGCTCTTGGCTTCGTCTCGGAACACCTCTATGAACTCGTGACCTATAATGATGCGCTTCTGTTGAGGGTCGACCACGCTGGCGAGTTTGTCGATGAACCGGTCTGCAGCGTCCACGACACGCAGGTCAATCTTGAAATGATCCTTGAAGGTGGATTCGACAAGGTCAACTTCGCGGTTACGCATCAGGCCATTGTCCACGAAGATGCAGGTTAGGCGATCGCCGATTGCGCTATGGATCAAAGCGGCCGCCACGCTGCTGTCCACACCGCCGGACAGGCCGCATATCACCCGGTCCTGTTCGGACACGCGCCGGCTGATAGACTCGATCGCGTCGTTGGCGACGCTGCCGGTCCGCCAATCGCCCTTGCACCCACAGACTTCGTAAAGGAAGTTCCTGATAATCTGGCCGCCGGCGGGGGTGTGCGTCACCTCCGGATGGAACTGCACACCGAAGACCGGTCGGGTCCGGTGTTTGACCGCCGCAACCGGGCAGCTTTCCGTCCGGGCAAGAGGGATGAACTCCGACGAGAGACGCTCAACGATGTCGCCGTGACTCATCCACACCGTAGTGTGTCCGGGCACGTGGGCGAGAAGCTCGTGATGGTCCAGGACGGTCAGCGGCGTTCGGCCATATTCCTTTGAGCTGGTCGGCTTGACGTCGCCACCGAGGTATTCGCAGGCGAGTTGCATGCCGTAACAAATGCCCAAGATCGGCAGCCCCATGTGGACAATTTCTTGTTTGCAGCGAGGGGCACCATCCGCATAGACGCTCGACGGACCGCCGGAAAAGACCAATCCCACGGAGTTCATATCGCGAAGGTCGTCCACGGTGATGTCCGGCCCGACGATCAGGCTGTGCACGTGGTTCTCGCGCACGCGACGGGCGATCAGCTGGCTGTACTGGCTGCCGAAATCGACAACGGCGATGGTCGGTACGTGCATGGTCTATTATCTCCGGTCAATCCTCCAGTGTATCCGCAACGGCGGAATCGTCCACTGGGCCCGCAGTCCCGACTCCCTCCGCAGGCATGCCGGACATTAGCGAGTCGTTCGCCACCAGCGGCGGCTCTATGACTGTTAGCGGGGTGTATAATTGGGTATACTGGGCTAGAAAGATCGCACTTCGGCGCGACAAGTTGAGGCTCCGGAGGTTTTTCTCGAGTTGCGTGTAAGATTCGTCATCCATCCACGACTTCATCCCTGGAGGGCCAGATGGCAGGTGCCCCATTCTTCGCGCAGCGAAGGGTGGGGGATGGCGACGGAGGCGTCTTGCCTGTGAATAAGGCCCGCCTCGGCCTTATCGAGGGAGGGCAATCATGCGCACAATCATCTTCATGCTTGCAGTTCTCTGCCCGGCGATGTGTCTCGGGCAGATCGAATTACCGGAAGGCTTCGAGATCGTGGACGTGGTCAGTGACGGCGACACGGTCCGCGTTCCAGCGATCAACAATTGCGGTGAAATCGTGTTTTCACAAGCTGCGGTGGAGCACGAAACCAAAGAAGTCTACCACTACGACAACGGGCGGTTTGAGCGTATCACCTTCGGCGGCGGCGTATTCCCCGACATCAACGACCTTGGAACAATGGTGTGGTGCTGCGGAACGTCCATCCTGATGCTCCAGGACGAGCTTGCTTACCTTGGCAGTTGCGCGGCTTGGCAAGCAACGGTTAAGATCAACAACCTCAATCATGTTGCATGGTTCTGGTTTGAGCCTGTAGGATGTGCGTATCCATCGACGATACTGCTCTACGACGGCGAGGACGTTACGGCAATCTCCGACAGCGTCTTCTCCAACCAAGCCCCAGAACTCAACGACTATGACGACATAGTGTGGACCGCGCACGATTTCTGTCAGAGTCCTTGGACTTACGAGATAATACTGCACACCAAGAGTGGGGAGGTGTCATTGCCGAGCGCCGAAACTCAGGGCGGCGTACCCAGCATCAACAACGCGGGCCAGGTTGTGTGGACAGCAGCCCACACAATCGAGTCATGGGAAGAGGGCGTAACCACGCTACTTACCGACTGGGGTGACAGTCCATCTCTCAATAACCTCGGTGACATCCACTTCATACGCTGGCACGATGAAATCGACACGTGGCAGGCATGGTACTATCAGGTGTCGACCGGCACGCCCACGTTCACCGCCTCACGGACGACAGTCGCGTGCACGACTGTGGCGACATCAACGACTATGGAGAAGCCGTCTGGTATTCCTTCGCCGATGGTTACCACCCCAACGATGATTGTGGGCTTCACTACCTGCGTCGCATCCGCAATGGCGACGTTGATTTCGACGGTGACGTCGATCTTGACGACTTCGCGACATTGCCGGCCTGCATGACAGGCCCCATCGAGACCGACCGCCTCTGCGACTGCCGCTTTTTCGACATGGACCACGACCGCGACATAGACCTAACCGACCTGACCTTGTTCCAAACCGCCTTCGGTGCCGTGCCGTAGCAGATAGCTAAATAGCGCCCGAGATTTGTGTCCCCCACGGCTAAAGCCATCGGCCACCAGGCCATGGCCCATTGGGCCTTCAGTGCCGCAGCGTAGCTACCGGGACACCGGTTGGGACCCGATGCTATAGTGGATCTTTCAGGTATTTGCGAGTGCTATGCGCGCGTTACGTTTGAGCATGTCGAGTGTTGCCCGTTTCATTGCGCTGCCGGAAAGATGTTCGCGGTAGTCCTGCTCTGTCCAACTCAGGATGTCGCTGAGGTCAGGGTTTGGGGCTGGCGGGCGAACGGCGAAGCGGGGTTCCTCGGCAATCGGAGCACGGCCCTCGCGGTTGTAGGGGCAGACTTCCTGGCAGATGTCGCAGCCGAAAACCCATCTGCCCATCGCTTTGTGTATTGTCTCACAGATCGCTTCTCGCCGTTCGATCGTCAGATAGCTGATGCAGCGCGAAGCGTCCATCTGATATGGCGCGACAAGTGCCCCGGTCGGGCAGGCATCGAGGCATCGCGTACATGATCCGCAGCGATCCTCGACAGGCGTGTCGGTCGCCAAATCGAGCGTCGTTACCAGCGCCCCGAGCACGAAGTAGCTGCCGAGCTCGCTACTTAGCGACATGGTGTTCTTGCCGATCCACCCGATTCCCGCCGAGGCAGCCCACTCCCTTTCCAATAAGGGTGCGGTGTCAACGCAGGCCTTAGCGGTGAACGGCTCGTCGAACTCGGTCCGCATGGCGTCAGCCATCGCGTGCAGCTTCTTTTTCACAACGCCGTGATAGTCGTCGCCCCAGGCGTACCGGGCCACCAAGCCTCGCGGATTATCGGGCGTGTCTGGTGGTCTGGCGGGTTGCTCCCGGTGATAGAGCAACGCCACAACTACCACGCTGATAGCACCATCTAGTAGACGCCGCGGGTCGACCCTCTGGTCGAAATAGCGGTGCATGTAGGCCATGGTCCCCGCTCGCCCGGTGTCGAGCCATTCGCGCAGATAATCTCCACGTCCTATAGCTTTGGCCCTGGCGATACCGCAACGGTCGAAACCGTGGTCCTTCGCAAGAGCCCTGACTCGGAAGGCACGATCTTCGGGAGACATGGACACATGGTACCGCCGGTGGAAGCCGATACAAACCACAACGGCGGTTTGTGCATTCCGGCAGATGGCGGTTGACCCACCACCGGAGAACGTTTAGCTTGCTTGGTTCGTGTCCGGAAACACCTTCGACCGTACACGCGGCGAAAGGCGGAATCACCCAGATGTTCGACTACGATTGGTTCCATGGCGCGGCGTTAGCTCAGCAGCAGGAAGAGGCCATGTGGCGCTGCGCTTCGGTCCACTTCCCCGACCTGGTCCGCGAAGAAGCCGGCGACAACGAAGACGTCGCTGCCTTTCTGGGCGAGCTTGAGACGCGTAGCTTGATCTATCTCCGTGATGGGTTCAGCTATGAAATCAAGGCGTTTGCCGGCGTTTCCAGCAAGGCGAACCTGACCTTCGAGTGTGAGCCGGTGGACGAACACTACCGCGTTGGCGCGTTCATTGTGACGGTCCCCTTTGAGGAAATAGTCCGCGTCGAGGTCTTCGCCGTGCATCCGTCAGAAAAACCTGAGGATTCACCCCAGATTACCGGATTCAGGGCGCCGGGAGATGTCGTGGGGAACAAAGACGGTCGGTCGCACCCCGCGCTGACCCCGATGTCCTCGGACCCCATAACCACGCCCTAGCGGGTCTTCCTATATACACAGCCGTGAGTAGTCGGGTAGCCCATCGCTTCAGCGGTGTAGGACTCGTCCAGTGGCACGCGTGTTTGCTCAGGTGCTCCGGGTCTGGCGTGCGTCGGATCACTTCCGCGGGGTCTATGCTCCTGCATCCAGGTTGTCGCTGATCCGCTGTTTGATCTTTCGCAGCACCCTCATGAAGTCATTGAGGTCCTTTGGGGAAAGGGCTGATAGCGTATCGAGTGTGGATGATAGGCGGGTCGACCTGTATTTCTCGTAAGCGCTGCGACCTTCGGGCGTGATGGCGACGTCTATTCTCCGGCGGTCCTTGGCGTTGATCGAGCAGTGGATGTAGCTTTTTGGGGTACGATCTTCGAGGCCCTTGACGATGCGGGACATCTGGGCGGGGACCACACCGATGCGCTTTTGGATCTCGCCGATGGTTACGGGTTGATGTTTTGCCAGAATGTCCAACGTGAGAAATTCCGACTCGGATACCTCGCCGGATCTGCTGGAGCGGCTACGCGCTCGGCGGATAGACGCCAAGGTGGTCAGGTCGAAGATTTCCTCAGCCATCGAGTTCAACGCTGTCTGTTCGTCCGACAAAACTGCTCTCCCGGCGGTTTCCCGCCTGCCCTATCCCCGGCACCCAACGCCACGGGCCACCCAATCAACGGTGGGGTACCCAACCCGCGACTTCAAACGTGTTGGGGTACTCGCAAACGCCTCAGCACGGGCGATTGTACTTGCAGGCTTGAATAACCGCTACAATAGATTTCACAATACCAACTATTTCATCGACGAAATAGACATGTGATCGTGAAATATCGGCGTTTGTGCTCCGGCGCCTTCGAGTGGCAGGGCGATCGGGGTGTGCGGTTCGGCTGGTTGGCTATAATGAAATCCCGCGTTCGTCTGCGGCAGTGTCCTGGCGTTCGGACTATCGACCGTGGCGATGGGCGTGCTAGAGCAAGGTCCAGTCTTGTGGAGCGGTCGAACGGTGCTTCTCTGCTGAACGGCGCAGCGAGCCGACCGCCACACCCAAACCGGGGATGCTCTGGGAGTTTGCGATGTCCGAACCGACTATCGGCCAGAAAGGCGACGACTGCACTGTCGCGATTCGTGTGCGCTATGCGGAATGTGACTCGATGGGGTATCTCCATCATGCCAAATACTGGGAGTATTTTGAGCATGCGCGCACAGAGCTGCTTCGGCAAAACGGGTTTCGCTACAGGGATCTGGAAGCCCGAGGGATCTGCTTCGTCGTTTACAGGTTGGCATGCACGTACAAAGTGCCGATTCGATATGACGATTTGGTCGACGTGACTGTTCGGGTCGAGCGCATGACGCGAACACGCGTCGACCACAGTTACCGCATTGATCGGGACGGCAAGTTGATCTGTGAAGCCACCGCGACGCTGGCATGTGTCGGGAGCGACGGTCGGCCCATCATCATGCCTGACTCATTTTGGGGCGACCAATAGAGTTTTCGGGGCGGAAGTGGCCTTGGGTGTGAGCCTGATCGCCCGCCACTTTCAGGAGAGTGTTCTCAGTGCCATCGGCGACTTGTCCACAAGTGTGTCACGTGCCGACGACAACACGCGACGCTAGCCCTTTTAGTTCTCCGATGGCGTCTATGCACTCCTGCAGAGCCCGCGCCTTCGCCAGACGCTCGAGTCTCGTGGCGTGTTCAGTCAGAATCGGATAGCCAAACCCGCCACCACTGCCCTTGAGTTGGTGAGCTGTGGTTCTCAGCGTGTCGAAGTCACTTTGGCGCAGGGCGTCCTCCATGTCTGCGAGGCGGTCCTTGAGACCCTCCACGAAGGTGACGACGATGTCCGCATAATCCGGATCATCCTTCACCAGGTCCGAGGGAATTGGGTCGTTGGAGCGGGGCTTGTTTTCTTCCATATGATCAACCTGCACAGAACGCCAGTTTGAAACGTCGACCCCGACCCCAACATCGTTGTTCATCGTCAGGCCTTGCGGCTTGGTTTGGTTCTGCGCCGAGCGAATCGGCGATTGTGACGCGAGCCTCTCGGCGGAATCGTGAGGATTACCGGACCGTGCGAGGGCGGGTTCCACCGGACCGGTGAATGGGTACTTATAACATTTTCGGTTCTTGTGTGGAGGCCGTCTTCCTGCACGGTTCAGCAGAAGAGCATCGCTCGACCGCTACACAAAACTAGAACAAGTTCTATCTTGTCGTAGCGTCCGGAAGTCGATTTCTTCTTGAGAAACTTCTAGTCCGGACGCTACAAGATGGTTGAAACTGCTATAGAGCTTGCTCTGGCTGGGCGAGCTGCGCGGAGGTTGCTCCCGATGCTGTTCGGTCAGTGCGCTGGACCGACAGCACTGTGGGGGGCTTTATACGACGTGGAGTCTGTCGGGTGCGCAGCCTGAGAGAAGCCCGCCGACAGTTGAGTTATGCCTCTGTGGCGTAACGCGCTACCGACGGGCTGCTCCCGTTCATGAAGGAGGATTATCGGACAGCCGGTTTTCAGGCGGCTAAGTACTGTTCTTCAAGAGCGCCCTTAATTTTCTTAAGCGCCTTGTTTTGAATCTGTCGCACTCGTTCCTTGGTCACTCCGATGATGTTGCCCACTTGCTCAAGCGTCTTGGGTTTGGGCGTACCATCTTCGGTGATCGGGCCGATAGCGAACCTCTCGTGAATCACGGTTCGTTCCACCTCGCTGAGTTGGGCGAGGTTCTTTATCAAGATCTCCTTGAGCTCGTCGACACAATCCTGTTCGACAAGCCCGCGCTTTGTCTCGATATAGACGCTCCGCTCCATGGTGGGGTCGAACTCTGTGGGGAAGTGCCCACGATAGCGACTGGACCTCATGGCGACGCGTGAGAAGCTCTTCAGAATTGCCCGACAGGCATACGTGCTGAACTTGAACCCGAGCGAACAGTTGAACTTCTCGACGCTGCGAAGAAGAGCCATGTTCCCTTCACTTACCAGTTCGTTGAAGTCAATGTTGGTAAGCCGGGTACGCTTGGCCATCGCCAGTACCAGCGGGAGGTTCAAGCGAACGATTGTGGTCCGGGTGTCCAGCACCCGGTGGCCCCACGCCAGAAGACGGCGAGTGGCGGTCTTGGTCAACTTCCTGCCGGCGAACTCCTTGAGAATCTTCGCGATTCGCAGTCGCGAGTAGTTGTACCGCATGAACAAGTGTTGTTCCTGCTCATGTGTGAGCGTCGGAATCCGCTGCCCTTGGGCGACATCGGGGGTTATCGGTGGGGGATTGACGAATCGGGTCCCGCCGTGAGCGAGTTTGTCCCAATTAGCGCCCAAAAGCTCTCGCTCGACGCCCGGCTTGTCGAAGCCATTGTGGGCAACATGGTCCACAGGCTCCGATAGCAGTTTTGTCAGCAGCACTTGGTCCTCCGGCGCAAGCTTGTCGACAACATCCTGACCCGGAGGTCTGGCGGTCGGCAGCGTCGCTGAAGACGTGCTGGCCTTTGAGCTTTGGCTCGCTTGGGCAATCATGGCCCACCTCCTTGACACTCGGCGGGGCCGACCCGGCTGATCGTCGATCCATGCCGAACAGCCCCGCTACCACCTAATCATACGTCGCATGCACCAACAAGGTGCGTTATCGGTTACAAGTAACCACGTTTTCCACCAGTGCGGGAATACGCGCAGACACACCTTAATACGATCCGCTGGGGTGATCGTTTCCTGGGGGGGCCTGGAAAGGGGGGCTGATCACCATTCGAATTATACAATGCCCTCGCCCTAAGGCCAACTGCAGCTGCTCTAACGGTGTTCATGAGGCAGAAAACAGTCCTATTGCATCAGGACTGTAATCGATTGGAGCAAGTGTCCAGCCCGGGGTTGGCCTTGCTTTTGCGGGATTGGGTGGCGCATGTCCTCTGGCAGGCAGTCCTGAGGTTGTCTTGTAGATGCCACTGGTTGCCTGCATGTCGGTACGGAGTCGGCAGTCGTATTTGTGGACAGGCCGATGATGGCACTTTTCCCTCGTGGGGTAATTGCCCATCGAATGAAGCTCTTCAGACTGTGTGCAACGTGGCTGGTGGGTTACTCGTAGCGCAAAGCTTCGATGGGGTCGAGCTTGGCCGCCGAGATTGCCGGGTACAGGCCAGACAGCACGCCGATCAGGACGGAGAGGCTGAAGCTCAGCAGAACAGACCACAGACTGATGATGGGTTGCCATTCGGCCCAGCGGCTTAGCATGGTGGAGCCTGCAAATCCCAACAGCACACCGGTGACACCGCCGGCAGTCGAGAGGACGACCGTTTCGACGAGGAACTGGGCCCGGATGTGGGCTTGTCTGGCACCCAAGGCGCGACGTATGCCTATCTCGCGAGTGCGCTCGGTGACGCTGGCGAGCATGATGTTCATGATCCCGATTCCGCCGACCAAAAGAGAGATGCTGGCGATTAGCCCCAGGATTTTCTGGTTGTTACGTTTCTTCTGCTTGGCGAGTTCAAGCCTGGCAAGCGGCACGCGAACCTCATAGTCTTGCACCGTGTGGTTGTGTTTGAAGACGCGTTTGATCATCTCCGAGACGGGCAGCACATGTTCCTCGGTGTCTGCGGCGACGTACAGACCGGAGTACTCGACTTCGGTAAGCTCCCGTGAGCCGGCTGTCTGCTTGAGGGTGATTGCCCCAAACTGCGCCTTCGCCGCCGCCAGGGGGACGAGCACTTCGCGGTTGAGGTTCCGTTCTTCAACACCGCGTGCCGGTGTGCCTGCGGTCTGGACTTCCTGCAACACGCCGACAACGGTGAACGGAACGGCGCTGAGTGGGGCTCGGACAGCCATGATCGTAGCGCCCATCGGCTCTTCGAGTTGGAAGAGTTCCCTGCGGACGTCGGCTCCGATGACACAGACGTTGCTGTCCGGGCTCATGTCCGTGTCGCACAGAGGACGACCCTTCGCAACACTGATGTTCACGACGTCGAAGAAGTCCGGCGAGACTGCGACGACTTTCGAGGGACTTTGGTTCTCGCCATATCGCACGCCGTGTGCAGCCACCTTCAGCGGAACGATGTGGTCAATGTGCGGGATGCTGGCTTTGATTATGGACAGGTCGGTATCGGCAATGCCAAAACGAACCAGGTTGGTGTTGCCCTGGGATACCTGTGTGCTTTGTTCCGGCTTGATGGCGTTGACGATGATGTTTCGCGTACCCAGCGCTCTGAGCATGCGCAGTTCGTCGGCTGATGCTCCCTCGCTGACCGAGAGCATGCAGATGACCGCAGCCACGCCGAAAATGATGCCCAGCGATGTCAGCAACGACCGGAGCTTATGCAGCCGGAGGTTGCGAATGCCGAGCAGAAACGTCTCGAGGCTAAAGAACCTCACGCGGAAGGACCTCCGCCTGTCACCGATCACACGTCGCCCGCTCGCGCGGGACAGCTTACCTGATAGATGCAGTCTATCCGCAAGAGGCCCACTGGCTCAAGACGCTGTGATTGTCTGAAATGGTACGGTACAGTTTTGCGTGCTGCGCGGTCTGGCTTTCTCGGAGGCAGGGGATGTGACGGCTCTACCGGTACGCTGCAAGTGCTCAGACAGAACCAGGCACCGTGTCGCATGACCCGGTTTCCGGCTGACACAGATGTGTGGACGAGCCCGGAACTCAACGGGACTCTTCCGCCGAGGTCGATTCAGCCAGTAAAGCGTGGTCATGGTACGCCGCATTCTACCACAGAAGATGACCACACCTATCCTCCATCGAGCTTTCACGTGAGGTTCCTTGCCTGGGGAATCACTCGCCTCGTTGACCACGCGATTGTGCGTGGATAGACTCGGTTGGACGCAAGCGGCAATACTCGGCGCGGGCGTGTGAGGGAGCACGTGTTCGCGTGGGGCGGCAGGACCGGGGTTGCGACTTCCGGCTCTGGTGTTCCTGTCGTGCGCAACAGCGCTTTTTTGTCCAAGGGTGGTGTCCGGATCGGGATATCCCCGATGGAAGACCGACTCCCACGTACTGCGCCAGGGCAGAACTGGTTCTAATCCCCACTCCGGAGGCGATCCACGATGGGTCAGGCGGACGGCATGAAGCCAGAATCTACCGGTGAACGCGCCGGCGCCGCCGAGACCCACGTCGGAGACCCTGGTGTGGATGGTGCTGCTGCCGAACGTCAGGTCCCAGCCGGTGAGTCAGACGATATGGGGCACGGGTCTTCGGGCGACCAGACCAACCGGTCCGCCGCCCATGCGGGTTCTGCCGCCATTCAGCTTTCCGGACCACGCGTGGTTGCCACGTGGATCGTCTCGATCGCAGCCCACGCTCTGCTGTTCCTTGTCATGTTCCTCGTGCCTTGGCTTTCGCACATCTCGGCAGATAATGAGCTGCCGATTCCCACCGTGGAACTGGTTGGGGAGGTGGAAACCGCCTCGTTTTCCATGTCCGCATTGCCGGACTTTACCGAACAGGCGTCAAGCCCCAACACCGACCCGATGAAGTTCAGCCCCGACAGGTTCGACCGGCTTGCGGGTCTAGCGGCCCATGAAAAGCCCGACATCTCGATCATCGGAATAGGTGCCGGCGGCGGGGACTTCTCGAAGTTTGGCCTCAAAGGCGGCGGCGACGCGGCTCCGAGTTTTTTCGGTCAGCGTGTCCAGGGCGCGCGGCGTATCGTATATGTTGTCGATCGTAGCGGATCGATGACCGACACTTTCGGGTACGTTAGAGATGAGCTCAAGCGTTCAATAAGCAAGCTGCGGCGGAGTCAGAAGTTCCATGTGATCTTTTTTAGCTCCGGTCTGCCGGTGGAGAATCCTCCCAGGCGGTTGGTCAGTGCGATCCAAGCCCAAAAGCAGCAGTTCTTCAGCTTCCTCGATACCATTTATTCCGAGGGAGGCACGCATCCCGACCAGGCTATGGTCCGGGCGTTCGAGGTAGACCCCGACCTGGTTTACTTTCTCACCGACGGGGAGTTCAACCCCAGCCTCCTTGACAAGCTGGACAAGATCAACAGGAATCGCAGTGTCCGCATCTTCACTATCGCCTACTTCGACCGACGAGGCGCGGAGTTGCTGGAGAAGATCGCTCGCGAGCATCGCGGCGAGTTTACGTTCGTGGGCGAAGACGACATCCCGTGAAACCGATATTCACCAAACTCCCTCGCATCACATTCGCGGTCCTGGTGGTCGTTGCGCTTGCGCCTGCGATTGCGGATCAGATCGTAATCGGCGAGCTCAGCTATCCTCGGGCTCGGGTGGTTGCTCTCGAAGAAGGGGTAGTGCAATTCCGTCTGGCGGATGGGGCTGAGCGGATCGCCTGGCTTAGCGACATTGACATGCTCGTCGTCGACAGCGTTGCCGGATTCGCGAACTTCAATGAGGCTGAACAGTATCTGAATGATGGATCGCCCGGCAAAGCCATCGTTCGTTATGAGCGGGCGCTGCGAGCTGGCAAGGGCTTCTGGACGGATCTGATCGCGTCGCGATTGGTCGTAGCATGTGACCGGGCTGGTCATATCGACAGGGCAGCTCTCAACTTCATTCGTGTTGCCCGGGGTCGCCATACGGGCGTATCAGCTGCCGCCAGGATCATCCCGTGCCATTGTCCGGAGAATCGCGATGCGTCCGTTGTGCGTGCCATAGAGCACCTGGACACAGCCATCGTCCAATCGGGCAACGACGTTCGAAGTCTCCTGTTTCGCTTGTTGCGTTACGAAGTGCTCCGAAGCTGCGCTGACAGACGGACATCGGCAGAGAGGATTGCCGTCGCTGGTGCGCCGATACCCGAGGAGCTGCGCTGTCGGCGCGTCTACTCTATCCGGTTGGAGGCGATAAAGAGCCTCCTTCAGTCCGGCGCCTCTTCGATTGACCTGACAAGTGTGGATCGCGATATCGCCGACTGCCCCGAGTCTGTCCTACCGGGTTTTCTGCTATTGAAAGGAAGAGCGCTGCTGGAGACGGCATCGACCCGCCAGCAGGTCATTCGGGCGAGCTGGCCTTTGATGCGCGTTGCCATACATATGCCTCATAGCGCCGAGGCTGCGGAGGCGCTATACTACGCCGCCCGCGCTCTCGAGCGTCTGGGACGACCGGACAAAGCCATCCGGCTGCTCAAGGAATGTCTCGAGCACCAAGGGCTCGACCCGGCGACCCGCCGACTGGCGCTGGAGGTGGTGACCCGCCTTCAACCCGATCGCGCCGAGTCAGAGTCGAACACGCAATAGGAGATATGTACAGATGTTGCTGCGGATTTCATGCTTGACATTCATGATTACGCTGGTGTTGTTGTTTGTCACGGGAACGACCGCGTGGGCTCAGCCCGCCGCTGGTGAGGCTTCTTCGAGCGATCTTAAGTGGTTCGATTTCTTCGTGCTCAAGGGCGGTTATATAACGTTGGTGCTTATCGCTCTTTCGGTCGTGACCATTGCGCTGACCGTCGAGCATGCCCTCTCGATCCGCCGCATGACCATCGTTCCCGCAGAACCCACCGAGAAGATCAAGGGTCTTATCGACAAGAAGAAATACGTGGAAGCGGTCAAGTTCACGGCTGAGGAGCCGAGCATGATGGGTTACGTGCTCAACGCCGGGTTGATCGAAGCCCCCAACGGATACGCGACGATGGAGCGAGCCATCCAGGAATCGCTTGATGATCGGTCGTCCAGGCTTTTTCGCAAGATTGAGTACCTCAACGTCATCGGCAACGTATCTCCGATGATCGGGTTGTTCGGCACGGTGTATGGGATGATCCTGCTCTTTGCCCGAATCCACCGGCAAAACGCGTTCCCTCCGCCTCAGGAAGTGGCTAACGACATCTCGGTAGCGCTGATCACCACGTTTTGGGGGTTGGCGGTGGCAATACCCGCCCTGAGCGTTTTCGCCATATTCCGTAACCGTATAGACGTGCTGACGGCTGAGTGCGCCATCGTTACCGAACGTCTCTTGTCGGTTTTCAAGCCGGGCGCCGGCGCATCACAGCCTGTCACACCGCGTCACGGAAAGGGATAGGCTCGAACGGCCATGTATCAGCCGCACACAAATCGACGTATCCCCAGGGCCATCGGGTTCAACGCCACACCGATGATCGACGTGATTTTCCTGCTCACGGTTTTCTTTATGTTGGTGAGTACGTTTGCCCGCAAGGAAAACGCCCCGATGAAATTGCCCGACCCGTTGGCAAGCCGTGCAAAGGACATCGACCTTCCCGATCGCATCGTAATCAACTGCCGTCTCGGCGATCCTTCCGCATCCGTTGCGGGCGCAACCCTGTACAGCATCGGGCCTAATGCTCCGGAATCGCTGGATGTCATAGATCGTCGGTTGGCGGGTATGAAACAGCAATCGCCCGACATCAAGGTGATTATCCGAGCCGACCGCAGGCTCGACTATCGGGACGTCCGGGACGTCATGAGAGTTGTGGCTGCCAACGATATCAAAATGCTTAATGTGGCTGCTCACACGGGCGAGGGGGAGTAGCGGATGACGCCGCGAGAATCGAACACCGGCTGGCGAACCGTAGGTCGTCCCGCGGGTAACGAACTGCCGGCGCCGCGTCCGCGCACCCGCTTCCGCAAGCACCGCAGTGTTCCCATCGCGGTCAACATCGCTCCGATGATCGACGTCACCTTTCTGCTGCTTATCTTCTTTCTCGTGACGACGACTTTCGGGCGACCGGAAGGCATCCTGGCGTCGAAGCTGCCGTCCGACACGGGTGCGCCAACCGTCGCGCTGCCCCTGGCCCCGATCGTCGTGCGGCTAAGCCCCGCCGGATCGGATGGCTGCAGGATCGACATCGACAACTACTCCACCGTACCGGAAGATTTCGAGCAACTAGCTGTTTGTCTTATGGAGATTCAGAAGCTGCCCGGCTTCGACTCCGAGACGCCGGTGGTCATAAAGGCCAACGACGACGTGCAATGGGATCACGTGGTCAATGCCTGGAATGCAGCCGTGCGCTGTGAGTTTACGAACGTTGCCTTCAGCGACTCCGGTGGTTCGCCATGATCGAGGAAACACCCTCAATCTTCGTGATGACCGACCACCTCGAGGTCTCCAGCGTGCTTGCAGGCCCGATCATCCACAGCCGCAGAGGAACGATTCGATGATGCGATCGGCTCGACATCTTGCGGTTTCGTTGGGCTTGGTGCTGGCGTTCTGTATTGTCCGACCCGCGTATGGCGAGGAAGTGATGGCCGGCAGCGGTACTGCCGAGAAGACCGCCGCGACCAGCGCCGACATCCCAGCCGAACAGAAACGCCTCGATACTTCCACGTTCCGCAGAGGGCTCAAGGATCGTGGGCTCACCGAGCTGCTAGAGCTACATCTAAGCGACTACCCGCCGAAGAGCCTGACTGCCCGCCTTCGTTTTCATCGCGAGCTCAAGCTTGCGCGCTATGCGGACTTAGCCCTCCCTGTTGACGAGCGATTGGCTGCCCTTGCCGAGGCCAACCGCCTGTTGGAACAGCTCTTCGACGCCTCAGACGATCTTATGGAACGATTGGAGTGGGGTATCGCACTGGCGCGATCACTCATCTATGAGGAGGGCGAGCCCTATTTCAGCAGCATTCTATACCGAGGCGGAAACTCCCAGGACCGCCGGCGTCTGCGTCAGGTCACGACGCGGGCCCTTCGGGCGCTTGACGAGCTTCGTCAGCAGCTTGTCGGGGAATACGAGCGAATCGATACGATGCGTGTGCGTGAGTTTGAAGCCCTGGAGCGCAGCGGATACATCGAGAAGGTCGACAAGCTGGCCCCACAGATTGACTACCTTTTCCTCTGGACACTGTTCTATGATGCCCTCTCCCGCAGCGACGCCGACCCCGCACGTGGCGAGCAACTTCACCGGATTCTGGAACTAATAAGCCAATCGCCCGGGCTCCTTGAAATCCCGCACGACGAAAGCCACGTCCAACTCCAAGGACTCCTCTTGACGGGAATGACCTATCGCCTGCTCAACAACCACCGAGCTGCCCGCGAGCACTTTGATCGAGCGCTGTTGATTGCAGATCGTCTCGCCGACCCGCATGAATTCGCAGACGTGCACTGGGCGATCTCTTTGACGCACGTTGAGAGGATACGCAACGAGATCGAGGACTGCCGATTCGACCAGGCGTTGGAGTTGCTGCAAGCGTTTCGCCTATGGATATCAGAAGACCGGGACCAGGACTTCGGACTTCGTCTGGTGGCGGCCCTCCTCGAACGCTCAGTTTACAGGACCCAAGCAAACCGCGCCAGGAGCTTCCACAATGTCGACGACGCCGAGCGGTATCGAACGCTCAGTTGGAAGCCGCTTGCTGATCTTGCCGTGCATGACGTGGCCCGCCGCGACCATATCTACGCGATGCTCTACGATATGATGGAAGCCGACGTCGATCCGGCGGCGCTCGATCCATTTGAGCAATGCGCCCTTATCGCGGGGTTGTTGTTTGACGCATCCAGGACCGGCGAACAGCGATCGCCGGACGCGGAGTCCACCGACGAGTTGCTAGATCGGGCGGTTGCGGTTGGTGAGCTTTTTCTGGAAGGGAATTCGAGAGCTCGGGCCATTCTCGTGCCCGAGGTGCTTTTCAACGTGGGTGTCGCCCATTATCGCCGTGGACGCTCCGTCGAGGCCGCCGTGAAGTTCCTCTCCGTCGGTCGCGACCACCGCGATTTCGAAAAGGCGCTGAGCGGGGCCACACTCGCTGCCCAGATATGTGCCAAGCTCCACGCCCGACCGGAGTTCGCTCAAAACCGACAATTGAGCGATCTTTATCTTGAGACGCTTGCGGTGGTGGTCACGCAATACCCAAAGACCCAGGAGGCTCGCTATTGGCGGTTTTTCTACGCCCAACTGTTGGATGAGCTATACCAATTCGACGCCGCCGCCGCCCAGTACGTTCTCGTTGATGCGGAGCATGAGCGCTACATCGAAAGCGTCTTCCTGCGCGTTCGCTGCCTGGCGCGGGCGCTTCAACGGCGGGCGGGGGACGACCCGGATGACAGGCTCGATCTTCGCCGCCGCACGAACGAGTTTACCACCGCCCAGCGTGAGTTTATCGCACTGGCCTCCTCTGGCTCCGCAGCCGAGTCGAATCAGGAGCGGACCGCTCAGTTGCGAAGTCTCTCGGCGCGGGCGATGCTGATTCTGGCGGAGGTGCAGGTTCTTCCGCACGTGGGCCGAACCGCCAAGGCTCTCGAAACCCTTGAGGAGTTTGAGGCCGAGTTTCCCGACGAGACCGAGCTTGTCGGTCGGGTGCTTCGCGCCAGGCTGGTAGCATACGAGAAGCTGGGACGCCTGGAGGAAGCCGCCAGAGCAATCCCCGCCTACATCGCTGCCGATCCTGACGGCGCCGGACCGACCCTGCAATCGCTGTATCGCGCTATGGTTGCCGACATCGATCGGTTTGAAGAAGCCGGCCGGCCTGATCAGGCTCAAAGCAAGGCAAGGGCGGCTCTGTTGCTCGCGAAACAGATCACCGATTGGTCCAAAAGCGCCGACGATCCGGCGATCAACGATCGCTTGCTTGCTCTGCAACTCGCGGAGGCTAATCTTCGGGCTGGCTTTTTCGAGCAAGCCCGCGCCCTGTTTGCCGCTCATCTGGGCGTCGACGATAAGCCGTTGGACCTCGACGCGATCGGCGACCACAGAGCCCTGCTCGGGTACGCCGAGTCTCTATACAAGCTCGGCAAGTATGTTCCCGCACTGCCGCTGTTTAATCACCTGGCGGTTTCGCTTCCTGTCGGCGATACGCTTCACTTCCGGATGCTCCTGCGCGATCTTCAGTGCCGCACAGCCCTCAACCACCCTCCCGAAGACGTCATCAAGGTGATTGAGCAAAAGCAATACCTGCATCCGGACATGGGCGGGCCGGAGCTGAAGAAGGCCTTTCAGGAACTGCTCCGCGAAAACCGGAAGCGTGCATCGGAGTAGTGGGGATGGCCTCCTTGCGGGTAGCCTGATGGGTTCTGTAGCGCTGTCAGTGTTCTGTCGCACGTGGTTTGACCGGTGCCGCCGGCAGGGTGCGTGATATGTCTGAACCGAACCGCGACCGTGAGGCAGCGGAAACGCAAGGGATGACAGCCGCAGGTGGAGGGCCGCTTCCTGACGGGCGCGGTTCGGATAACACGCAGAAACACGTGTGGTGCGACACTAATCCTCCGACCCGGCGGTGGAGAGTTTACGGATGCGTTTGGTGGCGGTTCGGAGGTTAATGCGGTTTTCGGTCTCGTGCTCGATCACGCTGTGGTATAGCTCCAGCGCCCTGGCGCGATTGTGCAACTGATAGTCGTACACGTGAGCCGCCTGGTATCGCGCCGGATGCGGCGTGTCGGGGTTCCACGTCCAGGCCCGCTCGTACCACCTGACCGCGATTACCGCCTGGTCCGGCAAGTAGTCGCTGTGAATCTCGCCAAGGTAGAAGGCTGCATCGTCGATCTTGTCGCTGCTGGGATACCGCTCGATAAGCTCGCGGAACTCGGCGCACGCCCGGATCATAAGGTCCTGGTTATAGAAACCAGCCATCCCGTATCCTGCGCGGCCCATCAGGTCGCGGGCACTCTCAAAGAGCAAGTCGGCTTCGGGGATGGTGTCGGTCGGGGTGAGATTATTAGATGGAATCTCCGCGTCGAGCAGATACTTGAACGGCTTGACCAATCCAAGACCTTTGAGCTCGAACTCCGCCCAGCTTTGCTTCGTGACGAACCCATGCGACTTGTAGTAATCGCGCAGTTGTCCGAGGTGGCGATGGTAGGCGGCCCGGTGAATCAGAACAGCCTCGACCAGGTCAACTTCCCGGGCTTCGACGACGCTGATGTCCATGGCCAACTGCGACGGATCAATGCGATCTGGATGGGTCGGCGAAGTCACAGGCCCCTTCACCGTTTGCCGATCCCGAAACATCGGACCGACGTTGCACCCGGCAATGGAAAACACAACCGAACCCAAGATCGCGATAATACAAAATGAGCGAAACATGACTACTCCTCGATTTGCGTGGGGATACGAACGGAGCCTCTAACCTCAGGAGTATTACACTCCCGGCGCGCCCCGGCGTCAAGGCACGCACAGGTTTGACCGGACGCATCCCTACCACTGTGCTTCTTCAAACGCCCCCAAACGTGGAACCGCCTTCCTGGGGGCCGCCTTCAGGATGGCAGCCGCCAAGGCTAAGTCTCCTTTGGTAGTGATCTTCAGGTTCCGCGCGTCAGATATTATGACCGAGACGGCGTGTCCCGCGCGTTCCGCAAGCTCCGCATCGTCGGTGACGTCCGCCTCGCTCTCTCCGATCTTGGAGTAGGATTCCAACAGTATGTCCCTGCGGAATACCTGCGGCGTCTGGGCCTGGTACAACGACGTACGGGGTACCGTTTCTTCGATTATCTTCGACTCGCCGACCTTCTTTACGGTTCCGGTGATCGGATCAGCCAGGATGGCGGCTCCGCTTTTGGTCGCCTCCGCGAAGACCGCGTCGATCATGCTTGTGAGCACACAAGGCCTGGCTGCGTCGTGCACCGCTACAAACTCTGCATCCTCGGAGACTTTCTTCAAAGCGGCGGCCACCGTGTCCACGCGCCGGGCGCCGCCCTCGACCAGCGTGACACCCATAAAGCCCAGATTGGCTCCATAGCGGGACTTCATCTCCTCGATGTCCTCCGGCGCCACAGCCAAGATCGTCTGGCAGACGTCCTCCCGGTTGATGAAGTGCTCGACAGTGCGAAGAAACACGGGTCTTCCGTCGAGCTTGGCGAACGTCTTCTTCTCCGATTTGCCGAAGCGCTCGCCCTTACCCGCCGCCGGTATGATCACTGCGTACTTTGCCATAATCGTAAACCTGACCTCCCCTCGTGATGTACGCCACCACAACCCGTCGTCCAGGTGTATCTTCCATGCGACCGAGTAGCAGCCGCTAACGAGGCTTGTTGCGCTCGTCGCCCTCGCCTCCTCCTGCTCCCTCGGCACGCCCGAAGATCATCCGCCCAGCCGACGTCTGCAGCACGCTGGTAACAGACAGGCCGATGGTCCGCCCTATGTGTTCGCGACCGCCTTCCACCACGACCATCGTGCCGTCTTCGAGGTAACCCACGCCTTGGCCCACCTCCTCGCCCGGTTTGATCACCTTAATCGACATGGCTTCGCCGGGCAAAACGACGGGTTTGAGAGCATTCGCCAGATCGTTGATGTTGATCACGGTTACGCCGCGAAGCTGGGCGATCTTGTTTAGGTTGTAGTCGTTGGTAACCACCTTCCCGCCCAGTTCCATCGCCAGATCGATGAGCAGTTCGTCAACTCCAGCATCAGTTGAACTGCGCATGACCTCGACATCCAGGATTTGGATGTCGACATTTTCGCTCGTCTGCAGCTTGTTGAGCATGTCCAGGCCTCGCCGACCACGAGTCCGCTTCAGCTTGTCGCCGCTGTCAGCAATCGCCTGCAACTCCAGAAGAACAAACCGCGGGACGATCATCTCCGTCTCGATGATGCGCGTCTCGGAAATATCGGCGATGCGCCCGTCGATGATGACCGACGTATCCAGCACGAGCGGTTTAACACCTTTGCTCTGCTTGGCAAACTCGACGTACGGAATCACAAAACGGACATCGTCTTTGGTCTGAAGAACGAAGCTCACCGAGAGATAGCAGCAGATCACGCCGATGGCCATCCTTATGGCGTTTACCGTCACGCTGTCAGGATCGGTCCTCACGACGTCCGCCACCATGTTGACTATGAGCGACATGCCGTAGGCGAACAGGAACCCAACGAGCAAACCGAAGAAGGTCCCCGAGATGGTGCCCAGCGACTTGCGCGGAATGAATATGTCCAGCGAGATTACCAGCAGCGCCACTCCAAGCAACGCGCAGAAGACCAGCTCCCTGTTCAGGCCGAACCACCCCACCGTATCGGCGGGAGAGGCCAGACCCATCCCTACCGACACCAGGGCAAGCGTGAACATCGCCCGCACCGCCAACAGAAACAAACCGCTGCTTCCGGGGCGACTATCCGCACGCGCCAATTGGGGTGGCAAGGGTGTACCCATCATCACGCTCCCAGGTGATTCTCATCATGTCGAACAGCCACTGTACGACCGCCGCTGTTGATACCGACCGACCAGCGCCGCTGGCGGCTGAGCCGGCGATGGCCAAACGCCGCACGCAAGCACCCGCATGCTCGTCGTGTCGCTGAGGAGTATACACGGGCACCGCCGACCGGGAAACCTCCCGGTGTGTCGTCGCCCTTGGTTATGCTATACGTTGCCTCGTCCAAGTCGGTGATAGTATCATCTAGAGCAAGCTCTATCCAATCGTCGGCGTCGCCCGTGAGTTCCTCGACTCCGATCGCTACGTTTGGACTGTTTATGCTATAGGTTTTCGATACCGACAGACAGGCGTAGCAGGCCACCGCTGATGTGTGCCCACATTCGTGCCGCAGGACCCATGCTCCGCACGCTCGAAGGGAAAGGTCGAAGTCTAGTGGGTCGGGGGTACGATCGCTCGATCCACGCACGCACGGTCGCGGTCCGGCCGATTTACCACGGGATGTCGAAGACGGACGTTCAGTTCCGCCGTCATTGCCTGAGTGCAGCGGGCGAACATGCGGTTTGTCATCGCACCGTCCGGAAGCGACGTGATTACGCCACCATGCAATGTGTCCGCGTGCAGACGTGCCGCAAGCTCGCTTGGCACCGTCAATGATCGCAGATGTTCTCTCCTGCCTGCAGAGTCTCGGCCAAATACGCAGCGGCCAGTTGTTCAGGCGTGTCAGTCGGTGCGCCGACGACGACTTTGATGCCATTCTGGGCGAACAGCTGTTGCGCCCGCTGACCCATGCCGCCTGCAATGATCACGTTGGCGCCCAGTTCGTGTAGCCAGCGCGGAAGCAGTCCTGGCTCGTGTGGCGGTGCCTCGTGCATGGTCTTTTTGAGCGCAGTTTCGTTCTGGTCGTCGACCTCAAATACTGCGAATGCTTCGCAATGACCGAAGTGGGCGCTCAGGTGTCCGTCTGCTACGGGAATTGCAATCTTCATCTGGGTACTCTCCTTGTTACTGTTTATGTGTCTTGACTGTGACATCGTTGCGTCTAGAAGTGCCTGAAATGCGTGGCACGGTATTGACGAATGCTGCAACCTCGGGTGGTCCTGGCGTGCTCTTCGCTGAAGGCCTCTTGAGCACGGTCTGTCGCTGCAGCGGGGTATTCAAATACGGAGGCCATGTTTGCTTCCTATGTTCTTCAGATTGGTCCAAAGATCGCGAATGTCGTCAGCGGCCTGACATCTGCGCTCGACGGTAGCCTGTGCCTGAACCTGTGCCGTCGTTACCTCCGTGTCATACCGAACGCGTCCGGCAATCTCGGCACCGGCAGCTCTTGCCTTGTCCTCGATTCTCTCTGCCATGGATGGGTTCAGATCCCATTTGTTGACGCACACCGCAGCTGGTATGCCGAAGCCGCTGGCGAGCTGCAGCACACGTTGGAGGTCGTGCTCGCCCGACAGAGTCGGTTCCGTGATCACGAGGACAAGCGAAGCTCCGGTCACCGAGGCGATCACCGGGCAACCAATCCCGGGCGGACCATCTACGATGATCAGCTTGCTACTCTCATGCTCAGCCAGCTGTTTTGCTTGGGTCCGCACGAGGCTGACCAGCTTGCCGGAGTTCTCCGCCGCTACGCCAAGCTTGGCATGAACCATGGAGCCGCGACGAGTTTCTGAGACAAATAGCTCGCCGTTGACAACCGGGGCAAACTCAATGGCCTGCTCTTCGCAGAAATGTGCACAGACCCCACACCCCTCGCACGCAATCGGGTCGACTCGGTATGTCTTATCCACTTTCCCATTGGCTGGTCCATCGTGGCTGATAGCGTCGAAGCGGCACAGCTCTTGGCACTTCCCACAGGCTATGCAGTGCTGTGACAGGATTGCGGCTTGGGAACCGCCTGAGAACTCCTCTCGGTGTGTGACGGCCGGTTCGAGAACCAGATGCAGGTCAGCCGCGTCAACGTCGCAATCCGCCAACACCGCGTTTTCAGCCAATGTGGCAAACGAGGCGACGATTGAAGTCTTACCCGTCCCACCTTTTCCGCTGATGACAACCAGTTCTTCCATTGGATCATGTCCTTGTCGAAGGCGTCGCTGTCGCGGTCTTCAGCAAGCCACTGAACAACGCCACATACTCCGGAAGGGCCTCACAAACTAGCTCTCCTCGCGAATAGGCCTCGGCAATCCGCCGATCGTCCTGGATCTCCGCCAACAGGTCGATTCCCTCGCTTTCGCAATAGGCATGCACCCTTCGATCACCGATGCCCGCTCGATTGATGACGACTCCAAGGGGTTGGTTCAAAGCACGGACCATCTCCACGGCGAGCTTCAAGTCGTTGAGACCGAATGGCGTCGGTTCGGTCACCAGGATCACGAAATCGCAATCTCGTGTACCTTCTATGACGGGGCATGACGTTCCCGGTGGGGCATCAACGATCACGATATCCACACTTGGTTCAGCCTCCCTGACGGCCTTAATCACAGGCGGGCTTTTCGCCTCGGAGATGTTCAGCGTTCCCTGGACAAACTCGATTGGTCCTGCTTGCCCAATCTCAAGGAGCCCCATCTCGCGGGGAACTTCCTTTATCGCATAGTCGGGACAGACCAGCGAGCACCCACCGCAGGCATGACAGAGCTCGGGGAAGACCAGCACTTTCTCCCCGAGGCAGACGATCGCACTGTACTGGCAGATCTCGGTGCACTTCCCACAGAGAGTGCATCTCGCCTCATCCACTTGAGGGACGAGGGTGCAGACCGGTTCACTGTGTGCAGTTTCCGGTTTGAGGAAGATGCGGCCATTCGGTTCTTCCACATCACAGTCGAGATACGCCACACTCTGGCCGTTGCGCGAAGCCGCGTAGGCTAGGTTGGTGGCTACCGTGGTCTTCCCCGTGCCGCCCTTGCCGCTTGCAACCGCTATCCTCATGATGCTCGTTTTCCTCCCTGCACACGTCCCATTAATCGTCACCACTCACGGTGCATTCGTGCACAACAGGGCAGTCAGTTGCCAAGTGGAAAGTGCCCGACGCCTGCCCGGCGAAACGCGGCACGCACTCAAGGTAGGTTCACATCGATCGTGTACATTCCTTTCGAGGAGGTGAAACTCACCTGGTTTACCGGCTTCACGTCGGGCCGTTGCAGACAGTCTTCAAGGAGCGAGCGAAGTACTTCTTGTCCGCTTCGTAGTGGCACATTTTGTACTTCTTGCCGCTGCCACACCAGCATGGATCGTTGCGGCCTAGGTGTGCGGCCGCATCCGGCGGTTTACGGTGAAGTAGTTTGTGCAGGAATCCCATGTGTTCCATCCCTCGTTGTTGTCCCGTGTCCGCAATAAGCCGGGAACGTCTTGCCCTTTCGATCACATTGACGGCTTCGCAATAGCGATAGAGGGCTTTAGCCCAACTTGATTGCGCCGTTCGGGCACGCGCCGACACAGGCGCCGCAACCGCAGCATGCTTCCGCGCTTATCTTGATTGCAGTATCCCCTAGGCTAATCGCCTCGGTCGGACAAACATCCTGGCAGACGCCGCAAAGTGTGCAGGTTTCTGCATCGACGCGTGCTATTGGTGTGGCCTTTCTGTCTGGCGTCGACACTGGAGCTGTTGGCAATTGTGCTATCTGATTGCCCGCGCCTGCTCGGATGTGTCGCCGCATGCGTTGGTCTTGCCTGCGTCCCATTCCGCGTCCGCGTCCACGCCCGCCGCCTCCCCCCGGTCCTGTTCCGTCACCTCGCGGCACGATCAACCTTCCTTTTCTGTGGACGCTTCCATTACTGCGATTCGTTTCTTGAGCCCACCAAGCATACCTTCCAGTTGTTCCGCCTGGGCTCGGAGTGCTTGCATCTCATGCTCACCTGACGGTGTGGCGTAAGACGGCTCCTCGATCGGAGCACTCGTCGCATCGTATCTGTTGCGCCAACCACGACCCTGGCCGCCGCCTCGACCCAATCCGCGGCGCATTCCGCGTCCTCGCCCGGGCATCGGGTTCATATAGCCAGGCGTTGTGAACCCGGCGCAAGTTCCCAGTGCTCTTCCCGTCATCGATCCATGGCCCATGGGGCCCGTTCCATCACCTGCTGGCATTTTGATTGTCTCCTCATTTCTTGCCCGCTACTTGCGGGCGGGTTATCGGTTGCCGTTGTTTACATCCAATGTCCGTCCACGTTTGCCTGGTCAGCACACTGAAGCCGACCTTCTTTGAACTGTTCCATGGCATCGTGTACCGATCCTGTCGCACCAATGTAGGGTTTGACATTGCCCGCTTGAAGTGCAGCGAACGCCTTCGGGCCGACGTTTCCGGTAATGACCGCATCCGCTCCCAAGCTCACGACGTTCCGGGCGGCTTGAATGCCGGCGCCCTGAACAGCATTGAGATTCAGCGCGTTGTCGTGGGAGGCGAACTCACCTGTCTCGGTATCGAAAAGGACAAGAAACTTGGCTCTGCCGAACCGTGGATCAACGGCGCTGCCCTCGTCCGCTCCCTGTGAAGTAACAACCACTTTCATGCTGTGTCTCCTTGCGTGTCCAAGCTGCGTTGGCCGCTGTGGCGCTGGCCTCGAAGGCGACGTCTTCGACCGCAGCAACCCGGCATCACGAATGTCTGATCCGTCAGTCGCCCAGACACGAATGCCTGGAGCACCTCTTCTACCGGTCCGCAAACGTGCAAAATCACCTGAACACCTGCCGCGACCAGCATGGCTTCGAGCGGTACGGAAACCGCACCGCAGATCAACACCTTCACACCGAGCTGAGCCACGCATCTCGCACGCGGGGCAGGTTGGGTTTCTTCGATGGCTGCATCGAACCGGCCAACCTCCTCGCCGTCCTTGACATCCACTACGAGCAGGTGTCTGGCGACATCGAAGACCGGCGAGATTCTGCCGCTCCAGGTTGGAATTCCCACCTTCATCATCACGCTACGTAGCAAGACGCGCGCCAGTCGGAATTCGCGCGACTGGTAGCATTGTAAAGCATTATTATGACGTGAGTTATAAGAATCCGACTGTCGAGATGACGAGATCGCCATCTTGCATTATGCAATGCTACCGGGGGGCGAAGGCTCGCACTTTGCAATGCTCCTATTTCGACTTCTCGGGTCCGCCTTGGGCTGGCAGGTCGATATCGAGGGACTTGATCTTGCGGAACAAGGTACTTGGGTTGATGCCCAACTCTCTCGCGGCGGCTGTTCGATTTCCTCCGTGTCTGTGGAGGGCGTCTATGATGTGCAGGGTCTCAATCGCTTTCAATGTGCGTGCACCCTTGATTTGTGGGCTTTTGGAATTTGCGTTTCCGTATAGTGTCGGCGGCAGGTGGCGCGGTTCAATCATACCGGCTTTGCAGAGCACGAACGCGTGCTCGACGATGTTCTCCAGCTCGCGGACGTTACCCGGGTAGTCGTGCTCCATGAGGATCACCAGCGTCTCCTCCGAGACTCCGGCGACGTCTTTGTTCTGGAGGTGATTGAATTTACCGATGAACCGATCCACAAGTAGGGGGACGTCTTCGCGCCGGTCGCGTAATGGCGGCAGCTTCAGCCGTAGCACATTTATCCGGTAGAAGAGATCCTGCCTGAAAGTGCCCTTGCGTACCAGCTTGCTGAGGTCCTGATTTGTGGCAGCGATGACACGCACATTCGTTTCGACCGGTTCGACCGATCCGAGTGGTTCGAAGACCCTCTCTTGAAGCACTCGCAACAACCGAGCCTGCATCGCATTAGACACGTCACCGATTTCGTCGAGCAGGATGGTTCCGCCGTGCGCGATCGCGAAGCGTCCCAGCTTGTCACGCCGGGCATCGGTAAACGCGCCGGCCTTGTAGCCGAACAATTCCGATTCCAGTAGGGTATCCGGCAAGGCACCACAGTTGATCGCGACGAAACGTTTGTCGCGGCGAGGTGAGAGGTTGTGGACAGCCCGGGCGACCAGTTCCTTTCCCGTGCCGCTCGCCCCTTCGATCAGCACGGTGCTGTCGCTGTCTGCCACCTGCGGAAGCAGGTCAAAGAGCTGGCGCATGGCGGCGCTGCGGCCGACGATATCCGCGAAGGAATAGGTTCCCTCTAACTCCTTCCGCAGTTCCTCGACCATGCTGAGGTCTCGAAACGTCTCGACACCGCCGATGGCGTTGCCGCAGGCATCCTTCAATACGGCTGCCGAAATACTTATGGGAAGGCGCCGGCCTGTGGCGTCGAGGATGTAGATTGCCTTATTGATCGTCGGTCGGCCAGTGTCGAGTGTTTCTTTCAGAGCGCATTGGTTCTCGCAGATGTTGGCCCGAAAGACGTCGCAGCATCGTTGCCCAAATGCCTCTTCGCGGGGCACGCCGGTGATCCGTTCGGCGGCTCCGTTGAACGACGTGATCCGCCAATCCTTGTCGACGGTGAAGACCCCGTCCGCAATGGACTCCAGGATCACATCTTTCTCTTGCTGTCCAGGCGACTCGCTCATGGTGGTCATGCGGGGTCACTATCCGGGGCCATTCGTCCGAATGCAGTTGATCAGGTTGGTTGCGTTGGGACTGACCACCTCGTAGTAGACTTGTTTACCCTCGCGGCGCGGGGTAACGATTCCGTTGGAGCGCATCTGACCGAGATGCTGGCTGACAACTGGCGGGGCGAGCTTGAGCATTGACGCCAGCTTCTTCACCGACACCGACTCATTCAGCAGGATTTCCACGATTCGAAGGCGGTGGGGATGAGCCAGAACCTTGAGTACCGGAGCCACCTCTCGAAGAGTCCTGGAGGGAATGCGTTTGGATCGTCCAACCTCGGCCATGGAAGCTCCTCTGTCTAGACCAACCGCGCATTATCGTATCCCAGCCCCCAAACGTCAACGCCCGGGCTCCAGCTCCCGATTATCGCCAGTCGCCACAATGGTCACCCATCGTACCGGAAACGCTTCACCTGCCTGAACCAGTCAGATTGCAAATAATATCACCTATTGACCTGTTGACCTATCTAGACGATACTTCCAGTGATTGGTGGGCCGATTGTGTCCTCGCGGTGGAATTCATGGCGTTCAGGCCGCGCCGACTCGTGAACTTAGACGAGTGGCTCCCGCCGGGCACATGAGGAACACGAACGACCCTGGGTTCGGGAAGCAATCCTGCACAACAGCGAATCCTCCGGTTTGGTGCGGGATGGACGAAATGTGATCGCTCCGACTTGACCAAAGCGACGGGCTTGACCAAGCCGTGGGCCTGTGCACGACGTAACCGAGGCGAATAGGGAGACCAAGGCATGTTGAGGCAAAACGCGGTTTTCGGATTGGTGGCGCTGGGTCTTGTGCCACTTTTATGCATGGTATTGGTGACAGGATGTCCTGTTCCACCGGTCCTCGAGTGCACTGGCGATGCGGATTGCGCTCAGGGTCAGGTGTGCGAGAACGGCGTATGTGTAGATGCGCCGACTCCCGAGTGCGAGACGGACGCGGACTGCACGGCTGGTCAGGTGTGCGAGAACGGCGTATGTGTAGATGCGCCGGCTCCTGAGTGCGAGACGGACGCGGACTGCACGGCTGGTCAGATGTGCGTGGACGGTGCGTGCGTGGAGGGTACGCCAGGGCCCCTGCACAAGACGTTCATCTCCGACTATGAGGGGACGCAGACGTGTCTAGTCTGCCATTCCGAAGACGCTGCTCACGTTATGGAGAGCGGTCACTGGAACTGGAGCGGTGTGGTGGATGACATTGCGGGCCTCGAAGGACAGACACACGGCAAAGTCGACCTTCTCAACAATTACTGAGTGGCTATCAGCAGCAACGAGGGTCGTTGCACGCAATGTCACATCAGCTATGGTTGGAAGTCGGGGATTGACACGGAGACGTTCTTCAACACGCCCGAGAACATCGATTGCCTTATCTGCCACGATACCACAGGCACCTACCGCAAGCACCCGAGTGCTAACGGCGGCGGCGGCCCCGCTTCACTCACGGTTGAAGGAGCAGTGGTGCCAGTAGTCGAGATGTCTGAACTCAACGAGGTGGCGTACAATGTCGGGTCGCCCTCTCGCGCGAACTGCGGGCTCTGCCACTACCATGCCGGTGGTGACGACAACGTCAAGCATGGCGATCTTTCGAGCCATATGAACGACGCGACCAACGAGCAGGACGTCCACATGGGCGGGCTCGATTACTCCTGCCAGGCATGCCACGTTGCGCAGAGTCATAAGATCGCCGGTACCACGGCGCTACACGGCGACGAAGGCGAGGTGGCGTGTACTGATTGCCACAACGTGGCCGATCTGCACAGTACAAACCCGCTGCTGAACAATCATACGGATGCCGTGGCCTGCCAGGTGTGCCACATTCCGGCGTTCTCCCGTACGATGGCCACCAATGTCGCCTGGTACTGGGATGAAGCGGGAGAGGACCGTGAAGATGTTCCGCTCCAGTTCGACAGGTCGACCTACAGCAAGAAGAAGGGCCGGTTCGAATGGGATATGAACGTCACCCCCACGTACCTGTGGTTCGACGGCGAGTGGGCGCGGAAAGTCGTGAACGTTAGCGATACGTACACCGAGGCGGGTACTGAGGCCGACCCGGTTGTCTTGGCGATCCCGACCGCCACTGCCGCAACGGAAGGCGCAATGATCTACCCGTTCAAGAAGATGGTCGGTCGTCAGCCGGCAGACCCTGTTAACCAGCTGATGCTCGTGCCTCACTTGTTCGGGACTGGTCCCGGCCCGGATCCCTACTGGCTTTCATTCGACTGGGGTCTGGCTGTGGCTGAGGGTGCGGCTTATGCCGGCCAGGACTACAGCGGCGAGTATGAATTCGTCAATACTGTGATGTATTTGAGTATCAACCACGAGGTCGCTCCCGCCGCGCAGGCGCTGCAATGCACGGATTGCCACTATGGCAACAATCCGGGCTTCTGGGAGCACCTGGGGATTGACGATCCGATGGGTGGTTAGTGCGTAGTGTGACGCCGTGCCGGCTGGTTTGGCCGGAATCGGTGTCCGAGGAGGATCTTCTCTGGGGCAGACATGATCCTTCGGGTTTCTGCCTGCCCCAGTTTGCTCGATTCGCCGTCGAGTCCTCTGGCATGGAGGAGTCTGTGCCCAGACGTCGCCGTGTTGGATGGCGGATCACTTCGTGGTATTCTCTACGTGTGACTGGCGACCAGTACGGGTTGCGCTCGAAAGATGCGTGACCCGTGCTGGAGTCGGTTGTATGGTATAGCGATTGCTTGCCCAGCGAACCTGCGTTGTTCGAATTGCGGGCTTGTGGGAAGTGTTGGCTTAGGTAGAGGGTCCTTCTATGACACCCCGGATTATTGTGTGCGTTGTGGTGGTATTCCTCGGAGGCGGATTGCTGTCGCAAACGCACGCCGAGGTGCAGCAAGCACAAACCTGTACGGACTGCCACGCTCGTGACGGGTCATCCACTGGCAAGACGGTTCCGGCCGAGTTACTCGCCGGGTCCGTTCACGCAGACCTGGACTGCACTGATTGCCACCAGTCGATCGCCATCGAGGAGGTCGACGCCGCCGCCGCCCGACCACATGGTGATGTCGTCGAGCAGGTCAGTTGTGCCGAGTGTCATGACGAGGAGGATGAGGTCTATCAAGGGCATGGCCGCATGCGCCGCGGTGAAGACCCGGATTTCCCCACGTGCTGGAGTTGTCACGGTTCACATGACGTCCTGTTGGGTTCCGACACGCGCTCGCGCGTACACCCCATTAACCTGCCAGATACGTGTACGGCTTGCCACACAGACGTGGATGTTGTCAAGCGGCATGAGTTCATGCGCGACGCACCGGTGAAGCTCTACAAGACGAGTGTGCATGGTCAGTCGAGCGTGGGTGGAGTGTACGTGGCTGCCACCTGTAACGACTGCCATTCCGCACTGGATCCTAGCGGAAAGCGCACGGCGCACCGCATTCTGAGTGCCGGGAGTCAAGAATCACCAATCAACCACTTCAATATTCCCGACACATGTGGCAACTGCCACGACTCCGTGACGAAGGACTACTGGGCTGGGATCCATGGCAAGCTGGTGAAGCGCGGCCAGGTCGACGCGCCGGTCTGCACGAACTGTCATGGAGAGCACGGTATCATCAGGACGAGCGATCCCCGTTCGCCGGTCAGTGTCGCGCGCGTGGCAGAAGCGACCTGCTCGCCTTGTCACGAATCTGAGATTCTCAACGAGAAGTACGGTATTCCCACGGCGCGATTGAGATCCTACGTTGACAGTTATCATGGTCTGAAAGCCAAGGCGGGCGACGTTCGGGTGGCAAACTGCGCTTCCTGCCACGGCGCCCACCGCGTCCTGCCTCACACGGACCCTGGTTCACAGATCCACGCCAACAATCTGCGAAGAACCTGCGGCGATTGCCATCCGGGGATTTCCGCGGAATTGGCCCATACTCCGATCCACGACACCGCCACCGGAATCAAGACCGGTTGGCCGCGCGTCTTCACCATTGCCTATATGTGGCTCATCGCGATTACCATCGGCCTGATGGTCCTGCACTGTCTTTCTGACCTCATCCGCCATATAAAAATCATGCGACGCAAGCCCTTCGTGGTTCGGATGACCCCCAACGAGACTATTCAGCACTGGTTGCTCGCGATTTCCTTTGTTGTGCTGGTGCTCTCGGGTTTTGCCTTGCGATTCTCGGAAGCCTGGTGGGTCAAGATACTCTTCGGTTGGGGAGACGGTGAGGGGTTTGTCTATCGCGGTGCGGTTCATCGCGGCGCTGCGGTGGTCTTCGCGCTATGCTGCTTTTGGCACCTCATTTACCTGTTCAGTCAACGAGGCAGGCATGCTCTACGGGACATGATCCTATCGAAGCACGATTTCCTGGACATCAAGAACAACGCTCTGTTCTTTCTCGGTCTTCGAGCCGACAGGCCACGCTTTCTGCGGTTCAGCTATATGGAGAAATGCGAGTATTGGGCTCTCGTATGGGGTGCGGTGATCATGTCGGGAACCGGCCTCCTGCTGTGGTTCGATGATTACTTCGTGAGCCGGTGGGGCCTGCCAAAGGGTGTACTTGAGGTGATGCTGGTCATCCACTATTACGAGGCGTGGTTGGCAACACTGGCCATCGTGGTCTGGCACGGGTATTCCACAATCTTCAGCCCCCACGTGTATCCCATGAATCCTGCATGGATAAGTGGCACTATGCCCAAGGACATGTACACGGACGAGCATCCGGATGGGCCGAATCTGAAGGCTCGAATCATGAAACCCCAAGTCGCGGAAGAAGTGGAAGATGATGACGACGATCCTCCAACCGCATCAGACGTGACCGAGAAGAAGTGATCCGGTCGGCGTTCTCGGTATCTCCGCGTAAGCGGCAGCCGTGCTTTGACTCCGACCGCTACGTTTGGACTGTCTATGGTATAGTGCTGTGTCCATGAAGGCCGTTGCGGTTTCGTCAGGGCCGCTCCCTCACGGTCGCGGTTCGGCTTGAGCATCCGCGTCATCGAGACATCGCTCGTGAAGTGCCTGTACCTTATTGGAAACGGCACGAGTTTCTGCCAGGGACAGCAACGTCTCGACGGTTGTGATCGCTGATGTGGTCCAAGGCGGCTGGGGCGCTGGAGGATCTGGGTACCTTCCTTCCTCTGTGGTTGATGATCTGCGGACTGGATCCGGGCGGGCGCGTTCTAGCGGGGCGGCCAGCCAAGTTGATGGTCTCGCGGACTAAACTGCATCCTTGATCCTGGGTTAGGATCGGCGATAATGACCTCGGTTGTGTAGGGGCACCTTGTGCGCATGACCCTAGCGACTATGACTACCATCGACGGAATCCTGAGATCCGGTATCTGCTGCTTAATGACATCTTACGAGGTTCTCATGGGGAGTGGATAGGCAAGCACTGGGATGCCGATACCGTCCGTTGGCGATCTTGGTAACGGAACGTCGTCGAATGAACGCCAACGAGGAAACTGATCGACATCCTGTCGAACCGTCAGACGGCGACCCGAAGCGGGCCCTTCGCGGGTCTACGAGCGACCTTGCACCATACAAACCCAAACACGAACCTCTCTGGAACAACTTCGTTACGAAGGTCGGCCTGTTCTTCTCGACCGTGGCGGTCATTCTGCTGCTCACGTTCTTCCTCATGACACTCGTGAGACCGCAAACGAACCCACGACGGTTGACGCCATCGATGAGATGTGCATGGCATGTCATGATGACGAATGGGAGAGGTTTGAGGGTATGCTCGCATCGTGGAAGACCTAGTCCGAACGCCTCCTCTCGGAAGTCGAAGCGACAGCCGATCAATCTGTGCTTCGTAAGCTCCGGCAGGCCGGACCGGTGCACAACATGGGGGGCGACCCGAGTAGTCGCCGAGAAACTGAGGAACCAAGGGCCATGACCTCACGCCACAACAGACTCGCTTTTATCACTGTGATACTGCTCGGTTGGGCGGTATCTCCGGTGTGCGGCCAGGAGAACTCTGATTGTCTCGACTGTCATGCCAGCGCGGGTCTGAAGGTTGAACGGAATGGGCGGGATGTTTCGCTTTACGTTGACAGCGGGCGCTTTGCAATGAGCGTCCACGCGGATCTGGACTGCATCAGTTGTCATCAGGACCTTGACGGCGTGGAGGAATGGCCGCACGCCAGGGAACTGGATCGTGTCGCCTGTGGCGATTGCCATGATGAGGATGACGACTCCATCGCCGCCTTTTGGAACAGCACGCATGGACGGAGTGTGCGGGACGGAGATGAGGATGCGCCTGTTTGCCAGGACTGTCACGGAAGCCACTATATTCTCCCTCTGAGAGACCCGAACTCGGCTGTTTCGCCCTTCAACATCCCGCAGATGTGCGCGCAATGCCACGCTGAGGGAGGGGTGGAACGGACGCACGATATTCCACAAGAGCAGATCGTTCAGCGGTACAGGCAGAGCATTCACGGCGAAGGTCTGTTCAAGCAAGGCCTGGTTGTTACTGCGGTCTGCACCAGTTGCCACACGGGCCATAACGTGTTGGCGCACACGGATCCTGCCTCCACGATCCACAAGGACCGGGTTACCGAGACTTGCATGCAGTGCCACGGTCTGATCGAGGAGGTTCACCGCAAAGTGGTGGCTGGGGTTTTGTGGGAAGCGGAGGGTGTTGTCCCCATTTGTGTGGAATGCCACCTTCCCCACGAGGCCCGGAAGGTATTCTACGACACGCAGATGAGCAACGCGGACTGCCTGTTATGCCACAGCGACCCGGCGCTCAAGGCTAGCGATGACGGACGGGCGCTCTTCGTGGACCGCGATGTGTTTGACCGCTCGATCCACGGCCGCAGAAACCTGTCCTGTGCCCAGTGCCACACTGGTGTGCAGCCATCCGAGGAGCGGTCATGTGAGACGATCACCGAACGAGTGAGCTGTGCCTCATGCCACGAAACGGAGGTTGCTCATTATGATCGGGGCCGGCATGGGCAACTGCATAACCTCGGGGACGTCAACGCGCCGCACTGCACCGATTGTCACGATCCCGAAGCTCGACACGACATCATCGAGCACGAAGTCCCTGAGGGGGTTCCTGCCTGGCTTACCAACATCATCCGCGGATCGGTGACGTATAGTCGCAATGTTCCCAGCCTATGTGCCAGATGCCACCGTGATGGTGGGGAGGCTGCGGTTCGCCGCCCTGGTCTGGAGGAACACATCGTCGAGAGCTACACGATGAGCATACATGGAAAAGGGCTCATCGAAAGCGGGCTGACAGTTACGGCGACCTGCGCGAATTGCCACTCGGCCCACAAGGTGTTGCGTCGCGATGATCCGGAGTCGACGATCAGCGAGCAGAATATCGCGTCGACCTGTGGTCAATGCCATGACGGTATCTTCGAGCAATACCAAAAGGGTATGCACTCGCGCGAAGGGAATCCGGATTACGAAAGCCGGCGCACAGATGGGATGCCCGAGCGCCTACCGACCTGTGAGGACTGCCATTCCGCGCATACCGCTGCGCGCACGGACATGCCCGATTTCAAGCTCGGGATCATGCAGCAGTGTGGGTCATGTCATAAAGAGGTGACCGAGAGGTACTTCGATACATACCACGGCAAGGCGTCTGAGTTGGGGGACACTACCAGGGCCAAGTGCTATGACTGTCATGGTGCCCATGCGATGTTCTCATCATCGGACCCGCGCTCGCGTCTGCACCGGGACAACATCGTGGAGACATGCGGTGAATGCCACGAGGGGTCCCATCGCCGTTTCGCCGGGTACCTGACCCATGCCACGCACCATGACCCGGACAAGTATCCAGCACTGTTCTACGCTTTTTGGGGTATGACCAGCCTGCTTGTCGGGACGTTTGCCTTCTTCGGACTACACACGCTCGCCTGGCTGCCACGATCGTGGAGACTTCGCAAGGAGCACGCCGCTACGTTGGCGACCGAGAAACCCGGAGCGCTCGAATTCGTGCGATTCACGCCGTTTCAGCGCAAGCTGCACTTGACGGTGATTCTGAGCTTCTTCGGTCTGGCGATCACGGGCATGATGCTCAAGTTCTCGTATACGGCGTGGGCTCAGATTCTCTTCAAGATACTCGGCGGAACCGACACGGCTGGTTGGGTCCATCGGATCTGTGCGATTGCCACATTCGGGTATTTCGCTGCCCATCTCTGGAGCGTGGCCCGCACCTATTCCAAGGGTGATAAGACGCTAAGAGAATATCTCTTCGGACCCGATACGATTCTCCCCAAGGCGCGTGACTTCCATGAGATGATCGGTACTATTCGATGGTTCCTTGGTTGGGGGCCACGTCCGCAGTATGGACGCTGGACGTATTGGGAGAAATTCGACTACTTCGCCGTTTTCTGGGGAGTGGCCATCATTGGAAGCACGGGGCTGTGCTTGTGGTTCCCGGAATTTTTCACCCGTTTCATTCCCGGCTGGTGGATCAATGTTGCCACGATTATCCACAGTGACGAGGCCCTCCTGGCCACAGGATTCATATTCACGATCCACTTCTTCAATACCCATTTCCGTCCGGAGAAGTTCCCGATGGACCCCGTGATATTCACCGGGCGGATGTCAGTACAGGAACTGCAACATGACAAACCGCGCATGTACGAAGACCTGGTTGCCCGGGGAAAGCTGGAGGAGCACCTGGCCACGCCGGCGTCACCGCACTTCGCGCGATGGGTCAGAGTGTTCGGTTTCATGGCCCTTACCATCGGATTTGCGCTGGTTGGGTTGATCATCTATGCGATGCTGTTTAGCTATCGATAGTGCTTGTCTATACCTAGAACTTCATCTGGACGGACCGTAAGCCCGGGCCAATTCCGTTTTCCTCTCTGAACACTGCTGAGTGAAGTGCCGCTTGCTGACCGAGTGCTCATGACCGACCTTCCCCCATCGATGATGCCGCTTCTTTCAAGAGTCCAACACCCTCAACGGAACGCGGTCACATACTGAGCGACCGCCTGGAATCTGCGAAAACGACCTCGGACGAGTAAGGTACCCGAAAGCCCGGACATTGGGACCAACGTCCGAGGGTCTCGCGCAGTTGCCTTCCGGCCCGATATCTGGAGCGGCAGGTCCCAACAGTCTTCAGTTACGCGCTTTGAGGGGGCTGGCAAGTTGCCCAGTTTAGCAATCAGGAATAGCAACGCCCCGTGGCTCAGGCCAGTCGAATCGGATCCCGTGTCGACTTGATCTGCGGATTCCCACTCTGGATTGATCAAGCGCCGCATTCTGGTACGATAGTATCGACGAACCTGGTATGCTAGAAACTCGATTCGCCTTGAACGGCCTGAGTTGAGAATCCGCGTCGAAGTCATCGGCGATAATGAGGTCGCCGTTTTCGCCGGAGAAGTGAGGCGTGTGTTCCTTCAGGCCACCGCCGAGCGTTTCGCGGGTAGTCAATGAGATGTGGGCTACGCTTGGCTTTGCCTTCAGTAAGGGCGGCTGCGTTGGCAAGGGAATGGGAGGATAGATGACTAATTGTAGCCATGAATGGTCGATGACCAACATCCAAAGTGGATACCTCGTGGTTGAAGGATGTGCCAAGTGCAGAGCGCGTTCCTCCTTTTTCTCGCTCGAGCCAAGAGCCCCCATCGAGGACTATCACGAGGGTGAGCACTTCTGGACGTATTTCGGTAGTTCCCAGGCCGTCAAGTTCGATCTAGAGTGCGCCTCATGCGGACGATTCGTGGACCTGAGCGACATGATGGGGCTTATGCTCTCAACCTGCGAGGATTCGGACTGTGAGGTGGGCCGGATCACTGCCGAGGCGGGGAAGGGTACCTGGGTCTACGTGGCGCTGTGTGCCGACAGTACGCATGCAACCGGGAAATGCGTCAGCACGGAAGGAGTAAAGGCCCTCGCGGAGTATTTCAACGGGCAGATCAAGGACCCCAATAAGAAGATCATCGTGGTTCCGTGCAGCAAGTGTAATAGCATTGACACCTGCGAGGGGATTGTCATCGCCGACACCGGCCTGACTGAGATGTACTGATGTTCGTTTGCACTGTCGCGCAAGAGAAAGCTGTCGCGGTAAGCCCAAGGAATAGAAGGGAACACATATGAAAGTATCTGAACTCGCCGCGAAAGCAGACCTGACCTGCCTCAACGAGTACAAGGACAAAGAGGTAGAGGGGGTGTATGTCTCCGACATGGTCTCTGACATCATCACCGGGGCGAAGGCGAATGGTATTCTCGTGACGTTGCAGTCGCACAAGAGTCTTATCGCGGCGGCGAATCTGGTCGACGTCGCTGCCGTGGTCTTTGTCCGAGGGAGGAGACCGGGGACGGACGTTATCGAGCTCGCCAGCAAGGCTGGTATCGGGTTGTTCGTCACTGATATTGATACTTGGTCGTTCGCAATGAAGCTAAGCGAGATGGGCGTCAAGTAGCAGATGTTGCTCGTATGCGAGCGTTGCCGCCGGGCGCGGCCACATTTCTCCGCCTGGAGCCACGGTGGAATGCTCTGACACCGAATAAGGGACTAGCCCATGGCGAAGGACGCTTTTGGGAAAGTAATGCGCGGTTTCGACGGTGAACCGGCCGATCTTATCCCCGTGCTGCAGAAGGTCCAGGAAGTTGACGGGTATCTGTCCGCCGATGCGGTTCGCCGAATATCGCGCTGGCTGAAGGTCTCACAGCACGAGATCTACGGGGTTGCCACATTCTACGCCCAGTTCCGCTTCTGCCCGCCCGGCAAACACCACGTCAAGGTATGCCTCGGGACCGCCTGCCACGTTCAGGGTGGTGAGCAGATGCTCGATGTGCTCGAACGCCGCCTGGGGATAGGACCCGGCGAAACCACCGAGGACCTGGAATATGACCTCGAACGGGTGGCCTGTTTGGGATGTTGCGCCCTCGCACCGGTGGTTACCGTCGATGCAAAGACCCACAGCCGGATGTCCGTCCTGAAACTCCAGAGGTTATTGGATGAGCGCGAAGACGATAGCTAAACGCCGCGCAAAGGCGGTGGAGGACTGGAAGAAGCTGCAAGGCGGAACGCGGCCGGTCGTCTACGTCGGCGCGGGCTCCTGCGGACGCGCCGCCGGCGCAACCGAGGTCATCGAAGCGATTAAAGGGCACCTCAAGCACAAGAAGGTCGATGCGCAAGTCATCGAGGTGGGCTGCATCGGTCCGTGTTATCTCGAGCCTCTGGTCGATGTCCAGATGCCCGACAGGCCTCGGATCAGCTACTCGAACGTCACGCCGAAGCAGGCGGTGAAGATCCTCGATTCCTTCCACGCAGACAACGACATACTAAGACCTCACCTCGTCGGGCACTTTGGCGAAGAGCAGCTCGACAGCGTACCCCGGTTCTATGAGCATCCGATGCTCGCGCCCCAGGTCCGCGTCGTGCTTAGGAACTGTGGTCTCATCGACCCGGACAACATCGACCACTACTTGGCTCGGGACGGATACCTTGCCCTTGAGCAGTGTCTTTCTGTGGGCTGGCAGGAACTGATCGAAATCGTGAAGAGCTCCGGGTTGCGTGGTCGGGGCGGTGCGGGCTTCCCCACGTGGCGTAAGTGGCAGTTCTGCCGGGAGACCGAAAGCGACCGACGTTATCTGATCTGCAATGCCGACGAAGGTGACCCCGGCGCTTTTATGAACCGCTCGCTGATCGAGGGAGACCCCCACGCGCTTCTGGAAGGGATGCTGATAGCGGCTTACACAATCGGCGCGCGCCAGGGATACATCTATATCCGGGCGGAATACCCTCTTGCCATTGAACGGCTGAAGAACGCCATCGAACAGATGCGAAAGCTGGGGCTTGTCGGTGACAACATTCTCGGGAGCGACTTTAGCTTCGACATCAAGATCAAGGAAGGGGCGGGGGCGTTCGTGTGCGGCGAGGAGACGGCTCTGATCGCCTCGATCGAGGGGAAGAGAGGAATGCCGCGCACCCGACCGCCGTTCCCCGCAGTTGCGGGCCTCAATGGCAGACCGACGATTATCAACAACGTTGAGACGCTCGGGACTCTTCCGAACATCGTTCGCAACGGCGCCGAATGGTACAGCCAATTCGGGACTGAGACCTCGAAGGGGACCAAGACGTTCAGCCTCGTCGGAAAGGTACGTCGCACTGGTCTTATCGAAGTTCCGCTGGGAACGACCTTGCGCGAGGTCATATATGATATCGGTGGCGGTCTTGTGAAGGACTTCAAAGCCGTCCAGACGGGCGGCCCGTCTGGCGGGTGTTTGGGTGAGGAGTTCCTCGACACACCCATCGACTACGAGAACCTGGCCGCCGCCGGCTCGATCATGGGTTCCGGCGGGCTCATCGTCGTCGACAAGGATACCTGTATCGTCGATACGGCCAAATACTTCCTGAGCTTTACGCAGCAGGAATCCTGCGGCAAGTGCGTGCCCTGCCGGGTCGGAACGAAGCACCTGGTTCAAATCCTCGAGCGGATTTGTCAAGGTAAGGGCGACCTCGAGGACATTGCCAAGCTCGAGAAGCTTGGCGGCGCTATTAAAGGAGGCGCGTTGTGCGGGCTTGGGCAAACGGCGCCGAATCCGATTCTCTCTTCGCTCAAGTACTTCCGCGACGAGTTCTTGGCGCACGTCAGGGACAAGCGCTGTCCCGCGGCGGTCTGCCGTGATCTGGTGATCTATCGCATCATCAGTGACAAATGCACGGGTTGCCAGCGGTGCGTGCAGGTGTGTCCGACCGAGGCTATTACCGGGCCGCGCTCCGAGCCCCACAATCTGGATGAGGAGAAGTGCATCAAGTGCCGGTCGTGCTATGAAATCTGCCGTTTTGATGCCATCGCTGGTGACGCCATCATCATTGAATCGTGAGGATACCGTGAGCCCCAAATCTGCACGCACATGCACAATGGAGATTGACCACCGCGAGGTCTCCTTTCCCGAGGGTGCAACCGTCCTGCGGGCTGCGGAGCTAAACGGCGTCTACATTCCTTCACTCTGTTCACACAAGGACCTCACGCCCTTCGGCGGTTGCCGGATCTGCATCGTCGAGATTGAACAGATGCGTGGCTATCCGCTCTCGTGCAGCACCGTAGCAGTCGAAGGGATGAAAGTCCTCACCGACACGAGCGCTCTGCGCGAGATGCGAAAGGAAATCCTCCAGCTCATCCTCAGCGAACATCCCGCGAGCTGCCTTGTGTGCGGCGAGAAAGACGAATGCCGGGACAACCAACAGACGATAAGAAAGGTCGGCGTGACGACTGGTTGCCGGTTTTGTCCCAACGACAATCAATGCGAGCTTCAGGACGTGGTCGAGAAGCTCGGCATTACCGACATCGAGTACCCGGCTTATTATCGCGGATATGAGGTAGAACACGACGATCCGTTTTTCGATCGCGACTACAATATCTGCATTCTCTGCGGTCGTTGCGTGAGGATGTGCCAGGAGGTGCGCGGGACTGGCGTTTTGGCGTTCAAGTTTCGTGGTCCCCAGGCGCAGATCGGCCCGGCCTTTGGAAGGGGCCATGTCGAGGCTGGATGCGAATTCTGTGGCGCGTGCGTTTCGGTGTGTCCGACCGGTTCGCTTGCGGACAAAGGCTCGAAATGGGACGGTGAGCCCGACGGATTCGAGGTCTCTACCTGTCCGTTCTGCGGAATCGGATGCCAGGTGGAGCTTCACCACAAGGACGGCCGCCTCTCGAAGGTCCAGCCCCATCTCGACTCCGAAATAAACGACGGTCAGCTTTGCGTGCGTGGCCGGTTCTCTTTACCCGAGGCCACCCACCATCACACCCGTGCCAAACGACCCATGCTCCGGCGAGGAAAGTACTTCCGCGAAGTGACCTGGGAAGAAGCGCTGGAAGAGGCCGCGGGGAAACTGGAAGGTCTAAAGCCCGCTGACTTCCTGATGGTTGTTTCGGGCGATTTGACGAACGAGAGTTTGTACACTGCGCAGAAATTCGTGCGTACATGTCTTGGATCAAACAGCATTGATTCGACAGCTCGCGATTCGCTTCCCGGAGGGCTCGGTCTTTGGGCGAAGCTGTTTTCGCTCCCGATATCGATGAGGGGGATAAGGGAGGCAGACTCCATCATCGCCATCGGGCTCGATTCCCGGTTCTACTTCTCAGTCGCCGGCGTTGAAATGAGGCACGCCCTGAAGGATGGGGCGAATCTCGTGACCATCGACCCGCGCGATTCTAACCTGGCGCGATACACCGATCATTGGCTTCGTCCTACGCCGGGATTCGAAGGCGTCCTTCTCGATGCCATCGCTCAAGGTCTTGCGAAGAAAAAGGGCGGTTTTGAGGATGCCGCAAGAAAGAGCGGCGTCGATCAAGGTACATTGGAGGAGGCTGTCGGCGCGCTGGCTTCTGGGGAAAACCTCGCCGTTGTCATCGGGCCTACGGCGTTCGAGTACAACGCGAACGGAGAGTTGATCGACGCCATTGTAAGGCTCGCAAGACGAAAGAACACGACTTTCATGCCGCTCTACCAAGGGGCGAATACCCGCGGCGCTTTCGAGCTGGGCGCGATGGGCGAACTGCTCCCCGGTGTTGCCCGTGCGAAAGGGAAGGGCATCACGCTCGCCGACGTGATCGAAGGCCGAGCGAAACCGAAGGTGCTTTATCTGGTCGGAGAGACCCCCTTTTTCCAGCGCCCGGATTGTGAATTCGTCATTTCACAGGGCATCTATCCTGCGCCCTTTGACGTTGACGTCTTTTTGCCCGCGGCGAGCTTCGCGGAGGCGGAAGGTACCCTGACCAACGTGGAGGGGCGTGTACAGAAGCTCATCCAGATCGAGGACCTTCCGGACGGTGCGGTCACCGGTTTTACCCGGCCTGACTGGTTCATCTTCAGCCGGCTCGCTCAAGAGTTGGCGAGTCCTGATTTCAAATACAAAAGTGCCCGAGCGGTGCTAAAGGAGATCAGTAAGAACGTAGACGGTTTCCCCGCAAGGCCTGATCGCAAGCCGCGCAGGCTCACGGCTCGAGCGAAACTCGCAATACAGAAGCGTAAGGCCGGCCTGACCGGCACAGGTTCTTACCTCCTGGTTGCCGAGCCAGCCGGGTTCGTCCATCGCGGGATAGACTTGAGTTCGAAGGTGGAGGGGCTGGAAGAGCTGGCGCTCGAAGAGGGCTTCCGGCTCAATCCGGAGGACCTACGCAAGCTTCGTGTCAAGCCCGGTGGGAGCATCACCATCTCGATTGGCAGGCTGAGCGTTACGGGACAGGCAAGGGCCGATGCGGAATGCCCTCTGGGTGCGGTTTATTTCCACCGGACGGTAACCTGTGGCAGTATCGAGAAGCGTGCCGAGCTTGAGCCGCTTTATCGTATGAGAATGAGCCCCGTAAGAGTGAACGTGCGGGCCGCCAGATCAGCCGGCGGGAAGCCAAAGAGGAAGGTCGCCTCCAAGAAAGTCGCCGCTGCCAGAAGATAGCGCGCACGGAGAAGAGGATGTACCAGATCGTTGAACGCCGAATGATAGTCCCAAACCTCCACGAGCTGACGGTCGAGGCGCCGGAAGTCGCAGAGACGGTGCAAGCGGGGAACTTTGTTATCCTAAGGCCTGACGAACGCGGCGAGCGGATGCCTCTTTCGGTTGCCGACTGGGATCGCCAGGCCGGCACGGTGACTTCAATCTTCATGCAGGTGGGGGGATCGACCGCGAAACTGGCACGTCTCAAGCCGGGCGACAGTATTCCCACCTACGCCGGGCCTCTCGGGAAGGAAACCGAAATCGGCAGCTTCGGGACGGTGTTGTGCGTGGGAGGCTGCTACGGAATCGGAAGCCTCTACCCCGTCGCCCGTGCCTTGAAAGAAGCCGGCAATAAGGTCTGCACGCTGATCGAGGCGCGCAGTTCGTATCTGCTCTACTGGCAGGATAAGTTCGAGGAGGTGTCGGAGCGTGTCATCGAGGTTACGCGCGACGGATCGGTCGGCTACAAAGGCCACATCACGCGTCTCGGTGAGATTCTGACTCTGGAGAAGATCAAGCCGGACCTCATTATCGTTAACGGCTGCACGTTCCTGATGATGAGGGTTTCAAAGATAACCGAACCGCTGGGCATCAAGACCATAGTCAACATGAATCCCATTATGATCGATGGCACGGGGATGTGTGGCGTCTGCCGCTTGACGGTGACCGGCAAGATGAAGTTCGCGTGTGTCGACGGGCCCGACTTCGATGGACACGAGGTTGACTGGGAGGAGTTCCTCAAGAGGCGGCAGACGTATACTCCTGAAGAAGTCCATCCGCTCCGCAAGAGCGGTTGCGCTTCCCATTTCTAGTGATGGAGGTGGCGCGCGTTGGCCAAGAAAATAGACTACAAGCGACGATCGATGCCGAAGCAGGAACCGTTCGAGCGGGTCAAGAACTTCGATGAAGTTGCGCTTGGCTACACAACGCAGCTGGCCCAGGAGGAAGCTTCTCGCTGTCTCGGTTGCAAGAAGCCGCTTTGTGTTAAGGGTTGTCCAGTTGCCATCGACATCCCGGGTTTTATCGACTGCATTGTCGAGGGCGACTTCGCCGCGGGCGTCAAGAAGATAAAGGAAACGAACGCCCTTCCCGCCGTCTGCGGGCGCGTGTGCCCACAGGAGGATCAATGTGAGAAGGTGTGTGTGTTGGGCAAGAAGGGCTCCCCAGTCGCGATTGGACGTCTCGAACGCTTCCTGGCCGACTGGGAGGCTGCCAGCGGGGCTACTGAACAACCGGATATCGCTTCGCCGACGGGTAAGAAGATCGCTGTTGTTGGGGCGGGGCCGGCGGGAGTTACCGTTGCGAATGACCTCGCCCTGCTCGGACACGAGGTGGTGATCTTCGAGGCCCTGCACGACGCTGGCGGTGTGCTGACGTACGGCATCCCCGAGTTCCGGCTTCCGAAGTCAATCGTGCGGCGCGAGGTCGAGTACGTCCAGAGCTTGGGTGTCACGCTGCATACTGACTACATCGTAGGGAAGACGAAAACAGTAGACAAGATGCTGGACAAGTTCGACGCGATGTTCATCGCCGCGGGCGCGGGTCTTCCTTGGTTTCTGGAGATACCGGGCGAGAACTTGAACGGGGTTTATTCGGCAAACGAGTATTTGACGCGCTGCAACTTGATGAAGGGATTCCGTTTTCCCGAGCATGACACACCAATCAAGCGCCCGTCCAGGGTGGCGGTTTTTGGCGGGGGTAACGTTGCGATGGACTCCGCCCGAACTGCTCTGCGCTTAGGAGCAGACGAGGTTCACATCGTCTATCGGCGCAGCCGTGACGAGCTACCCGCCAGGCTTGAAGAAGTTGAAAACGCGGAGGAAGAGGGGGTCATCTTCGACTTTCTCACGCTACCGGTGAAGTTCCTTGGAAACGAGGATGGGTGGCTGACAGATATGGAATGTCTGAAGATGGAACTCGGGGAGCCGGATGATTCCGGCAGACGCCGGCCTGTGCCGATTGAGGGCTCGGAGTTCAAAGTGAAGATCGACGCCGCGGTGTGCAGCATCGGGAACAGCCCCAACCCGCTGATTCCGATGACCACTTCTGGCCTGGAGGTCGGCCGAAAAGGGAATATCGTGGCCGATGAGGAGACAGGTCAAACTTCGCGTGACCATATCTGGGCGGGCGGAGATGTCGTTACCGGAGCGGCGACGGTCATCAGCGCGATGGGAGCCGCCAGGCAGGCTGCTAAGGACATACATGAGCATCTCTGCGGAATGCCACATGGCGCGTGAGTGCGAGTCCGGGGTAGTGCGGCACAGCGGTAAGAGGTTGGATGGTTGAGAGTAGACTGAGCGGGAGGCCGGATTGGGCCACCCGATAGGCGTCCCGGTCTGCTGTAACGATTGTGCTCGGCAGTTTCCTGCTTCCTGTCTCACTTGGGACAGACGGCAGGTGTGGGACATCTGCTCTACGGAGAAGACGCAATGCAGCTTCGCGAGATCAAGGACGTTCTTCAATGCGAAGTGTTGACCGGTGAGGATGACCTGTCGGCAGAAGTCGAGACCGTGGTTGCATCGGACGGGATGAGTGAGATTCTGGCTTTCGCGCGCCCTGGGGCTTTGTTGATGGTCACGGGCCTGACGAATCTGCAGTCCGTAAGAACAGCCGATATTGCGAACGTCCGTGCGATCATCTACATCCGCGGGAAGCGTCCCAACGAGAAGGCTATCGAGCTTGCGCAAGAGAGTAACATCCCCGTGCTGGCAACGGCCCTTGGGATGTTCGATGTCTGCGGGACCTTGCACAGGCTGGGGCTGGAGGGGGGCATGTAACCATGGCTGAGGAACTGCTAAGGAGAACATACGATCTGCACGGGCGCGATTTCGACAAAGCAGGAGAGGTTGCGACTACAATCAAGCGGATGCTCAATGACATAGGTATAGATGCCGGTATTGTTCATCGCGTGGTGGTGATCGCGTTCGAGGCGGAGATGAACGTGGTCATGTACGCGGACAAAGGAACGATGACGCTGTTTCTCACGGATGCAGACATCGGTCTGGAGGTGGCTGACGAGGGCCCGGGCATAGAGGACCTCGAGATGGCCCTCACCGAGGGTTTCTCGACGGCTACGGACAAGATGCGCGAGATGGGGTTTGGGTTCGGGATGGGTTTGCCCAACATCAGGAAGAATGCGGATGATTTCAGTATAGAATCGGACGTTGGTGTGGGGACTACCATCCGCACGAAGATACGGTTGAATTCAAGTGCCTGATTCTACACATGGATCCCGGATCGACCCGCAACGCTGCTGCGGGCGCCTCGCCTGCATACGGGCTTGCCCGACGCAGGCAATCCGGGTGAAGGACGGCAAAGCCAGCGTCATCCCCGAGCTCTGTATCGACTGCGGGTCATGCCTGAGAGTCTGCCCCACCGGTGCGATACAGGCCACGACACGGTCGTTCGCAGACCTCGACAAGTTCAGGTATAAGGTAGCCGTACCGTCCCCCGTCCTGTTTGGACAGTTCCCCATGGCGATATCCCCTGCACACATCGTCGCAGGGTTGCACTGCATCGGCTTCGATGCGGTCTGGGATTTCTCCGCCGAGCTCGCCCTGGCGAATCGGGCACTTCTGGAATACGTGGACCGATGGAAGGGTCCATATCCTCTTATCTCCGTCTATTGTCCGGTCATCGTGAGGTTGGTTCAGGTGTTGTACCCGGACATGGTGGACCAGCTTATCCGCGTGCAATTGCCGCGTGAGCTGGCCGCTCGCGAACTCAAGCGAAAGTACTCTGAAGAGCTTGGTATTGACCAAGGTGAGATAGCCGCCGTTTATATAACACCGTGTCAAGCGAAGACCATTTCGATCCTCGCCCCTGCCGAAGGGGGCAAGAGCAGTCTCGACGGCGCGGTCGGAATCTCAGATATATACAACGATCTGCTGGCACATGCGCAGGCGATGGATGAGGAAGAGACTAAAAAGCTCCTGGAAGGACGCATGCGAAGCGGCGAACTGCTTCGTTGGTCAATCAGCGGACGCCAGAGGCGCGATCTTTCCCGTCACGGATACATGTCCGTCACCGGCCTGCCGAATGTCATCCAGGTTCTGGACGACATTGAGAAGGGAAAGCTGAGCAACGTCGAGTTTGTCGAGTGCCATGCTTGTTGGGGTGGATGTATCGGTGGCAATCTGGCGGTTGATAACGTCTATGTTACACGCGGCAAAGTGCGTCGCCTAATGTCCCAACTGCCGGATCACGACACGACGCTGGAGGAGCAGGTCGACAGACGATATCCCAAAGAGGATTTTACTCTGAAAGGCGACGTCAAGCCGCGCACGGTAGGAATAAGCACGGCTGGGTTGAAAGACCGAATCAAGAGAAAAAAGACCGAAGAGGCTATGATTAAAGCCTTACCCGGACTCGACTGCGGTTTGTGTGGAGCCCCAACATGTGAGACGTTTGCGAAGGACGTCGCAATGGGTCAGGCTCAAAAGACCGAGTGCGTTTTCCTCTCTGACAAACAACTGGAGCGGCTCAGGAAAATCTATCCTTGCGGCGAAAGAGAGGCGCCCGAAGATGGTTCCTGAGGCGGCGAATGGGCGATGGCCGCACTGTTCCCAAGCAGTGATCCGATCTACTGGGCTTGGCTGTTCCACTTCCCGTCGAATTGGCGCTCCGCCCTCGCCGTCCATCCGGAAACGGTCGTCCGATGGTACAGCGGGGCTGTACCTGTCCATTTCGACTGTGGATGGTCGTGCCTGTCTCGCCCCTACCGCCTCCGAGACGACGAACTAACGGACTGCACCGACGATTGAACGCTACGACAAAATAGACCTTGTTCTAGCCGGATCAGTCGGCCCGTTCACGCTGGCTTCGCGTAAGCAGCGATTCGAGTCGACTTCTGAGTTCTTCGAACCAGGTTCGGATCGAACTGAACTCGGGATGTGTCAATCTCTCTTGAGGGGCTACAGACCTGAGCGTATCCGCATGAGTTGAGATGTAGTAATTCGCCCGTTCGACGAGCTCGGCATGGACCGACCGAGCGGCGTCCGCCTGGCTGGCGTCGAGCTTGAATCGTTTTTCGAAATGCAGAACATAGGCATACCACGTCGACGGCTGGTACGGCTTCCAGCGGGGCAGCGATTTTGCTCGCCCGGCTCGGTCTCGTCCCGCAGCCGCATCGACAGACGCGCCGCCGAACGTATCGCCGTCCATCCCCCAGTCTTCCGGGTGCCATTGTCCTTTCGCCCAAGCGTGCCGCTTCTGTGTGATATACTCCATTCGTTTTCGATAGCTGGCGAGGTCTTGATCCAGCACAGCCCGTTGTTCGGGCGACAGCGACTTCCGTAACGTTGCAACCGCTCTATCGAAGCGCTTCTGCGCGTCCTGCAACAGAGGATCACTCTCCTTGGTCCACTGGGCCACTCGCTCGGGAGTGATGGCTTCCATGTTGGTTGTGGCGTCGACCCACTCTCGAACCTGCTTGAGCAGCACACGCGAGTTACCCATGACAAAACCGCTCATCTCACGCAACGCCATTCCCTGAACCTGTGCCGTCTGCTCCGGCGTGAAATCGTAACGTTCGCTGAGACGCTTACTTGCTAGCTGAAACCTCTGTACGTAATCCCACGGGGGTAGATGAGCCACTTCCAAGGCCAGGTCGCGGGCAAACACATCCGCCTCCGCAGACCAGTCGTTCTCCTCCCAGATTCTGTTTATGGCCTTCTCGATCTGGGCGTACTGCTGTTCCCAATCACCGAGCTTACGTGTTGTCTGTGCTATATCGATAATGGCCTGATGAACTTCAGGGTTGCCGTGTTCGGGGTCGGCAGGCACACCAGCGAAACCCCACCCTGGCACTGCGGCAAGCAGTGTGACCCATACGATAGGATAGGTGCAAGCCCGCGTCGGGCCTGTTGAAGTCTGCCGGTTCATAATCCACTCCGACGCGGACGATGGTCAGCGCCCGTTCCACGTGGATTATACCACAGCCCGGCAACTGAGTGGAGCACGCCGGTTTTCGCCGAAACCGCCCCAGCCAACCGCAATCGCCGGTTCGACCGGTTTTCGAGAATGGGTTCTTGATTCGGAAGGGAGGTTTTCTCCGCAAAACCTACGGTTGTCCTCATGCCGGCATGTCAAAGACAACCTCGGCAAAGCCGACGGATCGAACTCCGTAGTGCACTCTGGAAAGCCTGGCTCAGTGAGGCCTGTGAGGTTGTATCCACATCGTTGACAACAGCCTTAAGGAAACGGCGAACTGAAGGCGATGATTCCGCCTGATCATCTGTAGGCGAGGGCTCCGCCCACGATCTTGCCAGGATTCACAATGGCCAGTCCGAGCCCATCCGAACCGCCGGGCATCGTGGCTGTCTCTTCGGGTCTGAAATGGGCAGTCGCTCCACGAGGATCACCTGACATGCCGGCCTTCGTGCGACAACAAGCCCGAACACGGGAAGCGTTCACGGTCTTTGGCGGTTGCGTAAATCGGTGCTTGTGGTATCACAAGCACAGGCGCGCTCGTAGCTCAGTCGGATAGAGCATCGGTTTCCTAAACCGGAGGTCGCAGGTTCGAGTCCTGCCGGGCGCATGTTCGTCACCTCTCGCATCGTGTCGCACAGTGGCACTAACTCTCGCAGTATCAGAGACTTGCGCTTTGTCGGTGCTGTGCTGTTCCCCTGTCTTGCTCTCGCACGCTTAGCCTGTGAATTGCGCCTTGCGCGCTGGGGAATGCGCTGGGGATGACAAGCTGTGTCACTCGTGCCCGTTTTGCTGAGTCGGGCGCTCTCGTTCTCGCTCTTGTCGGTCATGCTCGGTAGGCTGTCCAGCGCTCCCGTCAGGTCGTGCAATTGAACATGGCTGTATCTGCCAATGGTCAGAGTCGGCGTCGAATGCCGGGCAAGCTCTTGAGCAACCTTGACCGAAGCTCCGCCGTCGACCAGTCAGCTAACGTAGGTATGCCGCAGGCTGTGGAAGTCCGCCACGTTGCCCGCATGGTCGGTGTAGCTCAAGAAGTCAGAAGCCGGGTCCCCACCGCTCTGCTTCAGCCATGCTTCCCGTGCGGCTTCCAGGTCTCGACGAATCAGAATGACAGGCTTGTCAGGCATACGAAAGACAGGAACGCCTTCGGGCTTACCCGCCAGCCAGTGACGCAACGGGTCGGCAAGGTCGCCGCGTATCGGTTGCACGTCCTCCCGCCGTCGCTTGCTATACCCCACCGGCTCTTTGCCTTACTCTGTTGCGATAGACGACCTGAACGGCGCCCAGATGCCCGACCTCGCCGTGGTGAACGGGGCTAACAATGAAGTTCTGGTGCTGACTAACCAGTCGAACTCCATACCCGGTGATATCGACGGTGACGGCGATCTAGACCTAGTGGATTTCGCCGGGTCCCAGTTCGCCTTCGGCCTGTAAGTGCCGGGCGCCGCCAGCGGCTCATCCGCCGGTGCTGCGGGGAAACGAAGTCACGAGAACACCGGCGTGTGGTTCACGCGGATTGCGGGTGGTTTACGCGACCTGGGCGTTGTCGAACTGTACGCTGACGCGCGTGGACACGCCTGGTTCCTGCATGGTAATGCCGTAGAGCATGTCAGCGATGCTCATCGTGCGCTTTGAGTGGGTGATGATGATGAACTGCGATTCCTGAACGAACTCGTGGACAATCTGGTTGAACCGCTCGTTGTTGGCTTCGTCCAGAGCGGCATCGACCTCGTCGAGGATCGCGAACGGAGCCGGGCGGCTCTTGAAAACGCTCATGAGCAAAGCGATGGCTGTCATGGTCTTCTCGCCACCGGACATCAGCGAAATACTCTGCAGCTCCTTGCCCGGCGGCTGAGCGAGGATTTCGATACCACACTCGAGGATATTGTCCGGGTCCTCAAGGATGACGTCAGCCCGCCCACCGCCGAAGAGCTTGCGGAACAGCGTCTGAAAGTGCCCGCGAATGCTGTCAAAGGCCGCCCGGAAACGCTGAAGCGATTCGTCGTCGAGCTTCTGGATCAACTGCTCAAGCTGCCGCAGTGACACTGTGAGGTCGTCACGCTGGGTCGTCAGGAACCCATGTCGCGTCTGCAGTTCCTCAAGCTCGCTGATGGCGTCCAGGTTGACGTTTCCTAGCCTGTCAATCTTGCCACGCAGGTCAGCGATCTGGGTCTCGACGGCCTCCCAGTCCTGCTCGGCATGCTCGGCGTGCTCGCAAGCGTCATACCGCTTCGCAAGATCGATGCTCAACTCGCTTTCGACGCGTGACACCAGTTCGTCGCGCCGGACATTCGTCTCGGCAAGTGACATATCGATCTCGTGCCGCTTCTGTTCCACCTCCGACATCTGGACTCGCGTCGACTTTATGGTGGTACCCAACGTCTCCAGATCCAGGCGGAGCTGTTCGCGCTTTCGGCGAAGATCGGTGGCCGTTGCTTCCTTCTTATCGATGCTCTCCGTAGCCAGGCAAACCTGCTCCTGACCATGTGCGATGACCCGGCTCGCTTCGGTGATCTGTCCTTCGCACTGCTCGCGATCGTGTCCGCAGACCTCGATGGACGATTGCAGCTCGCGGATCTGGCGGCGCAGCGTCGTGATTGTGTCGGCGGCTGCGATACGCTTCTCGGAAAGCTGCCCGGCGCTCACCTTAAGTTCCGTAAGCTCTCCCTGAACGTCACGTCTGGACTCGACTATGCCATCGATGCGCAACTGGTGGTCGGCTACGATCCGCTCACGCTGCTGGTTCTCACGCTGGAGGGCCTCGAGCGACTCGCCGCCCTCTTCAGCCTTGGCTGCCACTTCCGCTATTTGCTGCTCGATCGAGGTGACTTCAGCGGCTATCAGCGGCTGCTCGTCGGAGAGACGCCGCACGGCTTCGGTAACATTCTGGAGCGAGGCATTGGCTTCGACCTTGGCCGTGTTGGACTCGTAAATGGCTCCGCGCAGCTCCTGCTGGATGTGCTCTAAGTGATCGCTCTCCGCCTGGAACCTGTTAAGCTGATCGGAAAGCCTGACGACCTCTTCATCGATGACCACCATCTGAATGTCGATATCACGCAGTTCGCTCTTGCGGGAGATCAGGCCCGCTCGCGATGATGGAGGTCCGAGGCTGACTCGACCGTCGGCGTCGACGACCTCACCAGCGAGAGTGACAAAGCGGTATCCCGAAATGTCTTCCCTTGCCAGAGACCGAGCGACCTCCAGCGTCTCCACCACGATCGTCTTCTCGAACAGGTGACGCGCCAGGTACTCCACCTCACCCGCGTAGCGGACCAGATCGAGCGCGCGACTGACATACCCGGGTTGGTCTGAAAAACCGCGATCGCTCATCGCCGGTGGAAGTCGATCCAGGCAAAACGCCGTCACCCTCCCCGGAAGCTCGCCCAGCGAACCAAGACCCGCCACAAATGCCTTGCTGTCGGAAACCACCAGGCACTGGTCGGCGTCTCCCAAAACGGCTTCGATCAACCCGGCGTGGGTGACATCCGTGTCGAAAACGTCGGCCACAAGTCCCAAAACACATGACAAAGGACCACCGTCCCCGGCCGATTCCTTGATATCGAGCAGCTTCCGCACGCCGGCGCCTATACCGTCCTTGCGAAGTTGAAGGTCAGCGAGCAACTCGCGGCGCGAATGCAAGGCGCTGCGTCGCTCCTTTGTCTCGGTGAGCTGTTCGGACAACTTCGCCCGCAACTGCCGCACACGGACCGCCTCCTCCTTCTTCTGTTCCAGTTTGGCAGTCTCCGCGGCGATCAGTTCCTCCACCTCACCCAATCGCCGTTCGAGGTCGGCTTTTCGTTGCAGGTGCTCCTGCAGCTCAGCCGTGATCTGCTCGTCGCGTGCCCGGAGTCTGCCCTTCTGTCCGGCAAGGGACTCGCCGTGAGTGTCAAGGCGAATGATCTCGTTATGCGTCTGGGCGCTTTTCCTGAGAAGCTCGATGATGCCCGCCTTCTCGTCATCGAGCATCGCCTGCGCCTGGGTAACGTCGCGGGCAAGCGAACGGTCCTGCTCCTCGAGCTCGGAAATCCGCCCGCGCAGACGATCAGTCTCTCGCTGCAATTCCCGGGCCGACTCCGCCAAGCGCTCGAGTTCCTCCTCGCTCGTCTTCAGGCGCGCCCGATCCCCTTCCTCACGTTCAACCGAGCGTTCCAGGAGGTCCTGCTGGTCAGCCAGTCGCCGACCAGCCGCATCGATCCGCTCTTGATAAGTCGTCAGGTCGGATCTCGCGCGGACCAGTTGATTATCCGTCTCGGATATCTCCTCCGCCAATTCGTCGAGCTGGACGGTGACCTGAGCCTCAGCAGCCTCTTGCTGGTCTATCTTTGTTCTCAGTTCGGTGCTCTGATCCTCAAACCCCCTTGCCTCGGTCGAGAGCTCCTCGATCGCCATGGAGAAACGATGATACTCCGCCATCGAGAAGCTGGCTCTTAGCTCGTTGAGCTGCGATTCGTACTCCAGGTAGTTGCGGGCTTTTCCTGCTTGGAGCTTCACGCTTCGCAGCCGCTTCTCAACCTCCTCGACAATGTCCTCGACCCTCAAGAGGTTCTGCTCGGTCCGCTCCATCTTGCGCTGAGCATCACGCTTGCGGGCTTTGAACCTGCTGATACCCGCTGCCTCCTCGAAGATCATTCGGCGCTCGGATGGACTGCTTTGCAGCAGCACGTCCACCTTGCCTTGCTCGATGATGGAATAGGCTTCGATACCCACACCGGTATCCATGAACATCTCGCGGATGTCCTTGAGGCGAGCCGCTTCGTTGTTGAGTAGATACTCGCTGTCCCCGGAGCGATAGAGCTTACGCGTGACGGTAACCTCTTCCCGGTCGACCGCCAGCAGATGGTCGCTGTTATCAAAAACCAGGTCTATCTGTGCGACACTCGCGCTGCGGCGGGCACTAGAGCCGTTGAAAATCATGTCGACCATCTGTCGACCACGCAGCGACTTGGCGGACTGCTCGCCCAGGACCCACTTGACGGCGTCGACCACGTTGCTCTTCCCGCAACCGTTGGGACCGACGATGCACGTCACGCCCGGGCCGAACTCGAAATCGACCTTGTCTGCGAAGCTCTTGAAACCGGACATCCGGATGCGCTTGAAAAGCATAATGCCGGGTACCTCCCTGTGCCCAGGTGGACCGCCTTCCATGGCGGGCGCACCGACCACGGGTGCTCGAAGGCCAGTGCAACGCCCGAACGCTACCACACAACCTACCATTGTGCAAAGAAAAAGATTCTACGCCTTGCAGGAGGAGACATGTATTCTTTTGCACTTACTAATCCTGGCACTCACGGAGCACGCCACACCGGGTGACACTGCCGGGCGAGCCGTCTGTGGTCCCCACTTCCTAATTCTGGACCACTAGAAGGTGCGTCCGAGTCGCACCCTACGCAGGAGAGGGGACCGGATACCCCGGGTTCGACCCGATCCGCCTGCCTCGCCACAAGCGGAGCCCGGTTCTCGTGGACGGCGACCATAGCCCCGACCCGCCGGAATCGCAGGTCGGAGGTTCCATCCCAGTGCTGCCATCTGCTATAATCGAGATCATGGCAAGCCCTACTCCCCATGGTGAACCGTCGACCGGCCCGCCGATACCCAGCTCAGGGCCAGGATCGAATTCCGGCTCACCCCGGCCTGGGGCCAACCCGGTCGACTACCAACTGATCTTCCAGCAATCCCCGGACGCAATCCTGGTTTGGGATTCGGAAGGACAATGTCTCGACGCCAATGAGGCAGCCTGCGACCTCTCGGGCTATCCGAGAAGCCAGCTCACGCACCTGTTCATCCAGGACCTCCTGCATCCCCCAAGCGGGACCCACGCTGGAAATTGTGCCGAGGCGCTACGCCAAGCCGCCCCAAGCAACTTCACCTGCCTTCTCAAGCGTAAGGACGCAACGGTCGTGCCGATTGAGCTATCGCTAAGTGCAGGTCCGGGTGATCGTCCTGGCATCTTCGCAACGATCATCCGCGATAGAACCGAACATAACGAGGTCCTCGACCGCCTCAACGACGCCCTGCAGCGTATGACCTTCCACGTCCAGCGGATGCCGCTGGCCCACATTGTCTGGGACCTCGACTTCAAGGTGGTCGAGTGGAACTCTGCAGCCCAGAGCATGTTCGGGTACACTGCCGAAGAGGCAATTGGCAAACATGCCTACGACCTGGTCGTTCCCGCTGACATCGTCGAGACCGTTTCACCGGTCTGGAAAGATCTCCTGCAAGGCGACACTACAAGCCACAAGATAAACGAGACGGTCCGCAAGGACGGATCGAGGATGACCTGTGAGTGGTTCAACACGCCGCTGCGGGACAACGCTGGTAACATCTACGCGGTAGCATCAATGGCCATGGATGTCTCCCAGCGCCAGGCGATGCAAGCCCGCATCCTTGAAGCCCAGAAACTCGAGAGCTTAGGCGTCCTGGCGAGCGGCGTCGCGCATGACTTCAACAGCCTGCTTACGGTGATGCTGGGGAGAACAGCCCTATTGCGTTCCGTGGGTGATCTGCCGGAACAGGCGAAGGCACACCTCGACATCATCGAAGAGGCTGGCTTCCGCGCCAACGATCTGATCAAACATCTGCTCGCCTACGCCAGAACCGGACGGCACAATCCCCAGCCGACCGACTTCAACTCGGCGATCCGAGACGCTCTCAGTCTCGTCGCGCCGTCGCTGGGGAGAAGTTATCCCCTTGATGCGAACACCGCACCCGATCTTCCCATGGTCGTTGCCGATCGCAGCCAGATCGAGCAGGTTGTGATGAACCTCTGCATCAACGCCCGCGATTCCATGCCTAACGGCGGGACCATCCGAGTGAAAACGCGCCGAACCACCCTCAGTGCACGCCAGTTGGCTCGTTGCATCCCAAACGACATGAATCCCGGCAACTACGTGGAACTCACCATAGCCGACACCGGAAGCGGCATGGGCGAACACACCGCCGCCAGAGCGTTCGACCCGTTTTACACGACGAAAACCAAGGGACACGGACTGGGGCTGGCCGCCGTTCTCGGAATTCTCCGCCAGCATTCTGGCGGCGTCCGGGTTGACTCAGAGACTGGAAAGGGCACTACCATGCACGTCTATATCCCCGTAGACAGCCACACCACCCCCGATGATGCTCCCTGACAATAGCCGCCGGCTGGTAGACGGGATTCCCGGACACGGCATGTATGCGGTGAACCGCAAGCGTATCTGGCTTCGGAAAAACGGCCTGATCAACCCACGTGAATGCGTGGGGTGCCATCGAAAGTGCATCAATCGCCGTGCGGATGTCCGCCACAAGGAACCTCTCGCCCGCAGCAAGGTTTCTCATGGCAACATCCCGGACCCGGCTGCTCATAGTCAGTCTTGTGGAAACCTGCCCCCTTGAAGATCACCGCTGCTCCGGCTCCGGGCAACCGACGCACCACACCTCCGCATTTCGGGCAGGTTCTCGCCTGTTTGTCCGACATGTTTTGAAACTGCTCGAACCGGCGCTCACATTCTTGACATTCGTATTCATATGTAGGCATTGAAGTTGTCGATCCCCTATGGCCTGGCCGGCGTATTTCCACCCGTGGCCGTCATCCCCGCTAGGCCGCTGCTCCATCAACAGGCCTTCGGCAGTCGCCCGGACCGTTCCGGATCGCGACATCCCCGCCCTTGCCGCCTGCCACTGCGATCTTAGCAGTATCACCAGATCACCCGAAACCGTAGGGCGTTGTGGTTTTCTTCTAGGCGCGCACCAACCGCCCCTTGGGTCGCGACTGCTCCAACGGCTGTGTTTGCGCCATCCGAGAGGGTCCGCAACTCTTGGCTATCCGCGCCCTTCGCCCTCTTGTGCTTGAAGCGCCGACCCCTCTACGGCGTGCGTTGGCACGCTCCCAGGGCCGACGACTGGCGGTTGACTGTGCTACTCCGGCATGGAGATGGCCCCGGTAGGACATTCGTCCACGCACGCACCGCAGTCGATACACTCTTCGTTGACCACCGCCTTCTCATTCTCCAAGGAGATAGACTCCGTCGGGCAACATTCCACACACTCGCCGCAACCCGTGCACTTCTCGACATCTACTACTGCCGCCATCTTCGTTCCTTTCTTCTTGACCTTTCAACACGCTACTGCCAGATGCCTGTCCAACATCTGAGGGCTTCAATTGAGGCAGCCGCACCAGCTACCCTTAATCCAAACCGCTCTTCCCCCCCTGTCTTGTACCATACCGCCGCTCCGTCGCACAGGGTCCGATCTGCGCCATCTCTCCCCTACCTTCCGGTGGAACTGGCCGTAACTGCCCAGAATGATGAATCACTCCGAGCCACAGAGCCGATTCTCCGCGGGATCATATCAGCGCTGACGTGTCATTACCAGCAGCCCAACCACAACCACGACTGCGTAATTAGCCCAAGCACAACGGTGGGAATCGACGAACTCACAGACGGCACCAATGATTCAACGCTAAGATTGGATGGAGTTTGCTGTAGCCTCAGTCATCCGGAACCGCACCGACCTTTAGCGCAGTCCGGAAGCCCGGGGCAAGCCCGTGTTCGTCCCACGGGCCGCCAAGGGCAGTTGATTCCAACGGCAAGCTCCACCGGGATCACTATGGGCCGGTCATGGCTGCGACGAACTCTGTGAAGTCGTCCAGGTCTATCATGCCGTCGCCGACCATGTCGCCTGGTTCACATCCGCCGCTCGCTACGCCGCCAAAGCAGACCTGGAATGCAGCG
>Ga0180430_10000075_pt1 | contig 112338 bp, 100 predicted proteins | sample SS_ome_9_FD_132999 | JGI IMG/M metagenome (GOLD analysis project Ga0180430, IMG submission 132999) | Hypersaline lake sediment archaeal communities from the Salton Sea, California, USA - SS_1_S_2 metaG | ecosystem: Environmental > Aquatic > Non-marine Saline and Alkaline > Hypersaline >...
GCTGCGGGTTCCTCGGCAGCAGGTTCCTCGGCTGCGGGCTCCTCGGCGGGGGCGGCGGCTGTTTCGGTTTCCGGCTCGTCCCCTGAGGCCGCCTTCTCACCGCTGTCGGTCTTCTCGGGCGCGGGTTTCTCCTCCGCGCCACTCTTCTCGCCACGCTCTGCAGGCGCGGGCGGCGGAGGGGGCTTGGGTACGCTGCGGCGGCTGCGGTCGATACGCTCCGTCTCGCAGGGCTTGCCCAGCTCCTCGTCGTGGGGCATCTTGCCCGCACGCTTCAGCTCCTCGTCGATGCGCACGGTCATGAACTTGATCACCGAATCGGTCATGCGGAAACGGCGCTCCAGCTCGGTGACCACCGCCCCTTCGCAGTCGGCCACGAAAAGCACGAAGAAGCCCTCGCGGAATTTGCGCACCTCGTAGGCCAGCTTCTTGCGGCCCCACTTCTCCACCCGCAGCAACACGCCTTCACCGGAGGTGATCTCCCCCTCGAAACGCGTCACCAGGTCGTTCATCGTGTCTTCCGGCGTATTCGGCGCCAGAATGTAGATGATTTCGTACCGTCCCATACTCATCTCATCATTCTCCTCTCGGCTTACAGCCCCGGATGCCGCCCGTGCGCCCCATGCGCCGAGCCGGTTCCGAAGCAAGGAGTTCCGTTGTGAACGATCTCCTTGTCAGTCAACTCGTTTCCGCCGGTTGAACCGGCTCATTGCCGCGGCCGGGCCGCGGTCGAGAATATCGAGCACCGCCGACACCGCCCTGCGGGCCACCCGGTGAACGTCCTCCTCTTCCTCGGGCATGAATCGGCCGAGAACGAAATCGACCCATTCCCCGGCCGGGGGCATCCCGCCGGCCGGCGCCAGGCCCATGCGGACCCTGATAAACCCACCATTGCCCAACGCCTCGGCCAGGGAGCGCAGCCCGTTGTGGCCCCCGTCACCGCCGCCCTCCCGGATCCTGATCGTCCCGAAAGGCAGGGCCAGATCGTCGGCCAGCACGATGAGCCGGCTGCAGTTGAGCCCGGCTCGTCGCATGGACCGGAGCACGGGCGGCCCGCTGCGGTTCATGAAGGCCTGGGGCCTTAGCACTTCGAGGGACGTCCCGTCCACGAGCTGCACGGGGCAGCGTTCCATGGCACGGTCGTCGGTCATGGACCATTCGCCGCCGAACTGCCGAACCAGGGCGTCGGCGGCGATGAACCCGAAGTTGTGCCGCGTGCCGGCATATCGTTCGCCGGGGTTGCCCAGTCCGGCCACCAGCCAGTCGATGCGGCCCTCCGCGGGCTGCGTCCGGCTCCGGCCCGTTCGGCTCCGGCCCTTGAAAAGATGCCACCAAGCCACGACAGTGCTCCGTCGATCCGCAGGGCGCTAGCTCTTTTCCTCGCCAGCGTCGGCCGGGGCCGCGTCCTTTTTCTCCTCGTCGCCCTCGGCAGCCGGTTCCTCGCCTTCCAGCAGCTCCTCTTCCGGCTCTTCCTCCTCGACCTTCTTCGGCGCGTTGAGCACCAGGAGCACCATGGTCTCCTTTTCGAGGCAGTTCAGCTTCTCGTCCAGCTTGAGGTCCTGCACGCGGACCTGGTCGCCGATCTCCATCTCGCTGACATCCACGGGAATGTTGTCGGGGATGTCGCCGGGCATGCACTCGAGGAGCAGTTCGCGGTTGATGAATTCCAACCGTCCGCCCTGCTCTTTGACACCCCGGGCCGTGCCCAGCAGCTCCAGGGGAACCTTGACCTGGAGCCTGGCCGACATGTCCAGGCGCAAGAAGTCGACGTGCAGCAGTTCTTCGGTCACCGGGTCGACCTGGACGTCACGGAGCATCATGTCCAGCGTGAACTCCTGCTCCCCCTCCAGCATCGCCAGCCTGAAAATGGTGTTGCTGCCGCTGGCCGAGCCGAGGATTTCTTCGATTCGGCGGGGGTCCACGGCGATGGGAATGCTCTCCTTGTTCTGGCCGTAGACGATGCCCGGGATCAACCCCTCCTTGCGCAGGCGACGGTTGGCGTTGGTGCCGAAGGCCTGTCGCGCTTTCACTTCGATTGCCTGTCCACTCATGACTCGTTTCCTTCCTGCCGATCGCCCGGAGCGATCAGTTGAACAGTATGGTCACCGACCTGTCTTCACAGATCCGCTTGATCGCCTCCCCGAGGAGATGAGCGATGGAGACCACGGATATCTTGTCCATCTTCGCCGCCTCCGGACTGAGGGGGATGGTATTGGTTACGATGAGATTGCTCAGTGATGATTTCGCCAGGCGCTCCAGTGCCGGTCCGGAAAGCACCGGGTGCACGCAGCAGGCCGAGACCGATGTGGCACCGCGCTGCATCAGGGCGTTGGCGGTCTCGGTCATCGTGCCCGCCGTGTCCACCATGTCGTCGACGATGATGGCATCCAGCCCTTCCACGTCACCGATGACGTGCATCACCTCGGCAACATTGGGGGCATCGCGGCGCTTGTCGACAATGGCCAGCGAACAATCGAGCTTCTTGGCAAAGGCCCGCGCACGCTCCACGCCGCCGGCATCGGGCGAAACCACCACCGGCTTCTTGATCGCCCGGTTCTTCCTGATGTGCGGGATCAGCGCCGGCGTGGCGTAGAGGTTGTCCACCGGCACATTGAAGTAGCCCTGGATCTGGGCCGCGTGCAGGTCCATGGTCAGCACGCGGTCGGCGCCGGCGCTCTCCAGCAGGTCGGCCACCAGCTTGGCCGTGATCGCCACCCGCGGGCGGTCCTTGCGGTCCTGCCGGGCATAGCCGAAATAGGGGATCACCGCGGTGGCGGTGTGCACCGAGGCCCGGCGGAAGGCGTCGAGCATGATGAGCATCTCCATGATGCTCTCGTTGCTCGGGCTGCAGGTGGGCTGGATGATGTACACATCACGGCCCCGCACGTTCTCCAGGATCTGGCAGCGGATTTCGCCGTCACTGAAGCGGTCGAGGAGGATCTTCCCCTTGCGGACCTTGAGGTAGCGGCAGATTTCAGCAGTGAGCGCGGGATGGGCAGTCCCGGAGAAAATCTTCATCGAGTACTTCACGTGATCCTCCGCAACGGTCTTTACGGCGTACATAAAAAATCAACGCCCCAGGCGTTCGGCGATGATGGCTGGGGTGGGAGGATTCGAACCTCCGAATGCGGGTTCCAAAGACCCGTGTCTTACCACTTGACGACACCCCAACTCAGGTCGGCCCCCTCCAAGCGGTATCTACTCCTCAACCAGACACCGGGTCCCGGCCTCCCGGCCCCCGGTGAAACAGGTGACCACGGTGCGGCCCCACGCCGATCCGATCCGGGTGGCGGCGGCCCGTGCGCCTTCCGCCGAATCATAGAGCCCGAACAGTGCCGATCCGCTGCCGCTGATGGAAGCAAAATCCGCACCGGTGGCGTAAAGAAGCTCCTTCAATGCGGCCAGTCGGGGCTCGATTCTGAAAATGACTGATTCCAGGTCATTTCGCTGAATCTGCCGCTGTGGGCGCACCACGGCCTTCCCGTCGAAATAACGGTGGATGCTAATACGATTCGTTCTGGATGTCAACATCGGATCCAGAGCGCGATACACCTCGGCGCTGAGCATCTGCAGGGGGGGCAGGACGAGTAGGACCGGCCGCGCGGGGGCGTCGGGAAGCGGCATGATGCGGTCTCCGCGGCCCCTCCCCGCCGCTGTTCCGCCGCGCAGGAAGAAGGGGACGTCGGCGCCGATCCCGGCGGCCAGACGGACCAGTTCCCCGGGCCCGGGGCGCCCGGTGATCCACTGCAGGGCCAGGAGCATGGCCGCGGCATCGCTGCTGCCCCCGCCGAGGCCCGTCCCCGGGGGGATACGCTTGACCAGGCCGGCCTCCAGGCCCGGCGCCTTTCCGCAGGCGGCGGCAAACGCTTCGTAGGCCTTGTGGACCAGGTTTTCCGGGCCCCGGGGAACGAGGGCGCCGCCCCCGGCCACGCGCAGCGCCAGCCCATGACCCGGTCGGGGCCGAAGACTGAGGTCATCACCGAAATCGAGGGTCTGAAAGAGGGTGCGGATCTCGTGAAACCCGTCCGGCCGGGAACCGAGCACTTCGAGGCAGAGATTGATCTTGGCCGGGCAGTGAACCCGCACGCCCCTGCCGCTCACCGCAGCCACTCCGGAAGCCCGTCGCTTTCCACCACCGGCCCGGCTTGCTCGAGCCCGGTGATGTCCACCGCTTCGGGCACCCTCTCCAGCTCGGCCGGCTCGAGCGGTCGAACGCGTTTGAAGCGAATGACGGTCTCACGGTCCACCTCGGGCCCGATGAGCACCACCCGCTCGGGCAGGTCGAAGCCCGGGGGATCGGTCGCCCCGGCCGGTTTCTCCGGCCAGCGGTAATTGACCGTTATCGGGGCAACGCCGCCCCCTGGTACGACGATGCGGCAGCCCAGGGGCAGGCAGGTTCCGGGGTGGAAGCGCAGGTCGTAAAGCCCGTGGTCAGCGGCCCCCGGCTCGGCCAGCAGGACCGGGATCAGGGCCGTCGGACCGGCGGGCAGGCCGGTGAAACGCCGGAACGACCCCTCGCCCTCGCCACGGACAAAGAGCCCCTGGCGAAAATCGGCAAAGAGCCACCGCTGGCCATCGATGTCGAGCACGGCCGCAGCCGGGCCGAACGGGGTGCGGAATTCCAAGCGAAGCGAATGCGGTCGCCGGTAGGTGAAGTCGAACGATGCCCGGCCCCGGCCGGCAGCGGAATAGAGCCTCAGGCTGCCGCTCCCCGATATCCCTCCGAAGCGCTGTCGTTGTTCGACCCGCCCGGCATGGACCGCGGCGCAGCGGTCGTCAGTGACCGGCGCCATGGTGGACGGCCCCGGCCCCCGGGCGGAACAACCGATTCCGGCGAGCAACAGGAATGCCGCGGCCCGGAATGGAACCGGGAGGTTCATTCGCTCCCACCCGTGGAGCTTTCCGGTGGCCGCTCGGCGTCCTCGATCTTCAGCCGCACGGCCTCGGGATCGTCCACACCGAGTTCGATGGCCTTGCGGAAATGCTCCAGCGCCAGTTCGCGCTCGCCAAGGGCGAGGTAGTAGTCCCCCACGTGCTCACAGATTGTCGGGTCGCCGGGGATCTGCTTCATCGCATCGAGCAGGTAGCTTCCGGCCTGACGCGTCATGCCGGCGCGGAACAACGCCCAGCCCATGCTGTCCAGGTAGGCGCCGTTTCGCGGTTCGATGCGCAGCGCCTGCCCCACCAGGGCCATGGCCTCATCGAGGCGCTCCCCGCGTTCGGCGAGCATGTAGCCGAGGTAGTTGAGCGCTGCCGCGTTATCCGGCTCGAGTTCGATGAGCCGCCGGAAGGTTTTCTCGGCGTCGGCGAACCGTCCGAGCCGTTCACGGGTCGCGGCGAGTTGGAAGAGCAGGGCACCATCGCCGTTGAACCGTTTCAGGCCGGAGAGGAGGACCTCTTCGGCGCGTTCGAAGCGGTCGAACCGCGAGTAGAGCAGCGACGCCCGCAGGAAATCCTCGGGGACCACCCCCTCGCGGCCCAGCAGCGCCCCAAGCAGCTCCCGGCTCTGGTCGACCTGCTCACGCCGGAGCAGGATCTCTCCCTCGAGCAGCGTGAAATCGAAATCCTCGGGATACCGCTGCCGGGCATCCCTGATCACGGCCAGCGCACCGTCCAGATCATCGCTGTCCACTCTCGCCCGGGCCAGGAGAAAGAGGCTCAGGGCGGTCTTCCCCCCTTCACCGGCATTGATCTTCTCCAGCAGCCGCACCGCACGTTCCCCGTAGCCGTTGTCGGAGAGCAGCACCACGAGGCGGCGCCAGAGATCGCTCTCCAGCCCCTCCGCGGCGGCCTTGTTCTCCAGCCGGTCGAGCGCCGCGTCCACGCCCTCCAGCCGACCGGCATCCAGGCGCATCTCCACTTCGAGCAGGTCGGCCTCCGACCGGTCCGGGTAGAGCTCGCGGCAGCGCGCCAGGGCCTTCATCGCCGCGTCGAAATCACCCCGCATGTGATGGACCCGGGCCAGGTTGTGCAGCACGTCGGCGTCCGGTTTTTCGCCCACGGCCGAGGCCTGCCGCAGAACGGCGAGGGCCTCGTCGTACTGTTCAAGACCGACATGGATATTGGCCAGCTCCTCGAGGACCAGGCGCCGGAAGCGCCGCAGGTCCCTGGTGCCCTCCCCCCCGCTCAGCGCATCGTCCATCCGGCGCTGCAGCCGCTCCAGGTGCGCCAGGGCCAGGGTGACCTCGCCGAGGCCCTTGTACGAACGGGCCAGGTTGAACCGGGTGACCAGCCGGTCGGGCTCCACCTCCAGCACCTGGAGGTAAAAACCGGTGGCCTCGAGGTAGCGATGCCCCATGAAGGACACGTTGCCCAGCGCCTCCACCGTCTCCAGGCTGTCCGGCTTCACGGCCAGGGCTTTCTGGTAGTAGCGTGCGGCCAGGTCGAGCTTGCGCAATTGCTCGTAGCACGCGCCGACCTGGCTGAGGATGTTGAACGATTCGGGATTCTCCTCCAGGGCCCTGAGGTAGAAGGGCAGCGCACTCTCCGGCTCGTCGAGGTTGTTGTAGGTATCGGCCACGTCGAGCAGCGCCCTGATGGAATCAGGGTTGATCTCCAGAATCCGCTGGTAGTCCTCGAGCGCCTTGTCCCACTCCCTCCGAGACCAGTGGATGTTGCCCAGGGCGAAGAGGGCCCGCTCGTTGTACGGGCTCTGCTCGAGGAACCGCTCGAGCAGCTCCAGCGCTTCGTCGTCTCGATCGTTCACATGATAGATGTGCGAAAGATCGAGACAGGCCTCCTCCAGCCCGGGATCGATGGCCAGCGCTTCGCGGTACTGCTCGATGGCCAGGCCGGTGAGTTCCTCGCGCGACGCCTCGTCCCGCCGGCTCGTCTTGAAGTAGAGCATGCCGAGAAAAACCCGGGCCTTTGCGTCCCCGGGGTCGGCCTCGATGGCCGCATGACCGTGCTCCAGGGCTTTCCCCTCGCGACCCAGCCGCTGGTAGAGCGCGGCCAGCTCGCCGTGGATGAACGCGGTTTGGTCATCGTACTGCAGCGCTTTCTGCAGTTCGCCGATCGCCTCGTCATAGAGGTGCTCGAACTCGTAGCCCTTGGCGAGCAGGAAATGGTAGTAGGCCTGCGACCGCTCGCCGTCGCCGGCCCCCGCGGCCGTACCGGGTGCGCCCTCGGTGCCCACCGCCGGCAGGGCCGGCAGCAGGGAGAGCAGCATGATCACTGCCAAACAGCATCTTCTCATTCAACAGCCGCCTTTCCGTCCGGGGATTCCCCGCGGGACCCCGCGGCGCCGACGGCATCCCGTGCCGCCCGCCAGATCTCCTCAGCCGGGAGATCCTGCTTGATCACCGTGTTCCCCACCGAGCGGAGAAGGACCATGTCGATGGACCGCCCCCGCCGTTTCTTGTCCTTGTCCAGTAAACGCATAAACGCTTCCTTCGGGGGCGTTTCGGGCCGCACCGCGGCCGCCCGCCCACGGATGAATTCGATCAACTTCCCGGCCGCGTCGGGCTCCAGCCCGGCGTGGCGCACCGAGAGGTCGATGGCCGCGGCCATGCCCCAGGCCACGGCCTCGCCGTGGCGCAGGGCGCCGCCGGCCAGGTGCTCGAGCACGTGACCCACGGTGTGGCCGAAGTTGAGCACCCGTCGCGGCCCCTCCTCCACCTCGTCCAGTTCCACCACCCGCGCCTTGAGCCGGCAGCTCTGCTGGATCACGTGGACCAGTTCCGGCTCCGCACGGGCGTCGAGGCGCTCCCATCGCTCGGCGATGAAACCGTGGAGGCGCGGGTCGAGGATCAGCCCCATCTTCAGCACCTCGAACAGCCCGGCGAGGTAGTCTCTCTTCTCCAGCGTGCGCGTGAAGGCCGGGTCGATGAACACCGCCCGGGGCTGGTAGAACGTGCCCAGCAGGTTCTTGCCCGACGCGTGGTTCAACCCCACCTTCCCCCCTACCCCGCTGTCCGCCTGGGAAAGCGTGGTGGTGGGCACCTGGTAGAACGGCAGGCCCCTGAGCACGGTGGCGGCGACAAACCCCGCGGCATCGCCGGTGACGCCGCCGCCGCAGGCGATCAGCGGCGTGGAGCGGTCGGGCCCGGCAGCCAGCACCTCGTCGCAGAGCCGGCCATAGTACGCCAGGGACTTCGTCTCTTCCCCGGCAGGCACTTCGATGAGCCGTACCTCGATCTCCGCGGCGGCGGCCGCGGCGGCCAGGCGTTCCCCGTGCAGCCGGTTCACATTCTCGTCCACCAGCAGCAGCACGAAGGGCGTACCGCGTCGCAGAGGCAGGACCGCCTCGAGCCACCCCGCCAGGTCGCTGCCGAAAGTGATGGGGTACTCGGCCCCCCGAACCCTGACCTGGATCGTGTCCACGACGGTGCACCTCAGTCCAGTTTACAACAGTTGCTCCGGCGATGCGGCACCGGCTTCCGCGCGCCCCAGGAAACCACGGGCCAGGCTGATGGCCTCCTCGGCGGTGTCGGCGAGAGCGAGTCTTCCCCCGCGCCAGGGCAGAAAGCCGTTTCCCGGGTCGAAGCCCAGCGCCACGACCGGCTTGCCGCACTTCAAGGCCAGGGCCACCTCGGACAGGGTGCCGGCACCCCCGGGGCAGGCGATCACCACGTCGCTGGAGAGCACGTTGATCACGTTGCGCCCATTGCCCATGCCGGTGGCCACGGCGAGGTCGATGCCGCCCCCCGCCGCATCGGGATCGCTGCCCGGGAGAATTCCCACGGTGAAACCACCGCGCTCACGGGCCCCCCGGGCCGCCTCGTCCATCACACCTTCGGGCCGGCCGCCGCAGAGCAGCACCATACCCCCCTCGGCCACCAGCTGCCCCAGACGGCGTGCCAGTCCACGGGTCCGCTCGTCCGCCGACGCCCCGCCCATCACTCCGATGACGGCTTTTCTCATCCTTCTCCGAGACGAACCCCGCCCACCCGAAGGCGACCCCGTGTCGGCGCCGGCTGGACGGTAATGCACCGTTGATTGTACGTGGAATGCCGGTGGGGATCAATTGACGCGGCCGGGCCCCGCTTCAGTCCCGATTCCGGGACATGCCGGCGACGTACGCTTCCAGGTACTCCTGGTCATCGGGTTCGAGCCCCTGGAATTCGATACCGGCGAGACAGCCGCCGAGGACGGGTTTTCCCGCCCTGGCATCTCCCCTGAGGTCCATGCTCCGGGTCACCATGCCCCGGGCCAGGATCTGTCGGTCGGGAAAGGTGAGCCTCAATTCGTAGAGGTTCCCGGGAACCAGCCGTTCAGGGAACTGCACCTGGGCCCCGCAGGCACTGATATCGATGATCCTGGCCGCGCCGGGCCGGACCGGCACACCGGTCAACCCCTTCAGTTCCACGCGCGGGCTCTTGCGCCTCTCGTAGTTCTGGTCCAGCTGATCGTCCATGCCGTTTCCTCCACGGAAAGCCCATATGGCGGCGGGGCGGAAAACCCCGTTCATCATCCCTTACCGTAGCCATCGGTATCCAGCCGCCGCCACTAAAGACCCGATCGCCCGTCACCGATGACCACCTGCCCGCGGGCGGCGTCGAGGGTCAGTGGAAGACCGATGGGCAGCACCACCTTCTGCGGCCCGTGGCCGCATGGAAACCCGAAGAAGACGGGACAGTCCAGGTCAGCGAGCAGCCCGGCCAGCAGCCGGCGGCGTCCGCCGCCCCCTGGAGCGGCAGTGCATCCGCGCAGCCCGCCCACCACCATTCCGGCGATGCGCGACAGCAGCCCGGCCTGGCGCAGTTGGGTCAGCATGCGGTCGATACGGTAGGCCGGCTCGTTGACCTCCTCCCAGAAGAGAATCTTCCCCTCGAGGTCCGGCTGGTACGGCGTGCCCAGGGTGGCCACGAGCATGGAGAGACAGCCGCCGGCCAGCTCGGCGGTCACCGACCCGGGCCGGAGAAACCCCCGCCTCGCGCCCCCGGCCGCCTTCCCGGGCCGGCAGCGCACCACAACGTCCCCGCCGCCGCCCCCGATAAGGGTGTCGAAGGCATCCAATGTCTGTCCGCGGAGCCCGCGGCCCATGTCACTGGCCACCATCGGGCCGAGGTAGGTGACCAGGCCGGTCCTGTCCGTGACCAGGTTGAGCAGCACGGTGAGGTCGCTGAACCCCAGCAGCACGCGAGGGCGCCGGGCAAGCGGCGCGAGATCCAGGTCGTCGAGCAGGCGTGTGGTGCCATACCCGCCACGGGAAAAAAAGATGGCATCCACGCAGGGGTCATCGATGGCCCGCTGCAGGTCGGAGAGCCGAGCGCCGTCGCTGCCGGCCAGGTAGCCCCGGCGGGCCAGCGCATGCCGCCCGCGAACCACGCGATAGCCGCGCCTGCTCAGGAACGCCTCACCCCGTTCCAGGTCCCACGCCTTCACCGGCCCGGCCGGCGAAAGAACGGCAACGGTGCCCCCCGGGGCCAGCGGGGGCGGGACCCTGCGGCGAGCTGAACGAGCAGCGGCCATTGTGCACCGTGAAAAGGAAGAGCCGCCCATCCACCGGGGACAGCGGCTCCTCGTGACGCACCGACCCGGGGGCATCGGCGCTCAGGGGATACGGGAGCGGATCGTAAGCCGAATTCTGTTACCGCCCGTAAGACGGCGGTGATCATTCATCTGGGCCATGGATTTCCCCATGGCTCGTGCAGCCTACCCGAAGGCATGGGCGGGCCACCCTTGACTGCCTTCCTATTTGGCCTTGCTCCGTGCGGGGTTTACCAAGCTCCACGCGTCACCGCATGGACTGGTGCGCTCTTACCGCACCTTTTCACCCTTACCTCGGACCGGAAACCGGCCGTGGCGGTATATTTTCTGTGGCACTTTCCTTAGGGTTTCCCCCACTGGGCGTTACCCAGCGCACTGCCCTGCGGAGTTCGGACTTTCCTCCCCCCCGCCGAGGCGGGAGAGCGATCACCTCCTCCACTCCGTATCCGTGTCAACGCTAGCATGGGGGGACGACCCGGTCAAGCATCCTCACCGAAGATCTCCAGCCATTCCTGCACTTCGCCCTCTTCCAGTCGCCTGCTCTTCTGCTCCAGCTCGGCGTGCCGGTCATCTGCGGCCCGGCGCCGGCGGTTCGAAGCCCCGATCAGGACGTTGAACTCGTGAATACGCAGGGCTTCGATGCCGGCCGATCGAGCCCGGCCGTAAATACGCCGGTCCGAACTGACCACGGTGAACCGGCGCCCCGCGGCGCCGTCGATCATGGCCAGGATCCGTTCGTCCGCCTCGACGCCCTTGCCGGCGAGCATGGCGCGCACCGCACCAAGCGAAACCCCGTTCTCGCCCACGTGGGCATCAGGCCCGCCGTCGAAGAAAATCGTGGCCCGCGTGCCGGTCTCACGGCAGAACGCCGCCACTCGGGTCATCGCTTCACCGCGACAGTGGTCGTCCTTGAGGGACAGGTCGGGGCTGTGGCCGATCAGGTTGTTCCCGTCGATGACGTAGTGCATGGGTCAGGTGAAAATTTATGAGTTCTGCCGGTTCTTGCGGAAGAGGCCCTTGATAAAGGACCCGCCGCTCTCACCACCTTCACCGGCCAGGTCGTCGAGCTCGGCCTGGATGGCCGAGTTTCCCGGCTCCAGCCGCAACGCTTCCCGGAACTGGCTTTCGGCTCTCCTGACCATCCCCGATTGCCGGTAGAGCCGTCCGAGGAGCAGCCGCAGGTCCGGGCTGAACGGCTCCAGCTCGATGGCCTTGAGGAAGTAACGCTCGGCCTCCTTGCCCCACTTGGGGTTCTGCGACAGGGCCAGGGCCAGGTAGCGATAATGTTCGGAATTGGCCTCGGGCGACGCCTCGATGGCCCGCCGGAACAGCTGGACCGCGTTCCAGAAATCCTTTTCCAGGTAGAAGCGCATCCCTTCCTTGAAGTGGATCGCCGCCTCCTTTTCCGGGGAGTGCGTTTCGGTGGTTCCCGGGGAATCGGCCACCGCCGGGCTCTTGAGGATCGACTGGTCGTACTCGAAACGCTTGTTGGCGTCGTGCAGCGTGTCGTAGGCGGCGCCGATCTTCATGAACAGCGCTTCGAGCTTCTGCTCCAATTCCTCACCGCCCTTGCCCCGGTGCCGGTCCGGATGATATTTCTTGGCCAGGTGGTAGTAGGACTTGCGAATCTGTTCCTCGGATGCGCTGTTGCTCACCTCCAGCACGGTGTAGAAATCGACCTGGGACGCGCAGCAGGCGATAAACTTTTTCTCGATCTCGTCATCGATGCGTTCCGGCCGAGCCTCGCCGTGATCCGGCTCGGTGGGCCGGGGCGCCGCCGCCGGTGCCTCTTCAACGGGCGGCCCCACCGGGATCCGCGCATCCTCCACGGCCCGCGGCCCCCGTATCAGCCCGGCACAGTAAAGCCCGTAGAGGCAGCGGCAGGTCTGCTCGCGGTCCACGGTGCTCACGGCACAGACATCATCGATGGTCATCACCCCATCGATGCGGGAGAGCAGGAAGCCCTCCACCGGGGTCAGCGAATCGGTCTGGCTCGCTTCCGGTGCGTTTTCGGCCATGGCCAGCGGCCCGTCCAGCGAGGCCAGCCCCTGCCTGACGGTTTCGAAATCCTCGATGCGGCGGACCCCCTCGAGAATCACGTCCGAGGTGGGCAGCTGGAACCTCAGGTCCTCGGGGAGTGGCGTGCGGCCCGGGCCGAAGCGATAGGTGCCCGAGGTCCAGTTGAACATGCTGCAGACGTTTTCCCTGGCCGACTGGATCAAACTGCGCTGCAGCTCATCTTCGGAGATCAGGCCCTCGGCCACCAGCTTCTGGCCCAGTCGCATCGAGCCCTTGCCACGCAGGGCCGAGCGGAGGGCATCGGCGTCGATCTTGCCGCGGCGCAGCAGCACGGAACCGAGCCGTTCGGAGTTGATGTTGGTGGCGCAGTAACTGATGGAGCCGGCATTGAGAAAGATCTTCTTCTTCTGCTCGTCCTTCTCGACGAGCAGTTCGCCGGACCACTGGCCCACGAACACCCGCCGGATCAACTCGGCAAAGGTGCAGTCCGCTCCGAGCCTGCCGTTAAAAGACTCCACCCGTCCCCTCCCGGAATGATCAGCCTGTGCCGGAAAATTCGAATGCCCGATGATAGCATGGCGTATCGTGGAACTGTCAAGCTTGGCAAGCTTGCCCCAATTGCCACCCACAGGGCCATATGCTACGATAAAATGTTTGTTGCAATCCACTTCCGGAGTTTTTCGGTTTTCCGAACGGGCAGGCTCCGCCGTTGACCAGTCACCGGGACAGCGCCGACACCACGGATTTCATCGTCATCGGCAGCGGTATCGCCGGGTTGCGCGCCGGGCTCGAACTCTCGGCACACGGTTCGGTGGTCATCCTGACCAAGGACGAGGTGCGCGACAGCAACACCGAGCTGGCCCAGGGCGGGGTGGCCGTGGCGCTCAGCGAGGAGGACCGCGTCGGCTTCCATCTCCAGGACACGCTGGAGGCCGGCGACGGCCTCTGTGACGAAGAGATGGTGCGCCTCCTCGTGGAAGAGGGGCCGGCCCACGTGGCGGAACTCATCGCCTGGGGCACCGAGTTCGATCGCGAGGGACTTCGCCTGTCCTTCACCCGGGAGGGGGCACACAGCAAACGACGCATCCTCCACGCCAACGGCGACTCCACCGGCCGAGAAATCGTCCGCACGCTGAGCAATCTCGCCGGACAGAACGACCGCATCCGGGTGGTGCCCAAGACCTTCACCGTCGACCTGCTGCTCAGCGGCGGCCGCTGCCTCGGCGTCACCTGTCTCGGGGCCGGCGAGGCAAAGCCCCGCCGACTGCTGGGCCGTGCGGTGCTCATGGTCACCGGCGGCGCCGGCTCGGTTTTCCTCAACAATACCAACCCTCCCCAGGCCACCGGGGACGGCATGGCCATCGCCTTCCGCGCCGGTGCGGAGATGATGGACATGGAGTTCGTCCAGTTCCATCCCACGGCGCTGAACCTGCCTGGCGTGCCGTCGTTCCTGCTCTCGGAATCGATCCGCGGCGAAGGCGGCGTGCTGCGCAACCGGGCCGGGCAGCGCTTCATGTCCGATTGCCACCCGCGGGCCGAGCTGGCCCCGCGAGACGTGGTGAGCCGTGAAATCCTCCTCGAACTGCAGCGTTCCGGAGAAGACAACGTCTTTCTCGATCTCAGCGGTTTGAACGCCGAGTATGTTCGCAAGCGCTTTCCCAACATCCACCGCACCTGTGGCCGCTACGGCATCGACATCACCCGCGAACCGATCCCGGTGACCCCCAGCGCCCACTACATGATGGGGGGCATCTGGACCGACGCCCACGGCCGCACCAGCATCCCCGGCCTCTATGCCGCCGGTGAGGTGGCCTGCACCGGTGTCCACGGCGCCAACAGGCTGGCCAGCAACTCCCTGCTCGAGGGCCTGGTCTTCGGGGCGCGGAGCGCCAGGGCCGTACTCGTGGACCGGCCGCCCCTGCCCCATGCCGACACCCTGGGCCGCATCACCGCGGCCACGCCGCTGCCCTCGGCGGACCAGGGCCGCGCCATTTCCCGTGATCCGGGCGCCGGCGCCATCGCCGGTCCGGAACCGGTTGAGGAACAGGCGCTGGAGGAGTTGCGCCAGGCCACGCGGCAGGTGATGTGGGACGAGGTGGGCATCGTGCGCAACGGTGAGGGACTGACCCGGGCCCTGGCCACCCTGCGTTCCCTGCTCAACCGCAAGGCGCTGAAGCCGCTCTGCCGTTCAGGGCTGGAGACGCTGAACATGCTCACCGTAGCCTGTCTCGTGGCCCGGGCCGCCGCCATCCGCACCGAGAGCCGCGGCAGTCACTTCCGCACCGATTTCCCCGAACGCGACGACCGCATCTGGATGCACCACAGCCGCCTGACCCAGAAAGACTTCACCGGCTTCCGCCTCTATCCCTGACGGCCTCTCATTTTCATGCAAGGCTCGAAAGACCGGTGAGCCCGGGCGGGGATGCCGGTTCGCCAAAAGTACACAGGTGCGGATCGGGGAAGGTTATCGAATGAGGGTGAAGGAGCGTTTCCAGCGGGTCTTGGCAAAGAAGTTAAAGGCGGTGTCGAAAAAGTTGCGGACTCGCTGGTCGATGCGCTTCTCGAGGAAGGTTCCGCGGCGCTCCTCGTAGGACCACCAGATGAGCAGGGCCCGCCCCATGAGGAAATCCTCGGGCACGAACCCCCAGAAGCGGCTGTCGCGGCTGTTGTCGCGGTTGTCGCCCAGCACGAAGAGCTGCCCTTCGGGCACCCGCACCGGACCGTGGTAGTCCACCTGGGGATCGACCCCGGCCCGTTTGTGGAACTTGTAGGGTTCATCCAGCGCCACGCCGTCGATGTAGACGTTCTTGCGCCGGATCTCCACGTTTTCCCCGGGAAGCCCGATGACCCGCTTGATGAACGGCATCTCCGGGTCTTCGGGGTATTTGAAAACCACCACGTCGCCACGACGGACATCGCGTATGGGCAGCACGGGACTGATCGAATCCGGCTGCAGCGGCCCGAAGATGAACTTGTTCACCATCAGGTGGTCGCCCACGAGGAGCGTGTCTTCCATCGAGCCGGTGGGGATGCGGAACTGCTGAAATATGAATGTCTTGCAGAAGAGAACGAGGATGACGCTGATCACGATGGTCTCGAACAGCTCGCGGGGCCAGGACCGTTTGAGCGTTGAGGTCATCGTTGGGGTCACTCCAGGGCCGGGGCAGTGGCGTCCCCGGGCTCCTCGCCCAGGCCGGCCAGTTTCTCTTCGGCCACGAACCGGTAGGCTGACTCGGGGAACTCGTCCACAATTCGGCGGTAGAGGGTTGACGCTTCCGCACTTTCGCCGTTTTCCAATCGGCAGTCGGCCAGCGCGCTGAGCGCCGCGTCCAGCGGGAAGTGCAGACGGTCGGCCGTATCCACCAGTTCCTGACCGGCGGCGGCGGCACCGGCGAGATCACCTTCCATCTTGCGGCACTGCGCCATATTGAGCAGGGCGAGGCCGGAAAGATACCCGTCGCCGGCAGTGCTCCTGAACCCTTCGTAAGCCTCCAGCGCCTCGGCGTAGCGGCCGAGATTGTACAGGGTGTGCCCGCGGTAGAGCCGGGCCACCTTGCCGGCTTCGGTCCCGCCGTAGCTGTCGATCACCCCGTCCAGGGCGGTGATGGCCTGCTCGTATTTTTCGACCTCGGAGGAGAACTGCAGCTGGTCGGCCACCGGTCGCGGCGAGGTCTGCTGCCCGAGCACCGAGCCGTGGTAGGGCCGCAGGGCCTCGGTGAGCGCGGCAGCACCGCGGCCTTCCCGGGCCTTGAAGTATGAGATTCCGCCGATAATGAGCGCCACCGCCACGACCACAGAAGTCGCACCGATGATGATGGCGTTCCGGTGATCTTCCCAGAACTGCTGGGTTTTCTCCACGGTGGTCAGAAACTCGTCCTGTCGGAGCAGTTCCTTCCTGGTGAGTCTCTTGGCGGTCATGTCGACGTTCTCCGTTCTTCAGATAAGGTGCTTTCCCGGCAACCTCCCGGGGCTGGTGCGCCTGGGAGGACTCGAACCCCCGGCACAGGGATTAGGAATCCCTTGCTCTATCCACCTGAGCTACAGGCGCCCCCTGGGCACGAGTTCGCGATCGAGACTTATAACATTTCAAGCGTTTATCGTCAACGACCGCCCGGTCCGGGCTAATACTGCACCATGCTGTAAATGTCCACGTCATCGAGCTTTTTTCGACCGGAAAGGAACTCCAGTTCGATGACGAAGGCTGCTTCGATAACCTCGGCCCCGAGCTGACGGGCCAGGTTCACCGTGGCCGCCGCCGTGCCGCCGGTGGCCAGCAGATCGTCGACCACCACCACCGGGGTTCCTGTCTTTACCCCATCCACGTGCACCTCCAGGCTGTCGGTGCCGTATTCCAGCTCGTAGGATTCGGAGAGTGTGTTGAAGGGCAGCTTCCCCGGTTTGCGCACGGGCACGAAGGGAACGGACAGCCTGAGGGCCAGCGGCGCACCGAAGATGAACCCCCGGGACTCGGTGCCCAGCACCGCGCCCACCCGCCGGTCAGCGTAGCGCTCGGCCAGCGTGCTGATCACCTGCTCGAAGGCGAGGGGGTCGCCGAGCAGGGTTGTGATGTCGTAGAAGAGAATGCCAGGTTTCGGAAAATCCGGGATTTCACGGATCTTGCTCTTGAGGTCGATCATGGCTGCCGGCTCCTCAGGTCTGGTGGCTACTGAAGTCTTCCCCCAGCGCCGCCAGGCCCTCAAAAAGGACCAGCACCCCGCCCCGGGGCGGTAAATCGATTGAGGTGAGAGGGAAGGTGGTCGGGACGAGAGGATTTGAACCTCCGACCCCCTGCTCCCGAAGCAGGTGCGCTACCAGACTGCGCTACGTCCCGATTATCGAATCCCGATGCTGAAAAGGCCCTGACCACTCCGGCTTCAGGACCGTTCCAGCGCGGAACCATACCACAATTGCCGGTGAATGTATATCAGCTCTTCACTTTTCCCAGACGGCTGACACCGGCGGCGCCACCGAGCCCCACGAGCAGCGCCAGGCCGCACGTTCCGCACAGCCGGAGGTCACCCTCCTCGCCCCCGGGAAGCCTGTTCGGCGCCGTGGCGATGGCGATTTCCTTCTTCTCCTCACCCTTGGAATCGGTGACCACCGTTCCGGCCCCGAAATCCTTGATCGGCCAGAGGATCCAGAACGACCCGATGATCAGTCCGATGAGGAAGGCCAGGGTGGCGGAGCGGTACCGATTGAGCAGGAAAGACATGAGCCGGGAAAAGAGCACCAGCCCGATGACGATGCCCAGCCCCAGGGTGCCGAGGAAGATCACCGAAGCCACCCCCGGATCGTGGGTCATGGCCTTGATGTGCGAAAGCGTGGGTTGGTACAGACCGAGGATCAGCAGGCAGAACGAGCCGGAAACCCCGGGGAGGATCATCGCCGAAATGGCCAGAATGCCCCCGAAGACCACGACGAAGAAACCAGGCTCGCCGGAACCGCCGCCGATCTCCAACAGGGAGAACCAGACGGTGAGCACCGCTCCGGGGATGATCCAGAACAGCTGGGCCGGGCCGCGGCGTTTCATCATCCGGTAGGGCACGGCAATGGAAGGGATGATCAGGCCGATGAAAAAGGCCAGGGTCATTCCGGGGTGCTCGCGCAGCAGGTAGTCGAAGATCCAGGCGCAGGAGACCAGGGCGGCCATCGCCCCGAGCCCGATGAAGACCAGGAAGGTTGCGTCCGTGCGTTTCCACTCGGCGGCGACACGTTGCCGCGACTGCGGGTCGAAGGGCCGGATCAGCGCCCCGGACAGGCTGCGGATCAACGCCAGGTCGAAGGACTTGATCGCCTGCACCAGCCGGTCAAAGATGCCCAGGATCAGCGCGAAAGTGCCGCCGCTGACCCCGGGGATGATATTGGCGATCCCGATGAGAAAGCCCTTTACCAGGTGAATGGCATATGTCACGATCGCGTCCTTTCCTCCGGCGGCCTGCCGTTCATTTCCAGCCGTACCGTCCCACCAGTTTGACGAAAACACAACCATCCCCGTTTTTTCGCTCAATTTCCCCATCGGCGCTGCGGATCACCAGCTGCAGGGTCTGGTACGTGGCGTCGCCCACCGGTGCCAGCAGCCGTCCGCCCTCGGCCAGTTGATCCACCAGCGGTGAGGGGACCTCCGGGGCCCCCGCCGAAACCACGATGCGGTCGTAGGGCGCCATCTCGGCCCAGCCGTAGGTCCCGTCGAAAACTTTCACCGTGGCATTGAGCACGCCAATGTCGGAGAGCACGGCCTGGGCCCCGCGGGCCAGTTCGGCGATACGCTCGATGGAGTAAACCTGGCGCACCAGCCGGGCGAGGATCGCCGTCTGGTAACCGGAACCGGTGCCGATCTCCAGCACCCGGTGCTCCGGCCTGAGTTCGAGCACCTGCAGCATCTTGGCCACGATGTAGGGCTGGGAAATGGTCTGCTGGTGGCCGATGGGCAGTGGATGGTCCCCGTAGGCATCTTTCCACATCGGCCGGCCGACGAAACGGTGGCGGGGCACCTCGGCGAAGGCCTGCAGCACCCGGGGATCGCTGATATCGCGCCCCTGAAGGGCCTTGCGGACCATCTGCCGGCGCCGCCGGCCGTAGTCGATCAGCCGATCGTCAAGCATCCCCCTCCTCCACAGACGTTCCCGGAGGATCGCTCTCCCGCAGGGCCTGCAGTGCCGTGAGGTGGGTGCGCTCGATCTTCAGCGGCGTCAACGAGACCAGCCCTTCCCGCACCGCCTGGAAGTCGGCGTCGGGATCGGGAAGCAGCCCGTCGTCGTTGGCCCAGGCCCAGTAGTAGGAACGACCCATGGGGTCGGTGTCGAACCGGGCCCTGGTGTGGCTCGTGCGCCGCCCCTGGACGGTGAACCTGGCGTCGCCGAAAGCCCCCTCGGGGAAGTTGACATTGAGCAGGCAGCGATCGCGCCAGCCGTCCTGCCCGCCCCACCACTCGGCGATTCTCGCGGCATAGGCCGCGGCCCCGGGCAGTTGTCGATCGCTGCCGACCTCCCACCAGGCGCGTGACACAGCCACCGCGGGGATGCCGAGGTGCAGGGCCTCGGCGGCAGCCGCCACCGTGCCCGAGTAGTAGATGTTGTCACCCACATTGAGACCGCAGTTGATGCCGGAAAGGACCAGGTCGGGCCGCCGGCTGACCAGGTTGAGCACCGCGAGGTGGACACAGTCGGCGGGGGTGCCGTCGATGGCGTTGACCCCCGGTTCGAGGGTGCGCACCCGCAACGGGCGGGTGATGGTCAGCGACTGGCTCGCCGCACTCCGCTCGCGGTCCGGCGCCGCCACTTCCACATGGTGCCCCCGGTCAAGGAGCGCCTGGCGCAGCGCCTGCAGCCCTTCGGCCATGATGCCGTCGTCATTGGCGAGGAGAATATTCACTGGCTTCACTCAAAAAAAAACGAGCGGCCCGGTGCGGCGCTGCCCGTTTGTTCGTTCGCATGAGTTCCTGAAAGCGAAAAATGGTCGGGACGAGAGGATTTGAACCTCCGACCACCGGTCCCCCAGACCGGTGCGCTACCAGGCTGCGCTACGTCCCGACAGGTATCGGCCAACAGAAGAGACTATCTATCACCCTTGCGGAGCAATGTCAATATCGCTCGAAGCTCGCGCACCGCTCCGGAGAGTGCCCGGGCCAGCTCCGGCGACTCCGTCGGGCCTCTCTTCGCCTTGCTTCGCGGCGGCTTCGACGGCCGGGCCGGGGGCTTGCCCGGGGCCTTTCCCTCCGGTGCGTTCATGTTGTCCGGCAGCAGTTCCTCGAGCGAGACCCGGGTACGCGAAGCGCCCTCCGCCGGCAGGCCGCGACGGCCCTTGCCCTGCTCATCCACGGTGCTCTTCGATTTCGCTGCGGCCGACGTTTTCACGGCCTTCTTCGCCGTCGCACGCTTACCCGGCGAGGCCGTAGACTTCTTTCCCGCAACGGTTCCCGTGCGCTCCACTTTCCTCGGCGCAGCGCTTTTCTCTGCCGCCCGCGGTTTCTTCTGCGCGGTCTTCAACGCTTTCCCGGCCTTCGCCCCGTCCGGGGCATCATCCGCGGGCGCCGCGCCGCCGGACAGGCGTTGTCGCGCCTCGACCAGGGTCAGCCCCTCTTCGTAGAGGATCTTCTTGATCGCCAGGATCCGTTCCACGTCGGACCGGCCGTAGGCCATGCCTCCCGATGCATCCTTCTTCGGTTTCAGGGCCGGGAACTCCGACTCCCAGAAACGGAGGACAAAAGGCTTGATCCTCGTGAACCGGTAGAGTTCTTCGGGTGTGAAGCTCTGCTTCCCCGGGGGCAGTTCGATATCCTGATCGCTCACGGCTGGTTCATCCTCGAAGGGCAGCATGGATTCCGTCTTCACGACACTTTCTCCCGCCGGGACGGCGTCGGTCACCGTACGGGCTGCCGCCGCCATCGGTCCTCCCGGGGTACTGTATGTCCAGGTTAACTCTGTTGATGGTAACCGTTTGCGGCAGATGCTGTCAATCGAGTACGGACCACGCCCCTCGAAGCGCCGCAGATCGTCCCGGGTTGGCCGGTCAGTGATCGAGCCGCAGGGTCAATGTGAGGTGCAGATCCACCGGTTCACCCCCGCGCTCGAGCCGGATGGTGAGCGGCACGTTGGCCTCCACCGGCCCCCCGCCGGGGGTATCGGGTATGACCAGGCAAAGGGACGTCCCTGCCGGGCCAGGCGTGGCGGGCTCGTCCACGGACTCCACGATCCGCACCGGGTCTTCGACATCCGGCGGATCGGCCTCCGCCCCGGGGTCCGGCTCGTCGATGATGAGCACCGGGTCATCGGCATCCGCCTCGGGGGCCGGCTCGTCGATGATGAGCACCGGATCGGCGGCCTGCGCTTCGGCAGCCCCGCCCTCGAACAGCGGCTCCTCGTGCTCATCTCCGGTGTCGAGAAACTCGTCGTCGAGTTCGAACAGTTCGAGCTCCGGCGCTCCCGCCGTAGCAAATCCGTCCGTCGCCGCCGTTGCCGCAACCGGCGAATCGCCTGGATGCAGGTCCGCGGAAAGGGCGTGCACGGGTTCGGGATCGGATGCCTGGGGCGCAGCGAGCGGCTCGGTGATCGCCGACGTCACCGGCGGCGTCTCCTCCACGACGGTGCGTGGCGGCTCGGCAGAGGCGGTGGTTCCCTTGAGCGCCTCCCCGGCCTGGTCCAGTTCCTCGAGCAGGGCCGACTCGCCCACCGTGAAATCGTATTTTTCCTTCAGCGAGAGCACCACCAGCTTGAGCATCTCGCGCAGCGTTTCCTGGACACCGATCCCCTGGGTGGCCACGGCCTCGAACACCGGCCAGTCCCCGCGGTTCAGTCCCGTGCTCATCTGTTCCAGCGGCATCACGGAAGCCAGGTCGCGCTTGTTGCACTGCAGGGCCATGCAGATGTCTTCAATCTTCACGTTCTGCTCGGCGAGGTTCTGGTAAAGGTTGTCCAGGCTTTCGCGGTTGGCCTCCTCCATCGCCTCCTGGGAGTCGGCGACGAAGACCACACCGTCCGCACCCTTGAGCACCAGCTTGCGGGTCGAGTTGTAGTAGACCTGGCCCGGCACGGTGTAGAGCTGTACCCGGACCTTCATCCCGCCGATGCTGCCCAGGTCGATGGGCAGGAAATCGAAGAAGAGCGTGCGGTCGCTCTTGGTGGCCAGCGACAGCATCTTGCCTTTCATTTCTTCGGGAAGATCGTCGTAGATCGACTGCAGGTTGGTCGTCTTCCCCCCCAGGCCCGGACCGTAATAGACGATCTTGGCCGTGATCTCGCGCGTGGTGTAGTTGAACAGTACCATCTGATCCGCCTCTCCCGGACCCGGCAGGTCGTCACTGCCGGTTCGACGCCGGAACGCCCTGCCCTCAACGCCGGGCGCGCCGCTGTTTCCGTTCGGCCGTCACCAGCCTGATCGGTACTCCTTCGAAATCGAATGCCTCCCTGATCCGGTTCACCAGGTACCGCTCGTAAGAGAAGTAGAACCTGGCGCCCGAATTGACAAAGAGCTTGAACACCGGCGGACCGGAGGCAACCTGGGTCCCGTAATAGACCTTCACCGCTCTCCCCCGATGCCGCGGCGGCGGCTTCTCCGTGGTCCACTTTTCGAGCAGGCTGTTCAGCCGGCTCGTGGAGACCCGGGCGCGCCAGCGCTCCTCGATGGCCAGGGCCTGGTCGAGCAGCTTGACCACCCGCGTGCCGTCCAGGGCCGAAATCACCAGCACCGGGGCATAGTCGAGAAAGCGCAGCCGGTCCTTCATCTGCTGCACCAGCTCACGCGCCCCCCGGTGACTGCGGTCGGCGACCAGGTCCCACTTGTTCACCGCCACGATGACGCCCCGGCCGGAGCGTGCCGCGTGGCCGGCGATGGCGGCATCCTGGGCACCGATGCCCTTGGTCGCATCGAGCAGCAGGATGACCACGGCAGACCTTTCGATCTGCTTGATGGCCATGCTGACACTCAGTTTCTCTTCCGCGTCGCCGATCCGCGCCTTCTTGCGAATACCCGCCGTGTCCACCAGGGTAACCTGCCGTCCGCGGAAGGCGATCGACACGTCCACCGCGTCCCGAGTGGTGCCGGGGATGGAGCTGACCAGCACGCGGTCTTCACCGAGGATCCTGTTGACCAGGGTCGACTTGCCGGCATTGGGCCGGCCGACAATGGCCAGCTGGACATTCTCCTCGCCTTCCGTATCGGCAGGACAGAGATCGCCGATGAACGAAAAGATCCGCTCGTGAAGCTCGTCGAAACCGAGCCCGTGCTCGGCCGACGTAAGGCTGACCTGGTCGAACCCCAGGCGGTGGAACTCCGTGGCGGAGGCCTCCTGTCCCGGGCCGTCCACCTTGTTCACCACCAGGATCACCTGTTTGCGCCGGCGGCGGAGCACCGCGCCGAGCTCCTCGTCCAGCGGGGTCAGGCCGGCCCGGGCATCGACGACGAAAAGAACCAGCCGGGCTTCGTCGATGGCGGCGAAGGCCTGGTCACCGATGCCCTTCTCCAGGATCCGCTCCTCGTCGCCCCCGAGCAGCCCACCGGTGTCCACCACCTCGAACTGCTTTCCCTCCCACCGGGCCGTGGCGTACTGCCGGTCCCTGGTCAGACCCGGGCGGTCGTGCACCAGGGCCTTGCGATAGCCGCAGAAGCGGTTGAACAGCCTCGATTTTCCAACATTGGGCCGGCCGACAATGGCCACCAGCGGCAGCTGGCGCATACACCCCTCCCTGCCGAATGATTCCGGCAACCGAAGCGGTCGAGCATCGACGCTCGCCCGATCTTATTCATTCCATGAATCTTGTGCCTTATATCACAGCGCAGGCAGGGAATCAATCACTGCTCATCGGGGTCGGTCTTCTCCAGCCACACATCGAGGTTCTGCTTTTCGCCGTCCTTGACGTGCACCGGCAGGGTCCGGGTGTCGTAGCCGGGGCGCGTGACCTGGATGGTGTGCGGGCCCGGCGCCAGGCGGATAAAACCGTGCAGCCGGGAGATCTCGTCCCCGGAGCCGAAGAACCTGTCGTCGATGTAGACCGCGGCATCGGCCGGGGAGACCTGCAACCGGAGAAACCCGGCTCCTGCCGGCGGCGCCGGCTCCTGCTCACCCGCATCCGCTGCTGCCGCAGGCGTCACCGCCCCGGCCGGCCCGTCATCGGGCGGCAGCTCCGGCGGCGTGTACCCCGGCTCCTCGACACGGCCCACATCCACCGGGTCGTCCAGCGCCACCAGCTGGGGCTCGCCCCCATGCTCCATCTCACGGTCCACCCTGACGAAGGCCCCGGAGCGGAACGTGCCCTCCAGCACCAGGGTGCGGTGGCCCGCGGCCTGGAATTCAAGCACGTGATGCCCGGGACGGATGAAGAGATAGGAGGGGAACCCATCGAAATCGTCGGCCTCGCCGAGCAGTTCCCCGTCAAGGACCACAAGGGCCTCCTCGGGGTCCACATCGCAGTCGACCATGGTGTAATCGGGATGAAAACGGTAGCCCCATCCGGGGTAGACGAACACCGCACCCCCGCCGGGCGGGAACTCCGACCAGACGTGAACCACACCTTCGGCCGAGCACACGCCGCTCCCCCACCCAATGGGCAGCAGGCCGGCCAGTGCCGACGAAGAACCGGCAACGGCAGCGAGGGCCAGCATGAAGAGTGACGTGAGGGCGGTCAGGCCCCGTGATCCGTTCCCGGTCCGTGGAAACATGGTCTGGCACCTCCCCGGCGATGCAGCACGATTGAACTTCTAGGTTCCCATCCGAATGCTTATCAAGTATCGTGCCACATCCGCAACGGCGAAACAAACTGATTCGCCGGGGCTTGGGCAAGTCGGACGGCGCCGGTCCACAACCGACGTGCGCATTCTTCACGGCGCTGACCTGAGTTGGTGACAATTCCGCGCCCCCCCCGCCCGGGGCTGCCGGTTTGACTTGCCGGGCGACGGGGCTCTAGAATCCTCGCCAGAACGCCGTTTTCGAAGAGACGCTCCCAAGGAATGGCAGGAGATGACCCGCTACGTCGAAGCCAGCACCGAGCCACCGCGGGCCACCGCCCCCGAACCCCTGCCGCACCATGTCCACCCCCGGCCGGTTCCGCCTCGGCGGTCGCGGTTCCGCAGCGTGGCCATCCCGCTGCTCCTTTTCCTGCTCACCCTGCTCACCACGCTCTTCGCGGGGACGCACTACACCCTGACCTCGCACCTCCCCGAGGGGACGGCCGCCATCGCCGTCATCGATGAGCAGGATGGGGACATCTTCAACCTCGACCTCTGGCGCCAGGTCCTGCGCCGGCCGTCGCTGCTGCGCTACGGCACCTGGTTCGCCCTTCCGCTGATGCTCATCCTGGGCAGCCACGAGATGGGCCACTACCTGGCATGCCGCCGATACCGCATCAGGGCCACGCTGCCCCACTTCCTGCCGGCCCCGACCCTCATCGGCACGTTCGGAGCGTTTATCCGCATCCGCGGCCCGATCCCGGGTCGCCGGGCGCTGTTCGACGTGGGCCTCTACGGCCCGCTGGCCGGTTTCGCGGTGACGCTTCCCGTCCTGGCCTGGGGCATCTCCCTTTCGACGGTGGAACCGTTGCGGCTGGCCCCCGGCCTGTGGCACGTGTTTCTCGGCGAACCGCTCACGGTGACCGCCCTGGTGCACCTGATCCACGGCCCCCTTCCGGCAGGGGCGGTGCTCGCCTACCACCCGGCGGCCCTGGCCGGGTGGTTCGGCCTGCTGCTCACGGCCTTCAACCTCTTTCCCGTGTCCCAGCTCGACGGCGGCCACATCGGCTTCGCCCTCATCGGCCGTCGCTTCGCCGCGCTGTCTCGGGCGGTCTTCGTCGGTATCCTGCTGCTCGGCTTCGTCTACAACGGCTGGCTGATCTGGGCCCTCGTCGTCTTCCTCATGGGGTTCCGCCACCCCGCGGGCCTGGAGCGCACACCACGGCCCGGCGCCCTGCGCTGGGGCCTGGCCCTGCTGGCCCTGTTCGTCTTCGCCATCTGCTTCACGCCCAGGCCGATCTACTTCGCAGCCCTGGGCTGATCCGCTCGAGGGGTACGGCTCAATAGCGCCGCTCAAAATAGTCGTCGATGATCTCGGCGTGGTCGAAGACCAGCGCCGCGGGGTCAATCTCCTCGCGTCGGAAGAACCGGGCCTCCAGCGCATCGTCGGCGGCCTGCAGGGAACCACCCTCGATGACGGCGAGGAAGACGGTGGTCATGGTGTGCAGGCGGGGGTCCCGGTCCGGGCGGGAATAGGTGTGAAACTGGCGCTCGAGGCCGACCCGGAGCGAGGTCTCCTCGAGGGCTTCACGCACTGCCGCCGTCTCCAGCGCCTCCCCGTAATCGACGAACCCGCCGGGAAGCGCCCAGCCGTGCGGGGGGTTGCGCCGCTTGATGAGCACCACGCGGCCCGCGGTATCGCGGATGATCAGGTCCACCGTGGGCACCGGGTTGCGGTAGATCTTCTCGGTCATGCCCTCGCCCCTCAGCGGAGGCCCATTTTGCGCCGCGTATCGTCCATGGTCTCGCGGGCGATGCGGCGGGCGTGCTCAGCCCCCTCTGCCAGCATCTCGTGAACCACGTCGGGGTTCTCGCGCAGTTCCCTGATGCGCTCCCGGATCGGCGCCAGTGCCGCGGTCATCTGTTCGTGGAGCATCATCTTGCAGTCGAAACAGCCGATCCCGGCACGCCGGCATTCGGTGTTCACCAGCGCCTGCGTTTCGGTCGGGGAGAAGAGCTTGTGCAGGGTGTAGATGTTGCAGATATCCGGATTCCCCGGATCGTTGCGGCGCACGCGCGCCGGGTCGGTGAATGCCGGTCCGAGCTTCTTCTTCACCACCTCCGGCGGATCGTCCATGCCGATGTAGTTGTCGAGGCTCTTGCTCATTTTCGCCTTGCCGTCCAGCCCCATGATCCGCGCGCCGTCCCCGAGGATCGTCTTCGGCTCGGGAAAGGTCCTGCCGTAGGCATTGTTGAACTTCCGCGCCAGGTCGCGGGACAGTTCGAGGTGCTGGGACTGGTCCTCGCCCACCGGCACCACAGACGCCCTGTAGAGCAGGATGTCCGCCGCCTGGAGTACGGGGTAGGTGAAGAGCCCGGCGTTGACGTTCTTCTCGTTGCGTTTCGATTTTTCCTTGAACTGGGTCATGCGTTCCAGCACGCCCAGCGGGGCGAGGGTGTTGAGGATCCAGGCCAGCTCGGTGTGCTCCGGCACCTGCGACTGCACGAAGAGCGTGCAGCGCCCGGGCTCCAGCCCGCAGGCGATGTTGACCAGCGCCGCTTCGAAGATCCGCTGCTGCATGGTCTTCGGGTCCTGGGGCACGGTGTACGCATGGTAATCGACGATGCAGAAAAAACATTCATAGTCGTCGAGCAGCTCGACCCAGCGGCGGATCGCGCCGAGGTAGTTGCCGATGTGGATTTCACCGCTGGGCTGGATTCCGCTGAAAAGCCGTTTCTTGGCCATCTGGCCGTTTCCCTTCACTTTGCCGGCGCCGACGGGTTCCCGACATCCGGGGGCCCGCCGTACCCCGCGTGGACTACGGCGGCCATTGTACAAAGAGCGGGAACCGTCCGCAACGGTTCCCGCTCTCCCGCACGGTCTGTGGAGCCGATCAGCGCACGGCACTTCCCGCCGTCATGCCCGATCCGCTGGTCACCCGGGCCTTGGAATACTTCGCCTTGACCTCGATCACCTCAACCTTGCCCACTTCGGATTCCTCGGCCCCCAGCGACTCGCCGGTGTCGGGGTCGATGATCTCCTCGCCCAGGGCATAGACGGTGAACGTGTCCCCGACCTTCACCCCCTTGTTCGCCCCCATGTTGAGGTAGACCAGGTCGCCGGAAACCTTGGAGATCTTGCCCGAAACGGCCGGCCGGGATCCGTCGGAGCCGGAAAGACCGCCCGACTTGTCGATGATCTTGCGGCTCAGCTCCTCCACCGCCGGCCGGAAGACTTTGTCCACGGCGGTCTCGTCGTAGTCCACACCGCCGCCGGTACCGAGAATGTTGATCTTGTAGTTGCTGTCCTCACCAGTGGCCTCGTCGGCGAAGACGATCTCCCCGGTGGTGGTATTGATCAGCCTCACGGAAAGCCCGCCTTCCAGGGTCTTCTTCTTCGCGCTCATGGCGATGCCCCATGCGGCATTGCCGCCCACCTGGCGCTGCCCGAACTTGGTGATCCGCCCGGTGAGCATGTAGTCCACGCCGAGCAGCTTGCCGGCCTGCACCGCGGTGCTGGGGCTGATCTGGCCGGTGAGCGAAAGGTTCTGCTCCTGGAGGATGGCATCGAGGCGCTGGCGCTCGATCACGGTGAATTTGCCCGACTTCACCAGCTCGTTGATGAAGAGGGCGTTGACCTCGAATTCCACCTCCTCCTTGTGGTGGCGCCAATCGGACCAGAAATTCTTCTCCTCGCTGTCGAAATCGATGATGGCCACCCGCGGCTTGCCGGCCAGGGCTGCTGACGGGACGGCGGCACCGAGCACCAGGGCCATGACGATGGTGAGGAAGATGGTGAGCGTGAGCGGAGATTTCTTCATCGTGGATACTCCCTTGTCGACTGATGAGCCACTCCGGGGATCGCAACCGTTGCCGTCGCGGTCGAGGTGCTGCGGGCACCGAGATCCGGGGGCATCGTGGCTCACACTGGGTAGTGACGGTAGTTAGCTTCGGGCAAAAATGTAGCGCAGTCACCATTCGTTGTCAAGAATGATCGAGTATTCGGGATCCGAAGAGGTGGCGGTGCAGCACGGGCAGCAGACGGTAGGCCAGCACCCCGATGATACCGCCCAGCAGGTCGGCCAGCAGGTCGGCGGCGGAGGCGGTGCGGGTGGCCACGCCGTACTGGTGCCACTCGTCGGTGAGGCCGTAGGCCAGCACGAAAAGAAGGGTCCCGGCCATCGCCCCCCGGCGCAGCGTCCGTCGCCGCCACCCGCCGTTCAACGCGAGCAGGAAGAGCATGGCGAGCAGGGCGTAGGAAACGGCGTGGAGCAGTTTGTCCCAGACCAGGCCCAGGAAATCGGGAAGTTCACTGGAACCAAGGGAGGAGAGCCAGAAGATCAGGCCCGCGTAACCGGCCAGCAGCAGCCAGTAGAGGACAGCGGCGAGTCGTCGGGGATGGCGCATGGGCCTCATGGGGCAGCGGGAACGGGGCCGGCCCGGTTCAGCGAGGGAAAGGGAACATCAGCCAGCTGAGGGCCATACCGCCGACGATGAGCCCCAGGAAGAGCCAGAGGCCGAAAAACAGCCGCTCCCGCAGCGTGTCCTTTCCCAGGCAGGCAAAGACGCCGGACACCACCAGGGCGAAGAGGATCATCAGGGTGATGTGATTGAACATGGCGCTCCCGCGGTCAGGGTTTGTACCCCGCCCCCACGTCATAGGCGTCGAGAATAATCAGCATGTTCAGCAGGCCGGCAACGAGGATGAACGTATTCCCGAACTCGTAAAAGGGCGACCGGTTGTTGCCCTGGCCGTCCCCGGTCAAGCGGCTCTGGCGCAGAATGAAGTGGGCCGGCCCGTTGCCCATGCTGGCAAAGGAGGCCAGCATGGTGAGCGGCTGGTCCTGCTGTGCGCGATAGATCCGTCCGTCCAGGCCCACACCCAGCGCCAGCAGCAGCACCACCGCGGCAAGGTAGAGCCCACCTCGCCCCCACTTCCCGAGGTAGCAGTGGCCTGCTCCGGGGATGATCCAGCCGAGAAAGGAGGCGAAGAGCGCCTTCGTCACTTTTTCCCGGTCGGGACGGGGCACCGGCTCCGCCGCCGGTTTCGTCTTCGATGAGCTTTTCGATTTCGGTTTTCTGGCCACCACCCGCTCCATGGCTCGTGTCTACAGAGGGACGTGGGATTGTAGGTCAGGGGCCGTGGAGTGTCAAGGTTGGCCGGGAGGGCCGCAGCCTGCTCCACCGCCTCAGCCGCCGCGCTCGATACGCGAAACAATGCGGGAAAGATGGTAGATGTAATGAAAACCGGAAAAGAGGGTGAAGAAGAGGGTGATCCAGACCAGGCCCGCCACGAGCCATGGCGCAGGGATGGGAAACGCGTTGACCAGCAGCACGGCCAGGACCAGCGCCAGTTGGAAGAACGTGGTCAGCTTGCCCCACAGCGTGGGCGGAAAGCTGAGCGCCCCCACGGTCAACCGCACGAACACCGCGGAGATGAGAATCAGCAGGTCACGGAGTACCGTCCAGATCACGAGCCAGATCGGGATCAGCCCCATGGACGCCAGGCAGAGGAAAACGGAAACGAGGAGCAGCTTGTCGGCGATGGGATCGAGATAGGAACCGAGCAGCGTCCGCTGCTGCCAGCGCCGGGCGATGTAGCCGTCCAGGATGTCCGAGACGGCCATGACCAGGAAGAGAAAAAGCGTCAGGGCGAACCGTCCCTGGCTCAGCCAGTAGAGAATGAACGGGATCAGCAGGATCCGCGCCAGCGTGAGAAGATTTGCGGTGGTCCAGGTCATCGGGAGTGTGCCGCAGTCACCAATCAAGGAACGGCCGGAGAGATCCCCAAAGCCATTTCGTCGTCTATCTGTATGATTCTTCTAACACTTTTATTTACAAACCGTGGGCGACTATACCCCAGCGGCCACACCAAAATCAAGGAATCCCCGGCAGGCCGGCACCGGCTTCAGCGCGTGTCCCCGGTCGCCAGCCGATGCGCCGCGGCGACCACTTCCAGGGCCTCCGCCGCCCCCACCGCTTCATTGACCCGCACCCTGCCGCCTTCACTGGCCCGCAGCAGGCCGGCCCCGGCCAGCCGGGTAACACAATCGTAGAGACGATGATGGCTGCTGATATCGGTGAGCACGGGTCCGGGCGGATCGGAGGCCGGGGGTACGGTCTCATTGAGCAGACGACAGACGGCAAAGGCCAGATCACCGCGATCCACTGCTTCGTCCGGGCGGAAGGTGTGATTCTGGTAGACCTCCATGGCGCCGCGATCGACAACCGCCCGGACATGCTCGGCGGACCAGTGCGAAGCGATATCGCGAATGATCACCGGCCGCCCGCCGCCAGCAGGTTCCTGCCGTCCCTGCCAGTGGCAGGTGGTGGCGAGGATCGTGGCCAGCCCGGCACGGGTCAGGGGCCTCGATCCGGAGAGCATCAACCGGTACTCCCCGGGCAGGGCTTCGAGACGGCTCCGCTCTTCGGCCCGGGACAGGCCTTCACGGAAATCCACGGATTGCGGCTCACCCTCGAGCAGGATATTGAACAGGGCCACGGCCCGCACCGGGTCGCCATGCTCCAGCTCAAGCCAGGCCAGGCGCGATCGATAGGGGACCTGCTCCCCGGCGGACGAGAGGCCCACCGCAACCTCAAGTTCGGCGATGGCCTCGCCGTAACGGCCCTCGTCTTCCAGGACCCCGGCCAGCAGCCCGTGCAGCTGGGCCAGCCCGGGGTCCAGCTCCAGGGCCTGCCGGTAGATGATCACCGCGTCCCCGGAATCAGTGCGGGCCGCCGCTTCACCGCGGCGCAGGAGCGCTTGCAGCGCCTCGAGACGTGCCGCGTCTGACTCGAGCCGGAGGAGCGCACTCTGCGGGTAGCGCCGACAGAGTTCCTCGTAGAGGCCCAGGCTCTCATCCCACTGTTCCGCCCGTCGCAGCATCAGGGCCCTGCCGAGCCTGGCCGGCCCATAGCCTTCCACCGCGCCCAGGGCTTCATCGAACGCCTGGCCGGCGTTCCCCGATTCCCCCAGCCCGATGAGGGCAAACCCCAGCCCGGCGTTTGCGGCGGCCCGCTGTTCGTCATCCAGGGGGTCGCCGGAGATCGTTTTGGTGAAGAGGTCCGCGGCGCGTTCGTAGCGTCCGCCGCGCAGCATATCCCAGCCACTGGCAAGGGCCGGGGTCAGCATCTCGTCGAGGAGCCCTTCCGGCACCGATGGCAGGGATTTCCTGAGCAGGGCATCAGCGGAGCCCACTGCTTCATCCGCCGGCCCGGTCCGCACGGCACAGCCGGCGGCGAAGACCAGCGTCAGCAAGGCCAGAGAAAGACAGACCGTTGAGCGGAAGAAAGGCAAAGCCATACCACGTCAAACCCAAGGCCAGGGTGCAGCCGCCGGATCAGGAACGAGCGGAGCGGTCGGCACCGCCTGACTCGGAATGGTGCCCCATGGTTCTCGGGGTGGAGATGGTGGAGATCGCGTGCTTGAAGATCATCTGCTCCTGGTGCCCGTTACCGAGGATAACGGTGAACTTGTCGAAGCTCTTGATCCTCCCCAGAAGCTTGATCCCGTTGATGAGGTAGATGGTGATCTGCGTTTTTTCCTTACGGGCATTATTGAAGAAAGCGTCCTGAATATTGAATGATTCTTTTTGCATCAGTATCACCAATCCATTCCTGGTTCTTGTTGTTGCCGCCCCGACTCGCGGCTTGTTATGTGTGCGGAACTATGGTCATTGTAACAGCCCGGCAAGGTGCTGTTCAATCTTTTTCACGGTTTCCGTGTCTGATTCCCGACGGAACCAGGTCGTTTCACCATGGTGCCGCAGCCAGGTGAGCTGCCGTTTGGCCAGGCGTCGCGTATTGCGCTTGATCAGTTCCCGGGCGGCGACGAGGCCGCCGTCGAGGTCACCCTGCAGCGCCGTGACGATTTCAGCATAGCCGATGGCGCTCATCGCCGGCGACCGCGGGCCGAGCCCCTGCTCCAGCAGGCGGCGCACCTCCTCCACCAGCCCGGCGGAAAACATCTCGTCCACCCGCTGTTCGATCCGGCGGTTCAACCGTTCGCGGTCCATCTGCAGCCCCAGCCTGACGTGGGGCAGGCGCACCGTGCGCCGGTGCGCCTCGAGGTGCGCGGAGAGTGGCCGGCCGGTGAGCAGCCGCACTTCCACGGCCCGCACCACCCGCTGGTGATCTCGCGGGGCAAGCCGCGCTGCCGTATGCGGGTCGAAGCGCTGCAGAAGACGGTGCAGGCGCGCTTCGCCGTACCGCCGCCTGATCCCGTGCAGCCGCTCCCGCAGGCCCTCATCCCGCTCGGGGCCCTCGAAAAGCCCGGTGAGGAACGCTTCCACGTAGAGGCCGCTGCCGCCGACGAGCATGGGCAGCGCGCCCCGGCTGCGGATGCCGGCCAGGGCCTCGTCGGCCATCCTGGCAAACGAGCCTGCCGAGACCACCTCATCGGGATCCACCGAATCCTGCAGGTGGTGCGGAATGCCGCCCTGCTCCTCCTCGGGCACCTTGTCTGTTCCCAGGTCGAGCCGGCGATAGAGCTGCCGGGAGTCGGCGCAGATGATCTCGCCGCCGAGGCGCCGGGCCAGGCCGATGCCGATGCGGCTCTTGCCCACTGCCGTGGGCCCGAGAATGGCGACCACCGGCCGGCTCATCTCTGTTCGCTCCCCTGCATCGGCCTGATTTCGATCCCGGGGTAGTAATGGCGCAGGATCTCGTCGAAGGTCGCACCGGCCTCGGCGAGACCCACGGCACCGACCTGGCAGAGGCCCACCCCGTGGCCCCAGCCGCGGCCGGTGAAGCGATAGGCCCTGTTCCCGCCGTCGGATCCGGGAATGCGGTCGATGAAGAAGAGGTTCTCACGGGTCCCCAGGTTCCAGCGGATGTCCAGGCCGCGCAAGGTCACGGTTCGTTCCGTACCCTCGGCCATCAGCCTGACCAGTCGGCCGGTGGCCCCGCGCTCCAGCGGCTTGAGATTCACCAGCCGGCCGATACGGTGGCCATTGTCGGTGAGCAGCTTTTCGATCGCCTCTCGGGAAACCACGATGGACCAGCGGTTGTAGGGAGAATAGCGATCGGCGGCAGCACCGTCCACGGCGGGCAGCCGCACCAGCAGGTCGATGGCCCCCGTGCGGTCCCTGTGAATACGCACACGGTCGCCACTGCGCAGCCGGTGGGGCTCAATGGGCCGATACACCGTTCCGCGCCGCTCGAAGATACCGAGCCCCTCTCGGGAGATGAGCAGCGTCATCGTCTTCTCCCCCTGCCGCAGGGAAAGGGCCTCTCCTGCCCCCTGCTGGAGTACGCCGTCGGCGAGCAGTTCGGGATCGAGATAGAGGGCCAGCCGGGCCAGTGCCGCAGCAAACCGTCCCCGGGACATGGCCCTTGTCCCACCGGCATCCCCGTTGGGCAGAGCCGTGAAGATCTGCTCGTGAAGCAGGTGGGCCAGCGCGAACTGATCGGCACTGCCGGTGATCTCCTCCACGTCCGCCGGGTTGTAGAGCATGGTCAGCCGGCCGCTCCACCCCAGGGAGCGGCACACCGTCCGGGCCAGCGCCCCGCCGTGGGGCGGCCGGTCCTCCCCGGGAGGTTCAGCCGGCCTGCCGGTGACGGCCCTGGTCCAGGTCACGGCCTCTTCAGCCGTCACCGGCCGGTGGAGATCCGTTTCCGCCAGCGAAAGGCCGATCCGTTCGAGCAGGTCCAGGGGAAAACCGAGGTCGATCCCGGACTCGGCCTCCCGGCCCGCCCGCGGGGCCCGCACCCGACTCATTTCGATCCGGACCGGTGCGCGATGCGGGTCCACCGTGCAGGGAACGCCGCGCAGGTACGGCTCGGCAGGCCCCCGGAACACATCCGAAGAGATCTCCGTGTGCCCACCACAGGTCGACGTGTAGAGGGTTTCGGCGAGCTGCCCCTCGAACCAGGCGGCCAGGCCGGCGGTCTGCCGCACGGCCTCGCTGCTCAGCGGCAGTTCCCGGCTCGCCCCGCCATAGACCTGGCAGTGGGGCGTGTCGCAGAGATCGAACCCTTCGGCCCGGTGACGTCCGGGATGGCGCAACGCATAGGTCCTGGCGGCCACCGCCTGGGCCTTGAGCGCCTCGATCAGCGGGAAGCGGTCGGGCCCCAGCTCGCAGGGCACCACCCCGAGCAGGTAGTCTTCGAGACCGACGCGGTTGATGGCGATGATGCCGGAACCGCCGCCACGCACCTCCAGCGAGCCCCGGTAGGGCCGGCCGTCGAGCAGGAAGGAGGGCCGGCCATTTGCCGGCAGCAGGGTCACGCCGACGATGTCACGGACGAGGCCCAGGTCCCGGCTGTAGGCCACCAGGTGGCGGCCGCCGGCTGCCGGCAAAGCCGGCGCCGCCGCTTCCGCAGCGCGAACGGGGAAGGCGCCATCCATGCCGTAGGCGGCAAGGGCGCGGGTGAAGGAGAGCGCATCTTCGCGACCGGGAAAGGAGCCGGCCAGCACACGGTAGGTGGTGCGGCCGTCGGCGAGCCGGGCGGGCACCACCCGCACGTCGATCTCGGGCCAGTGACCTGAGACTTCCCGGGCAAACCCCCGGGCCGCCGCCTCCACGGAATAGGACCCCGCCTGCACTGACCACGAGGCGCTTTCCAGCGGTGCCGATTCCCCGGCGTCGACGGGCGCCCCCGCCTGGTCCAGGGCGATGAAGAGATCGCCGGACAGCGGCCGCCGGCCGTTGGTCACGCCGTCGACGCGGGTAAAAGCCACCTCCAGTGCGTTGGCCCGGGCAGGAGCCACGGTGACCACCGGTTTCCCGTCCTTTTCGGACAGCAGGCCCACCGCCAGGACCATCTGCCCCCGCGCCGCGGGGTCAGTCGCGGCCCCCGTTGCCGCCGAAACGGCCAGCACCGTGCAGAGCGCCGTGAGCAGGAGCGGCAGCCTTGTCTTGCGCATTCCACCACCTCCCGGGCATTTCAGCGGAAAAAGAGAAAACCCCCCGCCAGGCTTGCTCCGGCGGAGGGCTGTGGGCAGCGAAACTCAGTCCACCAGTTCGAAGAACACCGTGGACTTGGCCTTGGTTTCGGCAATCATGTCGGTGCCGGAAACCGTGAGCCGGTACTTGCCGGAACGCAGGGTGGCCAGCGGAATGAAGTACCCCTGGCCGGGGCTGTCCGACTCCACCATCTTCGGCTTGCCGTAGGGGCGGTAGCGACCGTCCTTCTCGTAGTAAAACTTGTACTGGAAGCGGAAGATGTACTGGTCGGTCTCCGGATTCTTCTGGCCGTCGTACGTCTGGTAGAAGACCGCAAGTTCCTGCTTCTTGGTGTAGACGCGATCGATGTTGGGCAGGATGGTGGTGTTGCCCACGGTAAACGGCTTGGCCGAGTGGTCCCCTCCGCCGGCGCGCGTGGGATCGCCCTTGATCGTGTCGGCGACGACGATGCTGGAAAGGGAGAACGCACCGCTCTGGAAATCGGGTACGTCCAGCTCGTCGCTGAAGGTGCCGGCCTTGCCGTCACCCTCGTGGTAGGCTCCGCCGTAGATCATGTACGAGCCGCCGGGCACGGAGCCCCGGGCCTCGTAGGCCAGGTAATCACCCTCCATCTTGTCGTTGCCCTTCCAGGGGACAAAGGACCCGGTGGCCTCAAAGCTGTAGGACTCGCCGGTTTCGCTGACCAGGCGGGCAAAGGGCACGTAGCCCGGCGCCTCGTTCTTCGCCTCGGTGTAGACACCGATGAAAATGGTAACCAGGGTGGTGCCCTTGTCATCCTTGAAACAGTAGACGCTGTGTGCCGTCTGCAGGTCGTTCAGCGGCTCCTCGCCGTTGATCAGCCGGTCGACGTAAGCCGCCGACGTGGAGGAGGCGGTGGGCGGAGCAGGCGGGGCCGGCGGCACCTGGGCCTGACCGGCGGGGGGCGCGGTTGGGGCATCCATCACCGCCTGGAAGTCCTCGGGCTGCGGTTCGAGGCCGATGAGCTTCGGGTCGGTGAAGACGATGTCACAGGCCTCGACCCCGTCCGGGGGTGAACCGCCGATGTCCTGGCCGACCCAGAGGTCGTGGTCGCCGGTGTTGTCCTGGTCGTAGAAGAAGATCGAGTAGTTGCTGCGGGTGCGCTGGCCCTTGATCGCGGCATAGGTCCAGAGTTCGGAGCCGCCCTGGCTGATGTCGGACCCCAGCGGGTTGTCCGAGCGCTCCTGGGGCGGGCCGAGGAGGATGAAGACCCGGCCGCGGTCGCTGCGCCAGGACCGGAAGTTCTTGTCGGCGAAAGCCACGCGCTCTTCGAAACGGACCTTGAATTCGTTGATCTCGGTCTCCGGGAACGGGTCGCGCTTTTCCCAGAACTCCTTCTTGAACTGCTCCACCGCCTCTTCCGAATCGAGTTTCTTGTAGACCTTGCGCTCGTCCTTGGACATCAGGTAGCGGACAGGCCCGTTCATCCACTTCTTGGCCTCCTTGCTCAGCTTGGCCGCAGCCGGAACGCCGGCCAGAACGGACACAAGGAACATAAGCAGGACCACACCGCAAGACTTTCTCATTTCACTCACTCCTTCAGATGTATTCCGGGAAGGCGCCAGCCCCTCCGACCGGCGTCTGTCGAGGACGAAACAGAATCAGAGGATCTCCATCATCGAGGTGATTTCACCGGCATCGGCGGCTTCCGGTTCGAGCTCGAGATACTTCTGGAAGTGCTCCTTGGCCCCGGGGAAATCACCTTCGCGGAGAAAGACGTAGCCCAGTTCGCGGTGGGCGTCGGCATACTCCGGATCGGACTCGAGGATCTGCACCAGGTAGCCCTTGGCCGTGGCGTCGTCGCTCTCGTTGAGCGCCTGGGCCGCCATGTTGAAGAGCACGTCGACATTGACGTTGTCCGCCTCGTCGAGATAGAGCTGGGAATACTCCTCGCCCTTCTTCTCGTTCCCCTTGGCCTTGTAGATCTCGGACATGAAGAAGTAGTTGCTGGGGTCGGTGGAGCCCATGTCCATCGCCTCTTCGAACTGCTCCAGCGCCTTGTCGTACTCGCCTTTCTCGAAGTAGATCTGGCCCTTTGTCTGCACCGGCTCGTAGATCATGTCGTCGAGCGCCAGGGCCTTGTCCAGTCTGGCCAGGGCGTCGTCGAGCTTGGCCTCCTCGATGAGCAGCAGGGCGGCGTTGAACTCTTCGATGGCCAGTTCTTCATCGCTCTTCGGCCCGCTTTCCGAGTAGCCCCCCTCGCCCTCCTTGAAGAGGGTCATGTTGGCCTCGACCCAGAGCCCCAGTCGCGTTCTCACCTGCTTGCTCGAAGGACGGTAGCCCTCCATGGTCGCTTCCACCATGTGCACGGCGGGCTCGAGGCCGAGGTAGTAGAATTTCCCGCTCTTCTTGGTCTGCACCGTGTAGACACGGGCCTCGGTGGTGGTGTCCTTGATCGTCACCGTCACCCCTTCCAAGGGGTTGCCCTTGCCGTCGGTGATCACCCCGCGAATCTTTCCCGTGACGTCGCCGGCCCACAGGGAACCGGCCCCCAGGGCCAGAATGGTAAGTGCGAAAACGACGATTCGGGCGCTTCCCGCCAGCAACTGCGGCATCCAGCTTCTCGGTCTCATGGTCAGGTCCCTCAACTCGATGGATTCAGGTCAAAAAACCTCAATGTTAGCGGCGCCCGGCGCTCCGGGCCCCTTCTGCTTAAGTTTAATATAAATTCGCAGCGGATCAAACGCAGATGGTCCACCGGCCAAAAAAATTCGGGGAAGCTGCGGCACGACTGCCGCAACCTCCCCGTGCGTAAGGGAAAGCGGGCCCGCCCAATGGCGGGCCCGCTTTGTGAACGAGACTAGAACGAGTACTTGAGGCCCACGGTGAAGGTTCCAGCGCCCATCCAGGCGGTGGACTCGCTCCACGTGGAGTTCTCATTCTGAGAATCGGTGGACTGGCGGCCGAGCACGAACTGGTTGTTCCAGACGTTGAAGGCGTCGACGATGACGCTCAGCTCGGTGTCGCCGATGTTGAAGTCCTTGGTGGCCCGGAAGTCCATCCACCAGACATGGCCCAACCGGTAGCTGCCCCGCGGCTCGAGGTAGTACTGGCTGGTGTAGCCGGAGAAGTTGTCCGCGCTCTCGGGCAGGTTGGAGGAGATCCGGTTGTAGGGACGGCCGCTGCGCCAGCCCATGCTGGTGCCGAGGATGATGCCCCAGGGCGCGTGGTAGGAACCGTTCAACTTGAGGTAGTGACGGTCGTCCCACGGCAGGTAGCCGTAGCGGTTGAAGATCACCTCGGCGAAGTCGCCGTAAACGTTGAGGCCCTCGGCCTGGCCGGAGTTCGCAACAGAGCCCTTGGCCTCGGAGAGGGTGTAGACGAGCAGGAACTGGTAGTTGTTGGAGAGCCGCTTCTTCAGCTGCAGCTCGAGGCCCATGTAGCGACGGCGGGCCTGCTTGAGGTTCGTGATGTAGTAGACGTACTCAGTCTCATCACCGGAGCGGATCGCGTCCTCGTTGGCCAGCACGTCCTCGATGAGGTTGTTCTGCCAGTTGTAGATCAGCTTGGCGCCGGCGGAGAAGTCGGTGGCGAACTCGAACTCGTAGCCACCCACGATCTCATCCTTGAAGTTGGCGGACATGTCGGGGTCGGCCGTGGTCGGGTTGTTCGCGCCGTCGGTCTCGTTGACCAGGGTCCAGTTGTCGGGGTTGTAGGGGTCGTTCGGATCGTAGACGCCTTCGTAACGGTAGGTGGAGTTGGTTTCCCGGTTCAGCTGCTGACCGAGGTAGGAACCCACGGCGTCGTAATAACGGCCGTAGTTGACGTAGGCCTTGGTGCGGCCGTCGCCGTTGACGTCCCAGGAGACACCGAAACGGGGCGCCAGCAGGTTGTCCAGCTTGTAGACCTGCTCACCAACGTCGTTGTTCTGCTTCTGGGTCTCCCAGCGCAGGCCGAGGTTGATCGACCAGTTGTCCCGGTAGGTCCAGGAGTCCTGGGCGAAGGCGGTGAGGATCGAGCCGTCGTTGGTGGCGAAGAGGTCTTCCTGCAGCAGCCACTGGTCGGGGCGTTCGTCGCCGCCGGCGGTGGGCGGACGGTTGATGGTGAACGCGTTGGGGTAGATGGCGTTCTCTTCGTACTCGAAGTCCTGGTACTCGACACCGAACTTGAAGTTGTGTTCGCCGTGGAAGTCACCGAGGTAGTAGTTGAGCACGCCGGTGTACTGCTTCCGCGGACGGTGGATGTCGGTGATCGTGCTCACGTTGCCGTAGACGATGGTGTCCGCACCGTCCTGCTGGTCGATGATCCGGTCGTCGTCGAAAGCCGCGTTGGCCGGACCGACGGTGAGGTTCACCTCGTGCGAGGCGGCCTTCAACTCGAGGAACAGGTTGGGGGTGAAGATGCTGGTCCACTGCAGCTTGTAGAGGTCGCCGCCCTGCTCCTGCACGCCGTAGGCGCTGGCCTGGGTCGTGGTGCTCAGGGAGTCGCGGCTGTCGATGGACGCCGGGTCCGAGGCATACTGACCGACAACCTTGTTGTCCGGGTTGACCTGCCAGGTGACCTTGCCCATCCACTCCTCGAAGGTCTCGCTCCGCTTGATCTCCTCGTCGAAGGTGTTGATGCCGGTGATGCGGCGGGTGAAGTTGTTGTAGGAGGCGAAGAACCACAGCTTGTCCCGGAGGATCGGGCCGCCCAGGGAGGCGCCGGGCTCGATCTCGTACTGGTCTTCCTCTTCCACGGCGCCGCGGTCGGCTTCCTGGTGCCGTTTCATGTCGAGGTTGGTGTAGTAGATGGGGATCGCCCCGTGGAACTCGTTACCGCCCGACTTGGTCACCACGTTGGAAATGGCGCCGGTGGCCCGGCCGTACTCGGCCTCGAAGGCGCCGGTCTTCATCTCCACTTCCTGGATGGCCTCGTAGCTGAAGTTCATCCCGAAGGTGCCGGTGGCGTTGTCGGTGGTGTCCACGCCGTCCACGAGGAAGACGTTGTCGGTGTTGTCGGCGCCGTGGGTGAACACGTTACCGGAACCGGCCACGCCCGCGGCCATCGACATGGCGTCGAAGTAGCTGCGGCCGGTGGGGATGTCTTCCATGAACTCGTAGGTGATGGTTTCACTGATCGAGGTCTTCTTGGCGTCGATCAGCGGGGCCTCGGCGGTGACGGTGATTTCGCCCAGGTCACCGGTGCCCTCCACCATGGTGAAGTCCACGCGGGTGTTGGCGGCGATGTTGACGGTGATGTCGGTCTGGATCACGCGCTGGAAGCCGTCGAGGAAGGCGGTGACCTGGTAGTCACGGCCAACCGGGACCAGCGGGATCCGCCAGTCGCCCTCGGCGTCGGTCACGGCCATCTTCTCACCCTGCAGGGCGGGGCCCTTGACCGTCACGGTCACGCCGGGCAGCGGGTTGCCGCCCTTGTCCAGCACCTCACCGGACATGCTGCCCTCCTGGGTGCTGGCGAACGCGGGACCGGCGATCAGCGCGACGATCGCGATTCCCAGTACAATTCTGCTCAACTTGCTTGACATTCCAACTGACCTCCACTGTTTAGGGATGACTGAGTGAACCTTTTGGTGAAGAAACGACAGCCGTACAGCCCTGGCGGGTTTTTTTCAGCTGCCTCATTTTCACGCGCTCCCCAACCTTCATTGTTGTTATTATCTACGCTTCACCAAAACCTTCTGATCAATGGCGTGTACTGATACTCGGCAGGAATAGTCGATTTGCTTCGATTGATCCTCCTTGTTTGATGAGCCAACGCCCTTCTGAGTAACGTTCGCTTGTAAAGTGTGGTGCTTCTTATGATTATTATCTTCTCTGGGGCATATTAAAGCTCAATATCCGTTGGTTGTCAACCCCTGATTGGCCTTCGGGGACAGTGCCGCCGTACGGCGAAACGCCCCGGTATCACGGGGATACCGGGGCGTTGGAGGCGGCGGCGGAGGTCAGTCCACGACGATCTCGGCCAGCACGTCATCGTTCTTGTTCAGCACCACTTTTTTCGGCTTGGCCGGCAGTTTGGCCTTGAACACGAAATCGGGTTTATTGACCCAGAGCACCTGGTCGCTGAACTGCTTGGATCCGAATTCATAATAGATCGGCATGACCAGTTTCACCGCCTTCTCCTCCTCCTGGCGGATGCGGCCCTCGAGCAGCCACTTGCCGTCCTCGGTGCGGCGCACGTCGTAGGAGAAATCGAGTTTGGGGATGCCGGACCCGCGGAACCACTGGTCGAAGAACCAGTCCATGTCCATGCCCACCGTGCGGCTGACCACCGTCTGCAGGTCGGCGGTGATCGGGTTCTGGTGCCGGTATTCGTCGAGGAAATTCTTCAGCGCGGTGACGAAGATGGTCGTGCCCTTGTCCGGGCCGTACTGGGAAATCAGGGCCATGCGCAGCATGTGCACCACGTAGGGGCCCTTGTCATAGAGGGAGTAGACGAAGTCCCGGCCGCCCAGCCGGCCGCCGAGACAGATCGGCCCGGCGTCCTTGAGCTGCATGGCGTTCTCCCACCACTCGTCCATGTCTTCGCGGAAACCGTCCGGGCCTTCCAGCACGTTCATGTACATCGCTGAAGAGTACTCGGTGAAGGCCTCGCTGAGCCACTGGTCGTGGTACGTCCGCCAGCCCACCACGTGGGCCCACCACTGGTGGCCGATCTCGTGGGCCAGGAACTGGCTGCGGCCGATACCGCTGCCGAAGGTGGAGATGGTGGAGATCTGCCCGTCGGTGAGGTAGGCTTCGCCGGTGAGCTGGACCAGCCCCGGCGGCGCCTGGCCGAAGCCCATGAAGAAACTCATCTGGGCGATGTCCAGCTCCTTGTAGGGGTAAGGGCCGTAGAGGCTCTCCAGGTATTTCACGATCTGCTCCGACTCGGCGAGGATCTTGTCCCGCTCGGTCTTCTGCTTGGACAGGCTGTAGACGTTGATGATCGGGGCGCCCTCTTCCCTGGTCTCGGCATTGCTCACCATGTGGAACTTGCCGAAGATGATGCTGGGCAGCATCACCGGCGCGTCGAAGGTGGTCTGAACGCAGTTGTGGTCCTCCTCCTCCCAGGAGCGCACCGTGTCACCGGAGACCACGGCCAGGTTCGGCTTGGGCACCCGCACCGTCCAGTCGATGTAGGAACGGCGAAGGTAGCCGTATTGCGGGTACCAGGGATACGTGTTGAGTAGCTGGTACGAGGAGACGGAAGTGGGCAGGAAGTCGAATTCGGCCGGCATGCGGCCGCCGGGGGTGCCGGCCAGGTCGCCGAGAATGAAGATCGGGGCGATGATGTCACCCTCGTAGACGAAGGTCAGGGTGTCCCTGGCGCCCTCGTCGAGCGTGCCGGCCAGCTTGATCATGATCTCGTGGTTGCGGTGCACGTATTCCAGTTCGTTGCCCGCGCCGTCGGTGAGCGAGAGCACCTCGACCTTGCCCGGGTGGCCGAAGACGCCTTCGTGAAGAAAGGCGAAGCGCACGGTGTTCAGGCCGTCGCGGCGCGAAGCGATGTCGAGGTCCACGGTGTTGTCCAGCACCAGCGAGCGGGGCCGGATCGTAAGGTCCATGGTGCACTTGACGACCTCGATATCGTCCTTGTCCTGCTTCCAGCGCACGCTTTCGGGCTGTCCCCGCTCGGAGAGCTGGTCGAAGCTGCACCACAGTTCAGTCTTGCGCGTGGAGCCCGAGGCGCCGGCCTTGGTGTGCTTGAAAATGCCCACCTCCTCCTCGGCGTCCGGGACGTAGGTGAAGGAGACCCACTCGTGGTCCTCGGTGTTGAACTCCCCGTAAAAGGTGCCGCCGAACGGCCGCCCGGAGAGGCGGTGGGTCAGCATGTCGAATTCCACATTGTTCTTCAGGTTGCGCAGGGCCTTGCCGCGCTGCTTGAAAAGGTCGTTCGCCGCCGCGGCATCCCCCGCCCCGGCCCCGGCTTCCAGGGTAAACTGCTCGGCGGTGTCGTCGTCGAAACGGAAAAAGGCATTGGTGAACGATTGGTCCAGTTCTCGCTCGTCGGTGTATTTTTCCAGCTGTTCGCGCTCGATGTCGTCGGGCAGGGAGACCTTGATCCGGCCGGTGCCGATGAACACCGCACCGCTGACCACGCCCTCCACCGGTTCGGCGAGAAAGAGGGTCCCGCTCTTGAAGGTGATGTCGAGGCAGTCCCGCTTGAGGGTCAAATCGTCCAGCCGGGCCGCCGCCCCGGTGTCCAGCGACACCTCGGCCAGCGCCACGTAGTCCCGCTCGAGGTCGTTCTGCGGATTGTCGTCATCGGCGCGCAACCCCGCCGGCACGAAGAGCAGCGCCGCGGTGCACAGGGTGATGAGAACGAGGATGGGGGTGTTCTTGGCCCCCGCTCTGAAGTGCGTCATGGTATCTCCTTCTCCTTCCGGACAGGGCAGCGACGGGGAGGGCCGGCCCCCTCCCGCCGTGCGAATTCACCACTAACTTACGAAATTCAGGACGTTCCGGTTTCAGCGGATTTCAGGTGGGATTCGATTTTCTCCCGTACCACCAGGGCCAGTTCCATGGCATCGCGTCCGTCCTCCCCGCTGACCAGGGGCGGGGCGTCATTGCGGACAGCATCGATGAAGCCGCGGATCTCGGCCTGCAGGGGCTGCGTGCCCGACACCTCGAGGTCATCCCTGATGATCGACGGCAGCCCGCCGCCGAGCGAGAGATAGACGTGCTGGGCCGACTGGGCCTGCAGGTCGAGGGAGAAATAGGCGTCCCGCTGGAAAATGCGGAACTTGCGCACCCGGTCGGCGCTGACCCGGCTGGCGGTGATGTTGGCCACGCAGCCGGAGTTGAAGGTCAGCCGTGCGCTGGCGATATCAACCTTCGGGGTCAGGATGGCCACCCCGGATCCGTCGACCCGCCGCAGTCCGGAGCGGTCCATGGAGAGCACGAGATCGAGGTCATGGATCATCAGGTCGAGCACCACGTCGACATCGATGCTGCGGGCGGTGAATTCACCGAGCCGGTGGGCCTCGATGAACAACGGCCGTCCCAGCTTCGGGGCCAGGGAGAGGAACGCGGGGTTGAAGCGCTCCAGGTGGCCGACCTGGAGGACCCGCCCCGCCCTTGCCGCGGCGGCGATGAGCCGCTGCGATTCGTGCAGCGAGGAGGCCAGCGGCTTCTCCACCAGCAGGTGGCAGCCTCTGGCCAGCACCTGCTCCCCCAGGTCGGCGTGGGTCACCGTGGGCGTGGCCAGGCTGGCCAGGTCGATGCCCTGGTCGAGCAGTTCGCCGGCTGTGCCGAAGGCGGGCACGCCGAGCTCGTCGGCCACGCGCCTGGCGGTCTCCGCATCGCTGTCCGCCACCCCCACCAGTTCCACGTCGTCGTATTCGCCGTAGATCCGGGCATGAAACCGGCCCAGGTGCCCCACCCCGATCACGCCGGCCCGCATCGTGTTCCCGCTCATTTGATCACGCCTCGCTCCGACGCTTCGATGAAACGCACCAGGTAGTCGACCTCGGGCACACCGGGAATCTCATTGCGAATCTGCTCCAGGGCCTGCGAAGTATTCAGTTTCTTGGAGAGCAGCAGACGGAAGGCCCGGCTGATCGCGGCGATGTTCTCCTCGGGAATGCCCTTGCGCTGCAGGCCGATGGTGTTCGCCCCGTAGGCATGGGCCCGGTTGCCCACGGTCTTGGAAAAGGGCAGCACGTCCTTGTTCACCGCCGAGTAGCCGCCGATGAACCCGTGGGCCCCCACGCGACAAAACTGCTGTACGCCGGAAAAGGCCCCCACCGTGGCGTCGTCCTGCACCTCCACGTGACCGGCCAGCGAGGCGCCGTTGGCGAAAATAGTGCGGCTGCCCACCCGGCTGTCGTGGGCCACGTGGGCATAGGCCATGATGAAATTGTCATCCACGAGGCGCGTCACCCCGCCCCCGCCGGCGGTGCCGCGGTTGATCGTGACGTATTCGCGGATCGTGTTCCGGTCGCCGATCTCCACCCGTGTGGGCTCGCCGCGGAACTTGAGGTCCTGGGGCGCGAGCCCGACGGAGGCGAAGGGAAAGAGGCGGTTGCCCTCACCGATGAGGGTGTCCCGGCCCACCACCACGTGGGAAACGAGTTCGCTGCCGGCGCCGATGCGGACGTTCTGGCCCACAACACAGTACGGGCCGACCTGCACATCTTCGTCGAGCTCGGCCGTGGAGTGAATGATGGCCGTGGGGTGAATGATCATGGTCTCTCCTCGCAGCAGTGCTCACCGGTCGACGATGAACGATGTCAAGACGGCATCGGCCACCAGTTTATCCTCGACATACGCCTGGCCCTTGACCTTGGCGATTCTCGATTTCTGACGCAGCACCTCGAGTTCGAAGCGGATCTGGTCACCCGGCACCACGGGCTGGCGGAAACGGGCTTCGTCGATGCCGGTGAAATAGATCAGCTTCTTCTCGTGGTCGGGCACGGACTGCAGCAGCAGGACGGCACCCACCTGGCCCATGGCCTCGATGATCAGCACGCCGGGCATCACCGGCGCACCGGGAAAATGCCCCTGGAAAAAGGTCTCGTTGAAGGTGACGTTCTTGATCCCCACCACCCGTTTGCCGATTTCGCACTCGAGGATGCGGTCCACGAGCAGGAAGGGATAGCGGTGGGGCATGAGCTTCAGGATTTCTTGGATATCGATCGTCATCGAAAACTACTCCTCGGTCCCGGCGATGCCCTTCAACGCCTTCTCCAGGCGCTTCAGGCGCTCCAGCACTTCAGGCAGCCTGGTGTACGCGGCGTGCACCTTGCGCCACCGGCGGTGCTCCATCAACGGGAAACCGGAGTAGACACCGGCGCCCCGCACGCTCTTGGTCACGCCGGCGCGCGCCGTGACCGTGATACCGTCCCCCAGTTCGATGTGGCCGGCCACGCCGGTCTGGCCGGCGATGGTCACCCGCGCGCCGATGCGCGTGCTGCCGGAGATGCCGACCTGGGCCACGAGGATCGAGTCGGGGCCCACTGAGACGTTATGGGCGATCTGCACCAGGTTGTCGATCTTCGTCCCCCGGCCGATACGCGTTTCGCCCAGGGTGGCACGGTCCACGGTGACGTTGGCGCCGATCTCCACCTCGTCCTCGATGACCACGCGGCCCACCTGGGGAATCTTGTGCTGCCGGCCGTCGGCGTCGGGCACGTAACCGAACCCGTCGCTGCCCAGCACGGTGCCGGCATGGATCACCACGTCGCGCCCGATGCGCGTCCCGCGCCCCACGGTGACGTTGGGATGGATCAGTGACCCCTCCCCCACGTCCACGTCGGCCACGAGCACGGCGCCGGGCATGACCACCACCCGGTGGCCCAGCGTGCAGCCCGGCCCGACGAAGGCGTGGGGCATCACCGTCACTCCGCGGCCCAGGCGGCAATCGTCGTCAACGTGTCCCCGGGAATCCACGCCCGGCTCGCCGGGAACCCAGCGGGGGTGGAACGCCTCCAGGGCCCGGGCAAAGGCGAGGTAGGGATGCTCGCAGACGATGAGGTTGCGCCCGGGCGCCTCGGCGCCCGGCGGAACGATCACCGCCCCGGCGGATGTCTCCTCGAGCTGGGAGCGGTACCTGGGATTGGTGAAAAAACTCAGGTCCCGCGGGCCGGCGGCATCCAGGGGGGCGACGCCGCAGAGCACAAGGCCGGAATCACCCACCGCCTGTCCGCCGAGCTCCCGGGCCAGTTCTCCCAGGGTGAAGCGGATCTGTTCAGGCTCGCTGGACACGATGCCTCCTTGCCGTCTCCGGCGGGCTACTGCCCTGCCGTCCCGCCGCTCTCTGCGGAAACCGCCTCGTCGAAGAGCCGCACGATCTCGGGGGTGACGTCAACGGTGCGTGAGGCGTAGACCAACCCGCTCTGCATCCGGGCCAGGATCATCGTGTAATTGTTCTGCTCACCGAAGGCGGTGATGATGGGCAGGATCTTCTCCTCCACGTCGGAAAGCATGCGGCGGTAGCGGCCCTCCAGCTCCCGCTCGGCATCGTCACGGAACCGGCGCAGGTCGATGATCAGCCGCTCGGCCTCGTCCTGCTTCTCCCGCTTGGCGCTGTCGCTGAGCACGTTGGCCCCGGCCTCGAGCTCTTTCTGCAGGTCCTGGATCCGCTGCTCCCGGCTGGTGATCTCCTGTTGCTTCTCCGCGGTGAGTTTTTCCATCTCGGCCTGGAAGCGCTTGCCCTGGACCGAATTCTCCATCACGCCCTGGAGGTCGAGGACACCGATTTTCACCGTGGCCGGCGACGTGTCCTGGGCCGCCGCCGGGGCCGCCCCGAGCAGGCCGAGGGCAAGCCCGATGACCAGGATCGAAATGGACGTTTTCGCTGCATGGGCCATGAGGTTCTCCTTTGAAAGACATATCAGTGATCTGGGGTGACCCTTTCTACCAGAATGCGGTCGATCCGTCCACCCTGCACGCTTGGGACGGCGGGCCATCAGAACGTTGAGCCAATGGTGAACTGGAAGTCCGTCGAGGAGTTCCGTGGCGGCGGATCGGGCAGGAACGCGTAAATGAACCTGAGCGGATAGGGGAAAATCGGCAGGTAGATCCGCACTTCCACTCCGTAGGTGTAGACCAGGTCCTTGTAATTGAAGACGTCGTCCTCGTCGAAGGCGTTTCCGGCGTCGGCGAAGATCAGCCCCTCCACCGGCGTATCCTTGATCGGGATGTGGTACTCGAGGTTGAAGAGCATCGAGGAGGTGCCGCCGATGAACTGGCCGGTGCTGTCCAGCGGCCCCACGGTCCTGATCTCGGTACCGCGTATCGTCATTTCACCGCCGAGGAACAGCCGCTCGAAGCCGGGGATATCGCTTTCGTTGTATTCCTTGATGTAGGCCCACTCGGTGTTGAAGGCAAAGAAGGTTTTGCCCCAGGACTTGATGTACTGTTTGAACCCGAGCCGGGGCTTGTAAAACGACTTCTCACCACCGAACGGGCCGCCGGCCACCTGCAGCGAGAGGCGCAGCTCGCGGCCGCGGGAGGGGCGGAAGGGGTTGTCCACCGTGGAATAGACGTAGGACGGCTCGATGCTCGAGATGTCGGTCTTGCCCTCCTCGTAGAGGCTGCTGAAGGAGAACCTCCCGGGGTCGTCGGGCTCGCCGAGGTCCGGCGGCTCCTCGGGGCGGAGGAAGCGGCGGAACTCGATATCGATGATCTCATAGGAATAGCGCAGCATGATGCGCGAGAAATAGCCAAGCGACATGCCGAAACGGGTCCCGAAACCGGTGCGCTCCTGGTCCAGGTCATAGTAGAGATAGCTGCGCTTGTAGAGCTCGGCGCCGAAGATGTAGGGCCGGTCGAAGACATAGGGCTCGGTATAGCTCAGCGAGTAGCGGTCGGCGCGCGTACCGATCAGCGCCTCGGCGCTCAGCGTGGCGCCGCGCCCGAGGAAGTTGCGCGTGGAAAAGAGCAGCCGGCCGAAGGCGCCTTCCAGCCCGCTCACGCCGCCGCCCACTTCCAGCTGGTTGCGGTTCGTCTCCTCGCCCTTGATGATCACGTCCACCTCGTTGCCCTCCATGGAGGGGATCACCTCGGGGTTGTTCGGTTCCTCGAGCAGGGTGAAATAGCCCAGCTGGTTCACCTTGAGCAGGCTGTTCTTGAACGCCTCCTCGTTGAACACGTCGCCTTCGCGCATGCGCACTTCGCGGCGCAGCACCTTGTCCCGGGTCGAACTGTTGCCCTCGAACTCCAGCCGGCGGAGGAAGAACTTCTCCCCCTCGGACACGCGCAGGGTGAGGTCGGCGGTGAGCGCACTGTCGTCGAGGCTGACCATCGGGTCGGTGTAGGAGAAGATGTAGCCCCGCACCCCGTAGCCGGTGTCGATGCTCTCCATGGCGTCACGTACCCTGGACTGGTCGAAGATCTCCCCGCTGGTCAGGTCGAGGGTGGCGAGGATCTCCTCGTTGGTGAACAGCTCGTTGCCCTCCACGGCGATGTCGCCCACGGTGTACTGCTCGCCCTCGAAGATGGGGATGGTGATGCGCAGGCGGTTCTTCGGCGGCTTGCCCTCCTTGGCCGTATTGTAGCTTTCGATGGTCGGCTCGCCGGCACGCACCCGGGCATAGCCCTCGTCGCGGTACAGGTTGAGCACGCTCTCCATGTCCTCGTCGTAGGTGGCGCGGCTGAAGATATTGTGCTGGGTGAGGAAGGAGAACATCCAGGTGCGCGAGGTCTTCTTCATCTTCCAGCGCAACCGACGCTGGGAGAAGATGGTGTTGCCCTCGAAGATGATCTCGCCGATCTTGACCTTGCTCCCCTCGTCGACGTTGAAATAGACCGCCCGGGCCACTGGGGACACGGTCTGGATGTCCACCTCCACCGTGGCGTTCTCGAAACCCTTCTCATGAAGCAGCTCCTTGATGCCGGTACGGATCTTCTCGATCTTGCTGTAGTCGAGACGGGAGTTGATCTTCAGTTCCAGGCCCTCGTCCTGCAGCTGCTCTTCGATGTTCTGCTTGGAAAGCGCTTTTTTGAACCCGCGGTAGTCGACGCTCTTCACCACCGGCCGCTCCTGGACCCAGAAAACGAGCCGCTTGCCGCTCTCACCCTCGTGCACGTGCAGCCGCACGCGGTCGAAGAAGCCGGTGTCCACGATCTTGCGGAAGTCCTCCCTGATGATCCGCTCGTCGTAGACATCACCGACCTTGAGGCGCAGCGGAAAGGTCACCACCTGGGCCTGGACCTCATAGTTGTTGCGGACTTCGATGGACTCGATCACCGCGTCGCCTTGCCCCTGTGCGGGCAGGGGCACGGCGACGGCGAGGAGCAGGAGCGGCAGCAAGGCGCGGTACAAACCAACGGCGGCGCGAAAGACGGAACTGTGCTGGACATTGGTCATCGGGGATTCCCGTCAGGATGTGACGTTGATCATTTCTCCGGTACGGGCCTCGTGGAAGACGATGCGGTTGTCCTTCAGGTCGACCCTGATCTCGCCGGAGATCTCGGCGGCACCGCGGGCCAGCATCCACTCGGCCAGCGGATCTTCGATGTGCTTCTGGATGCCCCGGCGGAGCGGACGGGCACCGTAGATCTTTTCATGACAGGTCTCGTGGACCAGCCAGCGGCAGGCCTCGTCGGAAATGGCCAGCGTGATCCTCGCCTCGGCCATCGTCTCGTTGAGCTGACGGATCATCAGGCGGCAGATGGCCAGCAGGTCATCGTCGCTCAGCGGATCGAAGACGATCACGTCGTCGAGCCGGTTGAGGAACTCGGGATTGAACTCCCGCTTCACCTCGGCCATCACCCGGTCACGGATGTCCCGGGCGATGGAGCCGGCGTCGTCGGAGCGGAAGCCCATGCGGCCCTGCTTCTGGATGATCCGGGCGCCGATGTTCGAGGTCATGAGCACCAGCGTGTTCTTGAAATCGATGAGGTTGCCGAAGGCGTCGGTGATCTGCCCGTCATCGAAAACCTGGAGCAGGATGTTGTAGACCTGCGGGTGGGCCTTTTCGATCTCGTCCAGCAGCACCACCGAGTAGGGGTTGCGCTTGACCCGTTCGGTGAGCAGGCCGCCCTCCTCGTAGCCCACGTACCCCGGGGGCGAGCCGATCAGCTTGGCCACCGAGTGCCGCTCCATGTATTCCGACATGTCGAAGCGGATCAGCGCCTGCTCGCTGCCGAAGAGGAACTCGGCCAGCGAGCGGGCCACCTCGGTCTTGCCCACGCCGGTGGGCCCGAGGAAGATGAACGAGCCCACCGGGCGGAGGGGGCTCTTCAGCCCGGCCCGGGAGCGGCGGATGGCCCGGGAGAGCGCGGTGATCGCCTCGTCCTGGCCCACGATCCGCTGATGCAGGCCGTCTTCCATGTTGAGCAGCTTCTCGCTCTCCTCCTCGTGGATCGAGGCCACCGGGATACCGGTCCAGTTGGAGATCACTTCCATGACCTCCTCCTTGGTCACCACCAGCTTCTCACCGCTGTCATCCTCTTCCCAGCGCTCCTTGAGGCCCTTCATCTGCTTCTGCAGCGTCAGTTCCTCCTCGCGGAAGCGGGCGGCGGTCTCGAAGTCCTTCTTGGAGATCGCCTCCTTCATCTGCTCGATGGCCTTGCCGATCCGCCCTTCCATCTCCCGCATGTCCAGCGTGCTGTCGCCATCACGAAGCTTGACCAGCGACCCGGCCTCGTCCAGGACGTCGATGGCCTTGTCGGGGAGGAAGCGGTCGCTGATGTAGCGGTTCGACTGGTAGACCGAGGCGCGCAGCGCCTCGTCGTCGTAGCGCACGTTGTGGAACTGCTCGTAACGCTCGCGAATCCCGTGGAGGATGTCCAGCGCCTCGCCCTCGTCGGGCTGGGAGACGTTCACCGACTGGAAACGCCGCAGCAGCGAGCGGTCCTTTTCGATGTAGCGCCGATACTCGCGCGGCGTCGTCGATCCGATGCACTGCACCTCGCCGCGGGCCAACACCGGCTTGAGGATATTCGCCGCGTCGAGGCTGCCCTCGGCGCTCCCCGCGCCGACCAGGGTGTGGATCTCGTCGATGAAGATGATGATGTTCTTGTTCTCGGTCAGCTCGTTGAGGATCGATTTCAGCCGCTCCTCGAACTGGCCCCGGTACTTGGTCCCGGCCACCACCAGGGAGAGGTCGAGGGCGAAGAGCCGCCGGTTGCTCAGGGTCACCGGCACCTCGCTCTTGATGATCCGCTGGGCCAGCCCCTCGACGATGGCCGTCTTGCCCACCCCGGCCTCCCCGAGGAGGATCGGATTGTTCTTGTGCCGGCGGCAGAGGATCTGCACGATGCGCTCGAGTTCCTTGTCCCGGCCGATCAGCGGATCGAACACGTCCTGGCCGGCAAGCCCGGTGAGGTCGCGGGAGAACTCGGAAAGGAACGGCAGTTCCTTCTTCTTCTTGCGCACGGTCTGGCCCTTTTCCTTCTGCAGCAGCAGCGCATCCTCGCGAACGGAAAAGACCTTCATGCCCTTCTCGGCCAGGATCTGGCCGGCCAGCGAACTCTTCTCCCGCAGCAAACCGAGCAGCAGGTGCTCGGTGCCGACGAACTTGTGCATCAGCGCCTCGGCTTCCTCCGCGGCGTAGTGCAGCACTTTCTTCGTTTCCTGGCTCAGCGGGATCTCCACCGAGGTGGAGATTTTCTCCTGGATCTCCGAGCGGGACTCGATCTCGCTCTTCACCGCATCCATTTCCACCCGCGCCCGCTGAAAGAGCTGGCGGGTGATCTCCTCGCCCTCGCGAATCAGGCCGAGGAGCAAGTGCTCCGGCGCGATGTTCCGGCTGCCCATCTGGCTCGCCTCGTAACGGGCGAAGAAGAGCACCCGGCGCGCACGTTCGGTATATCGTTCAAACATTTCGTTTTCCTTGTCCCATTCCCGCGGCCGCAGCAAGGCCGCGGACGCCGTTCATTTGTTTGATTATGCAATGAAAAGCGGATTTCGGCAAGTGTGGCCAGGAGTGGACATTCGGGCCGATGACCGCCCCCGATCAGGGGCCCTCGTCGGCATGCAGGGTCCCCTCGGCCAGGCGCAGCATCCGGTCGGCCGCGGCGGCCAGTTCTGGATTGTGAGTGGCCAGCACGGCAGTGAATCGGCGCTGCTCCTGCAGCCGCCGAAAGAGCCGGTGCACATTGCGGCTGCTCGTCGAATCGAGATTGCCGGTGGGCTCGTCGGCCAGCACGAGCGCCGGCGACATGATCAGTGCCCGGGCGATGGCCACCCGCTGCTGCTCGCCCCCGGAGAGTTTGCCCGGCCGCTGTTCCAGCCGGTGTCCCAGTTCCACCCCCTCGAGCAGCTCCCGGGCCCGCCCGGCCGCCTCGCGCCGCGGCTCGCCGGCGATCAGCGCCGGCATCATCGTGTTCTCCAGGGCCGAAAACTCGGGCAACAGGTGGTGGAACTGGAAGACGAAGCCGATGCGCCGGTTGCGGAACCCGGCCAGGCCCTGCTCTCCCCGTGCATAAAGGGACTCGCCGGCAAAGCGCACCTCACCGTCGTCGGGAGGCTCGAGGGCGCCGAGCACGTGCAGCAGGGTGCTCTTGCCCACGCCGGAGGCACCGGTGATGGCGAGAATCTCCCCGGCGGGGACCTGCAGGTCGAGGCCGCGCAGCACCTCCACCCTGCCGCCGGACCCCAGGGCGAAGGACTTGCGCAGGCCGCGGCACTCCAGCAGGGGCTCACTCATAGCGCAGGGCCTCCGCCGGTTCCAGGCGCGCCGCCTGCCAGGCCGGGTAGAGCGTGGCGAGGAAGGAGATGAGCACCGCGATGCAGGCCACGAGGGTGAAGTCCAGCGGCATGACGTGAAAGGGCACGTGGTCGATGTAGTAAACCCGGGGGTCGAGACGGATCAACTGCCAGTGGTCAAGCGCCCTGGCGATGAGCAGTCCGGCGATGCATCCGACAAGCGTACCCGCCACACCGACGATGCTGCCCTGGAAGATGAAGATCCTGGTGATCGCGCCCCTGGTGGCGCCCATGGAGCGCAGCACGGCGATGTCCCTGGTCTTCTCCATGACCATCATCACCAGGCTGGAAACGATGTTCAGCGCCGCCACCATCACGATGAGGCCGATGGTGATGAAGGTCATCAGCTTCTCCACCTTGAGCGCGGAAAAGAGCGGCCGGTTCTCGGTGAGGATATCCCGCACCGCGAACCCCGGCCCGAGGCGCCGGTCCAGGACATCGCGGGTCTGCTCCAGCCGGCCCACGTCGGCCACGCGGATCAGGACCACACTGGCCCCGGCGTCCAGGCCCAGGAGCCGCCGGGCCTCGCCGAGGGCGACGAAAGCCCACTGGTCGTCATAGTCCGACATGCCCGAGGTGAAGATGCCGGCGACACGGAAGGAGCGGGGACGGGGCAGCAGGCCCAGGGGTGAAAGCGACCCGGCCTGGGTCAGCAAGCGCACCGTGTCGCCGGTGCCCACGCCGAGCACCCGGGCCAGCCCGGATCCCAGAACGATGCCGGGTCGCTGCCCTTCCGGCGTGACGAGACCCTCCAGCGAACCGGCGACGAGGTACTCGTCGAAGGACACCACCTGCCGGATGTGGGAGGCGGGATCGACGCCCTTGATACGGACAAAGCGATTGTCCAGGCTGCTCGCCGCCAGGCCCACCCCCCAGGCCATCGGTGCGGCGGCGAGCACGTTCGCTTCACCCTCCACCGCGGCCACCACGGCCGCGGGATCTTCGAGGCCGCCGCCGGGGGCGCTGCCGTAGACGTAGATGTGGGCCTCGGCGCCGAGGATCTTGTCCCGGAAATCCTGTCGGAACCCGGCGGCCAGGGCCAGGGCAATGACCAGGGCGGTGACACCGACAAGGACGCCGAGCATGGAGATGCCGGTGATCACCGAAACAAAGGTCTGCTTGCGCCTCGCCTTGAGGTAGCGCAGGGCGATGAACAGTTCGTAAGGCACCCAGGTGCTACTCCTTGAGCTTCGCCACCTCCTCGGTCAGGGCGGGAACCACTTCGAAGAGATCACCGACGATACCGTAGTCGGCCACCTTGAAAATGGGCGCTTCGGGGTCCTTGTTGATCGCCACGATGAATTTCGAGGAGGACATGCCGGCCAGGTGCTGGATCGCCCCGGAGATACCGGCCGCGATGTAGAGCTGCGGGGAAACCGTCTTTCCCGTCTGCCCCACCTGGGCCTGGTGGCTGATCCAGCCCGAATCCACCACCGCCCGGGAGGCGCCCACCGCCCCGTCGAGCTGCTGCGCCAGTTTCTCCAGCAGGGCGAAGTTTTCAGCTTCCTTGAGCCCGCGGCCACCGGCGACGATGACGTCCGCCTCGGTGACATCCTTTGTGTCGCCGCCCCCACCGGTGACCTCGGTGACCCGGGCGCGAATGCCCTGAACCAGACCGTCGAGGGCCACGGGCTGCGCCGCCGGGGCGCCTGAGCCCTCGCGGGGCTCGGCGGGGAAGACATTGGGCCGCAGGGTGGCCATGATCAGCGTGCCCTCGGCCCAGCCCACGGTGGCGAACGCCTTGCCGGCGTACACCGGCCGTTTCGCCGTGATCCGGCCGTCGGCCACGGTCAGTTCGGTGCAGTCGGTGGCCAGCCCGGCGCCGCAGGCCGCGGCCACCCGCGGGGCCACGTCCTTGCCCATCGCCGTTGCCGGGAGCAGGAACACCACCGGGTCCACCGCCTGCACCAGGCCGGCCAGCACGTGGCCGTATCCCTCGGCGGTGTAGTACTGCAGGGCCTCGTGATCGGCGAGGTGCAGTGCGTCCACCCCGTGGTCCGCCAGCTGCCCGGCCGCGGCATCCAGGCCGTGCCCCACCAGGGCCACGTGCAGATCGGCGCCGAGCTGGTCGGCGACCCGCCGTCCTTCGGACACCGTTTCGAAGGCCGCCTTCTTCAGGCTGCCCTCACGCTGTTCGGCAAATACGAGTATCGAATTGTTCGCCATGATAATCGTCCTTCGTCGCTGGGTCCCCGGGCGGCAGCCTCAGATGACCTTGGCCTCGTCGTGCAGCAATCGAACCAGTTCACGGGCGGCTTCAGCCGGCTCCCCTTCGATGACCCGGCCCTCGGGCCGTGCCGGCGGGAGCTCCAGCTTCAATGGCAGCAGGCGGGCGCCGGCGGCGCCCACGGTGGCCGGATCGACCCCCAGGGCGGCGGCGTCACGCTCGTCGATCGGTTTCCGCTTGGCCATCATGATGCCTTTCAGCGAAGCGTACCGCGGCTCGTTGAGGCCCTTCTCCGCGGTGATCACCGCCGGCAGCGGGGCTTCCACCACTTCCACGGCCCCCTCCACCGACCGCTGGACCACGGCCTTGCCGTCGCCCACCTCCAGCTTCACCGCCGTGCCCACGTGGGGCAGGTCGAGCAGCTGCGCCAGCATGGGGCCGACCTGGTTGTTGTCACCACCCACCCCGTGCTTGCCCAGCAGGACCACGTCGTATTCCATGGACGATATGGCCGCGGCGAGGATCCGCGCCACCCCGAGTGAATCGGACCCGGCAAAGGCGTCGTCCTTGAGAAGCACGGCGCTGTCGGCACCCATGGCCAATCCGGTGCGCAGCGCCGCAGCGGTGCCATCGCCGCCCTGGCTGACCAGGGTCACCGTGCCCTGCCCGGCCTGCTCCTTCAACTGCAGCGCCGCCTCGATGGCGTACTCGTCGAAGGGGTTGACAACCATCTGCACGTCGCTCTCGTCGATCCCCTGGCCATCCGCGGCGATCTTGATCCTCGCCTCGGTGTCGGGAACCTGTTTCAGACAGACAATAGAATTCATGGTTCGCTCCGATTGATGCGCTGTGATGTGCCGCTACTCGTGCTTGCGCAGCAGCAGGGAGGCGTTGGTCCCCCCGAACCCGAAGGAGTTGGTCAGCGCGTAACGGATCTCCGCCGGCCGGGCCTCGTTGGGCACGAAATCCAGGTCGCACTCCGGATCGGGGTTGTGCAGGTTGATCGTCGGGGGCATCAGCCCCTCGTGAACCGCCCAGGCGGTGATCGCCGTCTCCACCCCGCCCGCGGCGCCCAGCAGGTGCCCGGTGGACGATTTCGTGGAACTCACCGCCAGCCGGCGGGCGTGGTCACCGAACGTCTTCTTGATCGCCAGCACCTCGGCCCGGTCTCCGGGCGGCGTGGCCGTGCCGTGGGCATTGATGTAATCCACGTCCTCCGGCGCTGCGCCGCCGTCTTCGATGGTGGCCAGCATCACCCGCTTGGCCCCGTCACCGTCCTCGCAGGGCGCGGTGATATGGAAAGCATCCGCCGCCATGCCGAACCCGGCCACCTCGGCGTAGATCCTGGCGCCGCGGGCCATGGCGGCCTCCCGCGCTTCGAGGATCAGCACCCCGGCCCCCTCGCCCATGACGAACCCGTCGCGGGTGTTGTCGAAGGGCCGGCTGGCGGTGGCTGGATCGTCGTTACGGGTGGAAAGGGCCTTCATCGCCGAGAACCCGCCCACGGCCAGGGGGCAGATCACCGCCTCGGCGCCGCCGGCGATCATCAGGTCGGCATACCCGTGCTGGATCGCCCGGAACGCCTCACCCACCGCATGGGTGCCCGTGGAGCAGGCGGTGCAATGGGCCAGGTTCGGACCCCTGGCGCGGAAACGGATGGAAACCTGGCCGGCGGCCAGGTTGACGATCAGGCCGGGAATGAAGAAGGGGGAGATCCGTCGCGGGCCGCGCTCCAGCACCACGCGGTGCTGGCGCTCGATGAACTCCAGACCGCCGATGCCGCTGCCGATGCTCACGCCGGCACGGTCGGAATCGAGCACTGCCGCATCCAGACCGCTGTCATCCACCGCGAACTGCGACGCGGCGATGGCGAAGTGGATAAAGCGGTCCATCTTCTTCTGTTCCTTCTTGTCGATGAACTGCAGCGGGTCGAAGCCCCGCACTTCGGCAGCAATCTTCACCGCGTAATCGGCCGTGTCGAAATGGGTGATCAGCCCGATGCCGCTTCGCGCGGACCGCAGGGCCTCCCAGTTGGGGTCGTTTCCCACGCCCAACGGTGAGACCATCCCGAGACCGGTGATGACCACTCGTCTCCTGTTCGGCATCTGTTCAGCACCTCCTCCGATCAAGCCGCACGCCGGCGACACCGGGCAACCGGCCCAGGGCACGGGAAGACAGCCGCGCCGGCGGTGTCACGCCGCCGGTGGCTCCGCACCGCGAGCCGAGGGGGGCCGGGTTCACCGGTCAGCTGTCGATGTGACCCTTGATGTAGTCCACGGCCTCCTTGACCCGGCTGATCTTTTCAGCGTCGGTGTCAGGGATCTCGATGTCGAATTCCTCTTCGAACGCCATGACCAGCTCCACCGTGTCCAGGGAGTCGGCGCCGAGGTCGTCGACGAAGGACGCTTCCTGCGTCACTTCTTCCTCGTCCACACCCAGCTGCTCCATGACGATCTCCTTGACCTTCGCTTCGATCTTCTTCTCGTCCATCCGAAAAACCTCCAGCGTTGCGTTACCAGTGAACATTCAGGTCGATCTATCGCTTCGGTCGCGGCGCGGCCCGGACGTGCCGTCCGCCGCACCGTGCGCCGGCGCGCTACATGTACATCCCGCCATTGACTCCGAGCACCTGCCCGGTGATGTAGGCGGCATCACTCCCCAGCAGGAAGGCTACCGGCCGTGCGATGTCATCCACGGTCCCCAGCCGCCCCAACGGTACCCGGGCCAGCAGGTCGGCGCGAACCTCCTCGGACAGCCCGGCCGTCATCACCGTATCGATGAAGCCCGGAGCCACCACGTTGACCGTGATGCCCCGCGACGCCACCTCGCGGGCCAGGGAGCGGGAGAAGCCGATGATCCCGGCCTTGGACGCGGCATAGTTCGCCTGCCCCGGATTGCCCATCTGCCCCACCACGGAACTGATGCTGACGATGCGCCCGAAGCGGGCTTTCATCATCGGCTTGAGCACGGCCTGAGAGAAGTGGAACACGCTGTCCAGGTTGACCCGCATCACCAGGTCCCAGTCGCCGGGCTTCATCCTCATCATCAGGCCGTCGCGTGTGATCCCGGCGTTGTTGACCAGGTAGTCCACGCCGCCCCACTCCCGGCACACCGCGGCCACTGTTTCCTTCACCGCCCCGGCATCGGAGACGTCGAGGCGATGCGCGGCACAGGTCCCGCCAAGGCCGGCGGCGGCGCGCTCCAGCGCTTCGCCGTCCACATCCACCAGGGCCACCGCGGCACCGCCGTCGACGAGCAGCCGGCTGATCGCCAGCCCGATGCCCCGCGCCGCTCCGGTGATCACGGCGCGCTTGCCTTCGAAACGCTTTTCGCCCATTATTTCTTCCTCTTGCGCGACGCGGACTCCTTGACCAGCGCGGTGCCGATCTCGTTGCGCTGGATCTGGTTCGTCCCTTCGTAGATCTGCAGGATCTTGGCGTCGCGCATCATCTTCTCCACCGGGTATTCCCGCATGTAGCCATAGCCGCCGAAGACCTGCACCGCGTCGGTGGTCACCTTCATCGCCACGTCTGAGGCGAAGAGCTTGACCATCGCCGCCTGCTTGGCGAAATTCTTCCCCCCGCCGTCGATCATCCGCGTGGTGCTGTAAACCAGCGAGCGGGCCGCCTCGGTCTGGGTGGCCATGTCGGCGAGGATGTGCTGCACGGCCTGGAAGGAGCATATCGGACGGTCGAACTGCTTGCGCTGCCGGGCGTAATCCACCGTCAGTTCCACCGCACCGCGGCAGAGCCCAACGGCCTGGGCCCCCACGCCCACGCGGGCCCGGCTCAGGGTCTTCATCGTCACGATGAACCCGGCGCCCTCGCGGCCGATGCGGTTGGACACCGGCACGCGGCAGTCCTCGAAGATCAGTTCGCGGGTCGAGGAGCAGTTGATGCCCATCTTCTTTTCGAGCTTGCCGAAGGAAAACCCCGGCGTGCCCTTCTCCACCAGGATCACGCTGGCCCCCCGCGGCCCTTTGTCCGGGTTGGTCATCGCCACCACGCAATAGGTCTCCGCCACTTCGGCATTGGTGATCCACTGCTTTGTGCCGTTGAGCACGTAGTGATCGCCGTCGCGCACCGCGGTGGTGCGGATCCCGCCGGCGTCGCTGCCCGCGTCGGCCTCGGTGAGGGCGAAGGCGGCCAGGCTCTTCCCCGCGGCGATGTTCGGCAGGTACTTCTCTTTCAGTTCCTCGCTGCCGTCGAGGATCAGGGGAAAGGCCCCCAGCCCCACCCCGGCGAAGGCGGTGGCGACGCCGAGACAGCCGCGGCTGATCTCGTCGGTGACCACGCACCAGTCGGTCATCGAGCCCCCGAACCCGCCGTATTGTTCCTCGACGAAGACGCCGAACAGCCCGGCATCGGCAAAGAGGTTGATCTGCTCCCAGGGGAACGTCTCGGCCTTGTCCAGTTCCATGCGCACCGGGACGACCCGCTCGTCGACGATCTTGCGCGTCAGGGCCTGGATCTCACGCTGCTCCTCGTTCAGCATCCACTCCATGGGTCAGGCGTCTCTCCTTGTCGATCTACCGTGTTTGTGGTACGGCGACGGTGCGGCGCCCGGCTGCCGGTTGGGCACCCGAACTCGGCGGGCATGCCCGGCCACCGGTCCTCGTCTTGTTCTGATAGCGGAAAAAGCGAATTTATTCTAGCCCATCGCCCCGGCGAGTCAAGACACCGCAGACGATTCAGGCCGGTTTGTCTTCCTGGCACACCAGTTCCGCCAGGCCCCGGGAAATCTGTCCGTTGACGTCCTTGTCGCAGAAGTCTCCCGCCACCCGGATGGCGTTCTTGATCGCCTTGGGCGACGAACGGCCGTGACAGATGATGGTCACGCCGCTGATGCCCAGCAGCGGGGCGCCACCGTACTCCGAATAGTCCACCCGCTTCTTGAAATTGCGAAAAGCCGGACGCATGAAGAGGTATCCCACGCGGGCCAGGAAGCTCCCCTCGATCTCGGTGCGGATCAGGTGCTCGATGGTCTCGGCCAGGCTCTCGCTCACTTTGAGCGTGATATTGCCCACGAAGCCGTCGCAGACCACCACGTCGACCGAACCGTTGAACACGTCGCGGCCCTCGACGTTGCCGACGAAGTTGAGGCTCGTCTGGCGCAGGATATCAAAGACCTGTTTCGTCTGTTCGTTGCCCTTGGTGTCCTCTTCACCGATGCTCAGCAGCCCGATCTTCGGCTGCCGGCGGCCGAGGATCGCCTCGGCGTAGAAACTGCCCATCACCGCGAACTGCATCAGGTGGTTGGCGCGGCAATCCACGTTGGCACCCACGTCGAGGAGAATCGAGGCCCCGGTCATCGTGGGCACGACGGTGGCCAGTGCCGGACGCTGCACGCCCGGCAGGGACTTCATGACGATCTTCGAGGTGGCCATCACCGCGCCGGTGTTGCCGGCGCTGACGAACCCCTGCGCCAGGCCGTCCTTGACCAGCCGCGCACCGACGCGGATCGACGACCGTTTCTTCTTGCGGATGGCGCTCACCGCCGGTTCGTCCATGCCCACCACTTCGTCGGCGTGGACCACGTCGATGGCCAGGCCATGGGCACCGAGGCGATCCAGTTCCGGGCGGACCTGATCCTCGCGCCCGACGAGGATCACCGGGGTGTCGAACTCGCGGCAGGCTTCCACCGCCCCCTGAACAGCGTTCCGCGGGGCGAAGTCCCCACCCATGGCGTCGACGGCGATCTTCATTGGTCACCAGCGGGCAGGGGCCTCAGGCCATCTTGATTTCGACCACTTCCTTGCCCTTGTAAAACCCGCAGTGCGGGCACACGCGGTGCGGCTGCTTCGGCTCGTTGCAGTTCGGGCAGACGGACATGCTCGGAGGCGTCAGCGCATCGTGCGTACGCCGCTTGTCTCGCCGGGCCTTGGAATGTCTCCGTTTCGGGTTGGCCATGTCGTACTCCTTCTCTCGTTGTCCCCGACGCCCGAGCGTCCGGCCGCCGTCCCTCCGGCCCGCCGGTGCTCAATTGCCCGAGTCGTCGTCCTTCAGCTGTTCCAGCAGGCCGGCAAGGGCAGCCAGCCCGGTCCGTTCCCCGTGCGGCGCACTGCCGCAGCGGCAGTGCTCGCGATTCAAATCGGCACCGCACCCACTGCAGATGCCCCGGCAATCCTCACCGCAGAGCGCCTTCATCGGCAGCCCCAGGCGCACCTGTTCCCTGGCCAGGTGGAGCAGGTCCAGCTCAAGCCGGTCCACTTCCACCTCACGCCGGGTCGTCTCGTCAATCTCCACCTCGGCCCATTCGGCCACGGGCCGACGGGGCACGAGATAATAATCGAACTTCGGGCGAACCGCAACGGAAAAGGTGCCCAGGCACCGGTCGCAGGCGATTTCCACGTCGGCCTCCAACAGCCCGCGGAGGTGGTAACGCTCCCCGGCCCGCTTGATCGTCAGGGCCAGCCGGGCCTCGCCTTCAACCCGTACAGGCGGCCCTTCGGCAGCCTCGTCGGGAGTGATGCGGGCGGAAGGAATGCGGCGCTCAATGGTGATGCCCGAGGCACCGATCTCTTTCAAGTCGATCTTCATCAATCGGCCCCCCGGCCAAGGATCCACCTATCACCTTTGTTTTAAACGGGTTCATTATAGTCAGGGGGATACCCTTGTCAATTGCCACCTTCGAGGAAGGATCGGTAGAGACCGGTCACCCGGCTGACATAGTTCACGGTCTCGCTGAACGGCGGCATGCCCTGGTAATCACGGATCCGGCCTTCACCGGCATTGTAGGCGGCAAGGGCCAGTTTCAGGTCACCACCGTAGCGGTCGAGCAGCTGCCGCAGAAAGGCCGCACCACCATCGAGGTTCTCCCAGGGGTCGAACGGCCGTTCCACGCCGAACCGTTCGGCGGTGTCCGGCATCAACTGCATCAGGCCCATGGCCCCTTTCGGCGAGACCGCGGCGGGATCGAAGGCCGACTCGGCGGAGACCACCGCCACCAGCAGCGCCTCTTCCAGGCCGTGCCGCCGGGCGGCCCTGCTGATCAGCGGATGCAGGTCCCCGGCACGGCGGCTGGCGATAAAGGCCGCCACCCGGTCGCCGGTTTCCCCGTGCGCCTCAGCGCCTGCCGCCCCGGGCCGATCGGGCTCCGGTTCCGGATCGGGGACGATCCGCTCCACGGTATCCGTCGGCACCCGGATCACGCCCCCGTTCTTGAGCCGCAATACGTAGAGCCCCTCGAGCATTTCCGTGGATTCCACCCGCATGCGCCGTCCGTTGCGAAAGACAACGGTGTCACCGGCGAACGCCGGCAACCAGCCGCAGAGGAGCAGCGCCAGCACGGCCAGTGCCGGCGCACCACGCCACTGTCCTCGGCATCGCCGGATCACCGTCAGCTCCTCATGAAGGAACGCTCGATACCACCGAGCGGGATGCGCAGAACGATGGGACGCCCGTGGGGGCAATAGTGTGGGTTCCTCGTTTTCAGCAGGTCAGCGAGCAGCTGCTCCATCTTCTCCCTCACCAGCGGGGTGTTGATCTTGATCGCCGCATGACAGGCCGCGGAGATGAGCAGCCGCTGGCGCGCTTCCCGGGCCAGGTCGCCGGCCGTTCGGTCACCTTCCCGCGCCGCCTCGGCCACCTCGTCGAGAAAGGGCCGCACCTCGAACAGCTCGAGGAAATCGGGGTGGCCCTTGAAAAGGAACGTGCTGCCGCCGAAATGTTCCAGCTCGATGCCCAGTTCGGCCAACCCGGGGAGCAGCGGCTCGAGCAGCGCGGCGGTGGCGGGTTCGGTCTCGATGACCTCGGGCGCCAGCAGCCGCTGCACCGTGATCCCGTCCTCACGGAGACGAGAGCGGTATGTTTCATAGAGCACGCGCTCGTGGGCCACGTGCTGATCCACGAGCAGCAGGCCCTCGGCGTCCTCGAGCACGAGGTAGCTGTTGTGCAGCTGGCCCAGCAGCCGCCAGCGGCCGGCACCGGCCGCCTCGCCGGCGACCAGCGGCCGCGGCGACGGTTCGTGCACCGCCCCGGCCTCGCCGCCGCCCTTCGCGAAGGTCCCCGGGGCGCCCGTGTGGAGCATGGGCCGCTGCGCCTCGGGCAGGGGCAGGGGGACCACCGAAGCCGCGGCCGGCCCGGTCCAGCGGTGCGGCTCCCCGACGGCGGCGCCGTCGCCCGCCCCCAGCACCGGCCGGTGCTCATCCCCCTGCAGCGCCCGGCGCACCGCCCCGGATACGGCCTGGAACACCGCACCGGGATTGCGGAAGCGAACTTCGCTTTTCGTGGGGTGGACATTGACGTCCACCTCCTCCGGGGGCAGGGTGACGAAAATGACGTAGAAGGGGTTGACGCCGGTGACCGAGAGGTCGCGGTAGGCCACGCGCACCGCCTGGATCACCTTGCGGTCGGAGACCGGCCGGTCATTGACGTAGACAAGGCTGGCCGCTTTCTTGCGCTTCGCCGACGCGGGGTCCACCGGGGAGAGCAGCCCGGCCACCCGCAGGCCGCCGCCGCGCTGCCGGTCGAATTCCAGCATGCCGGCGATACGTTCCTCCCCGTAGACCTGGTGCAGCCTGTCGCGGAGCGACCCCGCCGCAGGCCACTGCAGCAGCTGCCGCCCATCGTGGTGCAGCTCGAAGGCGACCGCGGGGTGAGCCAGCGCCGTGCGGGTCACGGCAGCGGAGGCATGGGAGAGCTCTGTGCCCGGCGTGCGCAGGAATTTCTGCCGGGCCGGCACATTGTAGAAGAGATCGCCCACTTCCACCGCGGTGCCGCGCGGATAACCGATGTCCCGCACATCTTCCACCTCGCCGCCGGCGACCCTGATCCGCACACCGGCAGCACACGCCGCCGAACGGGTGCTCAGCACGAGCCGGGAAACAGCGGCGATGCTGGGCAGGGCCTCACCGCGAAACCCGAGGGACCGGATGCGGTCCAGATCGTCCATCGAGGCGAGCTTGCTGGTGGCGTGCCGCTCCAGGGCCAGCAGCGCATCTTCCCGGGTCATCCCCCGACCGTCGTCCTCCACCAACACCCGTCGACGGCCGCCCTCCTCGAGCGTCACGGTGACCGTGGCGGCACCGGCATCGAGGGCGTTCTCCACCAGCTCCTTGACCACCGAGGCGGGCCGCTCCACGACCTCGCCGGCGGCGATCTTGTTGATCAGAATGTCGGGGAGCAGGCGGATTTCGCCCATCGCTGCCTCCATCCACCACCGGCACGGTGCCGGATGCCGGGGGCGCTACTCGCCTTCAGTAACGGCCGGATCGCCGGCGGCGGCTTCCCGGTCCGCGGGGTATTCCCGCCTGAGGAATTCCTGCACTGGGGGTGCTTCGAGATCCACGATCAGCGTGATGTTCATTCCCCTGGCCAGGTCCTCGGCCATGGCGAAATAGGTATCGGCCTCCTCGGGGCGCAGCATCTTGCGGGCATGCACCGACTGCTTGACGAGCATGATCATCGTCGCCGGATGCTCGGGGAAGCTCTCCAGCAGCCGCTGGAAGTTCTTCTCCCTGATGCCATCGCCGAGCACCGGGTCCTTGGCCGCCAGGGTCTCGCCGTGGAAACAGTTGATGAGAATCACGTCGAGCAGGGTCTTGCGGTTGGTCACCGTCACGTAGAACTCATCGGAGTAGCCGGTTTCCTTGGACCAGGTGGCCGGGTCCATCTCGGCCGAATCGAGCAGCCCGGCGGCCAGCAGGTAATAGTTTTCGAAATCGCGGTTGGGCAGCGAAAGAGTCTGATTGGTGAAACCGCCCCAGTCGTCGCCGTCGAGCTCACGCCCCAGCACGTCCAGGGAATGGCGGATCTGCAGCATCTCCCAATCGGAGCAGCTGCTGAAATTGCCCGGCTCGATACCCTGGCAGTAGTCCAGGGCCTTGCGGTAGAGGTCGCGCGCGGCCGCGGCGTCGTTCTGTTCGAAACGGTAGAGGTCGGCGGTGACCAGGTAGTAGAACTGCTTCTGGGAATTGATATTGTCGCCGATGGCCTCGATGACGTCGTTGTAGTGTGCGATGGCCGCGGGGATGTCCCCCTCCACGTCACGGCTGTGCCTGGCGAAATAGTCCTTGGTGGTGATGTAGTCGAGCAGGGCTTCCGAACGCATGGACGTCTGGGCCCCGCACTCGATGATCTGCAGGTAGAGTTCGGCCGCCTGGGCCAGGATGTCGCGGCCCTTCTCCGCATCGTCGCCGCTGGTGATCGTTTCCTGGCCCAGCTGGTAGAGGTTCTTCGCCTCCTGGAACAGCGCCGAAACCTCTTCTTCGCTGAGCTCCGGCCCAGGTGCTGCCTCGCCGCCGGCGGCCGGGGTCGCGGTGTCGGGCCGGGCGGGCGCCTCCGGTGTCTCAGGGACCTGGGGGGCTTCGGGCGTGTCCCCAGGCTGTGTCTGGTTCGCCGGCGGCGCTTCGTCAACCGTCGCCAGCTGCCTCGGCCCGCAGCCGGTGCCGGCAGCCACGGCCAGCATCAGAATGAGTGCGATGTTCCATTTGAAACACGTCAATTCGGTCAGCTTGCCCACTGCAGTTCTCCTTCGCTGTTCAGGGGGTCGCCACGAGGCACCCCGAAGGTGATTCAACTCCTGCCGCCCCGAGCCGTCGTCCACTCGGTTTCCAGCCCGGTAAGCACGGTCAGCCGTTCCGCCGGTACCCTGCCCTCGCGGATCAGCTGAAGCCGCGACGTGTCTGTCGATTCGATCAACCGTACCACCGTCGACCCGGGGCCGCCCGGCGAAGGGCCGCTGTCCAGGACGAGGTCGAGATCGTCACCAATCCCGGCGAGCACCGCGGCCGCGGTCGACGGCCCCGGATCCCCGGAGCGGTTGGCGCTGCTGCCGGTGAGCGGGGCCCCCCGGTGCCGGAGCAGTGCCTCGGCGGCGGGCGCGTCCGGCCAGCGGAGACCGACGAAACCGTCGGGCCCCGCCACCCCCCGGGGCAACACCCGGCGGGCCGGCAGCACAAGGGTCAGCGGGCCGGGCCACAAGGCCTCCACCAGGGGCCGCACCGCCGGGGGCAATGCCCTGCCGAGGAGCCGTTCGGCCTGCGCCACCCCGCCCACCAGCACCGGGACGGGCATGGCGGTGGGGCGCCGCTTGATCTGGAATACGCGGCGGACCGCTTCGGCGTTGAGCGGGTCAGCGCTCAGCGAATAGTAGGTGTCGGTGGCGTGTGAAATCACGCCGCCCCCCCGCAGCACCGCGGCCGCCCGATCCAGCGCCGCTTTCCAGGCCCCGCCCGAACCGGGATCCGGACTGAGCCGCAGGCTCTCGCTCACGACAGTAAACCCTCAATTGCTCAATCAGTTCAAGCGTTGGAAGATATCATAGACCACTGATGGAGTCCACTGTCCGGAACTCCCGCCGACCCGGTGCCGCTGCCGCGCCCGAGCCGTCCTTGCGGCCGGCCTCCGGGAGGCATATGCTACACGGCAGACCCATCAGGGCAGCGGCAGGAGCAGCGGCGATGAACGACGAGCGAAAAGCCATCCCACCGGACTTCCCCTGGATCAGCAGCCGGGAGAATCCGCTGGTGCGCAAGGTCCGTTCGCTGCGGCACGCCAAGTTCCGCCGGTCCACGGGCCTCTATCCCATCGAAGGCGTGCGGCTTGCCGAGGACGCTGTCGCGGCCGGCCTTGCCCTCTCGGCGGCCCTGGTCAGCCCACGGCTCTTTCGCAACCCGCGGGGGCGGAAGCTCGCCGGCATCCTGCGGCAACGGGCCGAGCGGTGCGCCGCCGTGCCCGACCGGCTGATGGCCTCACTCCACGAAACACGAACCCACCAGGGTGTGGTGGCCGTGGCCGCACGCCGGGAGACGCCACTGGCGGACCTGGTACCGGGCCCCGGCGCCGCGCTGGTCCTGGCCCATCGGGTGCAGGATCCGGGAAATCTCGGGGCCATCTTCAGGTCGGCCGATGCCAGCGGCGCCGACGCCGTGGTCACAACCCCGGACAGCGTGGACCCTTTCAACCCCAAGACGGTACGCACGGCGATGGGGGCGCTGTTCCGCCTGCCCGTCTGCGTCGCCGGGTCGCTGCCCCTGGCCGCCGCGCAATGCCGGGAGGCGGGCCTGACCCTTTTCGCCGCCCACCTTGAAGGCCGGCCCTTCCACGAGTGCGACTTCACTTCCCCCTTCGCCCTGATCGTCGGCCGGGAGGGTGAGGGGCTCACCGTGGACGATCTCGAGATCGCCGACCAGGCGGTGAGCATCCCCATGCGCGCCGGGGCCGATTCCCTGAACGTGGGGGCGGCCGCGGCGGTGCTGCTCTACGAGGCGGCCCGGCAGCGCGGCTACGCCTTTGCCGCATTACGGGGAGAGGAGCAATGAGCGGCGGGGACCCGTCGGGCCAGCTGCCCCTGGGCAGCGACGCCCCGGCGGCGGAACGACCGCTGGCCGATCGCCTGCGCCCAACCCGCATCGAAGACTATGTCGGCCAGCTTCAGGTCTTCGGCCCGGGCACGCCGCTGCGGCTGGCGGTGGAACGCGACGACCCGCAGTCCTGCATCTTCTGGGGCCCCCCGGGGTCGGGCAAAACCACCCTGGCCCGGCTCATCGCCGCCACCACGCGCAGCCGTTTCATGGAATTCAGCGCCGTGCTCTCGGGCATCCGCGAGGTCCGCGCGGTGATGGACGAAGCCGCGGCCCAGCGCCGGCTCGAGGGGTCGAGGACCATTCTCTTCGTCGACGAGATCCACCGCTTCAACAAGGCCCAGCAGGACGCCTTCCTCCCCCGGGTGGAATCCGGGGACATCGTGCTCATCGGGGCCACCACGGAGAACCCCTCCTTCGAAGTCATCGGCCCGCTGCTCTCCCGGCTCACCGTGCACATTCTCCAGCCGCTGGCGCAGGAAGAGATGAAGCTGATCCTCCGTCGGGCCCTCTCCGACACCGAGCGGGGGCTCGGCGACGCACCGCTGGCGGCCGAGGACCAGGCCCTGGAGCGCATCGTGGCCCTGGCCGATGGCGATGCCCGCAGGGCGCTCAACCTGCTCGAGGCCGCAGCCCGGCTCGTCCTTCAGCGCGAACCGTCCCCCGGCACCCCTGCCGGGATCGACCTCGAGGCGGTGTCCGGCGTGGCCGCGGGCAAGATGCTCTACTACGACAAGAGCGGCGAAGAGCACTACAACATCATTTCCGCCCTGCACAAGAGCCTGCGCAACAGCGACCCCGATGCCGGGCTCTACTGGCTGGCACGGATGCTCGAGGCCGGCGAGGACCCGCTCTACATCGCCCGCCGCCTGGTTCGTTTCGCCTCCGAGGACGTGGGGCTGGCCGACCCCAATGCCCTTCGCGTGGCACTCAATGCCAGGGACGCGGTGCACTTCCTCGGCCTGCCCGAGGGCGAGCTGGCCCTGGCCGAGGCCGCGGTCTACCTCGCGCTGACGCCGAAGAGCAATTCGCTCTACACCGCCTGGAAGCGGGTTCGCCGGGATATCCGTGACAATCCCGCCCTGCCGGTGCCCCTGCCCCTGCGCAATGCCCCGACCCGGCTGATGAAAACCGCCGGCTATGGCGATGGCTACCAGTACGCCCCCGACCTGGAGGAGGGCGTGGCGGACATGGAGTGCCTCCCGGAGAATCTCGCCGGCCGCCGCTACTACCGGCCCGGTGGCGAGGGCATGGAACAGCGCTTCCGCGACCGCTGGGCGGAGATACGCCGGCGCCGGGGCCGGGCCGGGCGGAAATCTTGACAACAACCCGTTGATTCTGGTATGGTTCCCGCCTGTTGAGGAGATTGTAAACCTAACCATATATTAGGTTTATTAGTATCCTGCATCCGAGGCCCCCCGGGCCCGCCGCTCCTGCGGCACCCGCTGCGGCCCCGGGTTCGCCAACCGTATCAATCCAGTCCAGGAGTGCATTGATGAAGATTCACGAGTACCAGGCCAAGGCCGTTCTGAGAAAGTTCGGGGTTCCGGTGCCCCGGGGCGAGGCGGCGTTCAGCGTGGAAGAGGCCGAGAAGGTGGCCCGGGAACTGGGCAGCGACAAGGTGGTGGTCAAGGCGCAGATCCACGCCGGCGGGCGGGGCAAGGGCGGCGGCGTCAAGCTGGCCGACAGCGTCGGTGAGGCGAAACAGCTCGCCGGTGAAATCCTTGGCATGACCCTGGTCACGCACCAGACGGGCCCCGAGGGCAAGGAGGTCAAGCGGCTGCTCATCGAGGAGGGCCTGGACATCGCCCAAGAACTCTACCTCGGCATACTCGTGGACCGCGCCGAAGGGCGTCCGCTGGTCATGCTCAGTGCCGCCGGCGGAATGGAGATCGAGACCGTGGCCGCCGAGACCCCGGAGAAGATCATCAAGGAGCACGTGGACCCCGCCACCGGGCTGCTGCCCTTCCAGGCCCGCAAGCTGGCCTTCGCCCTCGACCTGGACAAGGTGGCGGCGGGGAACCTGGCCAAGACCATTCTCAAGCTCTACAAGGTCTTCACCGACACCGACGCTTCGATGGTGGAGATCAACCCGCTGGTGGTCACCGGTGGCAACGAGGTGGTGGCCCTCGACGCCAAGCTGAGCTTCGACGACAACGCGCTTTTCCGGCACAAGGACATCCTCGAGTACCGCGACCTGGACGAGGAAGAGCCCCTGGAAATCGAGGCCTCGAAGCACAACCTGAACTACATCAAGCTCGATGGCACGGTGGGCTGCATGGTCAACGGCGCGGGCCTGGCCATGGCCACCATGGACATCATCAAGCTGGCCGGCGGGAGCCCGGCCAACTTCCTCGACGTGGGCGGCACGGCCAACGCCGAGACGGTGAGCAGCGCCTTCGGCATCATCACCGCCGACCCCAACGTCAAGGCGGTGCTGATCAATATCTTCGGCGGCATCGTCCGCTGCGACCGGGTGGCTCGCGGCGTGATCGAGGGGCTGAGCAGCATGGAAGGCGACCTGCCGCCCATGGTGGTCCGGCTCGAGGGGACCAACGCCGAGGAGGCGAAGAAGATCCTCGAGGAATCGGACCTGAGCTTCGAGGTGGCGAGCAGCCTGGCGGAAGCCGCAGAAATGGTGGTCAAGGTTTCCGCCTGACGCGGACCCGGATAACAGGAGAGAGCTAGAGCAATGAGCATTCTCGTTGACAACGATACGCGGCTGGTGGTCCAGGGCATCACCGGCAAGGAAGGCATGTTCCATGCCGAGCAGATGATCGAGTACGGCACCAACGTGGTGGCCGGGGTCACCCCGGGCAAGGGCGGGCAGAGCGTGCTCGACCGCCCGATCTACAACACGGTGGCCGAAGCCGTGGCCGCACAGCAGGCCAATGCCTCGGTGATCTTCGTGCCTCCGCCCTTCGCCGCCGACGCGATCATGGAGGCGGTGGACGCCGAGCTGGACCTGGTGATCTGCATCACCGAGGGCATCCCCACCATCGACATGGTCACCGTCCGCCGCTACATGGAAGACAAGAAAACCCGGCTGGTGGGCCCCAACTGCCCCGGCGTCATCTCCCCGGGCAAGGCCAAGATCGGCATCATGCCCGGCTTCGTGCACCGCGAGGGCGAGGTGGGCGTGATCTCGCGCAGCGGCACCCTGACCTACGAGGCGGTGCACCAGGTGACGACCCGCGGGCTGGGCCAGTCCAGCTGCATCGGCATCGGTGGCGACCCGGTGAACGGCACCAACTTCATCGACTGCCTCGAGCTGTTCGAAAAGGACGAGCAGACCAAGGCGGTGGTGATGATCGGCGAAATCGGCGGCACCGCCGAGGAGGAAGCCGCGGCCTACGTCAAGGCGCATGTGACCAAGCCGGTGGTGGCCTTCATTGCCGGGGCCACCGCACCTCCGGGCAAACGCATGGGGCATGCCGGGGCGATCATCTCCGGCGGCAAGGGCACGGCGGCGGAAAAGATGGCCGCCCTTCGCGCCGCCGGGATCACCGTATGCGACAGCCCGGCCGATCTCGGCGACCGGGTTCTGGAGGCGCTGGGCCGCTGAGCGGCTGGCGGCGCCGGACGATCACCGGGCAGGGACCGGCGGGGCGGGGGAACTCCCCCGCCGGCACCCGCGGCCCGTGCACCAGGGGGAAGGGAGCGATGAGCGAGTTCCGCGCGGCACTTGAAGCACTGGACAGCCTGTCCGCCGACCTCGAGCAGTTGAAGGCCCGCCGGGACAAGATCGAGGACCGGCGCTCCCGGGTACGGCCGGAAACGTACAACAAGCTCACCGCCGAATACGACGGTAAGATCGCCGAAGCGGAGAAAGCGCGTGCCGCCGCCGCCGACACGCTGCACCGTGACCTGGCCGCGCTGAAATCCGAACTGGAAGGCCTGTCGGCAGAGGCCGACCAGGCCGACCAGGCCCTCGAGGAACTGGAACTGCGCCGCTACATCGGCGAGTACTCGGAAAAGGAGTTCGGCGCCCTGCAGAAAAGCGAGCAGGCGAAGCGCGACACCATCGGCTCGCGGCTCGAGGAGCTTCGCGGCCTGGTGGACGGCGCCGAGCAGATTCTGGGAACCGGCGGAGCAGGGGATGTGGACGGACCGCCACCACCGATCACCGACACCCAACCGCTGCCCAAGGCGGTCACCCCGCCACCGGACAGCACCAACCCCAGCGCCGTGCCGCCGGCCCCGGCCCCGGACGAAACCGTGGACATCCGTCACGCCGACGAGCTCTGCTCCACGGTGGCCGTGGCCGGCAATGCCAATCCCCAGCCGGTGTTCGGCGACACCGCCGGCCTGGAGACCGGGAGCGCTTCCGGCCTGGTCACCATCGGCGGAGAAGAGGCCCCGCCGGCCGCGGTGACACTCAATTACCTCGACGAGACCCGCGAGGTGCCCATCGAGGGCTACCCCTTCACCATCGGCCGCTCGACCAAGAACACCCTTTCGCTGAAGTCGGAGGAGATCTCGCGCTATCACGCGCAGATCAGGTTCGAGAAGGGAAATTTCGTCCTCGAGGACCTGGGCAGCGCCAATGGCACGAAACTGGACGGCAAGCGGGTCCAGCGCGCCGAGCTGAAACCCGGCGGCCGCATCATCCTCGGTCCGGCCGAGCTGACCTTCGTGCTCCGCTAGCCCGGACTTCTCACAGGACGTCGTCGGGAGAAGGTGGAGATGCCCGCGGGTACAAGGCGCACGAGGAGAAACCGACGAAGACGTATTGAAAGACGTCGTGGTGGGACGTCCTCGGGCAACGCCCTTGGCATGGGTATGTCCGCCTGCGCAGCAGACGGGCGGTGCGCCATATGGCTAGGCTGATCTGGCGCCGCGACCACCGCCATTGTTCCGGCGCCGGGGGCGCCGATCGCCCTGACCTCCCCTGCTCCCGTTCTCCTCGGCCGGCGCATCCTCGACAACCGATTCGTAGCGGCCGAAGATCATCTTCCCCGCCGTGGTCTGCAGCACGCTGGTCACGGTGATGTCGATGGTCTTGCCGATGTACTTGCGCGCGTGGTCCACCACCACCATCGTGCCGTCATCGAGATAGGCCACCCCCTGGGTGGCGTCCTTGCCCTCCTTGAGGATGAAGACCTTCATCCGCTCCCCGGGCAGCACCACCGGTTTCAGGGCGTTGGCCAGCTCGTTGATGTTGAGCACCGACACGCCGCGCAGCTGGCAGACCTTGTTCAGGTTGAAGTCGTTGGTCACGATCTTCGCCCCGGTGTCCAGGGCCTGCTCGATCAGCTTGAGATCCACCTCCTTGATGTGGGTGTACTCCTCCTCGGTGATGCGCACCTCGATGGTGCTGATCTTCTGGATGCGGTGGAGGATGTCCAGGCCCCGCCGGCCGCGGTTGCGCTTGAGCGAATCAGAGGAATCGGCCACGGACTGCAGCTCGCGCAGGATGAACTGGGGCAGGATGAGGACGCCCTCGAGGAACCCGGTATCGCAGAGGTCGGCGATGCGGCCGTCGATGATCACGCTGGTGTCGAGAATCTTTTGCGTCACCGGCCCTTCGCCGTCCTTGAACAGCACCTGGAGATCCCGGAGACTCAGCTCCTCTCCCTTGCGGGCCCCCACGGCAAACCCCATGTAACTCAGGGTGGTGAGCAGCAGCACCTGGACGGCGAAGAGAATGTTCTCGCCGGGAAAGAAGGCCAGGCGTTCCAGCGAGTAGCTGAGCAGCACGCCCACGCCGAACCCGGAGAGAAAACCGAGAAAGGACCCGGCGAGGATCTGGAAGGGAACGCCGCGAACCTTGAACTCGATGCTGATCATTCCGGCAGCCACCGCCGCGCCCACCAGGGCGCCGAATACCGGCTCGAGCCCGAAGGGACGGATGAAGGCGCCGAGGAGACAGCAGAGAATGAAGAAAACAGAGCGGGCAACTATGAAATTCATGACATGATGGCTCCTTTTGCCGTGGCTGGACGGGCGACAACCCACCCGGGGACCGGCCCCGGTTTCCGGTCTGAACAACGCACTGCGGTTTGAAGAACGGAACAGCTGCGATCAGAAGGGGGAGTCCGGCCCCGCGAAATCCTGCCGATATGATTTGTTTTCGAAACAAGTGTATTCTTTTATGAACACCAGTTCCACGGTATCGGTGGGGCCGTTCCGCTGCTTGGCCAGGATCAGCTCGGCCTGGCCCTCGTTCTCCTCGGTGGGGTTATGCTGTTCCTCGCGGTAGATAAAGGCAACCACGTCAGCATCTTGCTCCAGTGATCCCGACTCCCGCAGATCGGAAAGCTGCGGCCGGCGGTTGCTGCGGGCTTCCGGCGCCCGACTCAACTGCGAGAGGGCGATCAGCGGCACATCGAGCTCTTTGGCCAGCCCCTTGAGCGACCGCGAGATGGCGGAAACCTCAAGGTTGCGGTTCTCGTAGCGCCCCACGCCCTGCATCAGCTGCAGATAGTCGATGATCACCAGGTCGAGCCCCTTCTCCATCAGCAGCCGGCGGCACTTGGTGCGGATCTCCAGGGCATTGACCCCGGGCGTATCATCGATGAAAATGCCGGCCCCGGAGAGACGCCCCGCGGCTTCGGCAAGCTTGCTCCACTCCTCGGCGGCCAGCATCTTGCGCCGCACTTTCTGGGAATCCACCCGGGCCCGGCTGCAGAGCAGCCGCTGGGCCAGCTGGGCCGCCGCCATCTCCAGGCTGAACACGGCGACGTTCTTCTCCAGCTTCAGGGCCACGTGCTGGGCCATGTTCAGCGCCATGGCCGTCTTGCCCATACTCGGACGGGCGGCAAGAATGATCAGCTCGCCGGGCTGCAGCCCGTTGGTCAGCTCGTCCAGCCGCTCCAGGCCGGTGGCCAGCCCGCCATACCCCGACCCCTGCTGCTGGTCCTTCTCCAGCTTCTTCAAGCCTTCCTGGACCAGGCCGCTCAACTCCTGAAATCCGCTGCGCTGGCGGCCCTCTGAAATCTCGAAAATCGCGTTTTCCGCCCGGTCGAGAATCTCAGCCGGTTCGTCCTCGGACTCGAGGCAGCTCTCGATGATCTGCTCGCTGCTGCGGATCAGGGCCCGCAGCGTGGCCCGCTCGCGGACGATTCGTGCGTAGTGTTCGATGTTCACCGTACGGGGCATGCCGTCGGCCAGCTGGGCCACGTAGGGCACACCACCAGCGCGCTCCAGGTCACCGGCCCGCTCCAGTTCCTCGTTGAGCGTCACCAGGTCGATGGGCCGGGCCCGATCCACCATGCGGCACATGGTTTCGAAGACCACCCGGTGCCCCTCCTGGTAGAAATCCTCGGGGGAGAGAACGTCCAGCACGCTGTCCAGGCACTGCTCGTCGAGGATAATCGCCCCGAGCACCGACCGTTCGGCGTCGAGGTTTCGCGGCATGGACCGTGGGCCGCCCTGGGGGTTCGCTGGCATGGGGCACTCCGTTTTGCGGACGTTCGAGACGCGGGTTGCAGGGTCGAGATGTGCTGAAAAGAGGATTCTATTCAGCCCCGAACAGGGTGTCAAACAGCGCCGTCGCGCAGCCGTTCCACGGCCGCTTCGTCGAAGAAGGCCCCGCGCCGGAACCCGTGACGCCAGCGGTGCAGCAGCAGGTAGGCCCGCCCGGTGACCGGGTTGGACAACTGGTCGGCCAGCAGGTGCGTCCCCAGGCCCACGGCCGCCCCGGCGAGCAGCGCACGCTGCGCCGGAAGCAGGGCGGCGGCCAGCGCGGCGAGGGCCAGCAACTCCCAGCTGTGCAGGGGCAGCACCACCCGGTCCAGTCGGCAGTTTTCGCAGACGTCCACCAGGTCGGCCAGCGTGTTGGCCCGCGGCCGGTGGCAGAGGTAATCCACAAGATGATCGAGGTCAAGGAGCAGCCCGGTGAAAAAGCAGGCCACGGCGGCGCCCAGGTTGCCCATGGTCAGCCAGAGCAGGCCCCCCGAGGCCAGTGACACGGCTCCATGATGCACGGCCTTCATCGCGTCCTCCCCTCCCCCGTTTCCACCGCCCACGGCGGACACCGGATTATAGTCCCGGCGCGCCGGGGAACCAAGATCACCGGGAAAGAATTCCCTGGCGGCGCAGAACTTTCCCCGGCAGAACCCGTTCATTTTGTTGACCGGTCACCGAAGAACAGAACGAGGTCACGCAGCCCCCCCGGCTCCAGGCGGTTTGCGTCGGTCGGCGGGCGTGTGGTACATATGGCTCCAGAGGGCGGCCCGCCGTGGGCCGCCCGGTGGACCAACCGTACCACCCGGGACCGTCGAGCCGGCTCCCGGGCCGAATCCTCCGGCCGCGCGGGCAGCGCAGGGCATGGCGCGGCAGCGGCCGGTGAAACGAAGGGGCCGAGGATGGAATTTACAGCGGAAAAGCTGGGAGATATTCAGGTTGTTCGTATTGGGGCCGACCGGATGACGCATGATGTTCTCGATGAATTCCGCACGGATCTCCTGGCCCTGGTGGACCAGGGTGCGACGAACATCCTTCTCGACATGAAGCGTGTCGTCTACCTGGACAGTTTCGGCGTCGGGGTGATCATGGAAATCCACCGCCGGGTCCGCTCCCTTGGCGGCGCGCTCAAGCTCAGCGGGCTGCAGGCCAGGGTGGCCAAGATGGTGTCGATCACCAACCTCGACCTCGTGCTCGAAATCTTCGAGGACGATGGTCAGGCGATCGAGAGTTTCTCGGACTGAACCTCCGGAGGCGGCCCGCAGCGGGCCTGCCCCTTGAACCACATGGGTGCCCCATGCGATCGATCAAGATGAAAAGCGGTTTCGAAATCGACCTCGACGGCGATCTGCTGCAGATCGTGGAGTCGCTGTTCAGGGAAGTGGCGGTGCGCAAGGAGTTCGAGCACACCTACCACGACATGAAGAATGAAATCGAAAACCTGGTGGACCAGATGAACGACGAGGAACGGCGGGCCTACCTGGTGGAGGCCCTGTTCCTCAACTCGGTGACCTACGAAAACGAGATGATCGACGCGTTCATGAAGAACCTGGACCACAAGTAACGCCCGCAGCAGAATCCCCCCAGCGCTCAGGCCCCCAGGTTCAAGAACCGGGGGGCCGTTGCCGATACCCTGCATGGAAGTGAAATTCCGGCACTGCCGCCGTACGGGCGGCGGAGAAGTCCGTTTCCAGGAGTCGAATGCGCATGACGCCTTGCTTTTTTAAGCCCAAGGTGTTAAATCTCTAATAGTGCAATCGGGGCAGCCTGTTCATGCCAAAGGGATTATCCGTAGCTGCCTCCCTCACCGCGACCAGCCGTTCGGGATCGTCGGTACCAGCGAACCGGAAGCGGCCAGGCCGACCAGCAGTTCTGCCATGAAAAACTGGGTCATCAGCAGTACGGAAGACCTGCCCACGCTTCCCTCGCTCGGCATGGCGATCAAGGAGCACGTTCTCTCCAGCGAATGCACCATGGAATCGCTGCGCGTGCTGGTGGCCCGCGATCCGGCCTCGACCCTGCTTGTGGTTCGCGAGGCGAACTCCAGGGCCTACGGTCACTCGGGCCGTGTGGACAACCTCAAGGAGGCCGTGAACCTGCTGGGGATGAAAGGTCTGCGGCCGCTGCTCCTCGGCCTGCCGGTGATCACTCCCGGCGATACCGGCTTCATGGGGCGTCCGCTGGATCTGATCCGTTTCTGGAATCACAGTCACGCCGTGGCCCGCCTGGCGGCGATGCTGTGCGGCGAAAATTCGCCGGAACTGGCCGGCCCGTCATACCTCGCCGGCCTGTTCCACGATGTGGGCAAGCTGGTGATCAGGAGCCGGCAGTCACGCAAGCCGCTGGACGAGGTGGGGGCCCGCCAGCGCGACCGGCTGGCCGCGGTGATCAGCGAGCGCAAGGCCCACGGCGTGGATCATGCGGAACTTGGCGCCCGCCTGCTGGCCACCGGCCACCTGCCGCCGTCCATCGTGCAGGGCGTGGCCCGGCACCACACGGGTTTCGAAGATGACTCGGAAAACCCGGTGGGCGCCACGGGCCGCATCGTCTACCTGGCCAACCGCATCTCCTACCAGTTCGACATGGGCTGCGTGGCCGTGGAAGGCCCTGCCGGTCTGACCGAAAAGGATTTTGCCCTCGCCGGGCTCTCCCTCGAGGAGGGCCGCAGCGCCATGGAGCGCTGGCGCCAGTCACTGGAACGCATGGAGACGGTGACCGACCTCAGCCCCTCGCGGGACGTGGCCCTGCAGGTGCTCCAGCGGTCGAACAGCGAGCTGGGCCGGATCAACACCTTCACCGCGCGCCGGCAGCACCGCACCGATGCCGATCCGGAGATCCGGGACGACCTGCTGGGACTGGCCGCCGAGCTGGCCGGCTGCCGGGAAGTGGACGAAGCGCTGCGCCTGGTCAGCGGCTACCTCATCCGCTCCCTGAAGTATGCACGGGTCTGCCTCACCGCCTCCCCCGGGGAAGACGATACCCACGGACTCGAAGCGCGCCGCACCGACGACGGTGAGATGGTGATCGAGAGCGGCGGAGACAACGGCGAGGGACTCCGTCTCCAGCGTCCGGGTCTGCGCTTCCGTCATGCCGACGCCCTCTCCATCGACGGCTTCCCCACCGCCACCCTGGCCCTGTGGGACACCGACGACGGCACCAGCCCGCTTCCGGCGAGCCTCGAGCTGGAGCGCAGCAAGCTGCGGGGCAAGCTGCTCGGGCTCTGCCGCCGCACCCTCGAACGGATCATCCAGGACGAGCGGTTCCGCGAGGAACTGGCCCAGGCCAGCCTGCAGATCGAACGCCAGCGCACCACGTCCACCCGTGCGGAGGAGCGAACCGATTTCAGCCAGGAGATCCTGAAAAAGGCGCCGATCGGCCTCTTCTCCATCGACATGGAAGGCTACCTGACCAGTGCCAACCCGGTGTTCCTCTCCATTGCCGAACTGAGTGACGTGGAGGACCCCAGGGCGGTGAACGTGCTCCAGCTGCCCTCGGTGACGATGAGCGGCCTGGACAAGGAACTGCTGATCAGCCTGCGCACCGGCAAGCCGTTCGAGCTGACGAGCCTGGCCTACGTCTCACCCTCAGGCCGCGAGTACACCCTGCGCGTGCAGATCGTGCCCCAGGAGGGCCGGGAGACCACCGGGCTGATCGGGATCGTCGAGGACATCACCCTGCGGAAAAAGCTGGAGCAGAACCTGATCCAGATCGAACGGCTGCGGGCCCTCGGCGAAATGGCGGGCAGCGTGGCGCACGATTTCAACAATTTGCTCGGCGCCATCCTGGGCAACGTCCAGCTGCTGATGAGCCAGGAGGAGAACGCCGCCATCGCCGGGAAGCTGGGCATCGTGGAACAGCTGACCATCGAAGGCGCGGAAAAAGTGAAGCGGCTGCAGGAGTTCACCCGCATCCGCCGTGATCGCAGCCTGGAGATGATCGATGTGGAGCCGGTGCTGGAGGAGGCGCTGGAGCTGATCAGTTCCCGGGCCCAGACCCAGGGCATCAAGATGGAGCTGACCCGCGATCGACGAAAACTGCCGCCGATCCAGGGCAACGCGGCCGAGCTGCGCGAGGCGTTCTTCAACATCCTCATCAACGCCATCGACGCCATGGCGGAGAACGGAAAGCTCACCGTGAAGAGCGAGACCGACCGCCAGTCGATAACGTTGACCTTCCGCGACTCCGGCTGCGGCATGCCCGACGAGGTGCGCCAGCGGATCTTCGAACCCTTCTTCACCACCAAGGGCCCCCAGGGCAGCGGCCTGGGCATGAGCATGGTCTACGGCATCATCTCGCGCCACAAGGGGGAGATCCGGGTGGGCAGCACACCGGGCACGGGCACCACGATCACCATTCATCTCCCGGTCAAGGAAGGCGCCGGCGAGGAACCCGCCGCCACACCGCTGGCCGAGCACGGCCCCGGCGACGAGGAACCCACCACGCTGCTGGTCATCGACGACGAGGAGGTGATGCGCAACGCGCTGACCGACATCCTCAAGATCGGCAACCACCGGGTGCGCACGGCGCCGGACGGCATGAAGGGGCTGGAACTGCTGCGTTCGGAGCGCTTCGACATGGTGATCTCAGACCTGAGCATGCCGGGGATCTCGGGTATCGAAGTGCTCAAGCAGGTGAAAAAGGAGAAGCCGGGCATGCCGGCGATCCTGATCACCGGCTGGGGCCTGGAAATGGACCCGGAAGAGATGGCCGCGGCGGGTATCGACAAGGTGATCCGCAAGCCGTTCCAGCTCAAGGAAGTGCTCAACCTGGTAACCGAATCGATCCGGCGCTCCCGCGCCTCCGGCCAGTCCGCCTGAACCGTTCCGCCGTCAGTCGCCCACGTCCCCCGGATCATCGCCCTCCGCCTTCGCGGCAGCCTCGGCCTGCTGCTTTTCCAGCTGCAGTTCCCGCTTGATCTCGGCGTTTTCGCATCCGGTGCGCGAAGGGCCGTACATGTCACCGTCCTCCAGCAGCGCCAGGCCGGGGCAACGATAGCAGAGCACATAGAGCTCGCAGTCCGAACAGGTGTCCAGGTCCTTCATCGTCGTTGTGCGCATGCGGGCAAAGAGTTCCGACGTGTCCCAGATGTCGCGCAGGCTCTGCTCCCTGACATTGCCGGCCTCCACCGGCAAGGCCACACAGGGCAGCACGCTGCCGTCGGCGTTGATATGCAGGAAGCTGAGGCCGGCCTTGCACATCGGCAGGTCCCGCGACTGGTTCATCGCGTCGGAGTACATCGAGGTGCCGAGCATGATCGTGCCCGGGGCGATGGTGTCGTCACCGAGCAGCTCCTTCATCCGCTCCCGCCCGATGCGCAGCCCGGTGACGCTGCAATCCCCGTTGGTCATCGGCGTGACCAGCGGGTCGACGATGTGGGCCATGCCCAGTTCGTCGAAAAGGTCCCTCATCTCCGGGTAGCGGTCCACGTTGTCCTTCATCAGGATCGTCTTGCCCTTGACGTTGATGCCCCGCTCGAGCAGGAGCCGGATCCCGCGCAGCGAGCGCTCGAACGACCCCCGGGACCGGGTCAGCCGGTCGTGAAGTTCGGCGTCCGGGCCGAGCAGGGTGACTTCCACCCGCCAGGGGCTGATCTGCTTCAGCTGATCGGCGAGCTCCGGGGTGATCAGGGTGGCTTCGGTGTAGAGGACGATGGCGAAGTGGAGTTGCCGCGCATAGCGCAGGATGTCCATGAAGTCGCGGCGCATGAAGGGATCGCCGCCGGTGAAGGTCACCTCGAGGCAGTTCATCTCGAAGAGCTGCCGCAGGACGTCCTTCAGTTCGTCGGTGCTCAGTTCGCCCTCGCCGCTGAAGTCATCGATGTAACAGTGGACACAGCGCTGGACGCAGCGACGGGTCACTTCGATCATTGCCCGGCTGGGGAAAAAGGTCGGCACCGGTTTTGCCGCCTGCTCCTCCGACTGGACGCCGCGGGAATCATTGCTCATCGGTCCCCCTCCGCCCCCGGTGCTGCCGCCGCGGCGCAATCGGGGGCCTGATGGCGAGTGCCGGCCCCTGGCGGCCCGCACGACAGTGTTCCATGAAGGAGTGGATTATATCACGGCCGCCGTTGCGGCGCGGCATGTGGAGACGGGCAAAAAAATCGGCTCCTCGCCGCCGACAGCGAGTCGGTGGCGGGAGCCGTTTTCATGCGTGGTAGCGGGGGAAGGATTTGAACCTCCGACCTTTGGGTTATGAGCCCAACGAGCTACCAGACTGCTCCACCCCGCATCATGAGAGCGATCGTCCCGCGACGATCGAGGGCAAACTTTACCACCATCGGACCGCGGCGTCAACCGGCGGAACGGCTCCCGCTCATTCGACGCCGACGGCGTCCTCACGGGCAGGCGGAAGCTCGTCCTCCACGTGCAGCCGATAGACGATTTCACCCTCGCGGACCATGTCCAGGTCCTCGCGGGCCACCTTCTCCTGTTGCCGCAGACCGCTCTCTCCGGCGGCCTCGGCTTCCAGCTGCTGGAGGCGCTGCTGCCCCTCCAGGACCTCGGCCCTCAGGCGCTGGTAGCGCTCCTGCTGCTCCTGCAGTTCGAGCAGGCCGTCACGCCCCACCACGGCGGTGGCCAGCAGCCAGACAGAGGCCAGCGACACGGTGACCAGCAGCACCTTGAACCATGCGGGGAGTTTCTGAGTTTTCGGCTTGAGCGGCATGCCCCTCCCCCGTGCCACGGTCGACCCTCCCGCGGCTCAGCGGTTGTCCCGGTTCCCCCGGAGCCTCGGAAAAGCGTCGAACCCGGCGTAAATGCCCTCGCTGCCCAGTTCTTCCTCGATGCGCAGCAGTTGGTTGTACTTGGCCACCCGGTCGCTGCGGCAGGGAGCCCCGGTCTTGATCTGCCCGGCACCGGTGGCCACCGCCACATCGGCGATCACCGTATCCTCCGTCTCACCGGAACGGTGGGAGACCACGGCGGTGTAGCCGGCGCGGTGGGCCATCTCCACGGCCTGGAACGTCTCGGTGACCGAACCGATCTGGTTCAGCTTGATCAGGATCGAGTTGGCCACGCCTTCCTCGATCCCGCGGCGCAGCAGGCGGGTGTTGGTGACGAAGTTGTCGTCACCCACGAGCTGAATCCGCTCGCCAAGTTCCCGGGTCAGCAGGCCCCAGCCCTCCCAGTCGTTCTCGTCCAGCCCGTCCTCGATGGAGATGATCGGGTAGCGGTCCACCAGTTCCCTGTAGAAGGCCACCATCTGCTCCGAGGATTTGCGCGGTTCGGCCTCGGCCGCGAGGTGGTAGGCCCCCTCATGGAAGAAGCTGCTCGCCGCGGCGTCCATGCCGAGGAAGACGTCCTCCCCGGCGCGGTACCCGGCACGCGAGATCCCCTCGAGGATCACCTCGAAGGCCTCCTCGTTGGAGCGCAGGTCAGGGGCGAACCCGCCTTCATCGCCCACGCCGGTGGAAAGCCCACGGTCCTTGAGCACCTTTTTCAGGTGGTGGTAGATCTCGGCGCCGCAGCGCAGAGCTTCGCGGAACGACTCGGCGCCCACGGGCAGGATCATGAATTCCTGGATGTCGACATTGTTGTCCGCGTGCTCACCACCATTGAGGATGTTCATCATCGGCACGGGCAGCACCCGGCTGTCGAAACCGCCGAGGTAGCGGTAGAGCGGCAGGTCGAGGAAGCTGGCCGCCGCACGCGCCACGGCCAGGGACACGCCGAGGATCGCATTGGCCCCCAGGTTGCCCTTGTTCTCGGTGCCGTCCAACTCGCCGAGCATGGTGTCGATGGCCACCTGCTCGGTCACCGGCATGCCCTCCAGCGCCTCGGCGATGATGCCATTGACATTGTCCACCGCCCGGGTCACGCCCTTGCCGAGGTAGCGACCGGCTTCGCCGTCGCGCAGTTCCACGGCTTCGCGCTCCCCGGTGGAGGCCCCCGAGGGCACTGCCGCGCGGCCGATGATACCGTTTTCCAGGTAGACCTCGACCTCCACGGTGGGGTTTCCACGGGAGTCGAGAACTTCGCGGGCGATCATTTCCTCGATCAAATCCATTTCTTGCCCTTTCCTCTATCGCCGGGGCGGGCGTCAGGACTTGAAGATGTACTCCCGTCCCCAGTTCATCAGCGTTCGCAATTCAGAGCGGCTGGCGGCCTCGCCGTAGCAACGGACCAGCGGCTCGGTACCGGAGAACCGCATGAGGAACCAGCTGCCGTCGTCGAGCAGCAGCTTGATCCCGTCGAGATCGACAACCTCCACGACCCGGCGCCCGTTGAACGTTCGCGGGGGACGGCGCAGCTTGCGCATCAGCCGTTCCTTGAGCCGTGACGTGAGGTTGAAGTGCGTGCGGACATTGTAGAGCGGCCCGAGGTCGCCTTGCAAGGATTTCATCATGCTGACCAGGCTGCGCCCGTCGCGGGCCGCCACCATCTCGGCGACCAGCAGGCAGGCCAGGATGCCGTCCTTTTCCGGAATGTGGCCCCGGATGGTGAGCCCCGAACTTTCCTCGCCGCCGAAGACGATGTCCCGGGCGCTCCACAGGCTGCCGATGTACTTGAAGCCCACCGGGGTCTCGATCACCGGGCAATCGTGCTTCGCCGCCACCCTGTCGAGCAGGTGCGAAGTGGCCACGGTTCGCGCCACCTCGCCCTTCCACTGCCGGGTCTCCAACAGGTAATCGAGCAACAGGGCCAGAATCTCGTTGGCGGTGACGAACCGGCCGCCACGGTCAACGATGCCGAAGCGGTCGGCGTCCACGTCGGTGGCCAGCCCGAGGTTTGCCCCGCCCTCCTTGACCAGCTGCCGCAGTTCCTTGAGATTGCCCGCTTTCGTGCCCGAGAGATAACCGCCGAGGTAAGGGTCGCGGTAGTTGTGGATCACCGTCACGTCGCAGCCCTTGCCGAGCAGGACGTGATCCAGGTAATCGCGGGCCGTGCCGAACATCGGGTCCACGGCGAAGCGGAGCCCGCTGCCGGCGATGAGGTCGAGGTCCACGAGCGTACCGATGGACTCGATGTAGGCCAGGTGGGGGTCCACCAGCTCGATGTGCTCCTCCTCGGGGTAGTACCCGTCGAACTGCAGGAATTTCTCCAGCACCCGCAGTTCCTTCTCCACGGCCTCGGTGATTTCGGGCAGCGCCGGTGCGCCGTCGCTGCCCGAAAAGCGCAGGCCCTGGTATTGTGGCGGATTGTGGGAGGCGGTGAAGTTCACCGCTCCCCGCGCACGACGGCGCATCGTCTCGAAGGAGAGCACCGGAGACGGGGTGTCCCGCTCGCAGAGGAAGGAGTGCACCCGGTTGTGGGACAGGACGCTGGCCGCCTCGCGGGCGAAGTGCTCGGAGAGGAAGCGGGTGTCGTAGCCGATGACCACGCCCGACCCCGGGGCGCCGTTTTTCTCCAGCAGGTTGGCGATGGCCTGAACCACCAGCCGAACGTTGCGGAAGGTGAAATCACGCCCGATGACGCCCCGCCACCCGGAGGTCCCGAATCTGATAGGTTCGCTCATTTCTGCCGTCCAGGGTCGGAGATCAGTCTATCCCGCGCAGAATCGCCAGCATCTCGTCCTTGTCTATGAACCCGATGACCCGTTCGTCGGCCAACAGTTCGCCCCGGCTGTCGTAGAAGACGATCAGCGGCAGGCCGCGGACGTTGTATTTCTCGAAGAGCCGCTTCACGTCCTCGGTCTCCTCGGTGCAGTCGATCTTGGCGCTGACAAAACGCGCCTTCAGCTCGGCCTGCACCTCAGGGTCGGAAAAGGTGAAGGCTTCCAGTTCCTTGCAGGCCATGCACCATTCGGCGGTGAAGTCGATAATCAGCGGTTTCCCGGTGTCCCGGGCACGGGCCAACGCTTCCGGCTCGTCGTGCAGCCAGTCGATACCGGCATCGGGCGCCACGGCGCCGCCGGCACCGCCGGCGAGGTTCATCGGCGGCAGCAGGAACCCGTGGGCCAGCAGGGTGCCCACAATGAGGTAGATCCCCAGGATCACGCCGAGGAAACCAACGGTCTTGCGGAACCCCCGGGCCCAGACCTGTCCCAGGCCCGCCGGCGGTTCGCCCGCCGTTCCGGGCCAGCCGGTGACCAGGCCGGTGAGCAGCAGGAAGGCGCCCAGCAGCAGGGCGAAGAGCCAGTCCGGGGTCAGCGGATGGATGTAGTAGAAGGCGACGAGGATCATCAGCACGCCGAAGATGTTGCGCACGGCCACCATCCAGGTGCCGGACTTGGGCAGGTTGACCAGGATGCCGCTGAAGGTCCCGATGAGAATGAAGAGCAGCCCCATGCCGACGGCAAAGGTGAAGAGCAGGATGAAGCCGATGAACACCGACTGGGTCTGGGCCACGAACGTCAGCAGCACCACCAGCACCGGCCCGACACAGGGCGAAGCCACCAGGCCGGTGATCGCCCCCATGGCCAGCACGCCGAAGACGCCCTTGCCCTGGTAACCGCCCATCCTGCTGGAAACCGAAGTGGGCACCTGCAGCTCGAAGGCGCCGAACATGGCCAGGGCCATGAGCACGAAGACCGCGGCGATCCCGCCCACGACCCAGGGGTTTTGCAGGATGGTGCCGAACACGGCGCCGGTCTTGGCCGCGGCCATGCCGGCCACCGAGTAGGTAATGGCGATGCCCAGCACGTAGAACAGCGAGAGAATGAAGCCCTTGAGCTTGCCGCCCTCGGCCTTGGCCCCGATGACACTGATCGTGATCGGGATCATGGGGTAGACGCAGGGCGTGAGCGAGGCGGCGATGCCGCCGATGAAGCAGAAGAAGAGGGCCAGCCAGAGGTTGTCCTTCTCGAAGGCCCCCTGGAGTTTGGAAGCCGTGTCCCCGCCTTCGGTGGACGATCCGGCGGCCCCGGCAGCAGCCGCTTCAGCGGGCGGTTCGCCGGCGGACGATGGGGCGGCCGAGGCGTCCACGGCGAAGGCCACCGGCACGTCGATGGTGGTGGGCATGAGGCAATAGGACTCGGTGCAGCTCTGGAAGCCCACCTCGCCGACCAGGGTCGCCGGCCCGGCGGCCGCATCCGGGGCCACGGTCACCGGCAGGCGCACGGTGATCGTGCCGCTGTAGATCGGAACCTCCTTTTCCAGCAGCTTGTCGAACTTGACCTCGGCGGGGGGCATCGCCGGCTCGCCGGCCACGTAACCGGCCGGCGCGTCCTTGAGCCCCACGGTGAGCTTATCCTGGTAGACATAGAAACCCGATTCGATCTTCACGGTGAAGACCAGTTCCAGTGCGCCCCCCGGAGCCGCCCCCTCGGCCGAGGGCGCCCCGGTGACCGTCACCGGGTCGGTGTCGAAATCCTGGGCTCCGGCAACCCCGGGAATGGCCAGGAGCAGCAGGAGGCACATCGCCGCGTAGATCGCCCAACCGATTTCTTGACAACCACCAAGCTGTTTCCTATACTCCATTTCGTTTTCCTTCGCTTTACGAGGATTGCATGAGCAACGCCTGCATCATCATGACCACCGTCGGCTCGGAAGAGCAGGCCATCTCCATTGCCGAAGAGCTCGTGCACAAGAGGCTGTCCGCCTGCGTCAACATCGTCCCCGCCATCCGCTCCATCTACTCCTGGAAGGACGAGGTCTGTGACGACGAGGAACTGCTGCTGATCATCAAGACAGTCCGCGACCGATTCGAGGAGATCCGCGCCGTTATCCGCGAACTGCACTCCTACGATCTGCCGGAGTGCGTGGTCATCGACCTCGCTGACGGCTGCCCCGAGTTTCTCGGCTGGATCGTCAGTTCCTCGAACTCGCCCGACGAAACCACCGGCTGATGTGCGTGTAACCGCGGAAGATCCTAACATTTCGCTAGAGATTTTCCAAGATCCGCAACACGAAGAGGACAATGACGAACAAGCGGCATGACCTCGCAGCGGACAGTGTCCTCGATGCCGTGGGCCGCACACCGCTGGTGCGCCTGAACCGCATCACCGCCGGCCTGTCCCCCGTGATCTTCGCCAAGCTCGAGTTCCTCAACCCCATGGGCAGCGTCAAGGACCGGGTGGCGAAATACATGATCGAGAAGGCCGAGGCGGACGGCCGGCTCCGCGACGGCCAGCTGATCATCGAGAACTCCTCGGGGAACACCGCCCTGGGCCTGGCCATGGTGGCGATCCAGAAGGGCTACCGCCTGAAGGTCGTCGTCCGTGACAGCATCAGCCCGGAAAAGCTGAGCCAGCTCAAGGCCCTGGGGGTGGAGGTCCACAAGGTGGACCACACCATTCCCCCCGAGCACCCGGACAGCTACAACCGCATCACCCCCCGGCTGGTCGAAGAAACGCCCGGCTGCTATTTCCCGGACCAGCACAACAACCGGGAGAACAACGACGCCCACTACCACACCACCGGCCCCGAGATCTGGGAACAGATGGACGGGCGCATCGACTACCTGGTGGGCGGCGTGGGCACCGGCGGGACCCTCTGCGGCGCGGCCCGCTTCCTCAAGGAACAGGACCCGCGGATCAAGATCATCGGCATTGATCCCCTGGGCTCGGTCTTCCACGACTGGTTCCACCGCGGCGAGCTCGTGCCCCCGCAGCCCTACGAAGTGGAGGGCCTGGGCGACGAGTTCCTCATCGGGACGATGAACTTCGACGTCATCGACGACATCTACCAGGTCCGCGACGAGGAGGCGTTCGACTGGGCCCGCCGGCTGGTCCGGGAAGAAGGCCTGATGGCCGGGGGCTCCAGCGGCGCCGCCATCTGGGGCGTGATCAAGCTCGCCCGCACCCTCGACACGCCGAAGCGCATCGTGACCATCCTTCCCGACGGCGCCTCGCGCTACATGAGCCGGCTCTTCCCGCCGGACGAGGGCGAATGATGAGCGGCGGGGCCGTCCCCTCCCTGCTCCACGTGGTGCTGGTGGAACCGGAAATCCCCCAGAACACGGGCACCATCGGCCGCGTCTGCGCCGCCGCCCACCTCGTGCTGCACCTGGTGGGAAAACTCGGTTTCTCCACCGACGACAGGCACCTCAAGCGGGCCCAGCTCGACTACTGGCCGCACATCCGGGTCGAATACCATGACACCCTGGAGGAGGCCCTCTCCCCCGCCGCCCCGGACCGGGTATTTTATTTCTCTGCCAACACCGACCGCTCCTACACCACGGCGGCGTACCGCGAGGGGGATTACCTCGTTTTCGGCAAGGAATCGGTGGGCCTGCCCCGGGCGTTGCTCGAAGCCAATCCGCAGCGCACCTACGCCATTCCCATTTTCGGGCCGGTGCGCAGCATCAACCTCTCCAACGCCGTCTCGGTGGTCGTCTACGAAGCCCTGCGGCAGATGGGAAGGGTCTGAGGCCTACCAGAGCCCGGGGATGAAACGCCATTTCACCCGGCCGCGGTACGCCCGGTACTCTGGGTCGCCCATCAGCAGCTGCTCCTCGTAGACCGAGCGGTAGTAGCTGAGCAGCAGGAATACGGCAAAGACCAGCCCGTTGCGCAGCGAGGGGTGCACCATCACGAATCCGAGGTCAATGATGAAGTAGGTGCCGTAGGCCGGGTGGCGCACCATGCGGTACAGGCCGCCGGTACGGATGCCGCGGTTGGAGGGGACGATGCCGAAGCTGCGGCCCAGGGAGGAGACGGCGAAGACGGCGAGAAACACCCCCACCACCATGACCCAGCTGCCGGCCTGGACCAGCACCGGGGGCCCGCCGGGGACGGTAACGAAGAAGTAGCCGATGAGCGTGCCGCCCACCGCCGCGGCCCAGGGCAGGAACTCAGCGGTGGTCTCACGGCTCAGCTTGCGCGAGAGAAAGAAGAAGGTGAGCAGGCTGTTGCGGGCGATGAGCAGCAGGATGCTGAGCAGGCCGGGCTCGGCCAGCCGGCTCAGCCAGCCCGGATCCAGCGGCCGGCCGCTTCCCGGCCCCCCGATCTGCTCCAGCACCAATCGGGAGTGGGGGATCACGTAGGAGAAGAGATAGAAGCCGGCCACAACTGCGCTGGCCAGCAGGTGAAAGAAAATCCGGGTGCCCCGGTCCTCCGGTTGCTCCAGCCGTTTCCCCGTGCTCTCCTCGGCGGTCACGCGCAACTCCCTGGCCGGGCCGGCATCAGTCTTCCTGGTCGTGGATCGTCTTCAGTTCGAGGATCTCGAAATTGCGCACGCCCCCGGGGGTCTGGATGCGCACCTCATCCCCCTCGGACTTGCCGATGAAGCCCTTGCCCAGCGGTGAGCTGAGCGAGATCAGGCCCTTTTTCAGGTCGGAGTCCTCGGGCATGACCAGGGTGAACTCCTGCTCCTCGTCCTTCTCCACGTCGAAGACCTTCATCCAGCTGGCAAAGGCCACCCGGTCGCGGGGCAGGCGGTTGACGTTGAGCATGGAGAGATCCTGCAGGCGTTTGAGCAGCTGCTCCAACCGGGCCTTGAGAAACTCCTGGCGTTCCAGGGCGGCCTTGTACTCGGCGTTCTCCGAGAGGTCGCCCATGTCGGTGGCCTTGCGTATCTCCTTGGGCAGCACGACTTTCAGCTCGTGCTCGGCTTCCTTGAATTCCTTGTCGAGCCTCACTTTCAGCTCTTCGAGCATATTGGCCACGGGTGGATCCTTTCCCTGCGTGATTGACGCGGTGCGACCGGCAGCGCTCAGTCACGCTGCCAGACCACGTCTCCCCCGACGATGGTCATCACCGGGGCGCCTTTCAGTTCAGTTCCCTGGAACGGCGTGTTGCGGCTCTTCGACCTCGACGCCTCGGCATCCACCACCACCTGCAGGTCGGGATCGACGATGGTGATGTCGGCGTCGGCGCCGCTGGAGAGCGTGCCCTTGTCCAGGTTGAAGATGCCGGCCGGCGCGGTGGTGAAACGGGTCACCATGGACGGCAGGTCGATCACCCCGGCGTGCACCAGCCGGTCCAGGGCCAGGCTCACCGCCGTTTCCAGGCCGATGATGCCGCAGGGGGCGTTGTCGTATTCCAGCGCCTTCTCGTCAGGGTGGTGCGGCGCATGGTCGGTGGCGATGCAGTCCAGGGTGCCGTCGGCCAGCCCCTCGAGCATCGCCTCCACGTCGTCCCGCGTGCGCAGCGGGGGGCTCATCTTGGTGTTGGGATCGAACCCGGCCACCGCCTCGTCGGTGAGCGCGAAGTGATGGGGCGTGACCTCGGCGGTGACCCTGATCCCGCGCCGTTTCGCCTCGCGCACCAGGTCGAGGGCCGACCGGGTGCTGAGGTGCGGCACGTGGAGCATGCCGCCGGTGAGCTCGGCGAGGATGATGTCCCGGGCGATCATGATCACCTCGCCCGCCGCGGGCAGGCCGGTCATGCCCAGGCGCGTGGAAACCTCCCCCTCGTGCATCGACCACTTGGGCACCAGCGTGGGGTCTTCGGCGTGGTTGACCACCGGCATGCCGAGCATTGTGGCGTATTCGAGGGCCCGACGCATCATGTGGCTCGAGGCCACGGGCAGGCCGTCGTCCGAAACGGCCACGATACCGGCCGCCTGCATTTCGCCCATTTCGGCCAGTTCCTGGCCCGCGAGTCCCTTGCTCACCGCCCCCACGGGGAAAATGTTCACCACCGCCTCGCTGAGCGCGGTGGAGACCACGAACTCCACCACCGACTGGTTGTCGATGGGCGGGCTGGTGTTGGGCATGCAGGCGATGGAGGTGAAGCCGCCGGCGGCGGCGGCCAGCGAACCGCTGCGGATGGTTTCCTTGTATTCGTATCCCGGCTGCCGCAGGTGCGTGTGGATATCGATGAACCCCGGACAGACGACCTTGCCGGAGGCGTCGATGACCCTGGCGCCGGGCGTCTCGCCCAGCCCCTCGCCCACCGCGGAGATCTTGCCCTCATCCACCAGCACATCGAACCGGCCGTCAATGTCGTTGGCGGGATCGATGACCCGGCCGTTGTCAATTCTGAGCTTCATCGCTTTCCTCTCCCCCTCCGATCAGCAGATAGAGAACGGCCATGCGCACCGCCACCCCGTTGGTCACTTGCTCCAGGATCACCGACCGGGGGCCGTCGGCCACGTCCGAGGCGATCTCCACCCCGCGGTTCATCGGCCCGGGGTGCATGATGATCGCATCTTCCCGCGCCAGCTTGACCCGCTCCCGGGTCAGGGCGAAGAGCCGGAAATATTCCTTGGCCGAGGGAAAGAGCGATAGTTTCATGCGCTCCAGCTGCACGCGCAGCATCATCACCACGTCGGCCCCGTCCAGGGCCTGCTCGACGGAGGTGGTGGCCTCCACCCCGAGGGCCGCGGCATGGGGCGGCAGCAGGGTGGAGGGCCCGCAGATCACCACGCTGGCCCCCATCTTGTTCAGCAGGAGGATGTTCGATCGCACGACACGGCTGTGGGCGATGTCGCCGATGATGGCCACCCGCAGCCCGTCGATGGCCTTCTTGTGCTCGCGGATGGTGAAGGCGTCGAGCAGCGCCTGGGTCGGATGCTCGTGGGCCCCGTCCCCGGCGTTGACCACTGCCGCGTCGCTGACCCGGGTCAGCATGGCTGCCGCCCCGGCATTGGCATGGCGGATGACGAAGAGGTCGGGGCTCATCGCCTCGAGGTTGCGCACGGTGTCGATCAGCGTCTCGCCCTTGAGCACGGCGCTGGTGGAAGCCGAAAAATTGAGCGAATCGGCGCTGAGGCGTTTTTCGGCAATCTCGAATGAACTCCGGGTGCGGGTGGACGGCTCGAAGAAGAGATTGACCACCGTCCGGCCACGCAGGGTGGGAACCTTCTTGATCGTGCGCGTGGAGATCTCCTTGAAGGATTCGGCGGTATCGAGGATCAGCTCGATCGCTTCCCGGTCGATGGGCTCGATTCCCAAGAGATGGTTCAGTTTCGCAGGCATATCGGGCTCACTCCTCAACAGTGCGCAGCTGCACCACCTCTGCGCCGTCCACTTCCTCCAGCATGACCTTCACCGACTCGTCCGGGGTGGTCACCACATTCAGCCCCACGTAGTCCTCGCGGATCGGCAGCTCACGCAGCCCGCGGTCCACAAGCACCGCCAGCTGGATCGTCTTGGGCCGGCCGAAATCGATCAGCGCGTCGAGGGCGGCGCGGATCGTCCGCCCGGTGTAGAGCACATCGTCGACGAGGACGACCTTTTTCGAGGTGATGCGAAACGGTATCTCCGTCTTGCGGATGATCGGCTGGTTCCCCACGGTGGTGAGATCATCGCGGTAGAGGGTGATATCGAGAATGCCCACCGGGATTTCGGTCCCCTCGCGCTTGCCGATCTTCTCTGCCAGCCGCTGGGCGAGGTAGACCCCGCGGGTCCTGATTCCCACCAGCACGAGATCTTCGGTCCCGTGGTTCCGCTCCAGAACCTCCAGCGCGATGCGCTCGAGGGCCCGGTCTATTTCCTGGCCGTCCATCAACGTCGATTTGAGTTGTATCCTGGTCATCAGCAGGACCTTCCTTTCTCCAGCCGCAAGACCGCCCTGTCCGCCCCGGGCGCAGGGAATCCCGGTGGCCCCGCATCGGGCGAAGGCTGCACAAAGTCCACTCGGTCTGTCATGTGATCCCCGGTACGAACCGGCCTGCGACCCGATCCGCCTAGGTGCCCGCTGGGGGCATTTTATGGTACACGCAGGGCGTGCGGAAAGCAAGAACAAGCCGGTGCGGTTTACTCGCCCGGCGGGGTTCTGCTACCATGCGGTCAACTGAGCCCTGAAGGAGCGACAACGCGTATGAACGACGATCAAAACGTTGAATCCCGGCCCTGGACCGTGCGGGAGAATCGACTGCTTGGCGGCGATTGCGGCCGGCTGCTGGTGGAAATCGAGGCCGAATCGGTCTCGCCCCCGGGTCCGGGCCAGTTCTACATGCTGCGGCTGGGGCACGGCACCGACCCGCTGCTCAGGCGTCCGATCAGCATTGCGGCCATGCGGCTGGGCCACAACGAACCTGGCGGCAGCCCGATGATACGGCTCACCTTTCTCTACAAGGTGGTGGGCAAGGGCACGGCGATCATGGCCCGGCTGCAGCCCGGCGAAACCGTGGACTGCCTCGGCCCGGTGGGCCGCGGCTTCACCATTCCCGGCCCCGAAGCCCCGCCGCGCTTTCGCGCGCCCAGGCTGGCGGTGCTGGTGGCCGGCGGCATCGGTGTTGCCCCCTTCCCCATGCTCGCCGATGCCCTGCAGCGGGCCGGCGTGCCGGTGCGGCTCTATTTCGGCGGGCGCAGCGATACGGACCTGGTGGAGCTGCAGGGCTTTCATGACCGCGGCGTCGAGGTGATCACCGCCACCGAGGACGGCAGCCACGGCGAAAAAGGGTTTGTCACGTCGCCCCTGGCGCGTGACCTGCCGGGCCTGTCCAGCGAGGAGACGGTGGTCTACGCCTGCGGCCCCAACCCGATGATGACCGCGGTGATCGAGGCCTGCGCCGAACACGGCCTCCCGCTGGAAGTTTCGCTGGAAACCCGCATGGGATGCGGCATCGGCGTCTGCCTCGGCTGCGTGGTTCCCGCCACCCGGCCGGGCCCCGAGGGCACCCCGGTCTACCACCGGGTCTGCACCGAAGGCCCGGTGTTCAACGGCGAGGAGGTGGATCTTGGCCCCTTCCAGTAACGGTACGCCGGACCTCGCGGTGTCCATCGGCGAGCTCGCCCTGAAAAACCCGGTGCTCACCGCCAGCGGCACCTTTGGCTACGGCCTGGAGTTCGCGGACAAGCTCGACCTGAACAGCCTCGGCGGTGTCTGCGTCAAGGGCCTTTCCCTCAAGCCGCGGTCCGGAAACAAGCCGCCACGGATCATGGAAACCCCGGCGGGCATGCTCAACGCCATCGGCCTGCAGAACGTTGGCGTCGAGTATTTCATCAACGAGTACCTGCCGCAGCTGCGCCGCTACGACACGGCGGTGATCGCCAACATCTTCGGCGAGACGGTGGAAGAATATGCCGCGGTGGCCGGGGCCCTTGAGCGGGCCGAAGGCGTGGCCGCTGTGGAGATAAACGTCTCCTGCCCCAACGTGACCAAGGGGGGCATCGCCTTCGGCAACGACCCGGTGATGCTGAAGAGCGTGGTGCGGGCGGTACGCGACGCCACCCGCCTTCCGGTGATCACCAAGATGACCCCCAACGTCACCGACATCGTGCTGCTGGCCCACGCCGCGGTGGACGGCGGCTCGGACGCCCTTTCCCTGATCAACACCCTGCTGGGGATGAGCGTGGACATCGAGACCCGTTCGCCGCACCTGCGCAACGTGGTGGGCGGCCTCTCCGGGCCGGCCATCCGACCGGTGGCCTTGCGCATGGTGCACCAGGTCTACCGCGCCAACCTCGGCGTACCGCTGATCGGCATCGGGGGCATCACCTGCGCCGAGGACGCGATTCAGTTCCTGATCTGCGGTGCCGCCGCGGTGCAGGTGGGCACGGCCAACTACATTGAGCCGGACGCGGCCGTGGCCATCTGCCGCGGGATCAGCGACTACCTGGAGCGCATGGGGCTCGGCTCGGTCAACGAGCTCGTGGGAACCCTGAACCTCCCCTGAACCCCATGCGCCGGCTCCGGATTACAACCGATGAACTGCCGACGCACCATGCTGCCGATCCTGCTGCTGCTCATCGGGACGTGCACCGTCCTCGACGGCTGCGCCGCCCGCCGGCATGATCATCCCGGGGTCGAGGAAGGGCTGGCGTCCTGGTACGGCCCGGGCTACCACGGCAGGACGGCCGCCGACGGCAGCCGCTTCAATCAGCGGAAGCTCACCGCGGCCCACCGGGTGCTGCCCTTCGGCACCGTGGTGCGGGTAACCAACCTGGAGAACGGCCGCGATGTCAAGGTGCGCATCACCGATCGCGGGCCCTTTGTGGAAGGGCGCATCATCGATCTTTCGAAAAAGGCGGCGAAAAAGCTGAAGATGAAGGAGCAGGGTGTGGCCCGCGTGCGCATCGAGGTGCTGCAGTGGGGCGACGGGGCCTGGGGGGCGGAGACTGAATGACTGACGGCAACGGCCAGCGGATCGCCACCCCCAGGGCCGTCGGGCTGCCCCTGGGGTTGCTGCTCTTCGCCCTGCTGCTCGTTCTGCCCTCGCCGGAGGGAATGCCCCCGGCGGCCATGCGCATGGCCGCCGTGGCCGTGCTCATGGCCGTCTGGTGGATCACCGAGGCGGTGCCCTTCGCCGCCGCCGCACTGATCCCCCTGGCCGCCTACCCGCTGCTCGACATCCTGCCCTCCCGCCAGACCGCGGCCTGCTACGGAGACAAGAACATCTACCTCCTGCTGGGCGGTTTCATCATCGCCGTCGCCATGCAGCGATGGAACCTGCACCGCCGCATCGCCCTCTTCGTGCTCAGCCGTCTCGGGCGCACCCCGTCCCGCCTGGTGCTGGGGTTCATGCTGGCCACCGCCTTCCTCTCCATGTGGATCTCCAACACGGCCACCACCCTGATGATGCTGCCCATTGCCCTGGCCGTGGCCGGCGGCGGCACCGGAGACGGCGAGGGCAGCGTGGCGAACAACCGCCTGGGCACCTGTCTCATGCTGGCCATTGCCTACTCGGCGAGCATCGGCGGACTGGGCACGCTGATCGGCACGCCGCCGAACCTCGTGCTCGCCGGGGCGCTGAAGACGATCTACCCCGAGGCGCCGGAAATCGGCTTCGTCCGCTGGATGGGCGTGGGGCTGCCGCTGGTGGCCGTGTTCATCCCCCTGGTCTGGCTGCTGCTGACCAGGGTGCTCCACCCGCCTGGCGCCGCCGGTGGAAACTGCCGGCCGGAGGCCATCCAACGGCAGCAGCAGGAACTGGGCCCCATGGGCCGAGGCGAGCGGTTGACCCTCGTCGTCTTCACCAGTACCGCCCTGCTCTGGATCACGCGGAGCCCCATCGACATCGGCCGGCTGCACCTCCCCGGCTGGTCGGAGCTCTTCCCCAACCCCGGAATGGTGGACGATGCCACGGTGGCCATCTTCATGGCTATCGTGACCTTCGTGCTCCCGGTGGACCTGAAGAAGGGCGTCTTCGTCATGCGCTGGCGCTGGGCGGCCCAGATCCCCTGGGGCGTGCTGATCCTCTTCGGCGGCGGGTTCGCGCTCTCCGCCGGCTTCCAGTCATCGGGCCTCGACGAATGGATCGGCGGTCAACTGGGCGTGCTGCGCGGGGTACCCGTGGTGCTGCTGGTGGCCGCCATCTGCCTCTTGATCACCTTTCTCACCGAGGTCAGCTCGAACACCGCGGTGAGCAACCTGATGATGCCAGTGCTTGCCGCCACCGCTGTTTCCATCGGTGTCTCCCCGCTGCTGCTCATGGTGCCCGCCGCCTTCTCCGCCTCCTGCGCCTTCATGCTGCCGGTGGCCACGCCCCCAAACGCCATCGTCTTCGGCAGCCGGCTGCTGCGCATCCCCCAGATGGCCCGGGCCGGGCTGCTGCTCAACCTCGTCGGCGTGCTGCTGATCACCGCCCTGGTCTACAGCATCGCCATCCCGCTCTTCGGCATCACCCTGGGTGAGGTGCCGGCCTGGGCCCTGCCCTGAGCATCGTGTATCAGGAGCACGGATCGGCGGAGACGTCGTCGAAAAGATCGGCAAACTGACGGTTGGTGTGGTCGCTGGTGTACGTTTCGATAGTCCCGCGGGCACGGTCCTGCCGGGCTTCGCGGCCCCCGCTCTTCCAGACACGATATTCGCGGTCCAGCACGGCGATGAAGCCCTCGGGCTCCGCCGAGGTCAAGGGGTGGCCCGCCCCGGCGTCGCGGATGATGGCCAGCGCCTCCTCGTCACGGCCGTAGGCCAGGATCGGTTTGCCGCAGGCAAGGTACTCGAAGAGCTTGGCCGGCAGCCAGTGACGGGGCACCTTGTCGTTGGTCCCCATGAGCAACAGCAGGAGGTCGGCCGACTTGGCCTCGGCGATGGCCCGTTCGTGGGCAATGCGGCCGGTGACGGTGAGCCGGTCCTCGAGGCCGTTCTCCCGCAGCACTTTCCGCGTCGCCGGATCGCAGTTTCCCACGACCAGCAATTCCACGTCCGAGCGCACGCCGGGGTTTCGCTCGAACCAGAGGCGCAGGGCGGTGAAGAAGGCGTACGGCTCGTACACCGGGTAGAAAATGCCGAGGTAGCAGATGGTGAAGGTATCCCGCCGCACCGGCTCGATGCGGTCGAACTTCTCCGGCTCGAAACAGTTGGTGATGGTGACGAACTTTTCCGCCGGACACCCGGGGAAGAGCTCGCGGGCCATGCGGGTGTAGCCCTCGGTGGTGGAGATCACGCGCGCGGCGCGCCGGATGACCCAGCGCTGGAGCCAGCGCTCCACCCGGCGCCGCAGGGCGCTGTGTTCGCCCCAGTAGCGCCCGGCCCAGGGATCGCGCAGGTCGAGCACGTGGGGCAGGCCGAAGATCCGGCCGAGCAGGGTGCCGGCGATCAGCGAGGAGTGGGGCGGCGTGGAGGTGATGATAAAGGCGATGTCGCGGTTCCTGCGCAGGATCTTCCAGCCCCGGGCCAGCAGGTGCAGGTTCCAGAAGACCATGTGGTCCGGCGTGGAGACGAGGCCGATGAGGGTCAGTTTCAACCGGCCGATCAGCGAAGGCCGCGACGGAGCGGCGTCCCCGGTCCCCGACGGCCCTGCCGCGGCCGGTGCCGCCGATACCGTCGCTTCGCCGGTTGACGCCGCCGCTCCCCGCCGCTGCCAGGCCATCACCGGGTCGATGAGCTTCGTGCGGTGAATGCGGATATCCTCGTGGATCTCTTCGAGCAGGGTGCAGTCGCGGTTCACCGTGCCCCAGGGGTGGGTGGTGATCACCTCGGGCAGCCAGCCCAGCTCGGGCAGGTACCGGCAGAGCCGGTAGGTGCGCAGCGCTCCCACCGCGCCCTTGGGGGGGAAGGCCATGGTGATCAGCAGAAAGCGCTTCATCACGACTCCGGGAGGAACTCGCCGAACTTCTCCGGGGAGAGCAGAATCAGATCCCGGCTCGATTTCATGCTGATCACTTTCGCCGGGATGCCGGCCACCACGGCATCGTCGGGAATGTCCCTGGTCACCACCGCGTTGGCCCCGATGGCCACATGATTGCCGATGCGGATCTTGCCGATGACCTTGGCGCCAGCGCCGACGTAGACGAAATCACCCACTTCCGGAGCCCCGTACTGCGCTCCGCGGCCGGCGAATCCGATGGAGATCTCCTGGCTCACATTGCAGAATTTGCCGATTTTGATCGGCCCGATGAGCACGTTGCCGAAGTGGCCGATGTAGAGCCCGGGCCCGATGTCCGCCGCGGTCCAGATCTTGATCCCGGTGGTCATTTCGATGAAGAGGCCGATAAAGGGCAGCAGCGGCCTGAGCAGGAAGCGGAGCCAGCGCTGCCGGCACTCGAAGAGCACCCAGCGGCTGAAGCGGTAGACCACGGTGGCCCAGATCCCCTGGGTCAGGATGATCAGCTTCAGCTTGGCCAGCAGGCCGACCTCCTGCGGATTCCGCCCGTGATAGAAATAGCGGTAGAGGTCGTACTTGAGATACTTGAATTGCATGCCGCCGTCCGTTTATCTTCGCTCGAATTGCTGGTGGCCGATAGTATACAGCAAGTGGGGACGATGATGAACGTTGTCGGCCTGGCGCGGCCCGGCGACGAGGGGGTAAGATCGGGAAATGAAAAACGGCCCGGCGCACCGCGATTATGATCTCCCGCCCTACCGGCCCCCGTCGGAGGCCGCCTCGGCACTGGTCCGCCTCACCCGGGGCTGCCCCTGGAACCGCTGCCGCTTCTGCACGATGTACAGTGATACGCCCTTCGAGATTCGGGAGCGCTCGGAGCTGCTCGACGAGATCGATCGGGCGGCCGACCTCTTCCCCGGTGCACGAACCGTGTTCCTCGCCGATTCGGACAGCCTGGTGCGCAAGGACGCCGGGGAACTGCTGGCCCTGGTGCGGGAGCGGTTTCCCGATGCCGGGCGTGTCACCAGTTACGCACGGGCGCGAACCCTGAAGATGCTGGGGCCGGAAAAACTGGGACGGCTGCGGGATGCAGGATTGACCCGGGTTCACGTGGGCCTGGAATCGGGGGACCGCAAAACCCTCGAAGCGCTGGCCAAGGGCACCACCCCGGAACAGATGATCGCCGGCGGTCGGGCGGCGCTGGAGGCCGGCCTGGAGCTCTGCTTCTACGTGCTCGTCGGCGCCGGCGGCCGGGAGCGGACAGTGGCGCACGCACAGGAAAGCGCCCGGGTCTGCAATGCCGTGGGACCGCACTTCATCCGCCTGCGCACGCTGGTGGCCCAGCGGGGCTCGCCCCTGGCCCGGGAGAGGGACGCCGGGCGCTACCGGCCCACCACACCCGGGGAAAAGCTCGAGGAGACGCGGCTGTTCATCGAGGCCCTGGAGCTGGACGACTGCATGCTGGCCTCGGACCACTTCACCAACACGATCTGGCTGGGGAGCCGCGCGGTCTACGCCGGCGTGGAGGGACGGCTGCCGCATGAGAAGGACGCGATGCTCGGCACCATCGCGGGTGCGGCCGAGGTCCTGGCCACGGCCCGGGGCCGGGTGCGCGACATCACCATGCTCTACGACCGCGGGCTCATCGGCGGGCTCTGAGCGGCGGTTGCGGAAGCTCAGGCGAACCAGACCGCCTTGCCGTCCTCCAGCCGCCGGAAGATCCTCGCGGCCTGCCCCGCGGACACACCGGCAACCTCGGCGGCCCGGGCCAGGCGGCGCTCTCCGTCACAGGCCCTGACCAGTCGCAACGCATCGTCATCGAGGTCGATGTCCACGAGTTGCCGCATGCTGTCGCGGAAGGCCAGCCGCCCCCGGCGCGCCTCACCGAAGCCACCGTTTCCGGCCACTGCCGATGCCGACTCCAGTTCGACGAATGGGACGAACGAGGGCACCGCCCCGAGCAGTTCCTCGTCACTCCGCGACGGCGCCGATGGCCGGAAGTCCTCGCGGCAGGCGAAGAACTGGTAGAGCACGTGCTGCGGAATAAGCAGGTCGGCGAAATGACGCTGCTGCCCGGGCTCGAGCGCGGCCGCTCGCTCGAGCAGCACCGGATCGTCGAGCAGGTGCGCCGGGTCCCAGACGTAGGCGGGGTGGAAGCGCAGGATGCGCAGCCCGGCCCGCCCGGCAAGCGCCTCCAGCTGGGGCACCGTGTAGCAGCGTTCACTGGCGTGAAGGAAGGTATCGACGATCTCCTGGTCGGTGTTCACCAACCCGTGCACATCACGCTCCAGGTGCCCGCCCCGGGCCAGGCTGGCGAACAGCCGCTTGGCCACCTCGAGGCCCCGGCTGAAATCGGCGCGCTCGTCCTCGGCGAGGATCATCGAGATCGCCTCGCGAAAATGGCTCACCCGGGCACGGGCCTTGGCGGAGTAGAAGGCGAGAAAAATCAGGCCGTCGGGAGTCAGTTGTTCCGCCAGGTGCCGCAGGCCGGTGAGCGGATCGGAAAGGTGGTGCACCACGCCCTCGCTGGCGATGTAGTCGAAAGGCCCCTCGCCGGCCAGGGCCCCGGGGTCCATGAGGTCCACCTGGCGGAACCGGGCATTGGCCACCCCGCGCTTGCCGGCACGCGATTCAGCAAGGAAGACCGACTTCTCGCTGAGGTCCACACCAAGGATCTCCACCCCGGGGTTGCGCACCGCGTAGCGGTAGGTGCTGTTGCCGGTGCCGCAGCCGGCATCGAGCATTCGGCAGCCCTCGAAGCGCTTGAACAGCGGATGGCAGATGTAGAAGTTGTACTCCAGCCGGTGCATCGGGCCCATCGCCGCCAGTTCCGCTTCGCCGGGGATCTCGGGCATCTCGAAATTGGGCAGCGGAAACTCGGTGTACATCTGCTGCACGCGCCTGGTGATCTCGTCCATGTCTGGTTCCTGCTCCTGCTCGGGCGCCACGGCACGGGCCGGGCCACCGCCTGGTTCACGATTTCCTGCTGCGCCGAAAGGGCATTCTACCCCGAACGGTCGGCCAGGCTGAAGAGGTCGTGGAAGAAAGACGGGTGAGACTTTCCAACACAGTCCGGGTTGCGGAGTGCCATCCCCGGCAGCCGCAGCCCGGCCACAGCGAAACTCATGGCCAGCCGGTGGTCCTCGTGAGGGTCGATGGCGGCGGGCACGAGGGTTTCGCCGCCATCCCCCTCGATGACCAGGCCGTCGCCGGTCACCGCGACCCGCCCCCCCAGCCGGCGCAGTTCGGCGGCAAGGTCTTCCAGGCGGTCCGACTCCTTGCCCCGCAGGTGCGCCACCCCGGAAATCCGTGTCGTGCCCCGGGCGAAGAGGGCGGTCACCGCCAGGGTCGGCACCAGGTCGGGCATCCCGTTCATGGACAGCTCCAGCGGACGGAGCGCCCCGCGGCTGCCCCGCACGACGATGCGGTCCTGTTCACGATCCACGGCACAGCCCATCCGCTCGAGCAGGCCGGCAAAACCGGTGTCACCCTGAATGGTGGAGTCCTCGTTGAGGGGACCGCAGCTCACCGTGCCGCCGCAGACCGCTGCCGCGGCGAAAAAATAGGATGCAGCGGTGGCGTCTCCCTCCACGGCCATGTCACACGCCCGGTAGTCTCCGCCGGCCGGGACCCGGAACCGGGCATCCCCGTCCCGCTGCACCGCCACCCCGAAACGGGCCATCATCGCGCAGGTCATCTCCAGGTAGGGCCGGGAAACCGTGCGCCCCCCCGCAAGGGTGAGGTCCAGCCCCTGCCGGAATCGCGGGGCGGCCAGCAGCAGGGCGCTGGCGAACTGGCTGCTCAGGGCGGCGTCCAGCTGCACCGGGCCGCCCTCAACCCCGGACGCCTGCACGGTGAGGGGCAGGGACCGGCCCTGGATCTCGGCGGCGGCGCTCACCCCGATGGCCTTGAGCGCCTGCACCAGGGGGCGCATGGGCCGGCGGCTGAGCCGCGGTGAACCCACGAGACGGTACTCGCCATCCCCCAGGGCCAGCAACGGCAGCAGGAAGCGGGCGGTGGTGCCGGAGGCCCCGGCGTGGAGAGGCTCCGACGCCGGCCCGGGACGTGCTCCCCAGCCGCTTACCGCCACGCCCTGGCCCTCGAACCGGACGCCGGCCCCGAGGCGCGCCAACGCATCGGCCGTGCGCCGGCAGTCCTCGGCCGGGGACGCATTGACCAGCCGGGAGGTTCCCCCGGCCAGGGCACCGAGCACCAGGCCGCGGTGCGTCATACTCTTCGAACCGGGAAGTTGCACGTGGCCATGTACCCCTTCCCGCGGCGCCGGGGGAACAGCCAGGTTCGCGGCGGTCCATGTCATTGCCCCGGGCCTCCCGCCATGGCCCGCAGCATATCGAGCATGGCCCCGAACGGCGCCCTGCGGCCGGTGAAGAGGCGGAACTGCCGTTCGGCCTGGCAGGCGAGCATCTGCAAGCCGTCCAGGATCGGGCAGCCCAGTCGGGCCCCGGCGGCGAGCAGCGGGGACAGCGGTGGATGATAGTTGAGATCGAAGATGGCCGTGCCGCCGTCATTGAGTCTGAAAGGGGGTGCACCGCTGTCGATACTGCCGGGGGCGGAGGCGGCATTGATCACCAGGTCGAAACGCTCCCCGGTGAAGCGGTCCAGCCCGCCGCCCTCGCCGCCCCACTCGGCGGCAAGGTCACGGGCCCGCCGGGCCGTGCGGTTGGCCACGGCCATGCCCATTCCCAGTTCATCAAGGGCCAGCGCCGCGGCGCGGGCGCCTCCACCGGCACCAAGGACCAGTGCCCGCCGCCCGGACAGGTCTCGGCCCAGCTTCGCACGTATCGTTTCCCGGATGCCGTGGGCATCGGTGTTGAATCCCCGCAGGCGACCGTCGGCACGGCGGACCACGGTGTTCACCGCCCCGGCACGCCCGGCCCGGGGCGACAGCTCGTCGATGAAGGGCAGCACCGCCATCTTGTACGGGGCGGTGACACTGAGCCCGGCAAGGCGGAAGGGCAACCGGCCCGAGGCCAGTCGCTCCAGCAGCCGGGGCAGGTCATCGGGGACGGCGGCCAGGGGCAGGTAGCAGCGGTCCATGCCCAGCAATCGGTAGACGTGATTGTGAATCAGCGGCGAGAGCGATGCGCTGACCCGGGACCCGAGGACCCCGCTGAAGCAGGTGTCGTCACCCAGTTCGCCGGCGCGGTAGAGGGTGGACAGTTCATCCACAGCCAGCTGCCCAGGGGCCACCGGCGTGCTGTGCGAGAAGGCGGCATAGACCAGGGAAGCACCGCAGGTAAAAGCGAGGATCCGGGTGAAAATGCCCGCCTCCCCCATGCAGAAAGCGCTGAGCACCGGATCCCCCGGTCCGAGCCCTGCGGAAAGGTTTCGCAGCCCCTCGAGGAACAGGACCCCGTCCGATATCGATGCCGCCGTGGGCACCAGCTTGACCGCATAGGGACCGCGGGCGGCCAGCTCACGGTAGGCCGCCTCCAGCCCCCCGCTGAACAGGCCCGTGGTGTCGTGGCGGGAAAAGATGAAGCGTGTATCGCGGGGCCAGCCGGGCCGGCGAGCCAGGTCGAGCGCGTCGTGCTCCAGGTCCACCAGGCCGGCGCCGGCCACCGCGGCCCGCTGGAGCAGGGAGAACCGTTCCTCTTCGCTGCCGCGAAATCGGCCGCCGGCGGACGCCCGGCGACAGGCGGCCACCACCGGCCGCGGCCAGCCGGTGACCAGATCTTCCAGCCGGCCGGGCTCATCCAGCAGGTCTATCCGTATCTCGACCAGGTCGGCCCGGGTGGGAACCGAGCGGCGCAGGGCCCCCATCCCGGGCAGCGCCCCGCCGGGCAGACTGGCACAGATGGCGCGTTTGCCGGTCAGGGGAAAGGGCATCTCCGCTTCCTTCAATCAACCGCCGGTCCGTTCGAGCCACGGAACTGCTCTTCGTGGAGCCGACGGAAGATGCCGTCGGCGGCGAGCAGTTCGCCGTAGGTTCCAGATTGCACCAACCGCCCCTGGTCCAGCACCAGCACCAGGTCGGCCTGCTGAACGGTGGACAGGCGGTGGGCGATGATGAACGCCGTGCGGTCGGCCATCAGCTTGCCCAGGGCCAGCTGGATATAGCGCTCGGACTGGGAGTCGAGGGAAGAGGTGGCCTCGTCGAGAATGAGGATTGGCGGGTTCTTGAGGATGGCCCGGGCGATGGCGATCCGCTGGCGCTGGCCGCCGGAGAGGCTCACCCCCCGCTCCCCCGCCACCGTATCGTATCCCTCGGGCAGCGCCTCGATGTAGTCGTGGATGTAGGCCGCCCGGGTGGCGGCGGTGACCTCCGCCAGGCCCACGTCCCGGCCGAAGCGAATATTCTCCAGCAGGGAATCGTTGAAGAGGAACGTCTCCTGGTCCACGATGCCGATGTTGCGGCGCAGCGAGCCGAGCGTAAACGCCCGCAGATCACGGCCGTCGATCTCCACCCGCCCCGACTTGGGATCGTAGAACCGGCAGAGCAGGTTGACCATCGTCGACTTGCCGGCACCCGAAGGTCCCACCAGGGCCACGGTCTCGCCCCGGCCCACGGTGAAGGAAATGTCCCGGAGCACCAGGCCGCCTTCATCGCTGTAGGCGAAGTTCAGGTCGCGGAACGTGATCGCCCGCTGCACCCCCTCGAAATCGACGGCGTCCCGGCGCTCGGTGACTTCCGGCTTCCGGTCGAGCAGCTCGAAGATCCGGTCGAAAGCGGCCAGGGCCCCCTGGATCTGGACGTTGATCTGGATCAGGCTGGTCATCGGCCCGATGAACATCATCAACAGCACGAAAAAGGCGAAGACGCTGCCCCAGTCCATCAGTCCCTGGCTCTGGAGCCGCGCCCCGTACCAGAGGATGCCGGCGGTGCCGGCGGTGACCACCAGCGCCGCCACCTGGCCCTGGAGCGAGCCGAGCATCACCGCCCTCACACCCAGGGAGACCAGTTGCCGGGCCAATCCGCGGAAGCCCTTCTTCCGCCGCTCCTCCCCGGTGAAGGACTGCACCACCCGTATGCCGGCAAATGACTCCTGGAGGTAGGAGGAGACCTCGGCCATCTTTTCCATGCCCAACCGGCTCACCCGGCGGATGCGGAAATTGAACAGCCGCACATTGAGGATCATCGGCGGCAGGATCAGCATCGAGAAGAGGGTGAGTCGCCAGTTCATGTGCAGCAGGGCCCAGAAGAAGACGACGACGGCAAAGATGTTGGTGATGAAACCGAGAAAAGTGGAGGTGAGCATGCTCTGGATCGTGCCCACGTCATTGAGGATCCGCGACATCAGCTCACCGGTCTCCCGGCGGTGGTAGAACTTCAGCGACAGCTGCTGCAGGTGGTCGAAGAGCTGCTGGCGCACGTCGAAAATGAGCATCGCCCCGACCTTGCCGAAGAGGTAGGCCTGGAGCAGGGAAAGCCCGGCGCGGACCAGGGCGACAAAGACCATGCTGCCGATGAGCAGCGTGATCATCAGCGACGTGTCGCCGGAGGAGATGATCCCGTTGAGCACCTCGCCACCGAGCCAGGGCGGCAATTTGGAAAGCGCCTCGCCCTCCCCGGTCAGCACGTTTACGAAGTCGGCGGAAACGGCCACCGGCAGCAGGGAGAGCAGGATGCCGGCCAGCATGCAGGCGAGCATCAGGGACATGCGACCCTTGTAGGGCATGGCGTAGCTGAAAATGCGGACGAGCTTGCTCATTGGCACATGGTATGCAACACGAAATGGCGGGTCAAGGTGTCTGGATGTATACTCGCCCCATGGAGGAACCGACAATGAACGAATACAGAGACCTCCCCGACGTCTCCGGCGCCGACCTGGTGATTCGCAACGCCTCCCAGTTGCTCACCGTTCCAGCGGATTTACCTCACCGGGCCCCTGCCGAGGAACGACTGGGCCTGGTGGAGAAAGGCGCACTGGTCATCGCCGGTGAAATCGTGACCTGGACCGGCCCGTCCGATGCCCTGCCCCCGGGCCCGCCACCCGGCTTCGCCGGCGAGTGGCTCGATGCCGGCAACCGGGTGGTGATCCCCGGTCTCGTGGACTGCCACACCCACCTGGTTCATGGCGGGTCGCGCGAGCGGGAATTCGAATGGCGCATCCAGGGCCGCAGCTACGCCGAAATCGCCCGCGAGGGCGGTGGCATCCTCAGCACGGTGGCCGCCACCCGCGCGGCTTCGGCGGCCGACCTGGCGCAGAGCGGCCTGCGCCGGCTCGACGAGTGCCTGCGCCAGGGGGTGACCACCGTGGAGGTGAAAAGCGGTTACGGGTTGGAGACCGCCACCGAGATCAAGATGCTCGAGGTGGCCCAGGCGATCGGCGAGCGCCACCCGGTGGACGTGGTGACCACGTTTCTCGGCGCCCACGAGGTCCCGTCGGAGCATCGCGTGGCGGGCGGAAAGGAACGCTATCTGGAACAGGTCATCGAGGAGATGATCCCCGAAGTGGGGCGGCGCAAGCTGGCCTCGTTCTGCGACGTCTTCTGCGAGACCGGGGTCTACACCCGCAATGAAGCGGAACGGGTGCTGCGCGCCGGCATGGACCACGGCCTCAGGCCCCGGGTCCACGCCGACCAGCTGTCAAATACCGACGGCGCCGGCCTTGCCGCCGAGCTCGCCGCGGTCTCCGCGGACCACCTGGAATACACCGGCGAAACGGGCATGGCGCGGATGGCCGAGGCCGGGGTGGTGGCGGTCCTGCTTCCCGGATGTGTCTTCTTCCTCGGCAAGGGCCCCTGGCCCGAGGCGCGGCGCATGATCGACATGGGCCTGGAAGTGGCCCTGGCCACGGACTTCAATCCCGGGTCCTGCATGACCCAGTCACTGCCCCTGGTGATGACCATGGCCTGCACGATGATGCGCATGACCCCGGCCGAAGCCCTGCTCGGCGCCACCCGCTACGCGGCGCGGGCCCTCGGTCTGGGCGGGACACGCGGCTGCCTCGTTCCCGGGGCGGCGGGCGATGCGGTGATTCTCGACACGGGGGACTACCGCAACCTCTGTTACCACTTCGGCCGTAACCACGCGGACACGGTGGTCAAGAACGGTACCGTGGTGCTGCGCCGCGGGGCCGTGACCCGCCACTGAGACAGCAGGACCTACTGCTGCGGGTACTGGGGCTCTTCGGGAAGCTCGTAGCGCTCCCCCTCTTCGGCCCACCAGGTGCGCCAACGCTCCGCGGCGGCGTCCTTCTCCGCATCGCTGCCGCGGATCGACCAGTCGAACGAGGTCCCGGTGGCCATTTTCAGCGCTTCCACCGCCGCATCCCGCACGCCCTGGGTCCGGTCGCCGGTACCCGAATAGAACGTGGAGCCGACCATGAAGTCACGGACGAGGATCGAGGGAACGCCGATACCGGCCTCATCATCCAGCGCGCCGAGGAGCGGTTCGATGACCCGCTTCCCGCCGATCTCGCCGAGCATACGCGCGGTTTCCGCCCGCTCGTCGGGGTTCGGGGACTCGAGGCCCTGGAGAATACCGTTGAGCACCTCGTCGTCGCCCAACCTGGCCAGGGAGATCTTCGCCGCGTAGGCGATCCAGAAGTCCCCCTCGTTCATCTGTTTGCGCAGCGCGGCCCGTGCCGCGGCACCGTCGATCTTGCCCAGGGCCTCCATGGTCGCCATCTTCATGTCCAGCCCGCCGCTCTCCAGCAGCCCGGCCAGCCGCTCCACCGATGCTTCATCGCCCAGTTCGCCCAGCGTCATCACCGCGGCCACGCGGACGTTCGCGTCGGCCGACGTCTCCAGTTCCTGACGGATCCGGGGCAGTATCGAACGGTCGCCCAGCACGCCCAGGACCTGTATCGCCGTACTCTTCACCGCCGTGTTCTCGCTGTCCAGCAGGGGCAGTACGTGCTTCGCCGCTTGCGGCGTCTTCATTTCCGCCAGCAGGGTGAGCACCGAGATCTGCAGGTTCATGTCTTCCGATTCGAGCAGCGGGTAGAGCGCCTCCAGGGAGGCGGGATCGGAGAGCAGGCTCATGGCGTAAATCGCGGCATTGGCCACCTGCGGGTTGTCGTCCTCGAGCCAGGGGGCGAGTTTCTTCCACAGGTCGGGCTGGGGCAGGTTGCCCAGGGAGAGCAGGAGGTTCATCTTCGTCTGGTCGTCCCCGGTATTCTCCAGCATCTCCAGCAGGTAGGGATTGACCGACGAATCGCCAAAGCGGCCCAGCGCACCGATCAGCGCCGACTGCAGCTCGGGCCCCGAATCCTCGGCCGTAAGCAGGTCGATCAGGTCGGGAAGCGCCCCGGTGTCGCCGATCTGCACCAGGGCCTCGATGACCACCGGACGGAATTTCGCATCGCCCTTGTGCAGCGTCTCGAGCAGCAGGGCCACCGAGCCGGAGTCCTCGAGCGCGCCGAGGGAGCGGATCACCTGGCTTTTCAACTTGTCGCCGCCTTGATCATACATCTCCCTCAGCAACTGCACCGCTTCGCTGCCGCCGATGGTCCCCAGTGCGGCGGCGACCTGGGTTCTCAGGTCCTCCGGGGCATCCTTGTCAAAGCGCTGCAGCAGCGCCACCGCCTGGTCGCCTTTCAGCTGACCCAGGGTGCGCACCACGTCCGGACGGGCCCGGGAGGAAAGCTCCGGCCAGGCCGCTTCCAGCAGCCTGAGCACTTCGTCGCGGTCGAACTTGCGCAGCACGGACATGGCGTAGCGCCTGACCTGGGCGTCGCGGTCATCGATCAGCGGCCGAATCCGCTCCAGGGATGCCGGGTCTCCGAGCTGGCCCAGCACATAGAGGGCCGAAATGCGGACGTTCCGCTCACCAGGCCCCAGCAGCTCCTCGAGGAGACCGCGGGCCGGCGACGCACCAAGGCGGTCGATCGATTCGATGGCCGCCACCTTGATGTCGGTTGAGACGTCCCCGCGAATGATCGTCTCCAGTTCGGCGATCAGGCCCGGGTTTTCCAGCCAGCCGAGACAGAGCACCGCCATCAGCCGCCGTTCCTCGTCGGCGTCACCGGTGAGGACCAGCAGGTCCTCTTCCGCTTCCGACAGACTGCGTGCCGCGGCCACGGCCATGGCCGCCAGGCGACGCTTGTGGTCGGCCTGAGCATCGAGGATCGTCGGTCCGAGCTGCTCGTAGAGCCCGTCGGTGGGAAGAACCTTGATCTCCTTGATCAGCTTCTCCCGCACCTCCCAGTTCTTCTGCACCAGCCGGTCAAGGACATCTTCGATCCCGGGGGCTCCCGGTCCGGTCCCGTCTGCGGCGCTGGCCGGGGGAACGGACAGCGACAGGACGGCCAGTGCGAGGAGCAAGACAACCCCGCAGCGAATCAGCGGGCTGATCAGGGACGTGACGGACAGATCGGTTTTCATGGACAACACCTCTGGCGACGGGGCCGGGCTTCAGGGCGCCGGATACCGATTAACATACTGATTAATTTCAAGATGGGCGATTATAAGGAGTCGCTGTGACCGAGTCAAGAACCGAATGTACGCCTCCCCCCCCAGATCCGCCTGCCGGGGGAAGGTTTGACGATATCGCCGAGTATTCGCTATATTGACCAGGTGCTGCCGCTTATTGCTTGTTTCCGGCACGTTCCTACACTCACATATGGACAGCGACATGCCGACGGACGAATCGCCGAAGCCGCCTGCCTCCGGCACCTGCGAACTCTCCGGTGAGGAGCGGGCGGACACCCGGGTGCTGGTGGTGGACGACGACACCATGATCCGCCAGCTGCTCCAGGAAGCCCTGACCATGGAGGGCTTCCAGGTATCCACGGAACCGGGCGGCACCGAAGCGCTGAAAACCCTGGCCAAGAGCTCCTTCGATGTGATCATCACCGACCTCTCCATGCCGGGGATGAACGGGCTCGAGCTGATACGCCGCACCAACGAAGACCATCCCCACGTTCCCAAAATCATCATCACCGGCGCCGGCACCATCGAGGATGCCATCGAGGCCATCCGTATCGGCGCATACGACTACATCCGCAAGCCGCTGAACCTCGGCGAGCTGTGGATCGTGCTCGGCCGGGCCGTGAGAAACCGCCGGCTGGTGCTCTCCAACCAGAAGTTTCAGCGGCAGCTCCAGGAGAGCAACCAGCGGCTGGAGCAGCGGGTCAGGGAACGGACGGAAGAGCTGATGCGCATGATGCAGATCAAGGACAACTTCCTCTCCCACCTGAGTCACGAGATCCTCACGCCGCTGGCACCACTCAAGGGCTATCTCTCGATCATGCGGCAGTGCCTGGACGACCCGGATGCACTTGACGAAAGTCTCGACGCTGCCGGGAAGGAAGCCTCGAGGCTGCAGACCCTGCTCGAAGGGCTCCTCGAACTGTCCCAGCTGGTCACCGGCAAAGCCGAAATGGCCGGCATTCCCACCGACCTCAACGCCTGCGTGGCCGGGGCGGCGGAGACCGCCGGAGAGGCAGCGGCGAAAAAAGGCGTGCGGATCACCACTCGCCTGGAACCGGACCTTCCCCTCTTCCTCGCTGACCCGGCCAAGATGGACAAGATCGTGGCCAACCTGCTGGGCAACGCGATCAAGTTCTCCAAGGATGGCGGCCGGGTGACCCTGATCACCAGCCGCGGGAACAATGAGGTCTGCCTCCAGGTCCGGGATTCCGGGATCGGAATTCCCGAAAGCGAGCAGCCCTATATATTCGAGGCGTTTCACCAGATCGACGGTTCGATGCGACGTCGCCATGGCGGCATCGGCATCGGCCTTTCCCTGGTCAAGCAACTGGTCGAACTTCACGGTGGCCGCATCGCGCTCGAAAGCAGCCCCGGAGAGGAAACCACCTTCACCGTCCGGATTCCAATGATCGGGAATTGACCAGGAGAAACAGATCTGCTCTAATTCCTAACAAGGCATACCGGGAGAAAATCGTTTCCCACAAGGGGGAGAAAACTTCTCACTGTTGCTGAATTTTCCGGATCCAGTACCGGGACATGCCCCCCCCCGACCGGATTCATTAATTCTAAAGATTTTTAAATGAGTTACTTGTAATGCGGCGGCACCATCAGATAACGGCAGTCTCCTTCTATGGCAGTTGTACCCCCGATGGTACGGTATTTGCTAATAGAATGATCATTGGTTTTTGCGTACGGGGTCCGGGTGGTTCGGGCCTCCTTCCGAAGGCCTGACGAGGATATGCATAAACTATTTCATCTCACGGCTTTGGCGTTGCTGATGATCCTCTTCTTCAGCGCACCGGCGATCAATGTCGAATGGACCCCGTTGGGGCCCAACGACACGCTGCACCAGCCAGACTTCTCCACAACGCCGGCAGATGCCGGCGAGGGAGCCGCGCCCGGCACCCGTTCCCTTGCCGATTCCCTGGCCCTCTTCATCGGCGGCCTGGTCATGATTTTCTCTTCGTCCTTCCTCAGGCGCCTCTCATCCTGATCGGTCCCCTTCCCCCGCCACCGCATGGCCTTCCATGGCCGACGCCCGTCCGCGGGCTTGACGGCGGCATAGCCCTGTCTCTATATTATTCAGTGAGTTGTGCAAGCGTCCCGCCCAAAACAGCTATGATCAGCTCCCCATTCGGCCTGCGGCCTTTCGTGCGGCGAGTGGAGGGGTTTCAGCGTCGAGGTGAACTTGTCCACTGACCTGATCAGCCGGTATATCGTCGATAGCCCGCCCGAAGTGACGCCGAACATCGCCGCCGGACGGCTGGACGAGATCAACGTCCTGCTCCGGGCCGGCCAGGTTCAGGGCCTTGACTCCGCCCCGGAGCAGGCCATCGAGACCCTGCTGACGATGGCACGGGATATACGGGATTACGACGGCGCGCTGCTCTACCTGGTCCACCCCGAACGCCGTGAACTGCTGGCCGCGTTCAGCAAGGGGTTCGAGGACCTGCCCCGTCCCGAGGAGGCACTTACCGCTGGAAACAGTTTCCTCCTCTGGACACTGGACCATGACGCCTCATTCCTCGTGCCCACGCAGGACGGTGACGAAGAAACGGCGAAGACGCTCAAGCGCTTCGGCAGCCGCTCCTTCCTTTCCGTACCATGCCATGCCGGAAACCGCGTGGTGGGCGCCCTGCAGCTGTTCAGCCGCCAGGCGGGCTTTTTCCATCCCGATGACGTGCGGCTGTTCCTCATCCTCTGCGGGCATGCGGAAAAGGCCGTGGAGGCCCTGCTCGGCTCCCGGGATACC
>Ga0180430_10000076_pt1 | contig 112316 bp, 85 predicted proteins | sample SS_ome_9_FD_132999 | JGI IMG/M metagenome (GOLD analysis project Ga0180430, IMG submission 132999) | Hypersaline lake sediment archaeal communities from the Salton Sea, California, USA - SS_1_S_2 metaG | ecosystem: Environmental > Aquatic > Non-marine Saline and Alkaline > Hypersaline >...
GATGTTGCCGTCGGGCCCCAGCACCGCGTTGATCGGTGTGGAAAATCCGGCGAAGCCGGTGATGATGTCACCGATGTAGGTGCCGTCGTAGGGGTCGTACATGCCGACCACGTCGTTGGTGGAATCGGGGATCATCAGGAACTCGGAAGGCATCCCATCCATCGCGGGCCGTTCGATCTTGGTCGCGGGGGAAGGTTCGATCCCCAGTTCCTCGTTCAGGGAATCCCCGTGGCTTATGGCCGGGAGCAGCAGCACAACGCAGAAAACGACGAGTAGAGCTGTACCATGCCTCATCTGGCACCTCCTTGCCCATGTTGGGGCGTCTTGGGTAGAAAAACGGTTTGCGCTGAAGGACGGCCCGGTGAACGGGCTCATGCTTTAAATTTAGGTGATGTTGCCCGATAAGGCAAGTGAATTATTTATTATCGTTTTGGGATATTGCCTACTGTCTTAGTGGTCTTCGGCAGGTCTGTCGGCGTGGTGCAGGTCGAAGAGGTGGCAGCCGTAGGGCGGCAGGTCGAGATAGAGGCCGCGCATCACCAGGTCGTCGCCTTCACGGTGGTAGGCGGCCTCGCCCAAGAGGTCCTCGAAGCGCCAGTTCATCCCCCCCAGGCCGGGGAGCTGGAGGGGCAGGAAGCATTGGGCCGGCTCGGGCGAGAGGTTGGCCACCGCCACCCGGCGATGGCCGCGGAGCGCCCAGCGGTGGGCGATGATGTTGCGGCAGGATGGATTGCCGAACCACTCTTCCTGGGGTTCCAGGGGCGTCCATTCACCGAGGCGGAACACCGGGTGCCGCAGTGCGTCGGTGAGGCGAGCGTAGAACCGGGCGAGATCGCCGTCCAGGTCCTCTTCCGGCCAGCGGCCCAGCTGCACCGGAGACTTCAGCCGACGGCCCTCGAGCTGGCCGTCGTGGAACAGTCGCATGCCGGGCAGGGTCAGACTCACCACCGCCGCGGCCCGCAAGCGCCGGGGCCCGAAGGCCAGGGCCGCACGCTGCTCGTCATGGTTTTCGATGAAGCGGGTCAGCCGGTTCTGGAATTCGACCTCGGCGTTGAGGCGCAGCCGTGCCCCCCGGGCGTCGTCGGTGAGCAGCAGGTCGTAGAGCCGCTTGTCATAGGTGTAGTCGAAACCCTGTTGCTGCAGTTCCCACTCCATGTCCCAGTAGACTTCGCCGATGAACAGGAACCCGGGATGGCGGCGGCGCACCGCGTCGATGGCCCGGGGCCAGAACTGCGCTTCGGGGGGATCGAAGTGTCCGCCCCAGGTGCGTTGGAAAACGCTGCGCACCGGCAGCATGGCCATGTCGCAGCGCACGCCGTCGCAGCGGTCGGCGATGTCGAGCAGGCAGCGTTCCATGGCCGTGCGGGTCTCGCCGACACGGTAGTCGAGCTGCACCGTGTCGGTCCAGCCAGGGTAGTTGGGATCGCGACCGTGGGCAAAGACGGTTTCCGCTTCACCGGACCGGTGACGGAACCAGTTGTCCGGGCTGCGGGAGAGGTCTTCCCGGTTTCCCCGGACCAGGCGGTGCGGGTGTTCCGCGACCCAGGGGTGGTCGGCGGCCAGGTGGTTGGGCACGAAATCGAGGACGAGCCGCAGGCCCCTGCCGGCCAGGCGCTGACGCAGGGCGGCCAGTTCGCCGTCACCGCCGAGGGCCGGGTCCACGCGGTAGGCGGCCACGGCGTAGGGCGAGCCCACCAGGTCCCGCTCGTGCCCGTCGGGGAGCAGTTCGCGGCAGCGGGCCTGCAGGCCGGCATCGCCGCGGGCCCGTCTGCGGCTCCAGCGGCTGCGCAGCCAGACCCCCATGAGCCACACGGCGTCGAATCCCCGGTCGGCAATGCGCTCCAGTTCTTCATCGGGAACGTTGCCCAGGGTCACCGGGTGCCCGGCGTCCATGCCGAGCCGGCGCAGCCAGGTCCAGGTGTTCAGTTCGTATAGCGCCGGGTGAGCGGGCCAGGGATCGGGGCGGCCGGAACGCGCCGCCTTCACCTGGCGCAGCAGCCGCCCAAGTTTCGCCGTTTTTACCGACAGTTCGGAATGATGCTGGCTCATCGATCGCTTCCCCGAATCGGGCACCGCTGATTGGCGCGGGTGCCGGTTACGGCGAAGGATTATACACGAATCCATTCGATGAACGCATTGGTCATGGCGGGTTTTCGGGCAGGATGCCGAGCGCGGAGAGGATGGCCCGGGGCAGCCGCAACCGTGCGTCCAGGATCTCGTCGTAGCGGTCCCCTTCGAGGTTCAGTGCATACGTGTATCTCCGCTCGCCCCGCTCCACCCAGCCCACCAGCCAGCCGATCCGCCGGCCGGAGGCCAGTCGGCCCCCGCCGGTCTTTCCGCGGTAGACGTACCCGGGGCCACGCTCCCGCTCGATGATCTCTCCGACGATGGCCGTGGACCGGGGTGAACAGCCGAGCTCGCCGTTCTGCAGCCGGCGGAGGAAGGCCACCTGGTCGTCGGCGGAGATGAGCAGCGACGTGCAGAGCCAGAAGCGGTCGATGCCGCCGGAGATGTCCCGGTTGCCATAGTCGAATCGTGCCAGCCAGGCGGCCATCCGCTCGGCGCGGATGCGGCGCGCCACCTCCTGGTAGTACCAGACCACGGAGTTGGTCATTGCCGAGCGCAGGTCGTGGTCCCGGGGCCACTCCCCGAGGACCGGGCCCTTCCACCAGTCCTGCTTCGGATCCTGTTCCGGGTCCCAGGGGATCACGTGGTCCGCCCCGCAGAGCACCCCCAGTTCAAGGGCGATGAGGCTGTTGGGGATCTTGAAGGTGGAGCAGGGGGGGAGGGGCAGGGCGCAGCGCTGGGGATTGTGCCGCAGCACGTGCCCGGTCCGGGAATCGTGGAGCACGAAACAGCCCTCGTGGCCCTGGAAGCGTTCCGCCACCGCGACCTGCGGTTCGGGGGCGGCCAGGTCCACCGGCGCTGCAGCGGGCAGTGTCGGTACCGTGGCGAGGATGAACAGGACGGCCAGGGAGGCCCAGGCGATGGGCATTTTCATGTCGATCCTTTCCGCGCTAGCGCGGGTCCGTGACCCGGCCGATAAAGAGAATCTCGTCTTCGGGGCCCATGATCAGGAAGATGAACGGGTGGTCGGCGCGGAACACCGTGGGCGGCACCGGCATGGAGGTGAGTTCCATCACCGCGCCGGTGGCGGCGGCGGCCTCGGTCCCCTCCTCGCTGACCTCGACGAAGGCCTGGTGAATCACGGCGGAAAGGAAGAGGCGCTTGTCGGCCATGCCGGAAAAGTCGGCGGCGGTGCTGAAGGCCTGCTTCATGCCCAGTTCGGCCAGCGCCTGGTTGAGCTGGAACTGCCGCTCCATGCGGAAGCGGGGGATGAAGATCTCCACGTTCCGACGTCCCATGCCGGCCAGCCAGCGATCCAGCATGTCCGCGCCCAGCTGTTGTTCCAGCCGGGCCAGGCCGTCGGCCGCCGAGGGGAGCAGCAGAACCATGGAAAGCGGCCCGTCACCGTAGGGCAGCCGCAGCAGCTGCAGCCCGGGGGACTCCCCGTAGTTGACCTTCTCCTCGAGATACATCAACGGGGCCTTGATCCGTTCGCCGGAGGAAAGGGTGAAGGGCTGGTCCCGGGTCGCCTTTTCGTCAAAAGTGTATTTCCACTTGCCCTTGAAGTAGATGGCGTTGGTCAGCACCATGCGGGTGGCGGCATTGAGCACACCGGGCTTTATCAGCTCCCTGATCCGCTCCTCGGTCTTCCGTTCCACCCAGTCGTTGATCGTCCGGCGGGCGCTCTCGGTGGCCCCGGCGAAATCGAGCGACCGCAGCTCGGCGTCATAGTGGCCCCGCACGGTGTCGAGGAAGGGCGCGGCGAACTCGAAACCCTGCTGGGGCCAGAGGGCATTGGCCGTGCGCAGGGTCACGCCGCCGCTGCCGGCGGCACGGTCCAGCCCCTTGACCAGTTCGGTGAATGCCGCGTGGGTCCGCGCCTGGCCCATGGTGAAGCCAAGGGCCCCGGCCATCTCGCGCTCGGTTTCACCGCGGGCGCCGGCCCAGGTCATGGCCAGGGCCGTGGAGATGCTGTGCGGGGAACAGAAGAGATTCCCCGTTCCCCCGGCCAGGCCCCGGTAGAGGCGGAGGGCGAAATCCGTGTTCTCTTTCCTCAGTTCGTTCACTGTATCGATCTCCGGTTCAGCGGGCGCTGTTGCGGCGGGGGGCGCGGGCGCGCCGCCCAGCAGGACGATGCCGGCCAGCAGGCCGACGGCGAAAAAGGGGCTGTTGTTCTTCATGGTCACCTCCCGGATCGGTTTACGGTGCACGCACGCGCCGGTGCCGTCCTTCAGTTAATGATACGCGCATTCACCGCCGGGTGTCCGGAGGCCACCCTGACCCGCTCCAGCCGGACATCGAGCAGCCCCACGTCGATGGGCCGATGCCCCGGCCTTGCCTGCACGAGGCAGCTGATGCGGTAGTGCGCATCCCGGCGCACCCTGACCGGCGAACCCTCCAGTGCATCGAGGTGCCTGATATCCTCCTCCCGGAGGACTTCGGTTCCGGCGATTTCCACGGTGATGCTCACCGGCGGTCCTTCCCCCCCATCACCGGCATCCGCTCTCAGCCGCAATTGCCAGCACCCCCGGGGGATCTCGGCCAGCCAGCGGAAATGCACGCTCTCGCCGAGGGCCAGACGATCTTCAACGGCCCGCATCTTCATCGGGCGGTGCAGGGAGGACGGGAACGCTGCCACGGGGGCCAGGGTCACCGGGGGCCCGCCGCCCGCCTCAACAGGTATGACAATCGGGACCACATCCTGTTCAGCCCCTTTATGCGCCACGATGCGATACAGCTGGTCGCTGTTCCCGAAATCGCCGATCGGCTCGACACACCCCAGCGATCGCAGCCGGGCGGTGATGCTCCGGTTGGTCCGGGGCGTGTCCCAGCTGCGGTGCAGCAGGATGGTGTTGATGCCGGTCTGCAGCGCATGGTCGAGAAACGCTGGTCCGAGCCCTGCGGGGCGCTGTGGATCGATGAGCCGGAACAGCGTCCGGGTGGCCGGGGGAATGATGCCCGACCGGCCGTTGGCCAGCGGGCGGAAGTGCAGCGTCGAATAATAGATCGGCAGGAATTGATAGTACTTCTCGTGGTTGGGCAGTTCGAGCAGCACCGTGTCCTCCGGCATCTGCTGCAGGGCACGGTAGACCGGGGGCACGTTTCGGTCGCTGGGCAGCGGGGCCTGGATCGCCCGGGCCGGGACAGCCTCGATGAACGCCACCGCGCAGGCGACGAGGGTCGCTGCCCGGGCAGGGGAAGGGCGCAGCCGCCGGAAAAGCCGCTCGGCGCCGTACGCCGCGATCAGGGCGCCGCAGAAATGGAAGAGGAGTATCAGCCTTGCGGGGACCCGGAGCCCCTTGATCCCCGGAACGAAGTGGTAGAACAGGCTGTAGGGCAGGGGCAGGAGCCGGCGCTCCTCGCCGCCGCCCAGGGGCCAGGCCGGCCCGAAGCAGAGGATCAGGGCCGTGGCGCCGGTGATGAGCAGGATCAGCCACGCGCGGTCCGGCGGCTGCCGGCCGTTTCCACGCCCCCGGAGGAGGAGCGCCGCGGCGCCGGCCACGAGCAGGAGGATGAAGAGCAACCCCGGAAACAACGGTCGCTGGTGCGTCGAGTCGGACCGGCCGTAGAGCAGGCCGTTCCCCGGCGCCTCGAGAAAATCGGCGGGCCGGGCCGAATTGTCCAGATTGTTTTCGAGGGAACGTACCACGCCGAAGCGCTCGCTGACCTCGAAATAGGGGCGGGCGAAGGGAATGGTGACGGAAACGATGACCAGGCCGGCCGCGGCGAGCAGCCCCAGCCGCCGCAGGCCGAGCCGGCGGGTGGCCAGTGAGACGGCAAGGGTGACCAGCAATAGCACGAACCAGAACAGCGCCTGGTAGAAACTGGAGAGCACGGCGAGCAGCGAGCAGATGGTGAAGCCGGCGAGGGTGCCGAACCCTCCCCGCTCCCGGCGCAGGAAACGCAGCAGGAAGTAGAAACTGAAGGGCAGCCACTGGCTGGAGAGGATGTGCAGGTGCGATACCTCGAACAGCCGGTTGGGATAGAAGGCGAAGAGCACCGCCGCCAGCAGGGCGGCAGGGCGGGAAAGGCCAAGCAAGCGGCCGCAGAGCCAGGCCCCGAACCCGTTGAGCGCCAGGGTGAGCAGCAGCAGCAGGTTGAAGGCCAGCACCTGGTTTCCGGTGAGCCGGTAGAGCGGCAGGAAGGCCAGCGACTGCGCGAAGAGGTGATCGGCGTAGGCCAGGGAGAGCGGTTCCGGGTGGCAGATGTTGGCATTGAAGAGGGACGGGGCGCCGCCGGTGAGAAAATGGGCGTTCCAGCAGAGCGTCCAGCACTCCAGGGCCGCGTCGCCGCCGCCGCCGACGAGCCTGGTGTCGAGGCCGGCCAGTGCCGGCTGGAGAAAGACCAGGGCCAGTGCCAGAAGCAGTGCCATGGTGGCGGCGTGCCACCCCAGCCTGGTGTACAGCCGGTTGCTCATCTCCGGGGACTCCGGCCGTCGGCCGGGGCTAGCGCCCCGGGCCCACGGCGGTGAGCAGCGCCTCGTTGGTCGGGTAGTTCTCCATCAGCTGCAGCAGCTTCTCCATGGCGTCCCGCGGCTGCATCTCGGAGAGGATGCGCCTCAGCTTGTTGATCCGCTGTCCCTCCTCGGCGCCGAAGAGCCGTTCTTCCTTCCGCGTTCCGCTGGCCGGGATGTTGATCGCGGGGAAGATCCGCTCCTCGGCCATGCGGCGGTCGAGGATGATCTCGCTGTTGCCGGTGCCCTTGAACTCCTCGAAGATCAGCGTGTCCATCCGGGAACCGGTGTCCACCAGGGCGGTGGCGAGAATGGTCACCGACCCGCCGTCCTCGATGTTGCGGGCCATGCCGAAGAAGCGGCGCGGGATCTCCATCGCCCCGGCACCCAGGCCGCCGGACATGGTGCGGCCGGTGTTCGCGCTTTTCAGGTTGTAGGCCCGGCCCATGCGGGTCAGGCTGTCCACGAGGATCGCCACGTCTTTGCCGCATTCCAGCTCTGTCTGCGCGTGGGCCTGGGTCAGTTCCACCAGTTCCACCTGGGTGGCCACGTCCTGGTCGCTGGAGCTGGCCAGCACGTCGGCGAAGGGCACCGAGCGCCGGAACATCGTCACCTCTTCGGGCCGTTCGTCCACCAGCAGGACGATGACCCTGGTCTCCGGGTCGTGGTTGTTGATGGCGTGGGCCAGCTTCTCCAGGATCATCGTTTTGCCCGCCTTGGGCGGAGAGACGATCAGTCCCCTGGTACCCTTGCCCACCGGGGCCACCATGTCCACCACCCGCATGGTGGTGTCACCGGTGGCGGCCAGCCCGAAGCGCTCCTCCGGGTCCAGCGCCACCAGTTCGGTGTAGGGCCGGCGCCGGCTGAATTCCTCGGGGGCCATGCCGCACACCGTCTCCACCGCGGTGAGCTCCAGCCCCTGCCGCCCCCGGCGCGCCTCGCCGACGACGGTCGCCCCGCGCACCAGGCCCTGCTGCTTGATCAGCGAGGAATGGACGGTGGCGTCTCCGGGGCCGGGGCGGAAGGAGCGCGATGGGTCGCGGAGCACGCCGAATCCCTTGGGATTGACGCTGAGGATGCCGGAGACCTTCTCCGGGGGGCCGGTGGGGGCCTGTCGTGGCGGTGCCGGACGGCGCTGCCCGCCGCCCCGGCCCCGGCGGCTGTTGGTGCGGTTGCTGCCGCCGCGACGGCGGTTGCTGTTGTTGCTGTTTCTGCTGCGGTTGCTGTTGTTCCTGTGCATCGGGAGTTCCTATACGCTGAATCGAATGCTGAGGATGTCGCCGTCGCGAACCTCGTAGTTCTTGCCTTCCAGGCGGAATCGCCCTTTTTCCTTGATCGTTTTTTCGTTGCCGCATTCGGCCAGGTCGTCGTAGTGAAAACATTCGGCACGGATGAACCCCCGGGCCAGGTCGCTGTGGATCGCCGCGGCGGCGTCCAGTGCGCTCTGGCCGCGGCGGATGTTCCAGGCCCGCACCTCGTCCTCACCCACGGTGAAAAAGCTGATATTGCCGACGGTTTCGTAGGCCAGGCGGGTCAGGCGCGCCCGGGCCGATTCGCTGATCTCCAGGTCCTCCATGAACGCGGCGGCCTCATCCGCGTCCATGCGGGCCAGCTCCATCTCGAAGTTCCCGGCGAACTCGATCACCGTGTGGTGCTCCCGGAGGTGCTCCACCAGGGCATTGTCCTTGCCGTAGGTTTCCTCGTCGGCATTGAGAATCACGATCATCGGTTTGAGCGAGAGGAACTGGAAACCGCGCACCGACCGTTCCTCCTCCGTGCTCAGCTCCAGTAGCCGCAGGGGCATTCCCTCTTCCAGGTGCGTCATCATCCGGCGAAGCGCCTGCTCCTCGGTTTTCGCCGTTGCGTCCTGCAGGCCGCGCTTTTTCCCCCACTCGATCCGTTCCAGCCGTTTTTCGGCCACGATCATGTCGGCGATGACCAGCTCGTCGTCGATCTCCGCCACGTCCTGGACCGGTGTGGGCGGGTCGGCGAGCGCGTCGGTGAACCGCCGCACCACCATGGCCAGGGCGTCGGCATTGCGCACCAGGGCCATGGCCTCGCCGGAGAAGAGGCCCTCTCTCGCCGAACCCTCGGTGAGCCCCACGAAATCCACCAGCTCCACGGTGGCGCGCACCGTTTTTCTGGGGCGGTAGACCTCGCTCAGGCGGTCGACGCGATCATCCTCCACGTCAACCACGGCCAGGTTTGGTTCGGCCCTGGTGTCGGCGAAGCTGGTCACTTCCGCTTCCGAGCGGGAGAGGGCATTGAAGATGGTGGTCTTGCCCGAGTTCGGCAGACCGATCAATCCGATTTTCATGTTGGTGCTCAACCTCTTTCGGCCTGCATGATTGCTTGCGCACGGCGGTCCACGCCGCGGGCCGGTGACGTCCGTTGACGGGTTCGCTGCAGGGGGCCTCGGTCGATCCGGGGTCGGCGCTGATCAATCCACGTAGATGGTCAGCGTATCTCCGGGGTAAATGCGCACCGACGGGAGCTTGTTCCAGCGGCAGATGGAACTGACCGAGGTGTTGTATTTCCTGGCGATGGCGGAGAGCGTGTCGCCCCGCCTGACCCGGTAGGCCACCCTCTGGCTGCCGCCTGAGGAACCGCCGCCCGACACCCGTTCGCCGCAGTGGATGGTCAGCCGCTGGCCGGGGTGAATCAGGCTGTTTACAGAGATATTGTTCCAGCGCGCGATACTGGCCGTGGTCGTGCCGTACCGTCGCGCGATCTTGAACAGGCTGTCGCCGCGCCGCACACGATAGGTGATCGTTCTGCCCGGCTCGAAATCCGCCGCCCTGGTGCCGCCGCCGCTCGCCGCACGTCCGGTCCAGGACGGCACGTTGGGGCCGGTGGGGATGAGCAGTTTCTGGTTCAGGCTCAGCACGCGGCGCGAGTTGATGCCGTTCATCTGGCAGATGGCGGATACCGTGGTGCGGTATTTCCGGGCCAGGTCGTAGAGCGTGTCGCCCCGCCGCACGGTGTGGATTTTCGGGACCACGCGCTCGTCTTCGGGGATTCTGGCAAAGGCCAGGTTGAACGCCTCGCTCGTGCCCCGGGGCACTTTCATTTCGTAGGGCACCCGGTTCGGCGGGGTGGTGCTGTACTTCAGGTCCGGGTTGAGGTCCCGGATCGTCTGCAGGTCGGTGCCGGCGCAGAGGGCCACCTTGTCCAGATCGACCCAGCTGTCCACGGTGACCTTGTCGTAGTGCACCGGGGCGGCCGGTTCCACGTCGAACCCGTAGTGCTCCGGGTTGCGCAAAATGATCACCGCGGCCATGATCGCCGGGACGTAGTTCCGGGTTTCGCGGACGAGGTAGCGGGTGCGCGAAATCTGCCAGAAATCCCTGGTGCCGGCCCGCCGGATCGCCCGCTCCACGCGGCCCTGGCCGGCGTTGTACGAGGCCATGGCCAGCTTCCAGTCTCCGAGGTCCTCATAGAGGTCCTTGAGGTGCCGCGCTGCGGCCCGGGTCGCCTTCTCCGGGTCGACCCGTTCATCCTGCCAGCTGTCGATGCGCAGGTCGTAGAGCCGGGCGGTGCCCTTCATGAACTGCCACATGCCGTAGGCCCGGGCCCGGGACAGCGCTTTTGTCTTGTAGCCGCTTTCCACCAGGGCCATCGCCGACAGTTCGGTGGGGATGCCCGTCTCTTCGAAGATGCGGTGAATCATCTCGATCCAGGCGCCGCGGCGCACCATCGAGTCGGCGAAGAATTTGCGGTCCTGTTTCTGGTAGCGCTCGATGAAGTAGCGCACCCTGCTGTTCATCTCAACCGGCAGGTCGTGGCGCGGCCCGGGGTGTTCGGTTTCCTCTGGGGCCTCTGCTGACTCGCCCTCCAACTCGCCCAGGTCGCCGGCGTCGAGATCGGCCAGTTCGTCCACCGGGGCCGGTTCGCTCTCCTCGAGCCACAGGGCCTCTTCTTCCATGTGCAGCACCACCGCGTCCTTCAGCGGCGTGATGCGGGCCAGCAGGTCCTCGTAGGCCTGATCGAGGCGCGGATTCTCCCGACGCAGGTCGACATGGCCGGCATAGAGGCTGAGGGCCTGGGCGAACTGGTTTTCAGCTTCGTCCCAGTTCTCGTCGATGTAGGCCCGGCACCCGTCCCGGTAATGCGTCTCGGCCCGGTCGATGAGCTGCTCCACCAGGGCGTTGACCGTCGGCTCCGGTTCCTCGTAGGTCACGGTGGCGAATCCCGTCGGCCCTTCGGGCTCGGCCGGCGGGCGGTGGGCGCTGCAGCCGGTGACCAGGGGCAGGGCAAGGGCCCCGCAGAGCAGGACCACGAGGAGCGAGGAAACGAATGGGGACAGGCGAACAGGCGAATCGAACTCAGGCCTCATCTATTGAATTCCTCCCGGCGTTTCAGCCCGTGGTGCAAGACTCACATCCGTCGCGGCCGATGCTCACCATGCCGCTTGCCGTCGTTCCGCTGCCATCCCGCGGCTACACGAGCGCCGCTCTGCAATGATGGCCGGCCTTGGGGGGGGGAGTGACTTCCAGGGGCGGAACGGACGCCGGAAGTCTTTATTGTTCTCGTGTGAAGCGAAACCTAGCACAGCGGATCCCCGGGGTCAAGACTGGCGTGGAGCCAAACGGCCGGGGAGATCGACGCCGTTGTGGAACCTTCGGCCGTGGGGTTCGTTCCATTCCAGGAACGATGTCGCCCCCGCGCCCGCTTGCATTCGACCGGCAAAAGGGGGATTCTGTATCGAAACACCAAGACCAGGGAGGGAACCGGAATGAGAAGGATGGCATGTCTGCTGGCCGCGATGTTCGTGGTCACCGTGGTGGCCTGGCCGGCGCACGCCGGCGTGGAGCGAAGGGAACAGGGGAACCTGGTGATCGAGGAGATTCCGGAGATCCCGCAGCGGATCATCGACCGCATGTTCCAGTATCAGAGCACTCGCGAGGCCGCGTTCCAGGACTGGGACCACCAGGGCGGCATGCTCATTTCCACGCGGTTCGGCGAGACGACGCAGATCCACCACCTGGCCGCGCCGGGCGGGGCGCGGCGGCAGATCACCTTCTTCAACGAGCCGGTGCGCGGCGCCTCGGTCTGCCCCGACGAGAAGAAGAATGGGTTCCTCTTCGCCCGGGACGTGGGCGGCGGCGAGTTCTACCAGATCTTCTGGTTCGACCTGGCCACCGGCAAGAGCACCATGCTCACCGACGGCGAGTCGCGGAACGGCGCCGCCCTCTGGTCCAACGCCGGCGACCGCTTCGCCTTCTACACCACGAAGCGCAACGGCCGCGACTGGGACATCCACCTCGGGACCCTGGAGAAGCCGGGGGTGTCGAAAGCGGTGCTGGAAAAGGGCGGCTTCTGGATCCCGGTGGACTGGTCACCCGACGACCGCAGGCTGCTCGCCATCAGTTACGTCTCGGCCAACGAGTCGACCTACCACATCATCGACGTGGCCAGCGGCGAGGTGACCCAGCTCAACCCCAGCGAGGAGCAGATCGCCTACGGCGGCGCCCTCTGGTCCCGGGACGGCAAGGGGATTTACATCACCTCGGACCAGGGCGGCGAGTTCAGCCGGCTGAAGTATTACGACCTGGAAACGAAGGCCTTCACCGTGCTCACCCCTGACCTCGACTGGGACGTCGGCGGCATGGACCTCTCGAAAAAGGGTGACCTGCTGGCCTTCACCGCCAACGAGGACGGGATTTCCCGGGCCTACCTCTTGGACACCACCCGGCGGACCTACCAGCCGATCCCCGGTGTGCCCGTGGGCCAGGTGGGCGGGTTCCGCTTCCACCCCGACGGCACCAGGCTGGCCATGTCGATGGAGACCGCCAGCTCCACCACCGACGTCTACACCTTCGAACTCGCGGAGCGAGAGCTGCTGCGCTGGACCTTCAGCGAGGTTGGCGGGCTGAACACCGACTCGTTCGTCGACCCCGAACTGGTGCATTACGACACCTTCGACATGGTGGACGGCCGGCCGCGGCAGATCTCGGCCTTCTACTACCGGCCGGCAGGGGAGGGGCCCCACCCGGTGGTGATCAATTTCCACGGCGGGCCCGAAGCCCAGTACCAGCCCGGGTTCTCGCCCATCGTGCAGTATTTCGTCAACGAGCTGGGCATCGCCGTGCTGGCGCCCAACGTCCGCGGCTCGGCGGGCTACGGCAAGAGCTTCCTGCTGCTGGACAACGGCTTCAAGCGGGAGGACTCGGTGAAGGACGCCGGCGCCCTGCTCGACTGGATCGCGGAGCGGACGGAACTGGACGCGGAGCGCGTGGCCGTGCTCGGCGGTTCCTACGGCGGCTACATGGTGCTCGCGGCCATGACCCACTACAACGACCGGCTCAAGGCGGGCATCGACGTGGTGGGCATCAGCAACTTCGTCACCTTCCTCGAGAACACCGAGGACTACCGGCGGGACCTGCGCCGGGTGGAATACGGCGACGAGCGCGACCCCGAGATGCGCAAGCACCTGCAGGCCATCTCGCCGCTGACCAACGTGAAGAAGATCACCCGGCCGATGCTCGTGGTCCAGGGCCTCAACGACCCGCGGGTCCCGGCGAGCGAGGCCGAGCAGATCGTGGCCGCGATCAGGGAGAACGGGGGAGAGGCCTGGTACCTGTTGGCCAAAGACGAGGGCCACGGGTTCCGCAAGAAAGGAAACCGCGACTATTACTACTGGTCGATGGTCCTCTTCCTCGAGGAGCACCTGCTGGAGCCGGGCGACCATTAATCGAAAGGAGAATGCACCATGCCGACACCGACCCGGCCGTTGCGCACGGCCCTGCTGCTGGTCCTGCTGACCGTTTTCTGCGCCCCCGGTGCCGCCGCCGGCGACGCGGGGCTCTTCCTCTGGGAAGCCCGTTCTGATCAGGCCACGGTCTACCTGCTCGGATCGATGCATGCGGCCAAGCCGGACCTCTACCCGCTGGACCGGGCGATCATCGAGGCCTGGAACGCTTCGCCGGCCCTGGTTGTGGAAGTGAACCTCAACGACGTGGACATGATGGCCCTGCAGGCGAAGCTCCTCGAGCGGGGCATGTACGGGCCGGAGGAAACGCTCAAGGAGTCGGTGTCCGCAGAGACCTGGGGCCTGCTCGAGACCTATCTCGATGACCGCGGCATGAGCGCGGCCGGCTTCAGTTCGATGAGGCCCTGGTTCCTGGCGATGATCTTCACCGTCACCGAGATGGCCAAGTCGGGCTACCAGGAAGACCTGGGCATCGACCGCTATTTCCTCAACCTGGCGTCGTCCGGGGGCAAGCCGGTGCTCGAACTGGAGAGCGGCGACTTTCAGCTCGACCTGCTCTCCGGGTTCGACGAGAAGCTGCAGGAGCTGTTCCTCGTCAGCACGCTGCGGGAGATCGACGACTTCGACGCGCACATGGGTCAGCTGGTGGACGCCTGGAAGGCCGGCGATACCGCGGCGATGGAGAAGCTCTTCACCGAGACCGTGCGGGAGGACAAGCGCCTGGCCCCGTTGATGGAGAAGATGATCTTCGAGCGGAATGTGACCATGGCGGAGAAGATCGCCGGCTTCCTGCGGGACGGGCGGAGCTGCTTCGTGGTGGTGGGGGCGGGCCACCTGGCCGGCAAGCGGAGCGTGGTCGATCTGCTGGAGACGATGGACGGGGCCGCATGGAAGGTCAGGCGGGTGGCGCCGCTGGGCCCGGCGGCACCAGAGCCGGTGTCCAGCGAGGTGGAACCGGCGCCGGCAGTCCCCTGACGGGCTACGGCATGCCGGTTTCGCTCTCCCGCTCTCCGAAGTAGCGGACGAGGCCGCCCCAGCGGTTGTCCGGGCGAAACCCCCGCGGGATGAAGAACGTACGCTGGGAGAAGTGTGTGCGCACCAGGGTCATCCCCAGCTCGGCCATGCGGGAGCAGAAGTCTTCCAGCAGCGCCGAGCGGATGCCGCGGCGGCGGAGCGAGGGGGTGGCGGTGATCCCTTCCAGTTGCACCAGCCCCTCGTCCTCGACGCGGAACCGGGCCCCGGCCACGATCTGGCTTTCGGCATCCAGGGCCAGCAGGTGCCGGTCTCGGGAGGAGAGGCGGGTGGGCAGGCCGCGCTTGAGAAAGAGGCGGTAGAGCCTGCCGATCTCCCCCGGGCCCAGGGGTTCACGGACCGCGTAGGACACGCCGTGCTTGTCGGTGATGTGCGAACTGACCACCAGGGGCCCCTTGCCCTCCCCGTCCACCTCGATGATGTCCAGGGGCCGGTCCTGCTTGAGCAGGGGGAAGACCAGCCGGCTGAAAACCATGCGGTCGTCGTCTGACCCCAGGGTGGCCTTCAGTTCGGAAAGCTCGTGCAAGCGGGTGGGGTGGGCTTCCGGGTGGCGCTGCATCGCTCCGAGCAGGGCGTGGAAGGCGGTGCGCACGTCTTCGCCGGCCTCGGCAAAGTAAGTCTCGAGGTAGAGCCGGTAGCGGGCCATCTCGCCGAAACGGCCCAGGCGGTACTGGCGGTGCAGCTCGCCGGCGGTGCGCTCCCTGGCCCGGGGGGTGGCGTCCGGCGTGTGGACGGCCCACTGGCGAAAGCGGCGGATGGCGCAGCGCAGGGCCAGGGGCTTGTGGTAGGTGGTGCGCAGCCGGTCGCGGTGCACGTGCAGTCGGCGAGCGAAGTCCTCGACGTCTTGCGGGACCGGCCGGTCCTCCAGGTCCTGCTTCAGCTGGTCGAGGAAATCGGTGGCCTCCTCGTCCCCCAGGGCTTCCACGCAGGCCTCGAAAATCCAGTCCGGGTCGAGCTCCGTTCTGCACCACGGGTAGTGGTGCGCGGTCTGCTGATAGAACCAGCGCAGCATGGGCGTGATCAGCGAAAGCGGGCCGTCGTAAGCCTGCCAGCCGGCCAGCGAGAGGATCGTGGCGCCTTCCCGCCAGTCCTCGCGGGGCACCACCACATTGCGCGGGCTGACCGTGCCGGGCACGATCTGTCGCCCGCTGTTGCGCCAGCCGCTGAAGAACACGGCCATGCCCCGGATGAGCAGCGGTGCCCAGTCCCGCCGCTCCCCGGGCGAGGCCAGGGCGCGGCTCTCCGCCAGCTCGTGGATCGCGCTCCACACCGTCTGGCCGCCGACGAAGTCGAGAGAGAGGGCGCCCAGGGCGGGGCGGCAGCAGCCGAAGTGCGGCACCACCGGCACGCCATAGGGATGACCGTAGATGGCGATGAGCCAGAGGTTGGTCTGGCGCACGCGGGCCTCGTCGAAATCGGGGCGCACGCTGAGCAGCAGGTCGTAATGCCGGCCGCCGGTGGTATTCACGCTGACCCGGTAGAGCCGCCGGTCCGTGCCGCTGCTGATCCGGGTGATCCAGATCCCGCCGGGCGGCACCTGCCCGATGTCGAAGTTGTTTTGATGGGAGAAGGCGAGCAGGATCGATTCCTTGAGGAAAGCAGTGCCGATGAGAATCTTTTTCAGGTGTCGCACGTCCTCGTCGCGCAGCCCCTGCTGGAAGATGATCTTCCCCTCCCACGATTCCGGCCGGTCGTCCCCCTCGTCGGCCAGCTGCGCCTCGAACCACTCGCCCAACTCGCTGAATATCGCTTCCGCCTCGGCCGCCAGCTTCGGGTCGCCGCGGTGCAGCACCCAGCTCACCAGTTCGGCGCGCACGGCGCCGTAGTAGCGGCTGTTCTGGTGGACGAACCGGGCCAGCAGCCGGAAGACGTCGGTGAATTGCCGGCGCACGGCGTCGCTGGCCGGCCACTCGAGCTTCGTGCGGTAGGCGTAGAGCCGCCGGCGCAGCGCATCCAGCCGGCGCGTGCCGAAACCGCTGGCCGCGATGGCCGCCATGCTCTCCTCGCAGAGGAAGGGACGGCCGGACTCGAGAAAGCTGGGGAGCAGGCGGCTGTAGTCCACCATCGGCTCGTCGAGCAGCAGCACCCGGTAGGCCTCGCAGCGCACCATATCGTCGGGGTGCCGGGCCAGGGCCTCGATGCGGCGGCGGATCACCCGGGCCGTGCGGTGGCGAACCGTGCCCAGGTCGCTTTCCAGCCGGCGCAGGGCCTCCAGGGCCTCGTCCCGCGGGGCGAAGAGCGCCGTCGCGCAGAGCGCCGCCGCCTTTCCCAGTTCACTGCCGTTCCCTTCGCCGGCGGCGGCCTCGTCGGGCCGCTCCTCGCGGTCCGCCGGCAGAAAGACCTGTTCTCCGACGCCCTTCAGCCGGCGGTCCCAGCTCTCACGGCAAGGGGCAAAGGCGGTCAGTGAGGGGTTGGCGGCCCAGAGGTGCGGCTGGTGGGCGAAGAGGCCGAGATCCACCGTGGTGCCTTCCAGGGCGTAGGCCAGATCGCCCACGCGCACCATCCCGCCCTCCGCTTCGTCGGCCAGGGGCAGGAACGCCGAGGTGCGGCGGTTGAGCAGGCCGCCGCCGGCGGCCACGATATCGGAGATCAGGATGCCCTGGTCACGGAAGAACCAGCGCGGGATGCTCACGGTGAACCGGCCTACCTCGAGGTCGGCATAGTCCTTCTCGTAGAGGCTGTCGATCAGCCCGGCAAAGGCGGCCTCGATGGCCTTGCGGCGGTAGGATCCCTTGGGCGTCAATTCGTCGCCGTCACGGAAATCGCGGTGCAGCACGGCGAAGTTGACCACCCGCTGGTACGGGGCCAGCTTGAGGTTCGCCGCGGCGACGATCTGGTGGAAGTAGTCGCTCACTTCATCTTCCGTCGGCAGGGCGGCGATCACCGGGTCCTCCCGGTGGGGAACGATGAGCAGCACGTTGTAGGCCCGGCCGTCGCCGACGAGGAAGGTGCGCGTGATGCCCGGCACTTCCTCGAACTGCTGTTCGGTCTGCCGCGGGGCCACGGTCTGGCCCCGGCTGTTCTTGTAGATGTCCTTGATCCGGTCGACGATTTCGTAGTACCCGCTCTCCCGGACGCGGAAGACGTCGCCGGTGGGCAGCCAGTACTCCCCGCCCCCCGCGGCGGGCGGATCGTCGAGGTAACGGGCGATGTACTCGCCGGAGAGCTGCAATTCACCCTCGTCGCTCAGCCGCGCGTGCACACCGGGCAGGGGGATGCCCACGGTGTTTTCCTCGTAGGCCCCGGGCGGGGTCATGGTGATGCCGCCGGTGGCCTCGGTCATGCCGAACCCGCTGCACAGCTCCACCCCGTTGTCCTGGAAGAAGCGGAAGACCTGCGGATCGAGGTAGCCGGCGGCGGAGAGCCCCCAGCGCAGCCGCCCGCCCACCGTGGCGCGGAGCGCCTCGGCCCGCGACGACGGGCTGCGGTCCTCGCCCATCATCTCGGTGCACCGTTCGTGAAGCTGGGCCCAGCGGCGCGGGATGCTGATCAGGCCGCTGGGGTTCCAGTCGGCCATGCCCGCGGCCAGGGTCTGGATCGAGGGGTTGGCGGCGAAGACATAGGTCCCGCCCCAGAAGAGCATGCCCATCATCTCCAGGTAGCGGCCGAAGGTGTGGTAGAGCGGCAGGTAGCAGATGAGCAACTCCCGTTCACCCACGTCGGGCAGGGCCGCCGCCCGGGCGAAGCGCTTGGCGATAAGGTTGTAGGCGGTGAAGACCACGCCCTTGGGCATCCCGGTGCTGCCCGAGGTGAACATGGCCGTGGCCGGGTCGTCAAGCCCCGGCGGGGCGTGGCCGGCGAGGACCTCGGTCACCCGTTCCCGGCCCAGGCGGGTCGCCGCTTCCACCAGCCGGAAGTCCTCGGGCCCGTCGCTGTTCGAGTGCGGGTCGAGCTGCAGGATGCGGAATTCGTGTCCCGAGTCGCTGCGCACGTTCTCCAGGCGGGCCTGCAGCTCCGGCGAATCGGTGACCACCGTGTCGATGGCGATGCGCTGGAAGATCCAGGCCAGCACCTCGGCGGAGAAGTGCGGGCTGAGCGGCGAGACGAAGATGCCGAAGGTCAGGCAGGCCAGGTCGCAGCAGGCGGCGTCGAACCCGTTTCCGGAAACGAGGATCGCCACCCGTGGCGGGGTCTCGCGGCCGTCGAGCAGGGCGGCGGCCAGGGAGCGGATGCGCCGGGCGGAAGCGGCATAGGTCCAGCCCTGCTCGGACTGCCGCTGCATCTCGTGGAACAGCGTGCGCCCCGGGTGGGCCGCCACCCGCTGGTCGAGCATCGTCTCCAGGCTGTAGCCCGAGCGGCGGATCGCGGCAAAGGCCGTTTCGGCCCAGCGGTTGCGTTCCGCGGGGCCGTCCAGGGCCTTGAGAAAGGGGGCGCGTCGCGTGGCGTCGAGATAGCGGTGCCAGATTTCCGGCGCCGTGCCGTCATCCGGACGGGCGAGGTGCGCCTCGGCCGTCTCGAGCAGCACCGCGGCCTGCGGCGTACGGTCGCCGGCCAGGGCTTCCTCGCAGGCCTCCACCGCGGCTGGCAGCGCGTCCTTGGTCACTCTTCCGGCTCCGGGTAGTTTACTCGCCCTTGAGCACGCGGTCGATCTCCTCCCGCGAGGCCTGGTAGTCGGTCTTGCGGGTGAGGAAGATGATCGCGCCGACAATGTTCAGCGAGATCGACACGAAATACCACATCGTGGCGGCGAGGATCGTCTTTGGCCCGATCCAGACGCCGAGCGTGCGCAGGAAGCCGGCAAAGGCCGTTTCGCGCAGGCCGACACCGGCGATGGACAGCGGGACCATGGTCACGATCTGGGTCATCGGGCCCGCGGTCATCGTGTCGACGAAGCTCAGCCCCTTGCGCCGGTAGTCCTCCTCGCTCGCGGCCGGCAGCAGCTGGACCCCGGCCGCGGTGAGTTTCGATTCTTCATCGGCGGTGAGGAAGAGCTGGGACAGCCCATCCTCCTGGTCGATGGTTTCGATGTGCATCGTGTCGAGTTCGGTTCTCAGCTCGTCGGTGAGTTGCACCGCGGCCAGCCGTCCTTCCGGGCCGTTGGGCAGGTTCAATGCCTGGCCGTTGGTGTAGAACGTGGAGAAGAGCGAGGCGTAGACCAGGATGCCGAAGAAGACCGAGGCGAAAAGGGCGCCCTTGTTCGCACGGTAGCGGTTGAAGGCCTCCACGGCGTTATTGATCACCCCTTCGATCTTGCCCTTTGCCGGGAGGGGGAACTTGAGGATCAGCAACAGCAGGTTCGGTTTGACGACCAGAGTGGAAGTGATCAGCAGCAGGAAGCCGAAGAGGCCGAAGAACGCCACCAGCCAGAGCTTGGGCATCGAAATGGCGAAGAGCGAGCAGAAGACCATCAGCGAGAGGGCGAGGATGGTGAGGAATTTTTCCACCACCACCACCGAGACGCTCTCCGTGGCCTTCTTGGTGAAGCGGGCGATGTCGTAGGCCTTGTAGGCCTCGAGGCCCACGCCGGTGGGGGTGAAGGTGCCGAGAAAGCGCCCTACGAGATACGTTTTCGTCAAATGCCCGCCGGGCACGTTGAGCTGCTGCGGGGTGAGCAGCACGCGCCAGCGCATGATGGAGAAGAAGATCGCCGCGGCCTGGGTGCCCAGCGAGGCGACCCACCAGAGCGGGTTGGACGTCTTCAGCGCAGTGGTGATGTCCGACATTCCGATCTGGAACTTCTTGAAAATCAGGTAGAGGATGCCCACCGTGACCACGACCTTGATCACGTTGATTGCCGCTTTTTTGATGTTCATTCGCTTGCCGTTCCTTTGCTGTTCAGTATCGTCCCCGGGGTCCTGTTTCCGTCCGGCACCTGGCCGGCCCCTTGCCTTGTGCGATGTGAAGTCCGGCCCTGCCGGCCGGGCGGAGGGGGCGGTTTCGACGAAAACCGAAAATAACAAAAGGGTAACGGCCTGTCAATCGCCCCCCGCCGCGCCAGGAGCCGTGCTGCTGCCCGCCGCCTCGGGATGACCGAAACGTGACAGTTCGTGACCGGCCCATGACACAGGTAGGGAATCTAGCCTTTACCATGGCATTCGCTGTTGCCGAGCCTGCGTCCCTGCAGGTGGTGAGGCCAGCGAGCGGAGGGACGCACTGATGATGAGCGGGAGAGAACGGATGATCGCCGCCTGCCGGGGAGACGTGGTTGACCGGCCGCCGGTCTGGCTGATGCGGCAGGCCGGGCGGCACCTGCCCGAATATAATGAACTGCGCGAGCAGCACGGGTTCTGGGACATGGTGCGCACGCCGGAGCTGGCCGCGGCGGTCACCCTGCAGCCGGTGCGGCGCTACGGGATGGATGCGGCGGTGGTCTTCAGCGATATCCTCATCGTGCTCGAGGCGATGGGCGCCGGTGTGCGTTTCGTCAATGGCCGTGGGCCGGTGATCGACGAGCCGGTAAACAACCGGGCCGCCCTGGAGCGGATGCGTCCGGTGGTTGCGGAGCAGGACTTCGGCTTTCTCGCGGAGACCCTGGGCATTCTCGGACGCGAGCTGCACCCGGACACCGCGTTGGTCGGCTTTGCCGGGGCGCCCTTCACCCTGGCCGCCTACCTCGTGGAAGGCCAGTCGAGCCGGGATGTGCGCAACCTCAAAGCGCTGGCCTACAACGACCCCCAGCTGGCCCGGGACATCTTCGACCGCCTCACCCGGGTGGTCAGCGACCTCTTGCTGCTCCAGGTGCGGGCCGGCGTCGACGTGGTCCAGCTCTTCGACACCTGGGCCGGCTACCTTTCGCCCGAGGACTACCGGGAACTGTCCCTGCCCTGGACGCGGGCCATCGTCGAGCGGCTGCGGGAAACCGGTGTGCCGGTGATCCTCTACCTGCGCAACGCTGCCGGACACCTGGAAGCGGCGGCGGAATCGGGGTGCCAGGTGCTCTCGGTGGATTCGAGCCTGCGCCTGGCCGACGCCCGTCGCCGGTTGCCGGCTTCCGTGGGGCTTCAGGGAAACCTCGACCCGGCTGAGCTGCTCGGGCCGCCGGAACGGATCCGCCGGCGTGTCCGGTCGCTGATCGATGACGCCGCCGGCGGCGGCTACGTGGTCAATCTCGGTCAGGGGGTCACCCCGGACGTGCCCATCGCCGGTGTGGAGGCGCTGGTTTCGGCGGTGCGGGAGGGCGTACCATGTCCGGCTCTCGGCTGAGCGGCATCGACCCGCGCCTGCGGGAAAAATACGACGTGCGCGGGCCTCGCTACACCAGCTACCCGGCGGCGCCGCACTTCCACGACATCGACATGTCACGACTCCGCCAGCGTTGGCGGGACCGGCAGGGACAGGACCCGGATCCCGGGCTCTCCCTCTATCTGCACATCCCCTTCTGTCACCGCCGCTGCCTTTTCTGCGGCTGCCACACGCTCGGCCGTCGCAGCCCGGAGACGGTGAGACTCTACCTCGAGACCCTGACGCGGGAAATGTCGCTGGCCGCGTCTGCGGCCGGCCATGACCGGCCGGTGCGCCAGGTCGCCCTGGGGGGCGGGACACCGAACTACCTGTCGGTGAGCGAGACCGACCGGCTGCTCCATGCCCTGCGCGGTAACTGGGCCGTGGACGAGGGGGCCGAACTGTCGGTGGAGGTCGATCCGCGCAGTGCCACCCGGGATCGGCTCGACGCCTTCCTGCGGCATGGCTTCAACCGCTTCTCCCTCGGCGTGGAGGATTTCTCGGCCCCGGTACTCGAGGCGGTGAACCGGGACCAGCAGCAGATTCACGTGGAGGAGGTGGTGGAGCACCTCCGCGGCCGCGGATGCGGGGCGCTCAACTTCGACCTGATTTACGGGCTGCCCCGCCAGACGCTGGCGAGTGCCGCCGAGACCGCCGAGCGAACCGTGGCGCTCCGACCCTCGAGGATCGCTCTCTACGGCTATGCCCACGTGCCCTGGATCCATGCGCAGCAGAAGCTGCTCGAAGAGCGGGATCTTCCCGATGCCGAGCTGAAGAGCCGCATCTTCCTGCTCATGGCCGACCGCTTCCGCGAGGCGGGTTACCTGGCGGTGGGCATGGACCACTTCGCCCTGCCCGGCGACGAACTGGTCACCGCGCTGCAGCAGCGCACCCTGCGCCGCACGTTCATGGGCTACACCACCGGCCGGGGGGTCGACGTTGTCGGCATGGGTATCTCCGCCATCTCCGGAGTCGGGGCAGCCTATTCGCAAAACGCCAAGTCTCTGGCCCCCTACCTCGACCGGGTGGCCCGGGGCGAACTCCCCGTGGAGCGCGGCTACCTGCTCGACCGGGACGACGAGATCCGGCGCGAACTGCTGCTGGAGCTCTTCTGCACGTTTCACGCTGACCTCGGGGCCCTCTCCCGGCGGTTCGACATCGATGCCGCCGGCTATTTTGCCGGAGAGTTCTCGCGTCTCGAGCCGCTGGCCGAAGACGGGCTGCTCTCCTGGGACGGCAACGAGATCCGGGTCAGCGAGACGGGGCGGATCTTCATCCGCAACATCTGCATGGTTTTCGATCGCCACCTCGAGGCGGGGGAAACCCGGCAGACCTACTCGAGGACCATCTGATGCCGGAGACCATGCTCGGAGCGAACGACCCTGTCGGCGTGCTGTTGCTCAACATGGGCGGGCCGGCCGCCCCGGGCGAGATCCGGCCCTTCCTCACCCGGCTCTTCTCCGACCCGCGGATGCTGCCCGTTCCGGCGGCGCTCCGTGCACCGCTGGCCCGCGTCATCGCCTGGCGCCGGTCGCCGAAGGTGGCCGGGAAGTACCGCGCCATCGGCGGGGGAAGCCCGGTAGGTCAAGAATCGGAAAGGCAGGCGGCGGCCCTCGGGGAGCAGCTGGGACCGCTGTTCCTCGTGCGGACCCTCTTCCGCTACAGCGGCCCCGGTCCCGACGAGGTGCTCGCTCACCTCCGGGATCGCGGGGTCAGGCGGCTGGTGGCGCTGCCGGCCTATCCCCAGTGGTCGGGCACCACCAGTGGTTCCTCGGTGGATCACCTGGCCCGCTCGGCCGAGCGGTTGGGGATGACGTGGCGGGAGGTCCCGTCCTACCCAGACGGCGAAGCGTTCATCGACGCCCTCTGCGCCGGGGTCCGGCCCCTGCTCCACGGGGCGGAGCACCTGTTGCTCACCGCGCACGGCTTGCCGCGCCGGGTGGTGGAGGCTGGGGACCCCTACGCGGAGCAGGTGCAACGGACAAAGGCGGCCTTGGAACGTCGCCTCTGCGCGGACATGCCCTGCTCGCTGGCGTTCCAGAGCCGTCTCGGGCCCGTGGCCTGGATCGGGCCTCACCTGGACGACGAAATCCGGCGCCTGGCCGCCGACGGCATCCGCCGGCTGGTGGTCGCCCCGGTGAGCTTCGCCTGCGAGAACCTGGAGACGCTGTGGGACCTGGACCGGGAGATGGCCCGGCTCGCCGCGGCCTGCGGTATCGAATCCTATCGCCGGGCGCCGGCCCCGGGGTGCCATCCCCGGTTCATCACCCAGCTGGCGGGGCTGGTGCGGGAACAGGCGGTCCGCAGCGGCTGGATGCCCGCGCGAAAGATCCACGGGGTGGGGCATGTCGCATGACCTGATCATCGTCGGTGGCGGCATGGCCGGGCTCTCCTGCGCCTGGCGGCTCGGTGCCGCCGGGTACCGGCCGCTGCTACTCGAGGCCGGCGATCGGCCCGGCGGCAACGTGCGCAGCGAGATGGCGCAGGGTTTTCTCCTCGAACGGGGACCGCACACGTTTCTCTCTTCGGCGGACCAGATCTTCCGGCTGGTGGGCACGGCCGGACTGGATGATCGGCTCGTCAATTCACGGCCCGAGGCCGCGGCACGGTTCATTGCCCGCAACGGGCGCCTGCACCGGGCCCCGGATTCCCCCGGCCGGTTCCTCTCCACCCGGCTGCTCAGCTGGCGGGCCAAGCTTCGCCTGGCCGCCGAACCACTGGTCACCCGCCGGGGCCGGCCCGGTGATACGGCCCTGGCCTTCTTCCAGCGCCGCTTCGGCCCCGAAGCGGCGAGGGTCATTGCCGGGGCCTTCGTTTCCGGTGTCTATGCCGGAGATCCGGCGGCCCTTTCCGCGCCGGCGGCATTCCCGCTCTTCTGGGGCTTCGAGCAGCAGAGCGGGGGCATGATCCGCGGGGCCCTGCGCCACCAGCGGCGAGGATTGGCCGAGCGGCGGGCCCTGGGCCAGTCGGCTCCGCCCCGGCGCCGGGGCCTCTGGTCCTTCCGCGGGGGGCTGGGCCAACTCAGCGAAACGCTGGCCGCCGGGCTCGGCACGGACTATCTGGGAGGCAGGCCGGTGGATGGGGTGGCATTCGATGCCCGTGGTTTCCTCGTGCGCAGCGGGAGCGAGCGATGGCGGGCCGCCAGCATGGTGCTCGCCGTGCCGCCCCATCGGGCAGCCGACCTGCTGGCCGATGTCGCCCCGGAACTGTCGGGCCTGCTGGCCGGCATTCCCATGGCCCCGGTGGCCGTGGTTTCCCTGGGGTATCGCCGGACCCTGGGTGAGGTTCCAGACGGTTTCGGCTTCCTTGCCCCGCGGGACGAGGGCGTGAGGTCTCTCGGCATTCTCTTCCCCTCACGCGTCTTCCCCGGGCGTGCCCCGGACGGCGGAGATCTGCTCACCGCCTACCTGGGAGGGATGCTCGATCAAGGGACGGTGGACCTGGGCGACGACGATCTGGTCCGGCTGGTGCGGGGGGACCTGGAGCGGCTCACCGGCTGCAGGGCGGTTCCGCACCTGGTCCGGGTGGTGCGGCACGCTGCCGCCATTCCCCAGCTCGTGGTGGGGCACCTGGACCGCATGGCCGCCGTGCGGCGGCAGCTGGAACGGGTCCCGGGGCTCCACCTCGCCGGCAACTACCTGCGGGGCGTGGGGATCAAGGATGCCGTGGCCTCCGGTGTCGACGCGGCGGAAGCGGTGATCGGCCGGAAAGGGGCAGAACCGGCGGAGGCGGTGGCATGAGCAAGCGGTCGAACGGCGTGTCGATCCCCCTGGCCGTGGTGGGCTGCGATTTCCGCGTGGCCTCCTCGCGCTATCGTGCCCGGCTGCTGCTCGACGAGGGGGAAGCCCTGGGCATGGCGCTGGACCTGGCGAAATCGGCGGCGGCCGACGGATTCGTCGACCTGGCCACCTGCAACCGCAACGAGTGGATCGTCACCGGTCCCGACCCGGCCTGGGCCGCACAGCTGCTGCGGGGGCGGATGGTCAAGCGGCTGCCCCACGGGTCGGTGCGACGGGTTGAACCCTACGTGTTCGAAGGGCGGGAGGCCGCGCTGCACCTCTTTCGCGTGGCCCTGGGACGGGAGTCGCTGGTGGTGGGGGAACGGCAGATTGCCGGCCAGTTCTTCGGTGCGCTGGAAACGGCCCGTGGGCGAGGCACCTCGTCGCGAACGCTGAACGGCCTGGGGTCGGTGGCCGGGCGATTGGTGCACATCGCCGACCGGCGCTGCTGCCGCGGGGACCGGGCCCGGGGCATTCACGGCCTGGCCCTGAACAGCCTGCGCCGGCGGTTCGGTGAAAGCGAATCCTGCCGGGTGGTGCTGGTGGGGCTGGGGGCCATCGGCAAGCTGGTTCTCGACCTGCTGGGGCAGGACCCCCGTTTCGAAGTCACCGTCTGCAACCGCACGGTGCCGCGGCCCGACAACCACGGTGTGGCGCCGCTGGAGCGGCTGCCCCGGCTCCTGGCCGGGGCCGATGCCGCGGTGGTCTGCAGCGGTGCGCCCGGGCCGGTGCTGCAACGTTCGATGATCGGGGCGCGGGATGCAGAGCCGCCGCTGCTGCTCCTGGACCTCGGTGTTCCGGAGCAGGTGGAGCGCGGCCTGCCACGGGGGGTCGAACGGGTCGGGATCGACGAGTTGACCGCCGAGGCGGGCCACGGCCAGGCCTGTGCCGCGGACGACGAATGCGAACGGCTGACCCGTCGTGCCGCCGACGAGTTCGCCCGGTTCTGTGGTGAACCCGATTACGCGGAGTTCCTCAGTGCGGTGCAGGAACACCACCGGCAGGTGCTGCACGAAGAGATCCCCTCGCTGGTGCGCGGGCGCCTCGGCTATCTCAGCGATGATGACCGGGCCCGGGTGGAGGCCGACCTGGACGGCATCCTGCACCATCACACGCATTCGCTGTTCCGCCGCATCCGAGAGCGCTGCCGTCACCGCCCGGAATGAAACAGATGGTGCCGGGCACCTTTCGTTTTCATCGGGAACCGCCTCGCGGTGGCCGGTAAAATGTGAAAAAATAGTGTCATGAACCACGGACGCGGCTATCACATCCTTTTCGGGCTGACCCTGATCGCTCTGCTCGCCCTGGGCAGTTGGTGGACCGTCTTTTTCATGCGTTCGGTTGAGCTGGAGCGCGAGGCGGCGCTGGAGCGCCTGGGGCATGGTGCCGCACTGGAGGCTGTTCGGCGCGGCGGCCTGGAAGAACGGCCGTCGGCCGGGCCGCTGGCCGGTGACCTCGGCCTGGAGATCATTCCCGCCCGGGAACGGTCGGACGGGGACCTCTCCTTCGCGGCGGGGCCGGCCCATCCCGATCTGGCGGTCCGTCCCCGGCGGGAAGCCATCGAACGCATCGAGGAACGCAACCACCGGCGGCGGCTGATGGTCACCGGTGAGGGGGGGCTGCTCTTTTCCCTTCTCGCCATCTGCACGGTGATGCTCTATCACCAGGTGCGTCAGCAACGACGGCAGATGGTTCAGATGGAGAACTTCATCGCCGCGGTGAGCCACGAAATGAAGACGCCCCTCACCGGGATCAAGTCGATGCTCCAGACCTTTGTCGGCGGGAGGGTGCCGGAGGCGCAGCAGGACCGCCTCTTCGCCATGGGGCTCAAGGAGGCGGAACGGCTGGAGCACACCATCGAAAACGTGCTGCTCACCGGGCGCCTGCGGACCGCCCAGCTGGAGATCCAGGTCGAACTGGTACCCCTGCGCCAGGTGCTCGAACGGTTCGTGGTCCACCGGCAGCGGACCCTGGCCGAGCGCTGCGAGTCGCTGACGCTGGCCTGGGAGGCGGAGGACGACCTCCACGTTGCGGCCGACAGCTCGGCCCTGCGCCTGATCCTGGACAACCTCACCGACAATGCCTATAAATATGGCGGCACCGAACCCCGGGTCACGATCCGGGTCCGCCGCGAAGCGGCGCGGGTTCTGGTGGCGGTGGAGGACCGGGGCATCGGGTTCCGGCCGGAACGGGCGGAGCAGCTGTTCACGCCTTTCCGCCGCACGTCGGAGGCGGTGGATGCGGTACAGCATGGCACCGGCCTCGGCCTGTCCATCGCCCGCACGCTGGCGCGGCAGATGGGTGGTAACCTCGTCGCGGAGAGCGACGGGCCTGACCGGGGCAGCCGGTTCACACTCAGCTTGAAGGAGGCCACGGTATCGTGAGCAGCAAGGTTCTGGTGGTTGAGGACGAGGAACTGGTGGGCACCATGGTGCGCATGAACCTCGAAGGAGAGGGCTACCAGGTTTCCTGGGCCCGAGACGGCGAGGAAGGACTGGCCGCCGGCCTCCGTGAGCAGTTCGACCTGATCCTCCTCGACATCGCTCTGCCCGGGCGGGACGGCCTGGAACTGCTCGCCGAACTCCGCGCCGGGGGGATCACCACGCCGGTGCTCATGCTCACCGCGCGTACCGAGGTGAAGACCAAGGTGCAGGCGCTGGACCAGGGGGCCGACGACTACCTGGCCAAGCCCTTCGACGTCGGCGAGTTGCTGGCCCGGGTGAGGGCCCTGGTGCGCCGTTCACAGGCCGAACGGGAACTGCCCTCGGACCGCATCCTCCGTTTCGGGGAGCGCTACGAAATCAATCTCGACACCCGTGAGGCACAGACCAACGAGGGGCTGGTGACCCTTTCCGAAAAGGAGGCGGCCCTGATGCGCATGCTGGTCAGTTACCAGGGCCAGCCCATTCCCCGGGCCGACATGATCGAAGAGGTCTGGGGCATGGATTCCTTCCCCACCGGCCGCACCGTGGACAACTTCATCCTCCGTCTGCGGCGGCTCTTCGAGGTCCGGCCGGACCGGCCGAAGCACATCCGCACCGTGCGGGGCGTCGGGTACCGCTTCGTCCCCTGAGAGACCTCACCCGGTCGGCGGTGGTTTCGTTCGCGGCAGCACCCTGAGCAGCTGCATGGTCTTCGGCGCCTTGCCTCCCGGTTCCTCGCGGTGCATCAGCTTCAATCGGGTCCGCGGCACTTCCCCGCGGAATTCCTTCCGCGAATTCCACCGCTTCTGCGGCGGCATGCTCAGGTCGGGACCGTCGTAGTCGGCGAGGTAGCCGATCCCCTCCCGTTCCAGGTAGTCGAGCACCGGGAGCCGCTGCTCCAGGCGGTCGGCGTAGGCCTGGTCGTTGACCAGGCCGTCGAGGTTCACCACGGTGAGGCCGGAGAAATAGGCGATCTGGCCCGCGTTCCACGAGCCCACCACCGCGTCGGGCGGCAGGTGCGCGGCCATCCAGCGGGCCATGCGGTAGCGGCGCTGGTAGAGGTTGTGCGGGTTCGGCGTTTCGGTCATCCGCTCCACGGCGGTCCAGGCCGCCAGCCCGGCGGCCGCCGCCAGCAGCAGCAGACCCAGCGGGGCCAGCCGCCTGGGAAAGAGCGCCGCCAGCCGGCCCAGGGCCGCCGAGGCGCCGATGAGCACGAGGACCATCAGCGGCGCATAGTACCAGGCCAGCCCGGCGAAGCGGCCGATGGAACCGGCCATGATCAGCATGTGTGCCAGGCCGGCCAGGGCCAGCAGCCCCAGGCGCCAGCGCCAGCGTCCGGCGAGCAGGCAGCAGCCGAGGGCGGCGAGGCAGAACCAGCGCTGCTTAAAGACCTTCTGCCGTGGAAAGAGCGTTTCCAGCGGGGCGGAGACCGTGCGCGAGGCGCTGTTGGCCGCCTTGCGGAACCAGGTGTCGACGGTCTTTCGTGCGTGCACCGGGCCGAGGTAGTGCTCGTCGAGCTCCTGCTTGTGGTAGATCGTCTTCACCCGACCGGAGACCGGGAGGTGGTGGTGGAAACAGAGCTGGTTCCAGCCGAGGTAGAGCACGACGATGAGCAGCAGGGGGGCGGCGAGGCGGATCGCCGTTCTCCAGCGGCGTGGCCGCGAGGCGGCCAGGGCGGCGGTCAGCGCGGCGGTAGTGAAGACGATGGCGTCGAGGCGGCAGAGCACCAGCAGGCCGCCGAGCAGCGAGAGGCGCAACGGGGAGAGGCGTTCGCGGAGGAGCTGGTCGAGGAGGATGGTGAAGACCAGCAGGTAGAGGCTGGTTTCCATGGCCGAAAGAAATGGCTTCCAGTGGGAGAGCATCCAGATCCAGCCGGTGAGCAGGGGCAGCGCGACGCGGTGGCCGCCCAGCCGCGAGCCGAGGCGGTAGAGCATCACCGTGGTACCGAGGTTGAACAGGGCACAGAGGGCCATGGCGGTGCGCAGGAAGAGCACCGGCTCGTGGAACAGGGCCGCCAGGGGGACCATGCAGAAGAGCCACAGCGGCTGGAACCCGTTGGTGCGGTGGAGCCCGTCGAAGGTGAATCCTTTCCCGGCGCCTGCGTTGAGGGCCACCTGAAGGTAAAGGTAGGTGTCGTCGATGGTGAAGTTGTCGATGAGCCGCGGGAGGTCGATGATACAGGCCCAGCCCTGGAGCAGGGTGAGCAGGACCAGCGCCACGGCCAGCGGCCAATGGGATCGGAGCTGGGAGGCCAGCGACATCATCGTGCCCCGAGGTGAACGGATCTGGCGGGTCCAGGGTGAAGCGACATCCTAAGTCCACCCTCCCGGCTTGTCAACAAACCACCGCTGCATTAGGCTGTGCCGGCGAGGTGACCAATGATACGGTTTCGGTGTTTCCTGCTCATCTGCTGCATCGCCTTCTCCTGCTGTCTTGGCGGCTGTACGGCCGAAGCGCCGCCCCCGGCCCCGCGGCCGGAAGCGGTCCGTGACGAGGGACGGCCGGTCCCGCCGGACCGTCCTGGACGCTGGAACCCCCTCAGGGATCGCGGTGGCCCTGCCGGCATGACCGAACTGGGCGAGGAGATGGCCCGTCTCGAGGCCATCGGCTACGTCAGCGGCTCACGGGAAGCCGGGGGCAGCTCCGGTGTCACCATCCATGATCTGGATCGAGCCGGCGGGGGCACGAATCTCTACGCCTCGGGCCACGGTCCCGAGGCCGTGTTGATGACCATGGATGGCACGCTGATCCACAGGTGGCGCTGCTCCTCCCGGGAGATCTGGCCCGATGCCGACGAGCCATTCGTGCCGAAAGGGGGGAGGCGTGGCAAGGGAAAAGCGAAGAAGATGGCCGACAGCGGGGAGGACACCGATTTCTTCCGCATGGTCCATCTCTACCCCAACGGCGACCTGCTGGCCATCTTCGAGGGGCGGGGGATCGTCAGGATGGACCGGTACAGTACCCTGCTCTGGGCCAGCCGGTGCGGAGCTCACCATGACCTCGACATTCTTCCCGATGGAGACCTGCTCGTCCTCACACGGGAGGCGCGGATCAACCCACTGGTCAGCGATGACAAACCGATCCTCGAGGATTTCATCACCACCCTGGATGCCGAAGACGGCCGGGTGAAGGACCGGGTCTCCCTGGTGGAGTGTTTCAACAACGCCCCGCAATTCGAGGCAATCTGGCGCTCCTCGGAAAACGAATCCGGCGACATTTTCCACACCAACGCGCTGTTCCTCCTCGGGGAACCGGCGGCGGGGCTCCCCGCCTCGTTTCTGGCCGGGAGGGTGCTCACGTCGATGCGGGCCCTGAACTGCGTGGCCCTGGTGGACCTGGATGATCGAAGCGTGGTCTGGGCCGCCACGGGCCGGTTCCGCGGTCAGCACGACCCGCGGCTGCTGGCCAGCGGCCGCCTGTTGCTCTTCGACAACTACGGTGTGACCAACCGTTCGCGGGTACTGGAGATGGACCTGGACACATGGCGGCCTGTCTGGTCCTACAAGGGCACCTCGGAAGCGCCGTTTTACAGCGAGACCTGCGGGACAGCCCAGCGGCTGGGGAACGGGAACACGCTGATCACCGAATCGGACGGTGGCCGGGCGTTCGAGGTGACCACGGACGGCACCATCGTCTGGGAGTTCTGGAGCCCCCACCGCGCCGGGGGCGATGGGCAGTTCATCGCCACCCTTTTCGCCGTGACCCGCCTGGATCCTGCTTTCCCGGTGCACTGGGCCGGCGGCGCTCCTTGACGGGGACCGGGCCCCATGTTAGAAATCTCTTCTGAATCGACTGACCGTTAATCATCAGCATTTGCTACTGTTTCCGCTGTGACCCGCGAGGGGTGGGCCGGTTGGGCCACGGACCCGGGCGCGGCTCAGGCGGCGGACAGCGATTTCGAGGAGGGACGCATGTCCAGGATGCAGGCGGCGATACGTGTTTCGATGATCGTGGTGCTGGCGGCTGGCGTGCTGCTCCTGCCGGCGGGGTGCCGCAAGGCCCGGACCAGCCTGGAGGCCAAGCCCGAGGCGCGGCAGCTGCACGGGACCATCCCGGCCACCGGTCCGCTGGAAGTGACGTACATCTGGACGGTGAGCGATACGTTCACCCCGGCGGAGAAGGACTTCGCCGTGTTCATCCACTTCTGGGGGGAGAGCGACGACCTGCACTGGCAGGACGACCACATGCCTCCGGTGCCCACCAGCCGCTGGCAGCCGGGCCAGATCATCGAGTACACGCGCATCCACTTCCTGCCCCGAAACGTGCCCCAGGAGGAGATCACGCTGACCATGGGCCTTTACGATGCCGAGGGTACCGGGGAGAAGGTCCGCCTCGAGGGCCGGCAGACCCACCGGCTGGAGTACGAGGTCAGCCGCTTCGAGGTGGTTCCCCCGGACCAGCTGCCGGAAATCGTCTATGAGGATGGCTGGTACAACCGGGAGTTCGTTCCCGGGCAGCCCGACGGGGCCGTGTGGCGCTGGAGTCGTGGGCGGGCCTCCTGCAAGCTCGAGAACCCGCGACGGCCGGCCGCGATCTACATCGAAGCCCAGGCCCCGGTGGAGCTGCTGGAGCAGCCGCAGACGGTGACCATCGAAGTGGACAACCAGGTGCTGGCCTCCTTCGAGGTGTCGGACACCAACAGTTTCCTCAAGAAGTTCCCGCTGCCCGAGCAGATGATCCGCGACCAGCAGTTCCTGCCGATGACGCTCACCGTGGGGCAGGCCGTGGTGCCGAAAGACATTGCCGCTGGCGGGGACGAGCGCGAGCTGGGGCTGAAGGTCTACAACCTGTCGCTCTTCTGACGGGGCGCCGGCAAGGCGGCGGCCTCCGGACTGCAGCCGCCGGGGCGGAGAGATGCTCGATCGGCTCACAGTGCGCAACCTGGCGATCATCAGTGAGGCCGACGTCCGCTTCGCCCCGGGCCTCAATGTGATCACCGGCGAGACCGGCGCCGGCAAGTCGATCCTGATGAACGCCCTTGCCCTGCTCACCGGCGGGCGGGCCCACCGGGACCTGATCCGCACCGGTGAAGCATCGCTCCAGGTGGAAGGCCGGTTCAGCACGGCGGGCACGGACGGTCTCGGTGACGACCTGGAAGCCCTGGGCCTGGCCGGGACAGGCGAACGGCTGGAGATCCTCCGCTCCTACACCGCTGGCGGCCGCGGCCGCATCCGCGCCGGCGGCCGGGCCTGCCCGGCCAGCGCGCTCAAGCGCCTCGGGCGCCGCCTGGTGGAAATCCTCGGACAACACGATCACCGGCTGCTGCTCGATGCCGACGCGCACCGCTGGCTGCTCGATGAATTCGGCGGCCTGGGGGCGATGCTCGACGCCTGCGGGACCGCCTTCCGGGAAGTGGAGGAGGCCGCCTCGCGACTGCGGCGGCGTCGCATGGGGGAGCAGGAAAAGGCACGGCGCATCGACGCGCTGACCTTCCAGACCGGCGAAATCGAGGCCCTGAACCCGCAACCGAACGAGGATGTGGCGCTGCGCGAGGAGAAGGCCATCCTGGCCCATGCCGAGGAATTGAGCCGGCGCTCCCGGGAGGCGCACCAGGTGATGGACGAGGAGGATCGCGGGCTGCTCGCCGGGCTGGTCCGCGTGGAGCGCCATCTCCAGCGTCTGGCCGAGATCGACGAGGGGCTCATCGACCTCTCCGTCCGGTGTTCGGCCCAGCGAGTCGAACTGGAGGATCTGGCCGGCGCCCTTGGTGACTATGCCCGTGAGTGCGAGTTCGATCCCGGACGGCTGGCCGAGGTGGAGGAGCGCCTCTTCCAGCTGGAGAACGTGAAACGGAAATACGGCCCGGAACTGACCGACGTGCTGGCCTTTCTCGAGGTGGCCCGGGAGGAGTGCTCGTCCCTGTTGCGGCAGGAGGAGGAGGGGGCCGGGCTGGAGGAGCAGCTGGCCGAGGCCGCCGGCCGTTTCGCAGAGCGTGCCGCCGAACTGAGCGCTGAGCGCGCGAAACAGGCCCGCCGGCTCGAGGAGGCGATGGAGGGGGAGCTGTCCGGCCTGGCCATGGGCCGGGCCCTGTTCCGGGTGCGCCTCTCCCGGCAGGAGGATGAAGCATCACCGGTGGAACTGGACGGCCGTCGGTTACACTATGACCGGGGCGGCGTGGACCAGGTGGAATTTCTCATCTCCACCAACCCGGGGGAGGAGCCGCGGCCGCTGGCCCGCATCGCTTCCGGCGGCGAGTTGTCGCGTATCATGCTCGCCCTGCGCAACGTGGCCCGAGACGATCGCGGCACCGGACGGGTGCTGGTCTTCGACGAGGTGGATGCGGGCATCGGCGGCCGGGTGGCCCGCGTGGTGGGCCGCAAGCTGAAGGCCATCGCCGGTGGGGACCAGGTCATCTGCATCACGCACCTGCCGCAGATCTGTGCCCAGGCCGACCACCACCTGGCGGTGCGCAAGTTCGAGAAAGCGGGCCGCACAGAGGTGCGGGTGGAGGAACTGGAGGGCGATGCCCGCGTGGCGGAGATCGCCAGGATGCTCGGCGGCGAGGAGTCCCCGTCGCCCGAAGTGCTCGAGTCAGCCAGGAGGCTGATGGACGGATGAACAGTGGAGAACCGCAGATGGAAAAGAAGATCGCCGTCTATGCCGGCACGTTTGACCCCCTGACCCTTGGGCACCTCGATATCATCGAGCGCAGCCGTCACATCTTCGACGAGATGGTGGTGGCCCTTTTGCGCAACCCTGGAAAGGAACCGTTGTTCAGCGTGGAGGAGCGGCAGGCGATGATTTCCGAGGCCTGCGGCGGGATGGACAACGTGCGCGTCGAGGCCTTCGACGGCCTGCTGGTGGATTTCGCCAGCGCGCTGGGCGCCCGGGTGATCGTTCGCGGCATCCGGGCCGTGAGCGATTACGAATACGAGCTGCAGATGGCGCTGATGAACCGCAAGCTCGATGAATCGATCGAGACCATCTTCATGCTGCCCGGCGAGATGTACAACTTCCTCTCCTCCCGGCTGGTCAAGGAAGTGGCCTCGCTGGGCGGGAGCGTGGAGGGGTTCATGCCGCCGCACATCGAGAAGCTGCTGCTCGAGCGCATCCCCTCCTGGAAGGGGAGGAGCTCGCGCGCCGACGAGTCACTCTGATGGCCGCACCGGTCACCCGCAACCTGCCCTATGGCCTCGATGGCCTTGCCTTTTCCGCCGACCCGCGGTTTCGCTGGGACGAGGTTCGGGCCGGGGGCGACAGCGGGAAGGGCCGCGGCACCGCCGACCCGGTGCGTCACGCGCTGGATCATCCGCTGGGCTCACCGCGGTTGGAGGTGCTGGCGCGGGATGCCCGCGGGCCTGTGGTCATCGCCGTGCCCGATGCCACGCGGGCGGCCCGGGCGGAACGCGTTCTGCCCCGACTGCTCCGACGGCTGGAGGTTGCCGGCATCGGGGTGGACCGGGTGACCGTGCTGGTGGCCACCGGCATCCACCGGCCGGCCACGGCCGGCGAGCAGCGGGCGATCCTCGGCGAGGAGACGGCCGACCGCTGCCGGGTGGTGAATCACTGCGCCGGCGACGAGGGGGAATTCGTCACCGTGGGCCATTCCTCGGCCGGAACGCCGATACGGATCAACCGGCTCTTCGCCGAGGCCGGGTTGAAAATCCTCGTCGGCGCGGTGGGGCTGCACTATTTCGCCGGCTTCACCGGCGGCCGGAAATCGGTCCTGCCCGGCCTGGCCCACCGGGAGACGATCTTCGCCAACCATCTCAAGGTGCTGGGCGGCGGTGACGGCCTGCGCCACACCGGGGTCGGGCCGGCCCGGCTGGACGGCAATCCGGTGCACGAGGAGATGGACGAGGCGGCGGCGCTGACCGGCGTCGACTTCATCATCAATACCATCCTCGATGATCACGGCGAGCTGGCCGGAGCGTTTGCCGGCCACTGGCGGGAGGCCCACCGCGCGGCCTGCGAACGGGTGCGGGCCCGGCAAACCGTCCCGCTGGACGGCCGGCGACCCCTGGTGCTGGCCTCGGCCGGAGGCCATCCCAAGGACATCAACATGATCCAGTCACACAAGGCGATGGAGTATGCCGTGGCCGCGCTGGATGAAGGCGGTGTGCTGCTGCTCGCCGCGGCCTGCCCCGAGGGGCCGGGGCACCCCGACTTCTTCCCCTGGTTCGCCCACCGCCACGACGTGCAGGCCATGGCGCAGCGCCTGCGGGAGAACTACGTGGTCTACGGCCAGACGGCCCTGGCGCTCACCGCCAAGGCGCGACGCTTCCGGGTGGGACTGATCAGCACGATGCCGGCGGATACGGTGAACGCCATGGGCCTGCAGCCGCTGGGCAGCCTGGCCGAGGGGTTCGACTGGGCCGCCGGCCTCTTGCCGGCCGGATCGCCGGCCTGGGTCATCCCCCACGCCGGGTCGCTGCTGCCGGTGGTGCGGGGCGGGGAGGAGGGCTGAACCATGTGCGGAATCTGCGGCATCATTTCCCGGCGGGTCACCGAGGACGAAGCCCGGCAGGTCGTGCCGGGCATGGTGGGCATGCTGCACCACCGGGGTCCCGATGAACAGGGGTTCCGCTTCTTCCCCGGCGCGGCCCTGGGCCACTCGCGGTTGAGCATCATCGACCTGGACACCGGCCAGCAGCCGCTGGCCAACGAGGATGAGACCATCTGGGTCGTGTTCAACGGCGAAATCTTCAACTACATCGAGCTGCGCGAAGAACTGGAAGGGAAGGGGCACACCTTCCGCACCGCGTCGGACACCGAGGTGCTGGTGCACCTCTACGAGGAGATGGGGGACGATTTCCTCGGCCGGCTCAACGGCCAGTTCGCCATCGCGCTCTGGGATGCCCCACGGCAGCGGATGGTGCTGGCCCGTGACCGGTTCGGCATCTGCCCGCTGTTCACCTGCCGCCACGGCGGCCGGCTCTACTTCGCCTCGGAGATCAAGGCCTTTCTCGCCGTGCCCGGCCTGTCGCTGAACATCGATCCCCAGGCATTGGACCAGGTCTTCACTCTCTGGACCGTGCTGCCGCGGCGGACGATCTTCAGCGAAGTGCGCACCTTGCCCGCCGGGCACATGATGGTGGTGCGCCAGGGTCGCCGGGAGTTGAAGCGTTACTGGGACCTGAGGTTCCCCGGGGCGGAGGAATTCGGGGAGCCGCCGGCGGAGCAGGTCACGGAGACGATCCGCGAGATGGTCAAGGACGCCGTGCGCATTCGGCTGCGGGCCGACGTGCCGGTGGGCGGCTATCTCAGCGGCGGCCTCGACTCCTCGATCATCGCCTCGTCGGTGCGCCACTTCACCGACACGCCGCTGGAGACCTTCTCCATCGCCTTCGCCGACCCCGACTTCGATGAATCGCCCTGGCAGGAGCAGGTGGCCCGGCACCTCGGCACCCGGCACAACGTGGTGCGCATCGCTTACGAGGACGTGGGCCGGAATTTCCCGCGGGTGATCTGGCATGGCGAAAAGCCGGTGCTGCGCGCCGCGCCGGCGCCGATGATGCTCCTCTCCCGGCTGGTCCGCGAGCGGGACTTCAAGGTCGTGCTCACCGGCGAGGGGGCCGACGAGCTGTTCGCCGGCTACGACATCTTCAAGGAGAACAAGATCCGCCGCTTCTGGGCCCGGCGGCCCGATTCGGCCTGGCGCTGGCTGCTGCTGCAGCGGCTCTATCCCCACGCCCAGATCGATCCGAAGAAGGGCGGGGGGATGTTCGTCGCCTTCTACCGTCGGGGCCTTGGGGAGACCGACGATTTCGGCTACTCCCACCGCATCACCTGGAAGAACACCGCCGCGGCGAAGATGTTCCTTCACGCCGGCCTGCGCGACGAGCTGGAAGGCTATGATTGCACCGAGGAACTCGAGCGGTCTCTTCCCGGCGACTTCCGGCGCTGGCACCCGCTGAACCAGGCCCAGTACCTGGAGTGCCGGCTGCTGCTCTCCGAATACCTGCTGAACAGCCAGGGCGAACGGATGGCCATGGCCCACTCGGTGGAGGGGCGTTTCCCCATCCTCGACCACCGGCTGGCCGAATACGCCGCCACCATTCCGCCGAAGCTGAAGATCCGCGGGCTCACCGAGAAATATGCCCTGAAGAAGGCCTTTGCCGGGCTCCTGCCGGAACAGATCACCGCGCGGAACAAGCAGCCCTATGGCGCACCGAACAAGGAGAGCTTCTTCACCGATCCGCTCCCCGAGTACCTCATGGAGGACCTCTCGCCGGAGGCGGTGAAACGGGCCGGGCTCTTCGAACCCACGGCCGTGGAGCGGCTGGTGAAGAAGTGCTCGGCGGGGCGGGCCGCCGGGTTCCGCGACAACGCGGCCTTCCTCGGCATCCTCTCCACCCAGATCCTGCACCGGCTTTTCGTGGAGCGGAAGCACGAGGGCATCTGATCCGTCCACTGCCGTGATTCATGGACAATAGCTCGGCAGGGAGGCTGCCGCCTTGCCCTGCCGATGGCTCACCGGCACCCGGGAGGACGCGCAATGAACAGGCATTCGACGATCGCCGCCGCGCTCGTGCTCTTCACCTCGAGTTTCGCTTTGCCCGCTCCTGCCGAAACGGTCCACGTGCCGGCGGACCAGCCCACGATCCAGGCCGGTATCGATGCCGCGCTGGACGGCGACACGGTGCTCGTGGCGCCGGGCATCTACCGGGAGACGATCGATTTCCTGGGCAAGCAGATCGAGGTCGCCTCGGAGCGCGGCTACGACGTGACGAGTATCTGGCCCGCGGCCGGGGGGCCCGTCGTGCGTTTCGGCAGCGGCGAGGGACGGGATGCCGTCCTGCGGGGATTCAAGATCCAGGGGGGGCAAACGTCGCAGGGCGGAGGGGTCCGCTGCTACCAGAGCTCGCCCACGGTGATCGGCAACATCATCCGGGACAACGGAGCCGCCTGGGGCGGTGGGGTTGCCCTGATTCAATCGAACGCGAGGCTCGAAGACAACATCATCGTGTCCAATACCGCGGATGGCGGTGAATACATCGGGGGCGGTGGGGGCATCTCTATCGATGACTCCGGTTCCGCCGGGGAACCCGTGCTGCTGGTCAACAACCTCATCGTGAACAACCTGGCCGTGGCCGACGGGTATCCGGAAGAGTGGTCCACCTCGTATGGCGGGGGCATGCTGATCCTTGATTCCACGGTGGTCGTCGACCACTGCACGGTGGCCGACAACTGGGCCGACACGGTCTATCACCGGGAGACGTACGGCGGCGGGCTGTGTGTCGGCTGCCAGTCCACCGTCTCGGTCAGCAACAGTATCTTCTACTTCGACCAGGCGGTGGTGGTGGGTGGGTACGAGCTGGCCATGATCTGCGACCAGGCGCCGTACGCCACGGTGTCCTTCGACTATTCCGATGTGCAGTACGGCCCGGGGCTTTTCTACATTCCCGACCCCGGCAACACGGCGGCCTGGGGTGAGGGCATGCGCACCGACGTCCCGCGCTTCGTTCACGACCAGCCCTACTACCTGGCCCAGGTGGCTTCCGGGCAGCCCTGGAATTCGCCCTGTGTCGACGCCGGTGACCCGCAAGGCCCGGCCGTGGCGGGCACGACCCGCACCGACGGCTATCCCGACACGGGGGTCACCGACATGGGGTTTCACTACCCGGTCGCCACCCCGCCCCTGATCATCGCCGGCCCCGGCCCGTCCGCGGACAATCCGCCCCTGGTCCGGGTCTTTCCGGCGGAGCAGGATGCCCTGCACCTGGTGGAGTTTTCGGCCTACGGCGCGCCGGGATTCGGGGTGAACGTGGCCACGGCCCGTCTGGACGGGCAGGAGTGGATGTCGGTGATCGCCGGCCCGGGGCCGGGCCAGGTCTTCGGGCCGCACGTGCGGGGGTTCGAGCTCGACGGTACACCGCTACCGGGGTTGAGTTTCTTTGCCTACGGCACGCTGAAATACGGGGTGAACGTGTGTGCCGGCGATCTCGACGGTGACGGGGCGGACGAGCTCGTCACCGGCGCCGGACCGGGGGCGGTCTTCGGACCCCACGTCCGGGCCTTCCGCTACCAAAGCGGCACGGTGGCGGCGATCCCCGGCATCTCCTTTTTCGCCTACGGCACGCTGAAACACGGCGTCAACGTGACCTGTGGTGACCTCGACGGCGACCTGCGGGCGGAGATCGTCACCGGCGCCGGACCGGGCGCCGTCTTCGGCCCGCACGTCCGGGGCTGGACCGTGGTCGACGGTGCGGTGCAGCCCATGGCCCAGGTCAGCTACCTGGCTTACGGCACGCCGCGGTTCGGCGTAGGGGTCGCCTGCGGCGACGTGGACGGCGATGGCATGGACGAGATCCTCACGGCGCCGGGGCCGTCACCGCAGTTCGGCGCCCACGTGCGCGGCTGGAACTGCGACGGCAGCGCGGTGGCGGCCATCCCCGGCATCAGCTTCTTCGCCTGGCCGGCCGGGGAGGCACACTTCGGCGCACGGGTCTCTTCCGGGGTCGATATCGACGGCGACGGCCGTGACGACATTCTCGTCGCCCCCGGGCCCGATCCGGCTTTCGGCTCAGCCGTCCAGGCCTTTGGATACAGCGCCGGGGAAACGGCCGGGCTCTTCTCCTTCGAGGCGTTCGACGGACTGGCCGGTGGCGCGACCGTGGCGGCGCTTCGCAACTGACATGTCAGTGCCACAGGGCGGAAACCGTTTTTGCGTTTTTGGACAATGAAGGGGTAGAATAGATTTCGAAATCCCGTCGCGCAACGGTGCCCGGCACCGATATATCCAGCACAAACGATGACCACATCCCAACGAGGAGATCGACCATGCATCGACTGAATCGAATCCTGTTGCTGCTCATGGTGCTGGCGGTGCCCTGCGCCGCCGCGCTGGCCGATGACGATCCCGGCAAGTACGAGGAGGCCCGGACGATCTTTCTCAATGCCGGGGAAAGCGGCGCCTTCTTCGAGACCTGCTATGGCTACGCCCTCTTTCCCACCATCGGCAAGGGCGGCCTGGGTGTCGGCGGCGCCCGGGGGGAAGGCCGGGTCTACGAGGGGGATGCCTGGGCCGGCACGGTGACCATGACCCAGTTGACCGTGGGCTTCCAGTTCGGCGGCCAGGCCTACAGCCAGATCATCTTCCTCCAGGACAAGCGCGCCTTCGACGAGTTCACCAGCGGCAATTTCGAATTTGGCGCCCAGGCCACCGCGGTGGCCATCACCGCCGGGGCCTCGGCCTCGACGACGACCACGGGGACCTCCGCCGGAGCCAGCGGTGGAAAAAACGATGCCGCCACGACCACCACCGGCTACCGCAAGGGGATGGCGGTCTTCACCGTGGCCAAGGGCGGGTTGATGTACGAGGCCACCATCGGCGGCCAGAAATTCAGGTACAAAGCGCGAAAAGGCAAGTAGCGGTTCGGTGTCGCCAATCGACGGCCGCATTCCCACCGATACCGAAAGCGAGAGAGCCGGTGTCCGTACTCGTATCCGTCGTCATTCCGCTGTTCAACGAGCTGGACAATGTCGAGCCGCTGGTGCGCCAGGTGGGGGACGTTTTCCACGGCCTGCCGGCCTATGACCATGAACTGCTGCTGGTGGACGACGGCAGCAGCGACGGCACCGGCGAGCGGATCGGCGACCTGGCCGCGGCCGGGCCGGCGGTCCGGCCGGTGCGTTTCGACCGCAATTACGGCCAGTCCGCGGCGCTGGTGGCCGGCATGCGCCTGGCCCGCGGCGACCTGATCATCACTCTCGACGGTGACCTGCAGAACGATCCGCGGGACATCCCGGCGGTGCTTGACGGGCTGAAGGTCAGCGATGCGGTATTCGGTTACCGGGTGGGCCGTAAGGACAGCTGGCTCAAGCGCGTCTCGAGCCGCATCGCCAACCGGGTTCGCAACTGGGTCCTGCAGGACGGGGTGCGGGACACCGGCTGCGGCCTCAAGGGATTTCGCCGGGCGGTCCTGCCCCATCTCGTCGCCTTCAATGGTGCCCACCGCTACTTCGCCGTCACCGTGCGGCTCGCCGGCTTGACCCTCGCCGAGGTGCCGGTGCGCCACCATCCGCGACAGCACGGCACGTCGAAGTACGGGGTGCACAATCGGCTCTGGCGAGGTCTGCACGACCTGGCGGGCGTGCGCTGGCTGCGCAAGCGCTACGTGGTCCCGCGAACGAAGGAGGACTGGCGGTGAGCGAAAGATCAAGGGAGATCCCGCTGCTCGACCACGAGGAATTCCGTCGCCAGGCCCACCGGCTGGCGGACTGGATGGCCGACTACCTGCGGGACGTGGCCGACCTGCCGGTGGTGCCGCCGTGCGCGCCCGGGGAGGTCCGCTCGGCGCTGCCCGCTGAGCCGCCCGAACAGGGCGAGCCCTTCGAGCGCCTGTTTGCCGATTTTCGCGAGCTGATCGTTCCCGGGATGACCCACTGGAACCACCCCGGCTGGTTCGCTTACTTTCCCGCGAACACCAGCCCGCCGTCGATCCTCGCCGAAATGCTCACCGCCGCGCTGGGGGCCCAGTGCATGTCCTGGCAGACCTCGCCGGCGGCCACCGAGCTGGAACAGGTGGTCATGGGCTGGCTGCGCCGGATGCTCGGCCTGCCCGACGGCTGGAGCGGGGTGATCCAGGACACCGCCTCCACCGCCACCCTGGTGGCCCTGCTCACCGCCCGGGAACGGGCCACGGCCTACAATTTCAACACCGACGGTGCGGCCGCCCCCGGGGCGCGTCGGCTCACCGTCTATGCGTCCACCGAGGCCCACTCCTCGGTGGACAAGGCGGTGAAGCTGGCCGGCCTGGGACTGGCCCGCTATCGCCGGGTTCCCGTGGACCGGCAGTATGCCCTCGACGTCGAGGCACTGGAAAAGACCCTGGGCCGCGACGTGGAAGAGGGCCTGATCCCATGTGCCGTGGTGGGGGTTACCGGCACGACCTCCTCCACGGCCGTCGACCCGTTGCGGCGCATCGGCGAGCTGTGCCGGCGGTTCGGCGCCTGGTTCCACGTGGACGCGGCCTATGCCGGCTCGGCGGCCATTCTTCCCGAGCGACGTGAAATCCTCGACGGCATCGAACTGGCCGATTCCCTCGTTTTCAATCCCCACAAGTGGCTTTTCACCAACTTCGACTGCTCGGCGTACTTCGTCCGCGATCGCGAGGCCCTGCTTCGGACGTTCTCCATGACACCCGAATACCTCAGGACGTCCCACGACGACGAGGTGGTGAATTACCGCGACTGGGGCATCCAGCTGGGCCGGCGTTTCCGGGCGCTGAAGCTCTGGTTCGTCATCCGCAGTTTCGGTGTCGAAGGCCTGCGGGAGAAACTTCGCGGCCACATCGCCCTGGCCCGGGAATTCGCCCGGCGGGTGGAGGAGGACCCCCGCTTCGAGCTGATGGCGCCGGCGCCCTTCGGCCTGGTCTGCTTCCGCTGCCGGCCGCCGGGACGTGACCCCGGCGACCAGAGGCTGGACGAACTGAACCGCCGGCTGCTGGCCGATGTCAACGCCGACGGGCGCGTCCACCTGACCCACACCGCACTCGGCGGCCGCTACACCATCCGCCTCTCCATCGGCCAGCTGAACACCACCGCTGCCGAGGTGGACCTGGCCTGGAAACTGGTCAGCGAGGCTGCGGACCGCTTGTGACCGTCTCCCGGGTCCCGGCTCGATGAGGCACTGAACGGCCTTGATCCATCGAATTCTCACAGGCGGACGTGTGTTCACGGTTGACTTTCCGACGCCGGCGATCCTATAATCTACTGTAGGACAACAAAGGTTTTAAAATGAGCAGATTACATTTGTTCGGGGCCTTGGCCGCGGTGGTGCTGGTCCTTCTGTCGGCACCGGGGGAGGCGTCCGTCCGCTATCTCGAACTGGACGACAACATCCACCGGGTCACCGCCGAATTCATCGGTCGCGGTATCGAGACGGCCAATGAGCAGGGCGACAGCCTGGTCATCATCCAGTTGACCACCCCCGGCGGCCTCGTCTCGGAGACCGAGCACATCGTGCAGTCGATCATGGGCTCCGAGGTGCCGGTGGTGGTTTTCGTCGGGCCCACCGGTGCCCAGGCCCTCTCCGCCGGATTTTTCATCACCCTCTCCGCCGACTTCGCCGTCATGGCTCCGGGCACCAGTATCGGTGCGGCCCATCCCGTCATGGGGGACGGCCAGGAGGTGGGGGAGATCATGGAAGGGAAGATGACCAACTCCGCCGCGGCCCTGATGCGCAGCATTGCCGAGCAGCGTGGCCGAAACGTGGAGCTGGCGGAGAAGGGGGTCACCGAAAGCCTCACCTTCACCGACCAGGAGGCGCTGGAGCAGGGATTGATCGATTACATCTGCGCCGACGTGGAGGAGATCCTGGCCACCCTGCAGGATGTGGAAGTGGCGCGGGGTGACCGGGTGCTCATCCTCGACCTCACCGGGCAGACGGTGGTGCGCGAGCAGATGAGCTTCCGCCAGCGCCTGCTCAGTGTGGTGGCCCACCCCCACATCGCCTACCTGCTGCTGGGGCTGGGCACCCTCTGCATCTACATCGAATTCAACAATCCCGGCCTGATCATCCCCGGCGTGGCAGGGGTCATCTTCTTCGTGCTCGGCCTCTTCGGCATGTCGGTCCTGCCGGTGAACTATGTCGGCGTGGCGCTGATCATTCTCGGGATCATACTTCTCGTAGCGGAGGTCAAAGTGACCAGTTACGGATTGTTGTCGCTTGGCGGCGTGGCCTCGCTGCTCGTCGGATCGCTGATGCTCATCGACGGTCCAATCCCGGCCATGCGCATCGGGTTGGGTGTGGCCCTGCCGGTGGTGCTGACCCTCGTGGGCATCGCCGCCTTCCTGCTGCGGCTGGTGGTGAAGAGCCACGGCCGGCAGGTGGTCACCGGCCTGGAAGGCCTGGTGGGGGAGAAGGGCGTGGTGCGCGAGGCTCTCGATCCCCGGGGCAAGGTGGCGGTGCACGGTGAGTTGTGGGATGCGGTGAGCGATGTTCCCCTTGCGCCGGGGGACGACGTGGAGGTCACCTCGGTGGAGCGGATGCTGATCCGCGTCCGCCGGCTTCACGGGATGCACTGAATCCCGACCGCTGGAATCACAAATCGTATTGGGAGGACTTGTCATGCCGGTTGTACTGATCCCCATCGTCATCGTCGTACTCTGGCTCTTCTCCTGCATCAAGGTCCTGCGGGAGTATGAACGGGGAGTGATCTTCCGTCTCGGCCGCATGCTGCACGAGGCCAAGGGCCCGGGGATCATCTTCGTCTTCCAGCCCTTCGACCGCATCGTCCGCGTCGGCCTTCGCACGGTGGTCCTCGACGTGCCGCCCCAGGACATCATCACCCGGGACAACGTCTCGGTGAAGGTCAATGCGGTGATCTATTTCCGCGTCATCGACCCCAATAAGGCGGTGGTGGAGGTTGAGAACTACATGTACGCCACTTCCCAGCTGGCGCAGACCACACTGCGCAGCGTGCTGGGCCAGGCCGAGCTGGACGAACTGCTCAGCGAACGGGACAAGCTCAATGTACAACTGCAGAGCATTCTCGACGAACACACCGACCCCTGGGGAATCAAAGTCTCCAACGTGGAAGTGAAGCACGTGGACCTGCCGGCGGAGATGCAGCGCGCCATGGCCAAGCAGGCCGAGGCCGAACGAGAGAAGCGGGCCAAGATCATCCACGCCGATGGCGAGTTCCAGGCCTCGGGCAAGCTGGCCGAGGCGGCCGGGGTGGTTGGCCAGCACCCGGTGGCGCTGCAGCTGCGCTACCTGCAGACGCTCAGCGAAATTTCCGTGGAAAAGAACTCCACCATCATCTTCCCCCTGCCGATTGATATATTGGACTACTTCCACAAGGAGAAGTCTGCCAGGGAGGGGGACTGACCATCGGGGAAGGGCCGCCGGAGAACAGCAACAGGTGAACAGGAAAACCAACAGCCCGACCGCTCCCGGCGAACGAATCCTCATTGTCGAGGCCCACGAGGAGACTGCGCGGGCGCTCACCGAAGCGCTCGCCGGCAAGGGGTTCGACGTGCAGGTGGCCAGCGGGGCGGTGCAGGGGCGGCGCCTGCTCGACTCGGAGGAGGTGGACGTGGTGATCACCGACGTCAGTCATCCCGACTGCGGCGGCGGCGATTTCCTGCGGTCCATCGGTGACACGCCGCTGGTCTCGATCATCGCCACCGGCGAAGCCAGCGTCCGCGAAGCGGTGGAGGCGATGCGCGACGGGGCGTTCCACTACCTGCCCCGGCCGGTGGATGGCGAGGAGTTTCTTCACGTGCTGGACAAGTGCCTGGCCCACCGCCGGTTGTCCCACGAAAACCTCGCCCTGCGCCGCGAGGCCACCCTGTTCAAGATCATCAAGAGCGTTTCGGTGACCCTTGACCTGCAGCGGCTGATCCAGCTGGTGATGGATTCATCGATGGAACTCTGCGGCGCCTCCAGCGGCTCACTGCTGCTGCTCGACCGCGATTCCGGTTCGCTGGCCTACCATGCCCTGCGCGGGGTGGAGAAGAACGTGGAGGCCGACGGGTACTTCGGCTTCAGCGAGAACTACCTGCTGAGCCTGATCCGCAGCGAGCGTTCGGTTCTGGACAGCGGGACCGGTGTTGCACTGCCCGAACTGGGCGACCGCACCGTGCGCTCCGCGCTGATCTGCCCCGTAGTGGCCGATGCCCGACCCCTGGGCCTGGTTCTGGCGGTGCGCGACGAACGGGCGGTCAAGGGCTTCTCCGATGTGGATGTGCGCATGCTCAGCACCTTCAGCAGCGAGATCGCCGAATCGCTGCACAACGCCAAGGTGCTGAAGAAGACCCGCGAGTTGACGGTGAAGGACGACCTCACCGAAGCCTACAACCGCCGCTTCTTCGAATCGTACCTCGAGGAGGAGCTGAAGCGCGCCCGGCGTTTCGGCAGCCCGCTGTCGTTGATCTTCATGGACGTGGACAACCTCAAGGAAGTGAACAACCGCTTCGGCCACCTCATGGGGTCCCACGTGCTCAAGGTCATCACCCACCGGGTGATCCTTACCATCCGCGGCATCGACAAGGTGATCCGCTACGGCGGGGACGAGTTCTGCATCCTCCTGCCGGAGACCGATACCCGTGGAGCCCAGGTGGTTGCCGAGCGGATCCGCAAGACGATCGCCCGTGAGCCGATCGTCTTCGACCAACAGCACGAGGTCACGCTGACCAGCAGTTTCGGCATCGCCACGTTCCCGCAGCATGCCGGCACCGCCGAACAGCTGCTGCGCCAGGCCGACCGGGCCCTGTTCGAAATCAAGAACGAACAGAAGAACGGGGTGCGGGTGGCCGAGGCAGACAGCGAGATCTCACCATTCAACAAGAAGAGTCGCCGCAACTGAGACCTGCCGCCGCCATCCTGGTCCTTTTCCTTGCAGTCGCAGCAGCGGTACCCTGGGGCTGCGTGGTGGGCCCGCGTGCCGCCGCACCCGCGACGGCGCCGGCGCAGCGCACAACGGAAAGCGGGCCCGAAGAGCACCCCGCAGTGGTCTTTTTCGACCCCGGGGAGTATGCCGGTGCGGTGGTGGAGGGGTGGGCCGGCAGCGAAGCCTGTGCCGGCTGCCACGAAGCCGAATACCGCCACTGGCGGCGCACGCCCCACGCCCGGGCGCTGGATGATGCCGCCGGCCCCGACGGTGCGGCGCCGGTGAACTGCCGGCGCTGCCACGCCTCGCTGGTCGTGGTGCCGGAAGGGGACCGCGAGCGCCTGGCACTCGATTCGCGGGCCGTGGGCTGCGAGTCCTGCCATGGCCCGGGGCTGGCCCACGTCGCCGACCCGGAGGGTGTTTCGGGGCGGATCAGCGGGGTGCGCGACGGCTGCCGGGAGTGCAACTTCCGCCGGCTCTGCCAGGTGTGCCACAATAGCGAAGGTGACCCCGATTTCCGATATTTCGCCGCGTACCGGCTGGTGACCCATCCCGGGCCCGGAGAGGGCGGCGAGGGGATGATCCCCCTCACCGGGACCGGCGGTCCGGCCTGCGGCCGTCCGGCTGAGCGATGACGCTGCAACCAATGACCAGTCGTCTCTGCTGGCCCCTGTCCCTGGGGAGCGGCCTGCTGCTCTTCGCCGCCTTCCCCTCCCTGGGGTGGTGGCCCCTGGGCTGGGTGGCCCTGGCCCCGCTGATGGTGGCGGCGGCCCGTTCACGGCCTCGCCGTGCGCTCCTGCTCGGTCTCGGCGCCGGGGTGCTTTTCAACTCGCTGTCCCTGCCCTGGCTGATCACGGTGATGAACACCTTCGGCGGGCTGGCCCTGGCCGTGAGCCTGGCGCTCTACCTGCTGCTGGCGCTTTACCTCGCGCTCTACACCGCGGCCTTCGCCTTCACCGTGTCGCTCTGCTGTCGGCGCTGGGGCGCCAACGCGCTGCTGCTGGCCCCGGTGGCCTGGGTGGGGTCGGAGCTGCTCCGCGGGCTGCTGCTCACCGGGTTCCCCTGGAACCTGCTGGCCTACACCCAGGCCGGCGTAGCCGCGGCGATCCAGTCTGCCGCCCTGGCCGGAGCGTACGGCCTCTCGCTGCTGCTGGCGTTCTCCTCGGCCCTGGTTGCCCGCGGTTTCATCAGCCGCCCCCCGGGAGGGTCTGCCCACTGGCGCTGGCCCGCTGCGGCGCTGCTTTTCGTCGTGCTGCTGCTCGCCGGGGGCCAGGCCCGCATCGCCCTTCACCACCGCGGCACGGCGGGGGCGGAAGTCGCCCCGCGGCTGGAGGCGGCTCTGGTCCAGTGCAACGTGGACCAGGAGTTGAAGATGACCAGCCGCGACCGGCGGCTCATCGCCGACGAGCTCTACCGCATGACCCGCGAGGCGGCCGAGGGCCGCCGGCTGGACCTGGTGATCTGGCCCGAATCGTCGATCCCCTTCCTCCGCTTCCGCCGGGAGCCGGTGTTCCGCGGGGAGATCGAGGGGCTGGCCAGGGAGCTGGGCCTTGCCGTGCTCTTCGGCTCGGTGGACCGTCCGTTCGGTCTTGACGAACCCTTCCCCCCGGCCGGACAACCGGGAGCGGGCTACACAAACGCCGCCATGCTCGTAAACCGTGACGGCCGGCTGATCTGGAAGTACGACAAGATCCACCTCGTGCCCTTCGGCGAGTACGTACCGGCCAAGGGCCTGCTCTTCTTCGCCGGCAAGCTGGTGGCCGAGGTGGCTGACTTTACCGCCGGGGAGGCGTATGCTATAACCCGCCTCGGGCCACGACAGGGGGGCTGCTTGATCTGCTACGAGATCATCTTCCCCGGGCTGGTCCGCGGCTTCGTCCGCGAGGGGGCGGACGTGCTGGTGACGATGACCAACGACGCCTGGTTCGGAGATTCTTCGGCGCCCCGGCAGCACTGGAATGCCGCCGTGCTCCGCGCCGTGGAGAACGGGCGGCCGGTGCTGCGCTGTGCCAACACCGGCATTTCCGGCGTGATCGACCCGCTGGGGCGGGTGGTCAGCGAAACGAGGCTCAACGAACGGGTGATCGTGCCGGTGTCGCTCGACGCGGCACCGTTGAACACCGTCTATTCACGCCTCGGTGATCTTGTCGCCTGGGGCTGCCTGGCGCTCTGGGCGATCCTTCTCGCCGTCCTCGCGGTCCGGCGGCGGGCCAGGCCAACGACGAAAGGGGAAGGACAGGGGGCATGAGAGAAGACCTGCACAAGCTGTACACCGACCTCAAGGAACGGATCACCCGGCTCAGGGGGTATCTTTGATGTAGATGCCAAGCGGGCCGAACTGGAAGCCATCGAGCAGCAGATCTCCAAACCCGACTTCTGGAACGACCCCCAGGCCGCCCAGCCCGTGCTGCAGAAGCGCAAGGGGCTGGAAGCCTCGCTGAAGCAGATGGAGGAGTTCATCGCCCGCGAGGAGGACATGACCGTGCTCGCCGACCTCGACGGGGAGGGTGAGGACGTGGACGCCGACCTGGAGGCCGGCCTCAACACGCTGGCCGCGGCCATGGACCAGGTGGAGATGGCGTTGATGCTCGACGGCGAGAACGATGCCAACAACGCCATCGTGGCGATCAACTCCGGGGCCGGCGGCACCGAGAGCCAGGACTGGGCGGAGATGCTGCACCGCATGTATCTCCGCTGGGCCGACCAGATGGGCTTTGCCACCCGGGCCCTGGACCACCAGCCCGGTGAAGAGGCGGGGATCAAGAACGCCACCTTCCTCGTCAACGGCCAGTTCGCCTACGGCTACCTCAAGGCCGAGGTGGGCGTGCACCGCCTGGTGCGCATCTCGCCCTTCGACGCGAACAAGCGCCGCCACACCTCCTTTGCCTCGGTTTTCGTCTTCCCCGAGCTGGACGACAACGTGGAGATCGAGATCGACGAGAAGGACCTGCGCATCGACACCTATCGCTCCAGCGGCGCCGGCGGACAGCACGTCAACGTCACCGATTCCGCGGTGCGCATCACCCACCTGCCCACCAACATCGTGGTGCAGTGCCAGAACGAGCGTTCGCAGCACCGCAACCGTGACATGGCGATGAAGGTGCTCCGCTCCCGGCTCTACGAGCACGAGATGGCCGAGCGCCTCAAGGAACGGGAGGAGGCCGCGGGGACGAAGATGGAGATCGGCTTCGGCAGCCAGATCCGCTCCTACGTCCTGCACCCCTACCAGATGATCAAGGACCACCGCACCGACGTGGAGGTGGGCAACGTGAACAAGGTGCTGGACGGCGACCTCAACGAGTTCATCCGCACCTTCCTGCTGAGCCGGAAGAAGGGGTAGCCATGGCCCTGCTGGGCATCGACATCGGTGGCACCAAGACCGCGGTCTGCGTCGGCACCGCTGAGGGCCGGATCCTTGCCTTCCGGCGCATGGCCAGCCTCTCCGGTGATTACCTCGACGACTATTTCCGCGAACTGGGTGACCTGTGCCGCCTGGTCCTCTCGGCGGCCGAGCTTGACCAGGCCAACCCCCTGGAAGCGGTGGGCATCTCGGCACCCGGCCCGCTGGACTGCACCCGGGGCGTGCTGCTCGCCCCGCCGAACAATCCGGGCTGGACCGAAGTGCCGGTGGTGGAGCGCCTGGCCCCGCTGTTCGACGCCCCCCTGTTCATGAACAACGACGCCAACGCCCTGGCCCTGGCCGAGCTCCATTTCGGCGGCCACCAGGGCGTGCGCAACCTCGTCTACCTCACCGCCTCCACCGGCATGGGCGCCGGGATCATCGTCAACGGCGCCCTGCTCCAGGGGGTCACCGACCACGGCGGGGAGGTGGGGCACCAGGTGCTCGACCCCAGGGGGCCCGAGTGCCCCTGCGGCAAGCGCGGCTGCTGGGAGGTTTACGTCGGCGGCAAGAGCATGGCCGACCGGGTGCGCGCCGAGATCCTCGACCGGAAGATCGAGACCCGCATCATCGACGAGGCCGGCGGCAGCCCCTACGACATCGCACACCAGCATATCGCCGCCGCCGCGAAAGCCGGCGACGCGTACGCTCTCGAGAAGTGGGGCGAATTCACCGACCGCCTGGCCCAGGGGGTGGGCAACCTGATCCAGGTGCTCAACCCCGAACTGATCGTCCTCGGCACGATGGCGATCCACGAGGGCGATTTCCTCATGGGCCCCCTCCGCGAAAAGCTGCCCCGCTACACCTGGAAGTGGCCCCTCGAGGCCTGCACCATCGCCCCCAGCGCCCTGGGCAAGCGCGCCGGGGAGCTCTCGGGCCTCGCCGTGGCCCGCGCCGGGCTGGAAGACTAGGCCATACATCTCTCTCCCTTTTTCGTTTCATGTACAATATATCTTGATACCGGAAGCCGGGTTCACCGGGAATCCGCAGGTCAATGATCCGGAAACGAAGAGGAGTCATTATGAAGCCCACGTTCTTCTGCCTCTGTCTGCTGATCGGTTCAGTATCACTTCCGCTCTCCGCCGCCACGATCCACGTACCGACGGACCAGCCCACGATCCAGGCCGGGGTCGACGCCGCGGTGGACGGCGACATCGTGCTGGTGGCCGACGGGACCTACAGCGGTGCAGGCAACCATGACATCCTCGTCGACGGCAAGGAGATCACCATCCGTTCGGAGAACGGCGCCAAACACTGCATCATCGATTGTGAAGGCGATGGCCGTGGGTTCAGATTCAACGAGACCGCTCCCGGGATAAATCCCGTGCTTGAGGGATTCACCATCCGCAACGGGTATGCCGGTGACGGCGGCGCCATCACGATCTATGGTGCCTTCCCCGTGATCCGGGACAACATCCTCGAGTACAACCAGGCGGCCCTGTACGGTGGTGCCATCTTCGGCAGCGCGTGCGACGTGGTGATCGAGGGGAATCTCATACGGAATAATCTTGGTGGATTCGAGCGCTGCGCTGCCGGTCGTGAAGGTGGTGCCACCGGCGGCGGAGGTATCTGTCTTCAGGGAAGCTGGAGCGGTCTCATCCTGGTACAGGGAAACTCGATAACCGGCAACGTCGGGTCGGGCTTCGGCGGCGGCGTGCTGCTGGAGGGCGGCCTCATCGGCATCATCTCCGACAACGTGATCACCGGGAACAGCGCCGGGTGCGGCGGCGGCCTGGCCGCATTGAATACAGGAGCTTCCATCGCGGACAACGTCTTCTCGGGGAATGAGGCCTCGGAGGCCGGCGGCGGGCTCTATACGATTGACGCGACGCTGTTCATGGACCGGCTGACGTTCACCGGCAACAGCGCCGACGAGGGCGGCGGCCTCTACTCCGGGGGAAACCCCGCGCAGGTTTCTCTCGCCGACGCCGTATTCGAAGAGAACGAGGCGCAGTTCGGAGGCGGGCTCTACGTCACGTCCACCCTCGATGCCGACCGGATCCGGGTCGAGCGGAACAGCGCTGTTGTCGGGGGCGGGGCCTACTTCCACGAGTCGTCATACACGTCGGTCAGCCATTCGCTCTTCACCGGCAACACGGCGGACCGTGGCGCCGCCGTCCGGGTCTCGGCCCAGAGCGGGCACCCGCTCTCCGTCCACCAGTCCACCATCTCGGGCAACACGGCCGGTGAGTTCGGCGGGGCCCTGCTCGTGATCGACGCCTCGGCGGCCATCATGAACAGTATTCTGTGGGACAACGCTCCGGACGAAGTTTATGCCAGCGGCGGCGATCCTGAAATCATCTGGTCGGCGGTGGACGGTGGATTCGCGGGTGAAGGAAATATCGACGAGGACCCGCTCTTCGTCAGCGGCCCGTTCGGCGACCACTACCTCTCCCACGTTGCGGCCGGGCAGCCGGCGGACAGCCCCTGCATCGACGCCGGAGGGCCATCCGGGTCGGTGTACGACGGAACGACTCGGACGGACTCGCACGCCGATCACGGCATCGCCGACATGGGCTACCACTATCCCTTCACCCGGGTGATGCTGGTGGTGGCCGGGGCAGGCCCCGGGCCGGCCAATCCATCAGAATTCGATTCGATCTATGCCAGGAGCGACACGCGCCTGGCGCCGTTCAATGGTGACCCCTACGGCGTGCAGCAATACGGGGTCAACGTGGCCGCTGGTGACATCGACGGCGATGGTTTTGACGAACTGCTCACCGGGCCGGGGCCTTCGCCGAACCTCGGCCCTCACGTCCGGGCCCTGGATATCGGCGGCCCGATCCCCGGTGTGAGTTTTCTGGCCTACGGCACGCCAAAGTTCGGTGTCAATGTTGCGGCCGGTGACCTGGACGGCAACGGCATCGACGAGATCCTCACCGGTGCAGGCCCGGGGGCGGTGTACGGACCGCACGTCCGTGCCTTTGCCTATGACGGATCGAGCACGGCGCCGGTGCCCGGGGTGAGCTTCCTGGCCTACGGCACGCCGAAGTGGGGCGTGAACCTGGCTGCCGGCGATCTCGACGGCGACGGGTACGACGAGATCATTACCGGTGCCGGCCAGGGCGCGGTGTATGGCCCCCACGTCCGCGGTTGGAACGTGGATGCCGGCATCGCGGCGCCGATAACCGGTCTGAGCTGGTTCGCTTACGGTTCCCTGCACTTCGGCGTGAGGGTCGCCTGCGGCGACGTGGACGGCGACGGCATCGCCGAGATCATCACCGCCCCCGGCCCCTCGGCCTATTTCCCCGCGCACGTCCGGGGTTGGGACGTGGACGGCGGCCAGCCGGTGCCGCTGCCGGATTTCAGCTTTTTCGCCTGGGACTGGCGCTGGACCCGGTGGGGGGCCATCGTCCATGCCGCGGCCGACCTCGATGACGATGGACGCACGGAGATCGTGGTGGGCGCCGGTCCGGACCACCGGGTCGAGGGCAGGGTCAACGTCTATAACTATGATGACGGGACGGTCACCCCCTGGATCGAGTTCGTGGTGGACGACGAACATGCCTTCGGTGTCAACGTCACCGCCGGCTGGTTCGAGATGCAGGGAGGACGGCCGGTGCGATGATCACGGCTAGAAATAGCCGAGGATCCGTTTCTGGTCCTGCCAGGGCAGGGCGAGGATCGAGACCTCGCGGGGCGTGCAGGTGCGCCGGGGCTCGGTGCCCTCGCGGAAGGCTTCGAGGATGATGTCGGTACAGCCCGAGCCGGCCGTGGCCCTGAGGCCGGTGTTGCGCTCGATGGGCACGAAGACCACGCCGGGCGGAACTTCGAAACGGCTGGTTGCCGCCTGGTCCGGGTCCAGCGCCGACTCGAGGAACATGGTCCAGATGGGCAGGGCGGCCACCGCGCCGGACATCTTGCGGCCCAGGCTTTCGCTGCTCTTGTCCGAGTAGCCGACCCAGACCCCCACGGTGATGTCCGGGGTGAAGCCGACGAACCAGGCATTGGTGTACTCATCGGTGGTGCCGGTCTTGCCGCCCTTGGACCCGGGCACGCGGGTCTTGGCCGCCTCGGCAGTGCCCCGCTCGATCACCCCCTCCAGGGCCGTGGTGACGAGGTAGGCGCTCACCGGGTTGAGCACCTCGCGGGAGGAGGGGTGGAACTCCCGTTCCACGTTGCCGCCGGCGTCGTCGATCTGGGTGATGTAGTACGGCTCCACCGCCACGCCGAGGTTGGGGAAGACGGCGTAGACCGAGGCGATTTCCAGCAGGCTCACTTCGGCGGAGCCCAGGGCCACCGAGAGGTAGGGCGGGATGGGGCTGGTGAAGCCGAGCCGCCGCGCGTAGTCGGCAAGGATGTCCGGGCCCAGCTTCTCGTTGAGCTTCACCGAGGCGACGTTGATCGAGTCCTCGATGGTCTTGCGCAGGGTGACCAGCCCGTTGTAATCCTTGTAATAGTTCTGCGGCTTGTAGATTTCCCCGGTCCAGGGATCGGGGAATTCGGTGGGCTCGTCGAAGATGGTGTCGGTCAGTGAATAGCCGTTGTCCACCGCCGCGGCGAGCAGGATCGGTTTGAAGGCGGAGCCGGGCTGACGCTTGGCTTGCACCGCGCAGTTGAAGGCGCTGCGCTCGAAACTGTAGCCGCCGACCATGGCCAGCACCTGGCCGGTGGCGTTGTCGATGGCCACCAGCGAGGCTTCCGGGCTCGGTTCCTGTTCCAGTTCCAGTTCCACCGTGGCCGCTTCCACGTCGAGGGAGAGGATGCGGAAGAGGGTCACGTCGCCGGGATCGAAGACCTTGGCCACGCTGCGCTGGGTCCAGGCCACGGCGTCCCGTCCCGCCGTGCCGCGGTAAGGGCCGATGCGCACGGTGGCCTTCCCGCCCTCGACTTCGAGCACCACGCCCTCGTAGACCCCGCCCACCTCGATGCCGAAGCGCCAGCCGGGTGAGTCGTAGAGCTCGGGGCTCTCCAGGCCGAGCTCGGCAGTGTTTTTCTCTATCTCGCGGAACCCGCGGCGGATCCGTGAGAGCTGCAGCAGGCCGTCGCGCACCGCGTTGTTGGCCGCTTCCTGCAGCCGGGAATCGATGGTGGTGTGCACCTGGAGGCCCAGCTCGAGATAGCGGCCGCCGTAAGTGCGCTTGAGGTACTTGCGGATCTCCTCGGTGAAGTGGGGGGCCAGTCGGGCCGAGGAGTCGAGCACCTTCAGTTCCAGCGGGGCCGCCTGCTGCGCCTCGCACGCCGCCTCGTCGATCATCCCTTCCTCTACCATGCGGGTGAGCACCCAGTTGCGCCGCCGCACGGCCCGGTCCGGGTTCTTGATCGGCGAATAGGCCGCCGGCCGGCGGGGGATGCCCACGAGCAGCGCCGCCTCATGGCGCTCCAGCTCGGCGGCGGGTTTGCTGTAGTAGTAGCGCGAGGCCATCTCGATGCCGTACACCGCGTGGTCGAAGCAGACCTGGTTGCAGTAGAGCGCCATGATCTCGTCCTTGGTGTAGTTCAGTTCGATGCGGATGGCGAGAATGGCCTCCTTGATCTTGCGCTCGAAGTTCTTCTCCGGGGTGAGGAAGAGCAGCTTGGCCAGCTGCTGGGTCAGGGTGGAGCCGCCCTCGGCCAGCCGCTGGTGCCGGATGTCCTTGACCACCGCACGGGCAATGCCGATGGGGTCGATGCCGGTGTGCTGGTAGAAGTGCGAGTCCTCGGCGGCCACCACCGCGTCCTTGACCACCTGGGGAATATCGCTTGCATCGAGAATGATCCGCTTCTCCGAGGCGAAGCGGGCCAGGGGCACGCCGTCCGCGGAGAGCACGGTGGTGGTCAGGCTCGGCGTGTAGTCCTCCAGCTCGTAGATCGAGGGTACGTCGAGGATGCGGGAGACGAAGAGGCCGACGAAAACACCCATGGTCACCGCGCCGAGGATGAGCAGGGGGACGACCAGGCGGCGCAGGGACAGGGAACCCCTGCCGGGGCTGTCCGGTTTCTGTTTGCCTGGAGTGGTGGCCATCTCGCCGGACTCCCGGTTTGATCCATGACACTGGGCGGGAACGTCTCCACGGAGGATGATAGCAGAGGGCCGGAGGGGGGTCAAAAGAGGCCGCTTCGGGGATTGGTGAATGTTGACTTCCGGTTGCCTGCTCACATAACATTGACCACACGTCAGTTGCCACCATGCACGATTTTACCTGGCCGGTTCCGTGTGCACGTAGTTCGGCCGATGACCACCAGCCGGCCGCCAGGAGGGCAGATCATCATGTATCAGGACGCGGGCTCGAACATGGCCGCGGGCGCACCGGCGCCGGCGAAGAAGAAGGGCGGCTGTCTCAAGTGGGGCGGCATCGGCTGTGCGGTGCTGCTGCTGCTGGTCATCATTGCCGGCATCATCGGTTATACCCAGTGCGGAAAGTTCGTGGAGTGGGTCGGGGCGAAGATGAAGGAGGCCCTGATCGAGGCCCTGCCCGAGGACATCCCCCGCGAAGAGGCGGTGGAAACCTTTGACGCGTTCATCAACGCGATCAAGGAGGACAAGCTCCAGCCCTCCGACATGCAGGAGCTGCAGACCAGGGTCCAGGCCGCCCAGGCCGACGGCGAGTTCTCCCCGGACGAAGCCATGGACCTGCTGCAGTTCATGAGGGAGAAGGTAGGCCTCGAGCCGCTGGAGTTGGGCGAGGAGGCGCCCGACGAGGTGGAGCCAGGCTGGGAGACCGACGAACCGGCCGAGGCCACCGGGGAAGCAGCCGGCGAGGCCACGGAACTCTGAACCCCGGTTGACGGGCCAAAGTCGATTACCGGGATTCCGGGGGCGGGCGGCGCCCCCGCGAATCCCGTTTTCATTTCAGGGCGGTGCGTGATGACCGATGAATTCCGGCTGGTCAGTGATTTCGAGCCCCGGGGCGACCAGCCCGAGGCGGTGCGCCAGCTGGTGGGCGGGCTGCGTGACGGGGAAAAGGAGCAGGTGCTCCTCGGCGTCACCGGTTCGGGCAAGACCTACACCATGGCCCTGGTGGTCGAGGCGCTGAACCGTCCGGCGCTGGTTTTCGCCCACAACAAGACCCTCGCCGCACAGCTCTACCAGGAGTTCAAGGCCTTCTTTCCCCACAACGCCGTGGAGTATTTCGTCAGCTACTACGACTACTACCAGCCCGAGGCCTATATCCCCACCACCGACACCTACATCGAAAAGGAAACCCAGATCAACGAGGAGATCGACCGCATGCGGCTCAGCGCCACGCGGTCGCTCTTCGAGCGCCGGGATGTGATCATCGTGGCCAGCGTCTCCTGCATCTACGGCATCGGCGCCCCCGAGGAGTATTTCTCCCAGACGCTGATCATCGAGCAGGGGGAGCGCATCACCCGGGAGAAGCTGCTGCGGCAGCTCGTGGACCTGCAGTACAGCCGCAACGATATCGATTTCCGGCGGGGCACGTTCCGCGTGCGCGGTGACGTGGTGGAGCTCCACCCCTCGTACGAGGAGATGGCGGTGCGCATCGAGCTCTTCGGTGACGAGGTGGACCGCATCAGCATCATCGATCCGCTGCGCGGCAGCGTGATCCGCGAGAAGCGGTTCATCCGCATCTATGCCAAGAGTCACTACGTGACCACGCGGAAGAACATCGAGCGGGCCATCGGGACCATCGGCGCCGAGCTGGAGGAGCGGCTGGCCCGGCTCAAGGCGGAGGAGAAGCTGCTCGAGGCCCAGCGTCTGGAGCAGCGCACCCGCTACGACCTGGAGATGTTGCGGGAGATGAGCTTCTGCACCGGCATCGAGAACTACTCCCGGCACCTCAGCGGCCGCTCCGAGGGGGAGCCGCCCCACACGCTCTTCGATTACCTGCCGGACGACGCGCTGCTCATCGTCGACGAGAGCCACGTCAGCCTGCCCCAGCTGAGGGGGATGTACGGCGGTGACCGCTCGCGCAAGTCGACCCTGGTGCACCATGGTTTCCGGCTGCCCTCGGCGCTGGACAACCGGCCGCTCAATTTCGAGGAGTTCACCGCCCGCCAGCCGCAGACGGTCTACGTCTCGGCCACCCCGGCGGCGTACGAGCTGGAGCGCACCGGCGGTGTGGTGGTGGAGCAGATCATCCGGCCCACCGGGCTCACCGATCCCGAAATCCAGGTGCGGCCGGCCCGGGGGCAGGTGGACGACCTGCACGGCGAGATCGTCAACCGGGTGGGGCGGGGGCACCGGGTGCTGGTGACCACGCTGACCAAGCGCATGGCCGAGGACCTCACCGACTACCTCGAGGAACTGGGCATCCGGGTGCGCTACCTCCACGCCGACGTGGAGACCCTGGAACGGGTGCGGCTGCTGCGGGAGCTGCGGCAGGGGGAATACGACGTCCTGGTGGGCATCAACCTCCTGCGTGAGGGGCTCGACCTGCCCGAGGTCTCGCTGGTCGCCGTGCTCGATGCGGACAAGGAGGGGTTTCTCCGCTCCAGCGGGTCGCTGATCCAGATCGCCGGCCGGGCGGCCCGCAACGTGGAGGGGCTGGTGGTCTTCTACGCCGACCGGGTCACCGACTCCATGCGCCGGGCGATGGACGAGACCGCTCGCCGGCGGGCGCGGCAGCTGGCCTACAACGAGGAACACGGCATCACGCCGGAATCGATCGTCAAGTCCATCGACACCGTGCTGGGCAGTGTCTACGAGGCCGATTACGTTGCCCTGTCACCGAAGAAGGGCGGGGAAGCGGCGGCGGCCGGGGATCTTCCCGATTACCTGGACGAGAAGAGCCGTGGCGAGTTGGTCGAGCAGCTCGAGCGGGAAATGATGCAGGCCGCCGCCGATCTGGCCTTCGAAAAAGCGGCCGAGTTGCGGGACCGGATCAAGGCGCTGCAGGAGAGCGCACTCTTCGCCTGAGGGAAGGTATGGTGAACGGAGAAGATTATGTCCTCGGACGGCTGCAGGAGCAGCTCGGCTACCGCTTTCACGACCGTCGTCTGCTTGAGCGGGCGTTGACCCACTCCTCCTGGCGCCACGAGGCACGGAGCCATGGCGCCGCGGACCCGCAGGACAACGAGCCGCTGGAGTTTCTCGGCGATGCCATGCTCAGCCTGGCCGTGGCCCGTGCGTTGTTCGACCTCAATCCCGGCGCCGAGGAGGGGTTTCTCACCAGGGCCCGGGCCGCCCTGGTCTCCACCGGGACACTTTCCGAGGTGGCGCGGGAGATCGCCCTGGGCCGTTGCCTGCGACTGGGCCGCGGCGAGGCGGCCAGCGGCGGAGAGGGCAAGGACACCATCCTGGAAAACACGCTGGAGGCCGTGTTCGCCGCGGTGATGCTGGACGGCGGGGTGCAGGCCGCGGAAGGGGTCGTGCTGCGGCTTCTGGGCCGTCGCCTCGAGCGCCTGCGGCCCGGCGAGGACATGACCCGGGACGACAAGTCACGGCTGCAGGAGCTGCTGCAGTCCCGCGGTTTGCCGGCTCCGGTCTACCGCGTGGAGAAGGAGAGCGGTCTGGACCACGAGAAGGTCTTCCTCGTCGCCGTGCTGGCCGGGGGCCGGGAACTGACCCGGGCCCGGGGGGGCAGCAAGAAGGAGGCCCAGCAGGCCGCGGCCCGGGCGGCGCTTTGTCTGCTGGCGCCCGGCGGACCGGCGCTGGACAGCCTGGCGCAAGCGCTGCGCGGGGACGATGGCGAGCCGGATGAGCCACGGTGACGCGGCCAATTGGCCGGCCTGCCGCTTTCCTGCGTTATTGACTCCCCGATAGCGGTGGACTATGATCCGAAGAGGGTAAGCAGAGGCCCGGACTGCCCACGTTTCGTGAGAAGCCCGGGCCGATTCATATGGGGCCTCATGGGTGAAGATGCCAGCCAGTCCGTAGAGGTGGTCATCGCCAACCAGTTCGAGATGATCGACCTGGTGCAGTCGGTGCTCGACGACCTTTCCGAACTGGTGGATTTCGACGAGGAGACAGTACACTGGATGGGGATGGCGGTTCGCGAGGCCCTGAACAACGCCATCAAGCACGGGAACAAGCTCGATCCGGCGAAACAGGTCCGGATCCGGTTCGACGTGGGGCCCGAAGCCCTGGAGATCAAGGTCCGGGACGAGGGCCACGGTTTCGATACCAGCAGCCTGCCCGATCCCACCGAGCCGGCCAATCTGCTCAAGCCGAGCGGACGCGGGATCTTCTACATGAGAAAGTTCATGGATCGGGTGGAATTCACGACGAAGAAGGGCAAGGGCACCGAGGTGCACCTGGTGAAAAAGCGTCCCGTCAGCGGGGCGTGAACAGTACGGGGGGTATCCCGGCCCCGGTCCGGGGGGCTTTCGTCCCGCGGCACCCGGCGGCTTACCATGGCGCGGCCATCCTGCGCCGGATGAAGAGGAGAAGGGCTGATGAAGACCACCATCCGAATGTCGGGGGATGTGGCGATCCTGGATCTGAAAGGCAAGATCACCATCGGGGAGGGCGATGTGCTGCTCCGCGAGAACATCGAGAATCTGCTCAAGGAGGGTCACAGCAAGATCATCCTCAACCTGGCCAAGGTCAATTACATGGACAGTTCCGGGGTGGGCGAGCTGGTGGGCACGTTCACCACGGTGAACAACCGTGGCGGAAAGATGAAGCTGCTCAACCTCACCGAGAAGATCCAGGACCTGTTGCAGATCACCCAGCTGCTCACGGTGTTCGAGTGCTTCGGTGACGAAGAGGAGGCCGTGGCCAGCTTCGCCTGATACCGTCTTTCCCCTGATACCGTTTTTATGGCACACCGGCGGCCCGGCCATCGTGGCCGGGCCGTGGTACGTACCGGGGGTGGCGAACGGGGCTCAGGGGTTGAGGTAAAGGTCGCAGCGGCCATCGGCCACGCGGCCGTCGAGGGTCGCCGTCGTCCGGCGGCCGAAGGCCATGGTCAGGACGATGTGGCGATCGGCGTCTGTCCCGGAAAGGGACACCTCGGCCTGCTCCAGTTTCAGGGCCGCGAACCAGGAGCTGTATTCCACGGCGATATAGCCGTCGTCGAGGTCGTCCTCGATCTCCAGGTCGGGGTAGCGGTCGATGCCGCAGTAAATGCCGTCGATGAAGATGCGGAGCCATCCGTCGGAAATGGTGTCCTCGAGCCAGAGCAGGATGACGTTGCCGTCGGCCACGTCGGCCACCGCCCAGGCCTCACCGATCACCGCACCGGCCATGCCGTCCACGGTCCCGCTGTCGTCCTGAAAGATCCGTTCCACCGTTCCCTGTCCCTCCCGTGTCAGCGGGGTTGATCATCGACCTCGTCGAAATAGTCGGCATCGACGAGGATCTCGCGGGCCTTGCTGCCCTCGTGGGGGCCGACGATACCATCGAGCTCCATGGTGTCGATCAGCCTGGCAGCGCGGCTGTAGCCGATCTTGAGCCGTCGCTGGAGATGCGAAATCGAGGCCTGGCCGCCCTTGACCACGATGCGCACCGCCTTGTCGTAGAGCGGGTCCTGGTCGCTGTCGCTGCCCACGCCCGGCCCGGCGCCAAGCGGGTCTTCCGCGGCCTCGAGGTCCAACTGGAAATTGGGTCGTGCCTGGGCGCGGAGGAAATCCACCACCCGCGTGGTCTCCTGTTCGGTGATGTAGGCGCCGTGGATGCGCACCAGCCGCGAGCTGCCCGGGGGCAGGAAGAGCATGTCGCCGTCGCCGAGGAGCTTTTCCGCGCCGCCGGTGTCGATGATCGTCCGCGAATCGATGCGCGAGGAGACGCGGAACGAGATCCGTGCCGGAAGGTTGGCCTTGATCAGCCCGGTGATCACGTCCACGGAGGGCCGCTGGGTGGCCACGATGAGATGGATGCCCACGGCACGGGCCATGTGGGCCAGCCGGGCGATGCACAGTTCGACCTCATTGGAGTTGCCGGTCATCATCAGGTCGGCCAGCTCGTCGATGACCACCACGATGTAGGGCAGCGGCCTGTCCTCCCGGGGCTCCTCAGCGGTGAGGGATTCCGTCGGGGCCTCGCCATCCCTGTCCATACGCTTGGCTGCGGCCTTGGTCTTCCCGTTTCCGCCGGCGTTCTCCTCGCGAACCACTTCGTTGTACTGCTCGATGTTGCGCACGCCGTACGATGCGAGCTGGGTGTAGCGGTCCTCCATCTCGGTGACCGCCCACTTCAGCGCGGTGGCCGCCAGTTTGGGGTCGGTGACCACCGGAGTCAGCAGATGCGGGATGTCCTCGTAGATCCCCAGTTCGAGCCGCTTGGGGTCGATGAGCACGAAGCGCACTTCGTCAGGCGTGGAGCGGTGGAGGATGCTGGAAATCATCACGTTGAGGCCCACGCTCTTGCCCATGCCGGTGGCGCCGGCGATGAGCAGGTGGGGCATGGCCGCCAGGTCCGAGGTGTAGATCTTGCCGTCGATGGTCTTGCCCAGGGCCAGGGGCAGCCGGGACGAGGTGTTGCGGTAGCTGTCGGAATCGAGGATTTCCCTGACGGCGATGATTTCACGCTTGAGGTTCGGTACCTCCAGGCCCACCGTGGAGCGGCCGGCCATGCGGTCGATGCGGATCGAGTCGGCGCGCAGGGCGAGGCAGAGGTCGTCGCCGAGGGATACGATGCGGCTGTACTTCACGCCGGGGTCGGGCAGGAACTCGAAGGTGGTCACCACCGGCCCGGGGTGGATGCGCTTGACGCTGCCCCCCACGCCGAACTCTTCGAGCTTCTCCACCAGCAATTTCGACTTGCGCATCAGCTCGTCCTCGTCGATCCCGCCGTCGGGCACGGGCGGGTTGAGCTGCTCCAGGGGCGGCATCTCGAAGGCCTTCTCCGCCTGCTTCTTTCTCCGCGGCCGTGGTTTGCCGGGCTTCTGCTCCGGATCCGCTTCCGCGGTTCCGTCATCGGCCGACAGCACGGGCGGTTCGAGCACGGGCGGCTCGGCCGGGGGCATGGGCGAATCGAGGGCCGGGATCGGCGGCAGTTCGGATGGCGGAGCGGGGGGCGGGGCCACGGGGCGCGATCCGCGATCGATGGCCGGTTTCGGTTTCTTTTTCCGTTTCGTGTCCCCGGCGGCCCGGCGTCCTGCGGCGGCCCTGGCTTTCCGTTTTTTCTCCCGAGATGTCCGCCGTTCCTCCGCCCACCCCCGCCATCCGGCCACGGCGTTGGAGACCCGTTCGCCGAGAGAGCGCAACCAGCGGCCGCCGGCGGCCAGCGCGCCGCCGGCCAGACCGCCCGGGGTGAAACTGGAGATCATCATCACGCCCACCAGCAGGGCGGCCAGCAGCACGACCCAGCTGCCCACGGTGTTCACCAGGGATCCCAGGAACCCGGCCAGCAGTTCACCGATCCAGCCTCCCGGCTTCAACTCGGCGCCGCCCATGTTCAGCGGGCGGGTGAACATCAGCTGCAGCAGGGCGGTAAAGGCCACGGTGATCAGCACCAGGCCGGCCAGGCGCACCACCCGCGAATCGAAGCGGCGCTCCCGGGTGGTGATCACGGCGAGGGAGAGAAAGAGCAGACCGAGCAGGAAGGCGCTCATCCCGGCGAACTGCAGCAGGGCTTCGGCAATGGTGGCGCCCACGGGCCCGAACCAGTTCGCCGGATCGTTGCCGTCGGGGTTGAAGAACCACGAACGATCAGCGGCATCGTAGGAGACCAGGCTGGCCAGCACGGCCACGGCGAGCACCACGAAGAGGATAGACAGGTAGTGGCGGAAACGGGCCGGCGGCTCACCGTTGTCCTTCTTGTGTTTCTTTTTCGCGGGCATGGCTCCCCCGTGCTCCTGCCGATCTCAATCCGTGCCGGCCGCTCCGGGCACCGTGGACAGCTCCCGGGCCAGGACGGCGAATTCCTCGAGCGCCAGGGACTCGCCCCGTCGTTCCCGGGCCAGGCCCGTTCGCTGGAAGGCCTCGGCCAGCAGATCCGTCGAACCGGCGAAACGGCGGTCGGCACGCAGATTGTTGTACAGCGTCTTGCGCCGGCTGCGAAACGCCATGGAGACCACTTCGAGCACCCATCGGCGATCGCGCTCGGGAACCGCCGGTTCGGCCAGCGGCTCGAGCCGGACCACTGCCGCGTCGACGTTGGGCATGGGCTTGAACGCCCCCCGCCCCACGAACAGCACCTGTGTCACCGAGCAGCTCAGCTGTACGGCCAGGCTGAGATAGCCGTACGCCGACGTGGACGGCCGGGCCAGCATCCGCTCAGCCACCTCCAGCTGGACCATGAACGTCATGTCCCGTACCAGCGGCAGGCGTTCGATCCAGCGGCGAACGAGCGGCACCGAACTGTTGAACGGCAGATTCCCGGCCAGCCTCAGCCGGCTGCCGTCCCCCGGATCACGGCCGAGATGCTGCAGTATCTCCTCCGGGCCGAGTTCCAGCGCGTCGGCCTGCAGCACCACCAGGTTCCGGTGCCGTTTTGCCAGGCCCTCGCGGAGGATCGAGGCCATCAGCGGGTCGATTTCCACGGCGGCCACCGCTTCCGCAGCGGCCGCCAACCCCTCGGTGAGTGCGCCCTCACCGGGGCCGATCTCGAGAAACAGGTCACCGGGGCCGGGGGCGATGGCCGACAGGATACGGTCCGCCACCCCGCGGTCGCGGAGGAAGTTCTGTCCCCAGCGGCGCCGGGAAGGGGCGTAGTGATACGTGCCCGCAGCCTGCTTCATGCCCATTCTGATCCAAAGCTGTTGATAAAATATGGCTTATTGTAGGGGATGCGACCGGGGAAATCAATCGGGCAGCAGCAGGCCGGGCCGGCGCGTTGACAAGTGAAAAAGGGCATCGCTACAATCGGTGTTCATCGATGGGGAGCCCATGGCATCAGGGAAACAGAAGAAAAAACAGAGGAAAGCGGCCCGGCAGGCGGAGCGCGGGGAATCAGCTCGACTGCGGCCCGACCCGGCCAGCCGTCTGGAAGCGTGCATCACCCCGCGGGTTCGGGTGATGCTGGTGGCCGGCCTGCTGGCGGCCATCGGACTCCTGCGCCTGTTCTACCTGCTGGAGTTCGGCGACTTCGTTTTCCAGTCCGGCGACACGAAGTTTTTTATTCGCTACGCCAGGGAAATCTCCGCCGGGGACCTGTTTCTTCGCGGTCAGAGCCTGCTCTTCAGTCCGCTCTACGCCTATTTCCTCGCCGCCGTTCTCGCCCTGGCGGGTGAGAACTTCCAGGCGGTGCTGCTGGTGCAATACGCCATCAGCCTCGTTTCCGCCTACCTGCTCTACCGGCTGTCCCGCGACCTCTTCGGCACCCTGGCCGGCCTGTTCACCCTGGTCCTCTACCTCTTCAACGGCATGATCCTGCTCTTCGACAGCCAGTTGCTGGACACGATATTTTCGATTCTCCTGCCCTCTGCCGCGCTCCTGCTGCTGCACCGGGCCCCGGTCACCGGTCGGCGGCGGCAGTGGTTTGCTGCCGGTATTTTCCTGGGCTTGCTGGCGCTGACCCGTCCCAACGCGATGCTCTTCTTCCCCCTTGCCGCGGCCTGGGCCCTGATGGCCGGGAGAGCGGGGGCGTCCGTACTCCGGCGCCTGGTGCCCGCCGGGCTGGTGGCCGCCGGCGCCGCCCTCTGCATTCTGCCATTCACCGTTCGAAACCTGGTCGTCACCGGTGAGCCGGTGCTCATCACCGCCCACGGGGGCATCAATTTCTACGTCGGCAACAACGAGCAGGCCACCGGTTTCTTTACGCCGCCCCACGGCATGCCACCGCTCCCCGGCACCTTCAACCTCGAGGTGCCGCGCCGGGTGGCCGAAGCGCAGACGGGGCGGCGCGGGATGAGCGATTCCGAGGTCTCCGGCTACTGGTTCGGCCGGGGGATGGACTGGATCAGGAAGAACCCCGGGGATTTCCTCGCCCTGACCGGCAAGAAGGCCCGGGCCTTCCTCAACGGCTATGAAGTGTCGCTCAATTTCGACGCGGCGTACCTGCGGCAGATCTCCTGGTCGTTGAAGATCGCCTTCCTGCCGCTGGCGGTGCTCCTGCCCCTGGGGCTGGCCGGCATGGTGCTGGCCGGCCGCTGGTGGCGGACCCATGTACTCTTCTACGCGTTTTTCTTCAGCTACGCGGTGTCGGTGGTCCTTTTCTTCATCACCGCACGCTACCGGCTGCCGGTGGTGCCGATTCTGCTGGTCTATGGGGGGTTCACCCTGCGCACGGCCCTGGCCTGGCTGGTCCGGCCGGTTCGGCTGGCCCTCCTGGCCGCCGCCCTGATCCTGGCCGGCCTGCTGCTCAATACCGACCTGGGCATCCACTTCAAGCCGGGCCTGGTGGCCCACTCCCGGGGATATCTGCTGGAGTGCATGGGGCGCACGGAGCAGGCCATCGAACAGTATGAGGAGGCCCTGCGCCACGACCAGGGGCTCTCCCTCAGCCATCTGCACCTGGCGCGGATCCACGGTCGCCGAGGGGAGAACGAAAAGGCCTGGGGCCACTACCTCGGGGCCCGGCGGATCTCGCCGGACGATCCGGCGCTGCAGCGGGAAATGGCCCTGTTCAGTGCCCACCTGCGACGGCTGGCCGGTGCCGGCCCGGCGGACGAGCCCGGCAAGGGAGCGCAGTGACCCGATGCACAGTGAGACTCCCCGGATCATCGTGGTGGGCGGCGGGGTGAGCGGTCTCTCCACCGCCTGGTACCTGACGTCAATCCTGCCCCCCGGCACAGCCCGCCTCACGCTGGTGGAGGCCGACGCCTCTCTTGGCGGCCTTGCCGGCTCGATGAGACTGGGCGACCTCCAGGTGGACCGCTTCTACCACTTCGTGCTCAAGCCGGACCGCCATTACATGGACGTCCTCGAGGACCTGGGCCTTGGCCTCGAGCTGAGCTGGCGCACGTCGAAGATGGCGTTCTTCCACCAGGGGCGGCTGGTGCCCTTCGGTACGCCGATGAGCCTGCTGCTCTTCCCGGGGATGGGCCTGGTGCACAAACTGGCCTACGGCTACCAGGTCTTCCGTGCCAATCTGCGCCGGGACTGGCGGGAGCTGGAAGGGCAGTTCGCGGTGGGCTGGCTCAAGCGCAAGTTCGGGGAGCGGGGCTATTCCGCCTGGTGGCGTCAACTGATGGAAATGAAGTTCCGCGAACACACCGCCGACGTGTCGGCGGCCTGGGTCTGGGCGCGGATCAGACGCAACGCGCGGAGCCGGCACCGCCTGCTCACCGAGCAGGCCGGGTACCTCGAGGGCGGTACCGCACGGTTCATCGGTGCGCTGGAACGGCAACTGCGGGATCGGGGCGTCGAGATCCGCACGGGCACAGCCGTGGAAGAAGTGGCTCTCGATCCCGGGGGCGGCGGCGTGCGGTCGGTGCGGGCCGGTGGCGAAGAGCTGCCGGCATCGGCGGTGGTCTTCGCCGCTCCCCTGGTGCGGCTGGCCGGCCTGCTGCAGGGCCCGGTGCCCGGCGACTACGGCCGGCGGCTGAGCCGGCTGCGGAACATCGGCTGCACCTGCACGCTGATCCGCCTCCGCCAAAAGCTCACCGACAGCTTCTGGATCAATTTCTCCGACCAGCGGGTGCCCCACGCCGGAATCATCGAATGGACGAACCTCTCGCGGGAGGAGCGTTTCGACGGGTCGTCGCTGATCTACATCCCCGAGTACGGCGAGTTCAGCGATGACCGTCTCGCCGGGGACCCCCGGCGGCAGATCGAGCGCTATGCCCCGGTCTTCTCCGCGATCAACCCCGCCTTCAGCACGGACTGGGTGCAGGATGTGGCCGTGGCCGGCTCGCCCCATGCCCAGCCGATCTGTGGCCGCAATTTCTCCAGCGATCTGCCGCCGGTGCGTACGCCGGTGCCCGGCCTCTGGGCCGCGGACTCCACGCACATCCTCCCCGACGACCGCACCATCTCGGCGAGCCTGGGCCTGGGGCGCATGATCGCCCGGGACGTGGCCGCGCGGTTCTCCGGCGGCGACAAGGCTCCCTGGACCGAGAAACTGCTTTGGACGCGCGAAGGGTTCTAACCCCCATTTCTACCAGCCCATCTGCTGCGAAGGCGGCACTACCCATGTTTACGGCGTTGCCCGAGAACGTCCCACCTCGGCGTATTGACAATACGCCATCGCCGTGCCTTTCTCGTGCGCCTTGTCAACACGGGCATCTCCACCTTCTCGCGACGACGTCCTGTGAGAAAAGGGGGCTAACAGCCGCAGCCCGGGCTGTGGCCTACGAGCGTTTTCTGATCAGTTCCGGCAACGCGGAGACGGCGCCGGCGCCCACGGCGGTGAGGGCCAGCTGTTTGAGACAGAAGAGGCGCAGCGCGCCGGTGGTGCCGAAGATACCGGCGGCATGGGTGACGAAGCGGCGCCAGAGCAGAAGGAGCGAGGCCTGGTGGGCCAGCAGCAGGACGGTGACGCCAGCGGGCTGGAAGGGCAGGGCGGCGAGCAGCAGCCATCCCAGGCCGGAGAGGGCGATGGACAGGGGCAGCGCGGGGCTGTCGTATCCGCCGTCCCGGCGAAAACGGCGGGGCGTGCGGGCCCGGATCAGGGTGAAGACCCGGCTCTTCACGGCGTAGTTGCGGCAGAAACTGAAGAGGCCGAACCGGCTGTTATGCTGCATGCGGGCTCGCGCCGAGAGCCGTGTGACACCGCCGGCGGCCCGCAGCCGGTATCCCATGCCCAGGTCTTCCACGGTGGCGCCGCCCAGCGATTCGTCGAATCCGCCAGCCGCCTGCAGTTCCGCCGCGCGCACCAGCACGCACTGCGAGCCGAAGTTTGTCGGTTCGCCGTCGCCCGTTGCGAGGTAGGTGAACGCTGAGTAGCAGGTGGTGAAGTGGGAGAACCAGCCCCCGGCGAGGTTCTGTTCGCGGTAGACCCCCACTGCGGCCGCCGGGCCTCGAGGCCGGTCCGGGCCGAGGGTTTCCAGCAACCGTGTCAGGGTGTCCGATTCGAGGACCACGTCACTGTCGGTGAAGAGCACCAGTGGACAGGAGGCCTCGGCCAGACCGGCATTGCGTGCCGCGGCGGCCCCGCGGCTGCGGGGCAGGGAGATCAGGCGGCAGGAGGGATCGCCGTGGGCATGGTGGCGCACCGTGTCCGCGGTGTTGTCACGGCTCCCGTCATCGACGACGATGATCTCCGCCGGGCGGGTCTCGGAAGCGGCCAGCGAATTCAGGGTGGCGCGGATGGTGCGGGCGCCGTTGCGCACCGGGATGACCACCGTTACCGGCAGGGAGGTCCGGCCGTCTCCAGGGCTGCGGGGTGAGGCGTTCATGGCGCCATGCTACACCAGCGGCCCGGGAATTGGCCAGGTGGCGCTGTCGGATCCCGGCCCGCTGTGACTGTACAAAGGAAGCGGGGGAAGGTCAGGCCGGCCTCCCCCCGCTCAGGCAGAAAACCTTTCGGTTTTGAACCCGGATCCCTGATAGGCGGGTGTACCAAGCCCGCCTGGGATCCGGATAACCGGTTGCCGGTGGATGAGGGGTAGGCATCCCCGGTTCCCGGGTGCGTTGTGTCGACCCGGAAACGCCAGCAAGGAAGCAACCAGCAACCGGAATCTCTCACAACTGAGTTGCCCTATCAGTATCGCAAGCTCCGTGCCAGAACCGAATCGGTCACCTTGACGCTTTAAGTCATTATATATCAACATATGAGCGTTTGCGCTCAGGTCGGGGCCGGCGTGGAGCGTCACCCGGAAATTACATTCCTGCAATTGGAGGTGACCAAAATGGTAACCCCCGGGGGTGCTCGGAATTGACTCCCCGGGTGGCCGGTCTTATACTTTTTTCCGATTTAGATGACAGTGGATGTCAAAATGGCACAGGCGGCGGTCAAGCTCGGCACGCCCGATCTTGCAACCTTCCCTGCAAGATATTGAATAAACGAGGGATGGTCCATTACTGTTGTCGGCGATGGTCCTGGCATCCGTTTTGCTTGATAAAGAGCGGCTTATTCCGTTAATGACATCAACCATCACCGGGGAGGCGGGTGACCCGAAATGGATGTACGCGAGATCAACGAGAAGGTAAAAGATGAAAGCGCATTCGTGGATTCGGTGTTCAACGAAGTGCGCAAGGTCATCGTGGGCCAGGAATACATGCTCGAGCGGATGCTCATCGGCATCCTCAGCGGCGGCCACATGTTGCTCGAGGGCGTTCCGGGGCTGGCGAAAACGCTCTCGGTGAGCACCTTCGCCCGCATTGTGGATACCGGGTTCAAACGGATCCAGTTCACGCCGGACCTGCTGCCCGCCGACCTCATCGGCACCATGGTCTTCAACCAGAAGGACGGTTCGTTCTTCCCCAAGAAGGGGCCGATATTCTCCAATATCATCCTTGCCGATGAGATCAACCGCGCGCCGGCCAAGGTGCAGAGCGCGCTACTCGAGGCGATGCAGGAACGCCAGGTGACCATCGGGGACACCACGTGGCCGCTCAACGAGCCCTTCCTCGTGCTGGCCACCCAGAACCCCATCGAACAGGAAGGCACCTACCCGCTGCCCGAGGCCCAGGTGGACCGCTTCATGCTCAAACTGAGGGTCGGCTACCCGGCCAAGCGTGAGGAACGCCTGATCCTCGACCGCATGACCGGGCTGGAAACCCCTTCGGTGAACACGGTGATCAGCCCCGAGGACATCGTGCGCAGCCGTGAGACCGTGCACTCGATCTACATCGACGAGCGGATCAAGGACTACATCGTCGACCTCGTCTTCGCCACGCGCTCGCCGGGTGACTACGGCCTGGCCGCCGAACGGCTGATCCAGTACGGGGCCTCGCCGCGGGCCACGATCTATCTTACCCTGGCCGCGAGGGCCCATGCCTTCATCAAGGGGCGGGGCTACGTGACGCCGGAGGATGTCAAGGCCATCGGCCCGGACGTGCTGCGCCACCGGATCATCCTGACCTACGAGGCCGAGGCGGAGGAGATCACCACCGACCACATCGTGGGACAGGTGCTCGACTCGGTCGAGGTGCCCTGAGCAGCGGCCGCCCCATCCACCAAGCCCGACGGAGCGCGAGATGTTCTTTTGGCGACGCAAGCCGGACAAGCCCCGGCCGGCCGAGCCGGCCGGCCACCAGCTCCCGGCCGAGATCCTCAAGCGGGTCCGGCGCGTGGAACTGAAGACCAGGCGCCTGGTCAACGAAAGCATGGCCGGCGAATACCACAGCGTGTTCAAGGGTCGGGGCATGGCCTTTGCCGAGGTGCGCGAATACCAGCCCGGTGACGACGTGCGCATCATCGACTGGAACGTCACGTCGCGCATGGGGCATCCCTACGTCAAAATCTACGACGAGGAACGGGAACTGACGGTGATGCTGCTGGTTGACGCCAGCTCCTCCGGACAGTTCGGCACCCGGCAACAGTTGAAAGGCGAGATCGCGGTGGAGATTTCGGCGCTGCTCGCCTTTTCCGCGATCAAGAACAACGACCGGGTGGGACTGGCCATCTTCACCGACCGGGTGGAGAAGTTCATCCCGCCGAAGAAGGGTCGGGACCACGTGCTGCGGGTGATCAGGGAACTGCTCTGCTTCCGTGCGGAGCGCCGGGGCACCGACATCTCCGCCGCCCTGGAATACCTCAACCGCGTGCTGCGCAAGAAGAGTGTGGTCTTTCTCATTTCCGACTTCATTTCGCCGGAGTACGATCGGCCGATGCGGCTGACCAACAAACGGCACGACCTGGTGGCCATGTCGATCACCGATCCCCGCGAGGTCGATCTGCCCGACGTGGGCCTCATCGAACTGGAGGATGCCGAAACCGGGGAACGGGCCCTGGTGGACACCGCCAGCGCCGGTTTCCGGGATCGCTACGCACGGATCGCCACCGAGCGACGCGCCGACCTGAAGCGCCGTCTGGGGGCCATGGACGTTGACCACGTGGATATCAGCACCAACGAGCCCTATGACCGGCCGCTGATGCATTTTTTCCGGCGCCGGACGCGGAAGATCCATTGACGGGGGGGCGATGAGCACCAGCGGTGTCAGTGCAGGACGGGCCGGACGGCGGATCGTGGTGATGCTGCTGGCCCTGGTCTGCCTGGCGCCCTGGGTCACGGCGCAGGAGCAGGCCGCCGTCACGCTGAGCGCCGCCGTGGAGCCGGGGGAGTGGACCGTGGGCGACCACATCGGCTTCACGCTCGTGCTGACCCATCCGCCGGAATTGACGCCGGCACTTCCCGAGGTGGGCGACGTTCTGGGCCCCTTCACGGTGCAGGGCGTGCTGGACGGTGGCAGCCGGTCGCTGGAGGACGGTCGGGAGGAGCAGACCTGGCGCTACACGATCAGCGCCTGGGAGCCCGGGGCGCTGGAAATACCGCCGGTGTCGGTGGCACTGTCCGGCGGTGAATCGGGCACGACCACGGTCCGTTCGGAGCCGGTGACGGTGACCCTCGTTTCGGTGATCGAGGAGGAGCAGCAGGGGGACATCGCCGACCTCAGGCCGCCGGCGGAGTTGCCCTGGAGCTTCATTCCGGCGTTGCTCTGGTCGCTGGCCGTTCTGGCGGTTCTTGCGGCCTTGCTCTGGTTCCGGGTCTGGTGGATTCGCCGGCGCCGACAGGAGCCCCTGTTGGACGAGGCAAGCCTGCTGACCCCGCGGGCGCTGGCCATCCGCGAACTGCAGCGGCTGACCGCTTCGGACCTGCTGAAACACGACCGCTTCAAGGCCTTCTACATCGCCATATCCGGCATCATCGACCGGTTGCTGCACGGCGCCCTTGGCGTGGCCACGGTGGAGCGCACCACCGGTGAGATCATGCGTGATTTGCGGGAGCGGGCCCCGGGAACGCCGCTGGTGCCGGCGGCAGCCGAATTCTACGAGGCCTGCGACCGGGTGAAGTTCTCGCGCCACGTGCCCGGTGACGCGGAAAACAGCGGGGTCATTGCCGCGGCGTACCGCTTGGTGGACCTGGCGGCCCCCGAACCGGCGGTCGGATCCGGGGCCGGTGAAAGGGAGGAGGCGTAATGGACGGAGCGTTCTACCGATTCGCCAATCCCGAATTCCTCGCCGTGGGCGGTGTCCTGCTGCTGCTCGTGGGCTGGTGGCGCTGGTCGGGCTTCTTCCGGCGCAGCCGCGGAAATCTTCGCATCTCGACCCTGGGCGTGGCTCGGGCGATCAAGCCCGCGGGGGCCGTGCGCTGGGTGTGGCTCGTGGATGTGCTGCGCGTGGCGGCGCTGGCCCTGATCGTGCTGGCCCTGGCCCGGCCCCAGGCCGGTGAGCGTTTCGAGGAGCTGCTCACAGAGGGCATCGACATCATGATCGCCCTCGACGTTTCCGGGTCCATGGCCGCGGTGGATTTCCGTCCCAAAACCCGCCTCGACGTGGCCAAAGAGGTCACCGCCGAGTTCATCGAGGGGCGCCGGACGGACCGCATCGGCATGGTGGTCTACGCCGGGAAGAGCTTCACCCGCTGTCCGCTGACGCTGGACTACGGGGTGCTGCTCGACTTCCTCGACGACATCGAATTGGGCACGGTGAAGGAGGACGGCACGGCCATCGGCAATGCGCTGGTCACGGCGATCAACCGGCTGCGCGACGCCCGGGGGGAGAGCCGGGTGATCATCCTGCTCACCGACGGCATCAGCAATGCGGGTCAGATCGACCCGCTCACCGCGGCCGACCTGGCCAGGGCCATGGACGTGAAGATCTACACCATCGGTGCGGGCAAGGATGGCCAGCCCTACTTCCTGGTGGACGATCCGCTCTTCGGCCAGCGTTACGTGCCCGGCGGTGAGCCGCTGATCCTCGACGAAGAGACGCTGACCGAAGTGGCCCGCCGCACCGGCGGGCTCTACTTCCGGGCAAAGGACCCTGAGTCCCTGAGCCGTATCTTCGCCCGCATCGGCGAGATGGAGACCACGGATGTGAAGACGAAACAGTACAGCCTGTTCACCGAGCTGGGCCCCTGGCTGCTGCTCGGTGCCCTGGCCCTGCTGGTGCTGGCGACGCTGCTCTCCGGCACCAGGTTCCAGGTGGTGCCGTGATGCGATTCGGAGCGCCGGAATACCTTCATCTGCTCTGGCTGGTGCCGCTGCTTGCCGGCTTCTTCTTCTGGGTCCAGCACCGCCGGCGCGTGCGACTGGAGCGTTTTGCCGGTCGTGAACTGCTGGGCCGGCTGGCCCGCGCCGCCGGCGGGGAGCGCACGGTGATCCGCTACGTGCTCTTCCTCCTCGCGCTGGCCTGTCTCGTCATCGCCGCGGCCCGGCCGATGTGGGGCCTGCGGATCAACGACGTGGCCCGGCGGGGGGTGGACGTGATCATCGCCATGGACACCTCACTGAGCATGGATGCCGAGGATGTGAAGCCGAGCCGCCTGCGCAAGGCCCGGCTGGAGATGAACGGGCTGGTGGACCGGCTGAGCGGGGACCGGGTGGGGCTGGTGGCCTTCGCCGGCACGGCCTTTGTCCAGTGCCCGCTGACCCTCGACCACTCGGCGGCCAAGATGTTTCTCGAGATCATGGATACCGGGTTGATCCCCCGGCCGGGCACGGCCATCGCCAGGGCCATCGAAACGTCGGTGCAGGCCTTCCGCAGCCGCGAACGCAAATACAAGGTGCTCGTGCTGCTCACCGACGGCGAGGACCACGAGGGCGATCCGCTCGGTGCCGCCCGGGCCGCCGCCGAGGAAGGGGTGGTGATCCACACCATCGGCATCGGGTCGGCGGCGGGGGAGCCGATTCCCATCCGGGACGAGCAGGGCAAGGTCACCGGGTACAAGAAGGACCGCGGCGGGGACGTCGTCACCTCGCGCCTCGACGAGGAGACCCTGCGTGGCATTGCCCGGGCCACCGGCGGGCTCTACCTCCGGGCCACCTCGGGCGAAGTGGAACTGGACACGCTGGCCGCCGAGATCTCGGGGATGGAGAAGCGGGAGCTGCAGTCGAGGATGCACGCCGGTCTGGAGGAGCGCTTCCAGTATCCGCTGGCCCTGGCCCTGGTCTTTTTTACCGCCTGGCTGGTCATCCCCGACCTGGGGCGCCGGCAGCGCAGCCGCAGGGAGGAGCGTCAATGAACGGGAGAAGCGGGTTCATGGTTGCCATGCTGTTGGCCCTTGCGGCGGTCCTGCCGCTCGCCGCGCTCCCGGCCGTCGCCGGCCAGAACGATGTGCGCCGGATCAATGGCGAGGGCAACCAACGCTATTCCGATGAACAGTGGGCCGAGGCCCTGGAGGCCTACCGCGAGGCCGGTGCGCTCGATCCGCAGAATCCGATACTGCACTACAACCTGGGGAACGCCCTGTTCCGGCTCCACGACCTGGACCAGGCCGAGGCGCACTACCGGGTGGCTGCGGCCGCCGAAGATGGCGACCTGGCCCGGCAGGCCCGGTTCAACCTCGGCAACACCGAGTTCCGCCGGGCCGAAACGCTGGAAGGAGCTGGCGACTGGCAGGGCCGCGGCCAGGCCCTGGGCAAGGCCATCGAGCACTGGAAGTCGGTGCTCGAGGATGACCCCACGGACCGGGACGCCAAGCGGAACCTGGAGCTGGCCTGGCGGAAACTTCGGGAGGAACCCCCGGAGAACCAGCAGCAGGAGCAGCAACAGCAGCAGGACCAGCAGGACGAGCAGCAGCAGGAGGACGGGCAGCAGCAACAGCAGGACCAGCAGGAAGAGCAGGACCAGGAGCAGGACCAGGAGCAGGAGCAGCCGCAGCAGCAGAGCGGGGAAGGGGAAGAAGAGGAAGCGGAAGAACAGCAGCAACAGGCTGGCCGGGAAGAACAGGAGCCGCAGGCCGGGGAAGCGCCGCGGGAGCAGCAGGAGCAGCCGGCAGGCGAACAGCGACAGGAGGCACGGATCTCCGAAGAAGAGGCCCAGCGGATTCTCGATGCCCTGCGTGACGAGGAACTGGAGGAGCAAAAGCGCCAGATGGCTGAGCGGAAGGCCAGGGGCGGTTCGTCGGCCAAGGACTGGTAGGGTAGAATGCCCTTCGCTACTGGCGAGGCGCAGTGCGTCATAGCGAGGAGACGACCGGAGGTCCTCGACGAAGTGACCCTGTCGTCGCTGCGCTCTCGATGACGGGGCGGGATGACATGAGACGGGGAATTCAGAACAGCTTGATCGTCGCGCTGCTGGCGCTGGTGCCCGTGCTTTGCCCCGCCGCCGACGAGATCAGTGTCAGCGCCGCGGTGGACAGGCCCACGGTGGGGCTCGACGACCAGTTCAGCTACACGATCACCATCGACGGGGCCACCCGCGGGGTGGAAGTGGGTCAGCTGACGAGGATGGAGGGGCTCTCCGTGCTCTCCGGCCCCAGTGTGGGCCAGCAGAGCAGTTTCAGCATGACGGGCAGCGGCATCGAGCAGAAATCGGTGCTCACCCACACCTATCGACTGCTCCCCGAAAAGGTCGGCACCTTCACCATCCCCTCGGTGACGGTGACCTGGGAGGGCAAGGCCTACCAGACCGGCGATGTTACGGTGAAGGTGGTCAAGGCGTCGCAGCGCCCTCCTGCCGCGCGTGCGCCCGCTTCCCCCTTCGACCGCCGGAGCGGCCGGCAGCGCTCGACCCGGCCCCAACCCCAGCGCCAGGTCCTGGTGCGGGCCGAAGCGGCGAAGCAGCAGGTCTACCAGGGCGAGGCCCTGCCCCTGGCCTTCCGCGTCTACACCCAGTACGACGTGGGCCAGTTCGGTTTCCGCAAGGACCCCCGTTTCGAGGGATTCTGGGTGGAGAAAGTGGACGAGCAGCCGCAGATGCAGAACACCACGGTGGACGGTGAGGAGTTCGGTGTTTTTTCTGCTTACCGCTACGTGCTCTACCCCACGGCGCCGGGGCGTTACACCATTGGCGAGCAGACCCTGGGCATCAACGTGATCACCAGCGATCGCTTTTCCTTCTTCGACCGCCAGCAGCAGATTTTCCGTCGCACCGAGCCGTTGGAGGTGGAGGTGCTTCCGCTGCCCGGGGGGGCTCCCGAGGGCTTCGGCGGGGCGGTGGGCGAATACGAGTTCAGCGCGGAACTGAGCACCGGCGAAGCAGCCACCGGTGATGCCGTGACCCTGAGGCTCACTGTTTCGGGCAAGGGCAATCTCCGCGGTCTCAGTTCGCCCGACCTGCCGCCGCTGCCCGATTTCAGGGTCTACGAACCGGAGACCCGCGACGACCTGGGGCTCACCTCCCGGGGCATTCGCGGCAGCCGCACCTGGGAGTACGTCATCGTGCCCCGGGCGCCGGGGCAACAGACCGTACCGCCCATCGCGTATGCCTGGTTCTCTCCGGCCGCCGGCGAATACCGCGAGGCGGCCAGCGAACCGCTGGCGCTCCAGGTGACCCGTGGCAAGACGTACGCCGAGCCGGCCCAGGGCGGTGGCCAACCCGGGGAGAACGCCGTGGCCCGCAAGGACGTGGAACTGGTGGAGGGGGACATCGCCTTCATCCGTGCCGTTCCGGAAACCCTCGAGGACCAGTCGGCCCACGCCCACCGCCGGGCCTGGTTTGCGTTGCTCCTGCTCATGCCGCTGCTGGTCAACCTCGCAGCCCTGGTCATCGTCCAGGTGCGCCGCCGCTCCCCGGCGGCGGTGGCCGCCCAGCGACGGCGCCGGGCCCTGCGCGTGGCGCGAAATCGAATCGCCGCGGCGGTGAAGTCGGCCCGGGCCGGTGACGCGCTGGCCTTCAGCAGCGGGCTCGACGAGGCCCTGAAAGGGTACGTGGCCGACAAGTTCGCCCTGCCTGCCACGGCCGGCCTGACCATCGACGGCATCCGGCAACGGCTGCTCGACCGCGAGGTTCCCGATGAACTCGTGGACCGGCTGGTGGCGATTATCGAAGCGTGCGATTTCATCCGCTTCGCCCCGGCCGAGGCCGGGACCGCCGAGGAATTGAGCGGTCAGGCCCACAGGGCCCGGGCGCTGCTCATGTCACTGGAGCCGAAACTGTGAAGACCAGCCGCCGAATCGTGATGATGATCCCCGTGCTCGCCGCGGCCCTGATCCTGGCGACGGCCGCCGGTGCCGGGGTGCTCGAAGGGACCATGGCCCGTGGGAACCAGCTCTACGAGAGCGGCGACTACGCCGGCGCGGCGGCCGAGTACGAGAAAGTGCTCGACTATGGCCTGCGCAACGCCGCCGTGCACTACAACCTGGGCAACGCCTGGTTCAAGCTCGACCGCCCGGGCCGGGCGATCCTGCACTACGAGCGCGCCCTGCGCCTCGACCCCGGGGACGCCGATGCCCGGCGGAATCTCGCCTTTGTTCGCGGCCGGATCATCGATCGCGTGGAGGAGGCCGGTGAAAACATCTACCTCCGCCTGCTGCTCCGCTTCCGCGACGCCCTGACTCCGGACCAGGCGGCGTTCATTTTTCTCGGCGCCTGGCTGCTCTTCTCCGCCGCGCTCTTCGTTCGCCTCACCGGCAACGGTGCCCACGGCGGCACGGCCCGGGGCCGCGTCGTCTTCTACACCGCCCTCTTCGCCCTCCTCGTCATGGCCGCCGCCGGCTTGCAGTACGGCCTGCACTGGCGGCATATCACCGACCATACGGCCGCCATCGTCACTGCGGAGAAGGTGGACGTGACCAGCGCCCCGGCCAGCGACGCCAAGCTCGTCACCCCGGTGCACGAGGGGCTGAAGGTGCGCATCATCGAGGCGCGCGAAGGTTGGCTGCGCATCACCATCCCCGGCGTGGGCCTCGGCGGGTGGGTTCCCGACGACCAGCTGGAGCGGATCTGAGGGCCGGGGCTCACTCCACCGGTGCCCGTCTCCAGGAGAGCAGCCATTTTTCCCAGGGAAAGCCGAGGCGGCGTGTGCGTCGCCGCACGCGGGCCAGAGCCGCCAGGGGGCGGACCGGCAGCGGTATGGGCGGGGCGAGCCGGGCGTAGTGGGAGTAGAAGTTGAGCCGCCTGACCCGGGCGATCTCCGCCCTGGTCAGCGCCCCGCTGCGTTCGGCGGAGAAGAAGTCGTTGTTGCCCCACTCCTCGAGGCTTGCCGGCAGGTCCGTGCCCGCCTCGCCTGCTTCGGCCGTGAGCCGCGAACCGGGGTAGGGGGTGTAGAAGAAGATGGGGGTGAAGGCGTGGGGGTGGGCCTCGCCGATGCGGAAGACCATCTCTTCGGTGGCCCGACGGTCCTCGGCGGTCTCCCCTGGCAGGCCGGTGATGAAGCCGTAGGCCGGCCGGACCCCGTGCCGGCTGAGACGCCGGGCCGACTCGAGGATCTGCTCCGCGGTGAGCCTCTTGTCGATGCTGGCCAGCAGTCGGTCCGATCCCGATTCGGCGCCCACCACCATTTGGTCCAGGCCGCTGCGCACGAGCAGGGCCAGAAGCGTTTCGTCCATCTCCGCCAGCTGGCTGGCGCGGAAGGTGGCCGACCACTTCACCGGCGTCGCCAGGCCGAGCAGGCCCTTGCCGATGGCCTCGGCGCGCTGCGGCTTGAGGTAGAACATGTCGTCGAGAAAGGCCACGCGCTCCAGGCGGTGGCGGGCCACCAGTTCGGCCAGTTCCGCCACGACCTGTTCCGGTGAGGCGGCACGCCAGCGGTGGTGGTAGACCGCCGGGTCGCTGCAGAAGGCGCAGTTGAACGGGCAGCCCTGCGAAGCGATGTAATCGAGCGTCCGTGAGTTCCGCGGTGTCCAGTAGGGCTCCATCTCCAGCAGTCCGTAGTCCACGGCGGGTGGTGCGGTGGGGAGCTGAGACTTGCTGGAACGGATCGCGCCATCCGGATCCCTGCGGGCCAGGCCGGGGATGTCGTCGATCCCGCCGTCACCGGCCAGCGATTCGGCCAGGGTCACGGCGGCTTCCTCGCCCGGGCCGCTGATCACGTAGTCCACGGTCGGCTCCTCGAGGCACTGACCGGGGAGCAGCGAGGGGTGCCAGCCCCCCCAGACCACCGGAACCTGAGCGGTCACTGATTTGACCTGTCGGGTGAAGCGCAGGGCATCGATGATCGGTCGGCCGCTGAGCACGCTCACCCCCACCATCAGGGTGCCGTCCAGCTTCTCCGCCAGTTCCCTGGCGCCCGGACGATGGAGGCGCCCGTCCAGCACCTCCACGGCGAAACCGGCGCGGCGGAGGGCGGTGCCCACGGCGAGCACGCCCAGCGGCATCTGGTAGTGCGGGGCCGCCGGGTTGTAGAGCAGCACCTTGCCCTGTGCCGGGTCACTGCCGCTGGCCGGTTCGTTCATCGTGCACGTCCTTGAGAAAGTAGAAGTCCCCGGTGGGGCCGAGGGTGAAGCCGGTGAGCCCTGCCCTGAGCACCGCGTGGTTCTTCTTGTAATACAGGCTGACATAGGGCAGGTCTTCGGCGAGCAGGCGCTGGGCCTCGGCGTAGATCTTGTAGCGCTCCTCGCGATACGGCAGACGCAGCCCTGCATCGAAGAGCCGATCCACTTCCGGGTTGGCGTAGTGGCCCCGGTTCAGGCCCCGGGGCGGCACCAGGGCCGAGTGGAAGCGGGTGCGCAGAATGTCGGGATCGAGCAGGCCCATGCCGGTCCAGTTCAGCGAGTAGATCTGGAATGCGCCCTTGCGGATGTCTTCGTAGAAGGTGCCCCACTCCAGTTGGCGGATGTTCAGTTCGATGCCCACCCGGCGCAGGTACTCCTTGAGGATCGCCGACTTCTGGCGCGAGACGTCGCTGGTGGTGGCCTTGAAGGCCAGGCTGAAACGGGGCGCCGGACCGTCCGGCCCGTCCGGATCGGGGTGGCCGGCCTCGTCGAGCAGCGTCCGGGCGCCGGCGGGGTCGAAGGACGGCCGCGGCAGGTCGGGGACCCAGGACCAGGACATGGGCGGGATCAGGCCGGTGGCCGGCACGGCCGTGCCCCGGGCCCAGTGGGTGACCATCTCGTCCACGTCAATGGCCATGGCAATGGCCTGCCGCACCCTGGGATCGGCGAGCAGTGGATCATTGAAGTTGAACCCCACGTAGGCGTACGTGCAGCCAGGGGATTCCATGACCCGGAAGCGGGGATCATCGCGAAAAAGCTCGAGAATATCGGGGTTGAGGTCATTGACCACCATGTCCACGCTGCCCTTGCGCAGTTCGAGCATGCGCACCGTGACCTGGGGCACGATCTTGAAGCGGACCTCGGCCATCCGGGCCGCCCCGAGACAGTAGTCGTCAAAGCGGGTGAAATGCACGTGCCGGTCCGCGCGGTGCGCCGCCAGTCGGTAGGGCCCGGTACCCGGCGGCGGCGCTTCGGGGGCGAACCCGCACTCGGCGGGGACGATGCCCACGGTGAGATTGAAGAGCAGCGGGGCGAAGGGTTCCCGCAGGCGGATCACCACGGTCTGCCGGTCCGGGGCCTCCACCCGCTCCACGTTGCGGAAGTCTTCCTTGCGGTAGGTGGGGAAGTCGGGATCGAGAATGGTCTCCAGGGTGCAGCGCACGTCCTCGGCGTCGCAGGCCGTGCCATCGTGGAAGCGTATGCCGTCCCGCAGGTGAAAGACGTAGGTCAGTGGGTCGGGGATTTCCCAGTCGCGGGCCAGGGCGGGGATGATCTCGCCGTGTTCGTCGATGCGCACCAGGCCGTCGTAGACCAGGTGGACCACCCGTGAGGTGGCCTGGCTGCCGCCCCGGCGCGGGTCGATGGGGCCGGGGCCGGCCTCGATGCCCACGACCAGGGTTTCCAGGCCGGCGTCGCCGCGGGGGGGCGAGCAGGCATGGAGCATCCACAGAACGAAGAGGGTCAGGGCCGCGGTGGCGCGGCAGCGTACGGGGCTGCAAAAAGTCATGGCACGTTCCTCGTGTGAGCCGCCCTATTCTACGTCAAGGCCCCGGGGCTGTCATGCCGGGCGGATCGGACGGGCCGTGATATAATCACCTGGAACCAGTGATATCCACCACCATCTTTGCCAGGGGCATGGTCCTCCTTCGTCGAGTCGCAACCGCCGTGATCTGTGCCGCACTGCTCTCCGCCGGCCCTGCCGGGGCCGCCGGGGAAGACGCGGTGCTGCTCGAACTGCGCCGGGAAATCGAGGACGTGGAAACACGGATCCGGGCGCTGGAGGACGAGCGCTCGAGCGCGCTGCGCGAGGTGGAGCGTCTCGACCTGCAGCTGGAGCGTCAGCGCCGCCTGCTGGCCCGGCTGGCGCACGAGGGAGAGGCCAATCGTCTGGCGCTCGAGCGGCTGGGCGAGGATGAGGCCCGGCTGCAGGCTCGGCTCGAGCGGCAGAAATCCGAGCTCGCGATGCGCATGGACGGCCTGTACCGCATGGGGCGCATGAGCTACCTGCGGCTCTTTCTTTCCACCGACTCCCCCGAACTGCTGCGTGAGCGGCTGCGCTACCTCTCCTACCTCGCCGGCCGGGACAGCCGGCTGATCCACGGGTGCCTGGACACGCTGGAGCAACTCGACCTGAACCGGGCTGAGCTGCGTGGCCGCGAGGAGCGCCGTGCGCAGATCACGGCCGAGGAGGAGCGACGGGAGGCGGCCACCGTGCGGTTGCGCCGGGACAAGGCCCGGCTGGTGGGAACGCTGGAGGAGAACATCGAGGTCCACCGGGATATCGCTTCGGGCCTTGACCGGGCCGCGGAGCGGCTGGAGCGGGTCATCGGCGCGCTGGATGGTGACGCCGCCGCGGCGTCGGATCGTGCCCGGCTGCTGCCGGGCCTGGACAACCACCGGGGTCTGCTCCCCTGGCCGGCGGCGGGGAAACTGACCGGCCGCTTCGGCCGCAAGCGGCATCCGAAGTTCGGGACCACCACGATCAGCAACGGCATTCTCCTCGATGTCCCCGCAGGATCGCAGGCCGCGGCGGTCTATTTCGGCACGGTGGCCTACGACGACTGGCTGCACGGCTACGGCAACCTGGTCATCGTCAACCACGGGGGCGATTCGTACTCCCTCTATGCCCACCTGGAATCGAGTGTCGTGTCGGTGGGGGAGTGGGTGAACAAGGGTGACCGGGTGGGGGCCACCGGGTCGTCCGGGTCACTGAGCGGGCCGGCGCTCTACTTCGAACTGCGCATTCGCGGTGAGCCGGTGGACCCGCTGAAGTGGCTGGAGAACCGCTGACCCTGCCCGGCTTCTTGTGGCAGAGCCGAGGCGGGGCTACAATAGCGGTAGCGATGAATGTCCACCGGCCGGCGACGGCACCGGCGCCGGTCTTCGCCCGCAGGGGCCAGAGGTCTTGACCGATGAGAAAATTCGACCGCATCCTGTTCGGATCGCTTGCCGCGCTGATGATCCTTTTCATCCTCGGCGGCGTTCTGGTAACCAAGGCATCGCCCCGCGGCGACATCTACGAGTACCTGACCAACTTCCGCGAGGTGCTGCACCTGGTCAACTCCAGCTACGTCGACGACGTGGCCGCACAGAAAATGATGGACGGCGCGTTCAAGGGCATGATGGAATCCCTCGACGCCACTTCCGTCTACCTCGACCCCGGGCAGCACGAGCGATACCGCCTGTCCCCCGGCGGTATCGACCGGCTGGGCCTCACCGTTTCCAAGCGCTATACCTACGCGGTTATCGTGGCCGTGGCGCCGGAGAGTCCGGCGGCTTTGGGCGGCCTCCATGCCGGGGACCTCATCCGCTCCGTTGACGGCCGGATGGTTCGCGAGATGAACCGCCTGGACGTGGAGGAAGCGTTGCGCGGGGAGAAGGGCAGCGAAGTGCTGCTGTCGGTGATCTACCAGCAGACCGCCGAGCGCGACGAAGTGACCCTGGTGCGGGGCGACGTGTCGCCGGCACCGGCTGAACTGGTCCGTCTTTCCGACGATGTCGCCTATCTCCGCATCCATGAGCTGGGCCCGGGCAGCGGAGGCCAGGTTGCGGCTCTGCTGGCCGAGGCGGCAGCGGCCGCCGAGGGAGCGCCCGCGGCACTGATCCTTGACCTGCGGAACAATCCCGGGGGCGATCTGGACGAGGCCGTGCAGGTCGCCGACCTCTTTCTCTCGAAGGGTACCGTCGTCACCGTGGAAGGGCAGCAGGGGACCGGGGACCGCCGCGAGGCCCGGGAGAAGACCACCCGTTACACCGGCGCCATGAGCGTTCTCGTGGACCGCGGCACCGCCGGCGAAGCCGAAGTGGTGGCGGCGGCGCTGCAGCAGAACGACCGGGCCGACGTGGTCGGTGAGCAGTCATTCGCCCTGGGGTCGGTGCAGAAGCTGGTGCCGTTGTCCAACGGCGGTGCGCTCCTGTTGTCCGTGGCCCGCTACCACTCGCCCGACGGTACGGCGATCCCCGAGGAGGGCGTGGTTCCGGACGACGAGCTGGAACTCGAACCCGAGGAGGCTGTCCTGGATCCCCGGACCGGGGTCACCGCCGAGCAGCTGGCCGTCGATCCCTTCGTGCGGCACGCGCTGACGTTGCTCCAGACTGAAACCGAGGGAACGGGGAAGGAAGCGGCCTGAACGAGGTTTCGCGCGCCGGAGCACCCTGTCGCGGCGGCGGAGTCGTGCCTGCTGTGGTCTGATGACACCACGAATAGTCAAAAGGGAGCGTGTCCGGCGGAAGAGGATCTATGCCCTCCTCTGCGGGATGCTGCTGATCCTTCTCGTGCTGCTGGCGGTCCTCGAGCGGCGGGAGCCTGCCGGGGAGGAAGGCCCGCCGGCCCCCGTGCCGGTTGCTGACGATCAGGCGGCCCCGGTAGGGGAACGGGCCGACGTCGAAGGGCCGGCGGCGGTGGAGGCGCCGCGGCCGGAACCACCCCAACCGCCGGCCCCCGTGCCTCCATCAGCACAGGTGGCCATCGTCATCGACGATGTGGGCTACCATGATGAACTGGACGCGCTGGCCTCCGGAATACCCTTCCCCCTGACCTTTGCCGTGCTTCCCGGGCTGGCCAGTTCCGCGGCCTCGGCCGCCCGGCTGCGCAGCGCCGGCGGTGAGATCATGCTGCACCTGCCCATGGAACCGGAACGCTATCCCGAAAAGGACCCTGGCCCCGGGGCGTTGTTCACGTTCATGACCCACGAGGAAATCCGTCGGACCCTGCGGGAGGACCTGCGGCTGGTCCCCGGGGTGAGCGGCGTGAACAACCACATGGGATCACTGTTTACCGTGCGGGAGGACCTGCTGAAAGTGGTCTTCGAAGAGCTGCGGCGTCACGAACTCTACTTCATCGACTCGCGCACCACAACATCGACGGCAGCGCAGCGAGTGGCGCGGCGTCACGGGGTGCCCTCGGGCCGGCGGTCCGTCTTTCTTGACAACGAGGATGATGCGGACGCGATCGCGGCACAGCTGGAACAGCTCTTCCGCGTGGCCCGGGACAAGCGGAAGGCCATCGGCATCGGGCACTACCGTGAGACCACCCTTCTCGTGCTGGCCTCCGAAGTGCCCCGACTTCGGCGCAAATATCCCGATGTCATGCTTGTGCACGCCTCGCACATTGTGAACTGAAATCGTTCTGAGAAAAACTATTCCACTTCCCATCTGCTGGGAAAATACCATGGATATGGTCGATTGACTCGCCAACGGCTCTCATGGTATAAACGAGTTCAATGAGGATTATGTTGGGCAAGTCGTTCAGGAACAACAAAATATAACTATATAGTTCTCGGGCCATTGAATCGTTCATGCTGTTGGAAGAATTCGGGAGCCCTGGCGCTTGCCAATGATTGATTGACGTGACTAGGAAAAAAATTACTCACATTTTTTGTGCCTGAGCCGAAATGATAGAGAGACAAGGGTAAGCACTTGCCCTTTTCGGTGGCTAATGGAGTCACCGATGGTCGATTCGCGGAGGGGGCACGGGACAGTGGACTCGGCTGACAAGCAGCATGTGTCGGGCAAGGCGGACAATTCTGCCGCTGCGGCCGCCGCCCTGGTCAACGGGAAAAACCCTGAGGCGTTGCAGGCCCGGATCGACCAGCTGACCGCCGAGCTTGAGGGCCTGCAGCTCAGCCACCGGGCCCTCACCGAGGACAACGACAGGCTCAAATCCCTTGACAAGCTGAAATCTAACTTTCTTGCCGTGGCCTCCCACGAACTGCGGACACCGATCTCGATCATCAAGGGGTATACCCGGATGCTGCTCGACGAGGCCTGTGGCGCAGTGAGCGAGGAGCAGCGGCAGTTGCTCGCCGAGTGCCGGGAAGGATGCGAGCGCATGATCCGCATGATCGATTCGATGCTCGACCTGTCCAAGATCGAGTCCGGCAAGGTGGAGATGAACCTGCGCTACACCGACCTCGGTGAACTGGTGACCCATGTCGTTCGCCAGATGGGCACCATCGCCGGCCGTTCGGATGTCCGGTTGGAGAGTGTCATTGCCGCCGGCCTCCCCCAGACCATTCTCGATCCGGAGAAGATCGACCAGGTGATGATGAACCTCCTGGAAAACGCGATCAAGTATTCGCCCTCGGGGGCGGTGGTCACGGTGCGCGTCGATGTTTGCAATGGTCTGCCTCCGGCTCATCGGAACAGCACGGCGGGGCCCGGGGAACTCGACCTGCTCGAAGTGGTGGTTTCCGATACCGGTGTGGGCATCAGCCAGGAGGACCAGGAGCGGATCTTCCGTGCCTACCGGCAGGCTGCTGACGCCAGCCGGTTGATGAAGGGCACCGGGTTGGGGCTGGCCATCGCCAAACGAATCGTGCAGGCCCACGGCGGCGAGATCTGGGTTCGCAGCGAAGTGGGCCGTGGCAGCGATTTCCATTTCACACTGCCCGTTGAACGGGCGCAGGGTTGATAACATAGATGGCGGATAAGGACAACGGCAACAGGGAAGTGGCGATCCTCGTCGTCGACGACGAGGAATCGATACGCACCTATCTGCAACGTCTGCTCAGCCTCAAGGGCTACATCGTCCACGAGGCCGAGAGCGGCGCCGCGGCCATCGATTTCCTCCGCAACCGCGGGTTTCCCACGGTGATCTTCCTCGACATCATGATGCCGGAAATGGACGGCATGGAGACGCTGCGCGAGATCAAGGGCATGAACGAACACGTGCCGGTGATCATGCTCACCTGTCTGGGGCAGACGTCCACCATCGTCGAGGCGATGCAGCTGGGCGCCACCGACTACCTCGTCAAGACCTGCGAACCTGAAGAACTGGACATCTCGATCACCAAGGCCCTGGAAAAGGGCAACCTGCTCAAGGAAGTGGAGGACCTGAAGAAGCGGCTCACCGACGGCACCAAGGAAGCGACCTTCATCAGTGTCAGCGAGAAGATGGAGCGGGTCAAGGAGATCTCCACCCAGGTGGCGGACACCGATGTCACCGTGCTGGTCCACGGCGAAAGCGGCGTGGGCAAAGAGGTGGTGGCCCGTTTCCTGCACCGCAAGTCCAAGCGGAGCAAGAAGCCCTTCATCAAGGTCAACTGCGCGGCCCTGCCCACCGAACTTCTGGAGAGCGAACTCTTCGGCTACGAAAAGGGCGCCTTCACCGGCGCGGTGAAGCTCAAGCCGGGGAAGTTCGAGTTCGCCAACAAGGGCACCATCTTCCTCGACGAAATTGGTGAGATGAGCCTGGCCATCCAGGCCAAGCTGCTGCAGGTGCTGCAGGACGGTGAATTCTCCAGGTTGGGAGGCAAGGACGATGTCCTGGTGGATGTCAGGGTCATTGCCGCCACCAACAAGGACCTGGAACAGGAAGTTCGCGAACGCCGGTTCCGCGAGGACCTGTTCTACCGGCTCAACGTGGTCAATATCCACATCCCGCCGCTTCGCGAACGGCCCGACGAGATCCCGGTGCTGGCCAAGTTCTTTTTTCAGAAGTACCGGCGAAAGTACAACAAGAAGGTCGGTGATCTTTCCGAAGATCTGCTGCGGCGTTTCTCGGCCTACAAGTGGCAGGGTAATGTCCGTGAGCTGGAAAATATGATCAAGCGGGTCATCGTTCTCGGGGAGGAGAGTTTCGTGCTTCGCGAGATGGATGAGGCCGCCGCCGACCAGGATGATGACGGGGTGCTCGACCTGGAGCAGATGGGCAACGAGGAGATCCTGCCCCTGAAGCAGATCAGCAAACGGGCCTCGATGAACGCCGAGAAGAAGGTCATTCGCAAGGTGCTCAACCAGACCAACTGGAACCGCAAGAAAACGGCCAAGATACTCCAGATCAGCTACAAGGCGCTGCTCTACAAGATCAAGGAGGGCCAGATCGAAAACCGCTGAGACCCGGCCGCCCGCCTCGACTCCCTGCCCGGGAGAAATTCTTTGCCCAGTAATATGAATTCTATGTCCATCGTGTGAGGCTTTTGGCAATTCTCTCCCTGGCCGAAGATTGCGGAAGAGACGGCTCTCGGAGCGCTTCGGCCGCGGATCGCGGGAAGTGTGCCGCTTTTGATGCGCAGCGCAGGCCAGGGAAGTGTCAATTCTTCTCATGGCTATCATGTTGGAACGGTTATGTTTGCAATGTTAAGACTTTTGGGTCGATGGGAGCCCTGGCCAAAGGCCGGCCCACCTGCGGATTCCAGGGCTTGCGAATGGCATTGATATTGCTTCCCAAAGAGTGTGTCGGTCAATCTACGAAGACGCCCGCCTGGGTTTCACCACCGGATGCAGGTCATGGCCAGGGTCAGGAACATCAAAAGGATTCTCGTTGTCGATGACGATGCCGCATTCTGCCGCTACCTGCACAATATCCTTTCCCGAACCCGCTACACCGTGCATCTCGCCCGCAGCGGAGAGGAGGCCCTGGACAGCATCGACGAGGTCAAGCCCGACCTGGTCATTCTGGATCTCGTGCTGCCGGACATCAATGGCCTGGAAGTGCTGTCCCGGATTCGCCAGCGGCCGGAGAACGTGCCGGTCATCATGCTTTCCGGGTACGGGCAGACGAGCGCCGTGGTGATGGCGATGAAACTGGGGGCCCGGGACTTCCTCAACAAACCGTTTTACCCCGCCGAGCTCGAGGCTTCGATCGAGAAGGTGTTCGCCGGTTCACGGGGCCCAGCGGCGACCCGGAAACTGCCGCAGAAGTTCGCGCCGGAAACGGAGAACTTCGAGTTCATCTTCGGTCACAGCCAGAAAATGAAAGACGTCAAGTCGATCATCGAGCAGGTGGCGGACACCGACATCACCGTCCTGCTTCGGGGGGGAAGCGGTACCGGCAAGGACCTCGCCGCCCGGATGATCTATGCCATCTCCAGCCGGCGGGACCGGCCCTACGTCAAGGTCAACTGCGCCGCACTGCCCGAAGAACTTCTGGAGAGCGAACTGTTCGGTTACGAGAAGGGCGCCTTCACCGGGGCCCAGCGCCGCAAGCCGGGAAAATTCGAGTTCGCCAACAGCGGCACGGTACTGCTCGACGAGATCAGCGAGATGAAACCGTCGCTGCAGGCCAAGTTGCTGCAGGTGCTGCAGGACGGCCATTTCAGTCCCCTCGGCGGCGCCGAGGAGATCAAGGTCGACGTGCGCATCATCGCCGCCACCAACCGCAACCTGGAACGCCGCGTACGCGACGGCCGCTTCCGCGAGGACCTGTTCTACCGGCTCAACGTGGTCACCATCCAACTCCCGGCGCTCCGTGAGCGGCGGGAGGAAATTCCCCAGTTGATCGAGTTCTTCCTCGAGAAATACGTCAAGCAGTACGAAAAGCCGCCACGCACGTTCAGTGATGCGACGCTGCGGTTCTTCAACCGCTACCACTGGCCGGGAAACATCCGTGAGCTGGAAAACATCTGCAAGCGGTTCGTCATCCTGGGCAATGAATCGGCTATCTGCGCCGGGATGAAAATGCCGGCCGGGGAGGCGGCCGGGGCCGTCATCGGCGGTGAAACCGATGTCACGCCGTTGAAGGAGGTCGGCCGGCAGGCCGCGCACAAGGCCGAGACCGAACTGATCCGCCACGTGCTCGACCGCACCCGCTGGAACCGCCGGGAGACGTCGAGAATTCTGCAGATCAGTTACAAGGCCCTGCTCTACAAGATCAAGTCCAGCGGTCTGGACAAGGCCGACGCCACATGAACCGGAGTTGAGGAGAGGGGCTGCCGCCGAGGCGCGGCAGCATGATTGTCAAACGAGTTTTATCGCAGTATCTGTCGAGAAGCGCACGCAAACATGTTCATCAACGATTCCACCAAGGCACTTGCCGCAGACTCCTTCCACTACCTGTGCGACCTGGAGATCAAGAAAGCTCAGCGCTACCAGTACTTCATCTCCGTGCTGTTCGTCCAGTTCGATGGCCCCGATGAAACGGTCGATGGGGGGGCCGAAGTGTCTGCCGCCACCCTCGACACCCTGGGCCGAATTCTGCGGGACGAGATCCGGGAATGCGATCTGCTGGCCCGCCTGGGGGACGACCGGCTGTGCGTGCTTCTGCCTTTCACCGACGGGGCCAGTTCGCTGGGTGTGGCCGAACGCCTGCGCAGCCGCGTGGAAAACCACACCTTCAACGACGCCGAGGGACATCAGCGCACGGTGAGCGTCAGCGTGGCCTGCTATCCCACCAACGCCAGCGATTCCACGGCGCTCCTCTGCCAGGCCGACGAAACGCTGCTCCGCATCGTGGAGGTGGGGGGGAACCGCGTGGCCGGCGCCGAGTGACCGTCAGTCCCCGCTCCCGCCGCCACTGCGATGAACCGTCCATCGCGGCGACGTTATCTTGTGGTTCTTGATCTTGTAGTTGATCACCCGGCGGCTGATGCCGAGCAGTGCGGCGGCGTCCTTCTGCACCCAGTTACTCATCTTCAGCGCTTCCAGCAGCAGTGTGCGCTCGACCTCCTCGAGGCTGATGCCGGCGGGGGGGATGCGGATGGAGAGTGAGCCCTGGCCCAGGTCCTCGTCGACGAAACCGCCAAGGGTCACGTGTTCCAGCCGGATATGGTTACCTTCGAGCATGAGCACCGCCCGTTCGATGGTGTTTTCCAGTTCCCGGATGTTTCCCGGCCAGTTGTAGCGTTTGAAGGCGCGCAGCACGCTGGGGTGGAATCCCTTGACCTTCTTGTTGAAATCCCGGCGGAAGCGGTTGAGGAAGAACGTGCTCAAGGCCTCGATGTCATCCTTGCGCTCGCGCAACGGCGGGAGGTGGACCGAGACCACGTTGAGGCGGTAGTAGAGGTCTTCACGGAAAGTCCCCTCTTCGATCTGCCGCACGAGGTCCCGGTTGGTGGCGGCCACCACCCTGACATCCACGCGAATGGTCCGCGTGCCGCCCAGCCGCTCGAACTCGTGCTCCTGGAGCACCCGCAGCACCTTGGCTTGCGTGCTCTGTGACATGTCGCCCACTTCATCGAGGAAGATGGTGCCGCCGTCGGCCTGCTCGAAACGGCCGATGCGCTGTTTGTCCGCGCTGGTGAACGCTCCCTTCTCGTGGCCGAAGAGCTCGCTCTCCAGCAGGTTCTCCTGCAGCGCGGCGCAGTTGACCTTGACCAGCGTATTGCGGCGGCGCGGGCTGTTGTTGTGGATCGCGCCGACGATGATCTCCTTGCCCGTGCCGGTTTCACCGGTGACCAGCACGGTGGCATTGCTGCCCGCGACTTTTTTAACGATTTCGATCACCTCGAGAAAGGGCTTGCTCTCCCCGACGATGTCCTCGAAACGGTAGATCAGCTTTTCCCGGTGGCGCAGGTAATCCACCGCATTGGTGATGCGTTTGTAGTCCAGGGCCTTCTGGACCTTGACCTCCAGCTCGGAGAGATTGAACGGTTTCTGGATGTAGTCCGCCGCCCCGGCCCTCATTGCCTCCACCGCCGCGTCCACCGAACCGTAGGCGGTGATGATGAGCACCACGGTGCTCTTGTTCACCTCCATGGAGGTGCGCAGCACTTCCATGCCGGTCACCCCGGGCATCTCCACGTCGGTGATCACCACGTTGAAGAATTCGTCGCGGAGCCGGGTCAGTGCTTCGGCCCCGTCGCGGGCCTCCGAGACCTCGTGCCCTTGCCCGCGAAAGAGCATGGCGATGCCGGTTCTCAAGGTGTCGTTGTCTTCGGCGATGAGTAGTTTCATTTCATCCTCGGTTCGCTCAACCGGCCCTCTCGATCAGTGCCGTGCGGACGGGGAGCACCACGCTGAACGCGGTGCCCTCGCCCACCCGGCTGGCCACGTCGATCCGCCCGCCGTGGGCGTCGACGATCTTCTGCGCCACGGAGAGCCCGATGCCGGACCCGTCCTTCTTGGTCGTGAAGAAGGGGTAGAAGATTCGTTCCAGTGAATCGGGGTCAACGCCGCTGCCCCGGTCGGTCACGGTCACGGTTACCGAGGGTTCGGCATCACGGCCGTCGGACCCCGGGTCCGCTTCTTCGGCGGGACGTGCTCCCGGTTGGCTTTCGCTGCCCGCGCCGCTGACGCTGATCGTCACCGGGCCCTGCCGGTCCGTCGCTTCCAGCGCGTTGCGAATGATGATCTCGAAGACCTGCTTCATCTGGTTGCGGTCCAGATCCGCCCGAGGGGACGGGCCGCCGGTGTCGATGCGCAGTGCGTCGGCTTGCGCCTCGGTGCCCAGCTTCACCTGGTCCGCCGCTTCGCTGACCAGGGCCAGCACGTCCGTGGGCTGGGGGTTCACCGGCACCGAGCGGACGTACTCGAGGCACTCGGTGACCGTGGTGTTCATGCTCTTCAGTTCGTGGTTGATCCGCTCGAAGAATTCGCCGAGCTCCCCGGCCGGCTCGGGTTCCTCGATCTGCCGGCGGATGAGATCGATCATCACGTTGATCGCGGCGATGGGATTGCGGATCTGGTGCGCCAACCGCGAGGCCATGTGCCCCAGAGCTTCCATGCGCTTGCGCAGGCGATCCTGCTCGGCCAGCTGCTCGATGCGGGTCAGGTCCTTGAACGTCAGGGAAACCCCCACCGTTTCGCCTCCGGGGGCGCGAATGAAGGTCATCGAGTAGCCGACGGTTTTGCGCTCGCCGCCGCCGTGGAGCGACATCTCCGCCCTGGAAGGCAGGGTCGGCCGCTGGAAGGCGTCCTGGAGCAGCTCCACCAAGCGGGGATGATCGGCCAGAACGTCGTCGAGGCCCGGTGCCGATCCCCGCGGAAGGGACGGCAGGTCGAGGATCCGGCGGGCACGGTGATTGATCGCCCGGACCCGCAGTTCGCGATCCACGGCGATCAGCCCCGCGGAAAGGCTCTCCATCAGGCCGGTGATGAAATCCCAGTCGGATTCCCGGTTCAAGTTGTCCATTTCGTAACTCCGTGGTCGGCGTTGTGGATGCTCTCCCATACAGTCGGCAGTCCGGCCGTAAAGCTGAAGTCCGTGGTTACAATTACGGAACCGCATTTTCATCTGTTTTTACCGGCAGGAAGTGCCTGAAGTGTTATACTGTTTGCGCTTTTCCTCGGCGATACGAGGGTCAGCGCCCGGTTTCGGGCCGGCGGTTGCCGCCGGATCCTTCCCGGGACCGGGGTTTCGCGGGGCGGCTCAGCGCTGGTGGCGGTTGAAGATCAGTCCCGCGCCTGCCGAAGAGTTGAGAGTGACCAGCAGCGGTATACCCTTGAGCAGTGACAGGGATGAACTGGTAGAGCCGCGGTTCAGAGCGGCGGGGCGGGACTGCAGGGGAGGTCGGCCGATGAAAACGGAAAATCGGTTTTATCGTACAGGGCAACGGTTCGTGTTGCGCCGGGCCGTGCTGGTCGTGGCGCTGGTGACGATGTTCGCCACGCCGGCTGCGGGCCAGGGCGACGGTGATGTCTACGTGGTCGGCGAGCAGGATGTGATCTCGATTTCCGTCTGGGGTCAGGAGGCCCTTTCGGTGAGCGTACCGGTGCGGCCCGACGGGCGCATTTCCATGCCGCTGGTGGGCGAGATCGTGGCCGCCGGGCGGTCACCGGAGCAGATCCGCAGGACGATCGAGGAAATCCTGCCCCAGTATTTCACCACGCGGCAGACGGTGAGTGTCATCGTCACCGAGATCAACAGCAAGAAGATCTACCTGCTCGGGGAAGTCCAGACACCGGGGGTCTATGACCTGCGCAGTTCCCTCTCCATGCTTCAGACGCTGGCCATGGCCGGCGGGCTGACCGAGTTCGCCGACCGCAACGGCATCACCGTGATCAGGAAGCGAGCGGACGGTGGCGAGGAGCGGATCCCCTTCGATTACAAGAAGGCCGTTGCCGGGAAGGGCGGCGGAGACCTGATGCTCGAATCTGGCGATATCGTGGTCGTGCCCTGATCACGGGGCACGCGGGACCCGGTCGCCGGGCCCGGAGACGGAGTGACGGTGCATGGAGGATCGAATGAAAAGGAAGGGCCTGTTGTGCAGTGTGCTGGCGCTGTTCGCGTTCGGGATCTCGCTGCCCCTCGGCGCCGAGATGATCTACCGCTTCGACCCGACGGTGGAGCTGCTGCTGATGCATGACGGGGATGTCTTCAGCAGCGGATTCGAGGAGGAATTGAGCGACGAGGTCGGGGTGGTCCGTGCCGAACTGCCGCTCACTGGCCAGAGCGAGCGGACCACCTGGGCCCTGAGCTATGCCCCGGAGGCGGAGTTCTACAGCAGTTACTCGGACCTCAACACGCTGAATCACCGGGCGCAGGCTTCGCTGAACCATGTTCTCGGCCGCCGCAGCGCCATCGAACTGGGCGGGGCCTATCTCGACACGACCGATGCCTACAGCGATCTGCTGGAGGACGAGATCATCACCAGCCGCACCAGCCGCCAGCTGGTGCTGGGCAATGCGCTCTATTCCATCGGTGTGAACGAAAGGACCGATTTCTCGTTCCGCTACAACTTCAGGGACATGGCCTACGACGATCCACTGCTCACCGGGTACACGAGCCACGAGGCCGGTATAGCCGGTGACGTGGCCACCAGCCCGCGAACGACACTGGGGCTCGACTATGCCTACCAGTATTTCGAATACCCGGAGCGCGGGGACTACGGGACGCACAACGTGCTGGCGCGTTTCAACGCGCGGCCCAGCGAGGTCGATTCACTGACCCTCGCCGGCGGTGTCTTCATCCAGGATTACCAGGCCGACCCGTCGGCCGGCGGTGACGAGGCGGACGGTGACGACACCGGGTTCATCGGGTCCATCGAGTGGGGCCGGGAAGGGCGCAGGATTTCCTTCGGCGCGGGGCTGACCCGCCAGGTGCGGCCCAGCGGCGGCATCGGCAGCAGCGTGCTCTCGCACTCGGCGCGTCTTACCTTCGGCGCGACACTGGGCCCGCGAACCTCGTTGAGCCTCAGCGGGTTGCTGCAGCGCAGCGAGCCCACCATCGACGACGAGTCGGGGGACGTGGACACGGCCCGCACGTCGGCCAGCCTGGACTGGGCGGTGGCCAGCCGCGTGGGGCTGCGGTTCTTCGTCGATTATCTCTACCAGCAATACGAGTCCGGCACTCAGCGGGATTTGAGCTATCCCCGGGCGGGCGTCAGCGTTGTGCTTCGCCTGTCCCCGCGGCAAGGGGCACAGCCTGCCGGGAGTTGAACTGCTGGCCGGTGGCGGAAAAGAGAAGGGAACAGAACACTCGATGAGCAAGGACCTGAGCATTCGATACCTGCTGGAAGTGGTCTCCCGGCGCAAATGGCTCCTCGTCGTGCCCTTGATCCTGGGCCTGCTGGTCTCGATGCTGCTGTTGCGGACACTGCCGCGGTTCTACCGCAGTACGAGCCTGATTCTCGTCCATCCCAGCGAACTCTCCAGCGACTTCGTGCGGGGCATGGTGGATTACGACGTCCGTCGGGACATGCAGAACATCGAGGAACAGTTGCTCAGCCGCAACTGGATGGAGCGGGTGGTGCACCAGATGGACCTGCCGTCGGTGGTGCCGGGGACGCCGGAGTTCGACGGGCTGGTGGCCCAGATGCTCGGCCGGGTTTCCGTGGAGATCCGCAGCCGCACGTCATTCACCATCTCCTTTTCGGGCAAAGATCCGCAGGCTGTCTTCACCGTGGTGGACAGCCTGAGCCGCACCTTCATCGAAGAGAACGTCGCGCAAACGGCCAAGGCCGACGCCGATGCCGCATTCTACCTCGACGAGGAGATCAAGACGGTGGAAGCCGAGCTGAGCGCCAAGGAGGCGGCGCTGGCGGCATACAAGCAGCGTCACCTCGGCGAACTTCCGGAGCAGATCGAGCACAACCAGCGGAATCTCGAGCGGCTGCAGATGCAGCAGCAGCTCAACGGTGAGAACCTGCGGGATGCGCGTAACCGGCAGCTGATCCTGGAGAGCCAGTTGATGGGGCTGGGAGACGCCGGGGGGGGCGTGGGCGATCCGCTGGTCGACGAACTGCTCGAGGCCCGGCAGGACCTCGAGCAGCTGAAGCAGCAGTTCACCGAGAACCACCCGGACGTGATCAATGCCCAGGCGCGGGTCGATGTCCTCGAACGCCAGCTGGCGGGCCGTGCCTCAGGCGGCGAGCCAGCCGACGGCGAGGACTCGGCAGCGGCGCTGGCCGAGGGCAACACCTACAGCATGGCCCTGCGCAACGAGCTGGAAAACCTCAAGCTGGACATTCAGCGTCTCGAGATCGAGGAGGTGCGGCTGCGCGAGGACATCGCTGATATCGAGGACAAGGTGGAGGCGGCATTCAACCGTCAGCAGGAACTGACCCAGCTGACCCGCGACTACGAGAACTTCGAGCAGTACTACCGCACGCTGCTGGACAACAAGCTCAATACGAGGCTTTCCAGCCGCGTGCTGCGCACGCACAGCGCCAACCAGTACGAGATTCTCGATCCGCCGCGTGTGCCCCGGCACCCCTACGAGCCGGACCCGATCCGCATCGTGCTCTTCGGTATCTGCGGGGGACTGATGCTGGGCGCCCTGTTCGCTGCCGGACTGGAACTCCGCAACGATGCGTTCTTCAGCGCCGAATCGCTTGAACAGAGCATGGACTTGCCCGTGCTGGCCACGATCCCCGTGCTGCTGGACGAACGGGATATCAGGCGCCGGAAGCGAAGACTGTTTTTTGCCGTCGGCGCCGCGGTGCTCGTGTTGGCCATGCTGGTGGCCTTCAACATCTTCGTCTTCGACCTCGTGGGGATGCTGCGAGGTTTTCTGAACTCGGTCATTCAGTGAGCAGGGACGGCGAACGATGTACAGGACGTTCTTCAGTCTGAAAGAGAAACCGTTCAATCTGACACCTGATCCGAAGTACCTCTATCTCAACGACAATCACCGGGAGGTACTGGCCAGCCTCAGGTACGGCATCGGCGAAAAGCGCGGGTTCATCGTGATCACCGGCGAGGTGGGCACGGGCAAGACGACCCACCTCTTCAACTTCCTCGAGGGCCTCGGGGAGCAGACGGTTTCTGCGTTCATCTTCAACCCGATCCTGAACCGCGAGGAGTTTTTCCAGTATATTTTCGAGGATTTCGGTATCGCCCACGAAGCGCGGACCAAGACCGAGTACCTGGTCGGTCTCAACCGTTTCCTGCTGGAGCAGGCGGACCAGGGCGTGACCGCCGTGCTGGTCATCGACGAGGCCCAGAACCTGAGTGACGATATCCTCGAAGAAGTGCGGCTGCTCTCCAACCTGGAAACGCCCCGGGAGAAGCTGCTGCAGATCGTGCTGGTGGGACAGCCGGAGCTCGACGAAAAGCTGCTCTCACCTTCGTTGCGGCAGTTGCGCCAGCGCATCTCCATCCGCGGGCGGATCAAGCCGTTGAGCGAGAAGGAGACGGGGGCGTTCATCAGGCACCGCTTTCAGGTTGCCGGCTACGACGGCAAACGGGAGGTTTTCGGGGCCGACGTGGTGTCGCTGATCGCCGGGCTCTCCGGCGGTATTCCTCGGGTGGTGAACAATATCTGCGACAACGTGCTCCTCTCCTGCTACGCCCTGGGGCGGCGCACGGCCGACCGGCAAACCGTGCTTGAAGTGGCCGCCGACCTGGACCTGGTGCCGTCCACGGAAGTACCGCCGCCGGCACCGGTGGCCATCGCGGACGACGATCTCGACGACGTGGACGTGGTCGACGATGCCCCCGGGAGCCCGGAGCTCGCGCGGAAGCTGGCGCCGGCGGAAGACGGAACGGACTGGTCACTGCGCCGGTCGCGGCAGGCGCAGCAGGGCCATGTGCCGGCCGCGGCGGGCGACGATCGCGTGGTGGGCGCGGAGGTTGTGGATGGACCCGAGCCGTCGGGGAGCTGGGAACGGTCGTTGAAGGTCTTCCAGAGCTTCATCGAGCGGCTGAAACTGGAAAACGACTGATCTGAGGCACCTCGGCGGCAGCGGCGCAGGCGGGGTGACGGGGAATGAAATCGGATGAGCAAGATCCACGAGGCATTGAAAAGGGCGGCCGGTGACCCGGAGGTGAAGTCTGCCGGCCGGGATGGGCAGGCGACGGATACGCCGACCCCCGCTGGTGAGATGTCGGCCGCGAGCGGTGCGCAACGCCTTTCGGGGAAGGGCGATCTGCCGCCCCTGCCCTTCGAGAAGCTGCGGGCTTACCGGCTGGAGGCCGACCGCGGGCTGGTCACCGAGCACGAACCGAAATCGCTGGCCGCCGAACAGTTCCGGACGTTGCGCACGAGGATCCTGCGCATGGCCCAGGACAACCCCCATAAACTGCTGCTGGTCACCAGTCCTGCGCCCGGGGACGGCAAGACGCTTGTCAGTTCAAACCTGGCGATGAGCCTGGCCCGGCGGGTGGATGCCCGGGTCCTGCTGGTTGACTGCGACCTCCGTCGGCCCTCGGTGCACCGTTTTTTCGGGATGACCGGCGACGATCAGTCGGGATTGCATGAGTACCTCACCGGCCAGGTTCCCCTGGAAAAGGTCATCTGGCGCTACGGGGGCACCAGTCTTCACGTGCTCACCGCCGGACCGGTTCCAGACAACCCGAGCGAACTGCTGGGCTCACGTCGGATGGAGCGCACGGTGCGCTATCTCGCCAGTCAGTTCGACTGTGTGGTCTTCGATGCTCCGCCGCTCAATCCGGTGGCCGACCCGGCCATCCTCATCCCCATGGCCGACGGCGTGCTCACCGTCGTACGCTACGGGCGGACGGGGCGGGCCGGGCTGGACAAGGCCCTGGAGGCCATTCCCGAGGAGAAATTCCTGGGCCTGGTGTTCAATGCCGCGGAGATGAAGTTTTCCGGGTACTACTACAGCTACGATTACGGAACGGATTAGGCCGGGCACGGCCCCGGCTGGGGGAGTGAGAGGGAAGGGATGAGTCGGTTCACGGAAAACCGGGTGAGCGTTCGGCAGACGATCATGGTCAGCCTGGAGACGCTGCTGCTCTTCAGTTCCATTTTCTTCGCCCGTTTTGCCAACGACAACTGGAGCCTCGATCAGGCGCTGACCGTGGGCTACCTGCTGAAGTGCCTGCTGGTCACCGCCATTCTCACGATCTGTTTTTACTACAATGGGCTCTACGACCTGGCGCTGGTGATCAAGGACCCGATCTCTTCGGTGATCCGTTTTCTCCGGGCCTTCGGCACCGGGGCGATCCTGCTCGCTATCGCCTACTGGCTGGTGCCCTCGCTGGCCATCGAGCGCGACATCGTCCTCACCTTTCTCGTGGTCCAGCTGGCGCTGTTCACTATTCTGCGCATCGGATTCTTTCGCTGGGCCATCACTTCGCCGATCTTCGCCCGGCGGATCCTCATTGTCGGCACCGACCAGATGGCGATGAAAATCGCCCGGGAAATCACCCAGCGGGTGGAGACGGGGTACACTGTCCAGGGCTTCGCCCACGAGAGCCGGGAGATGCTGGGCGAGGTGGTGATGGGCTTACCCGTGGTCTGCGCCTACGACCAGATTCACGATTTCGCCACAGAGAACCAGGTGGGCATCATCGTGGTGGCGCTCTCCGACCGTCGGGCCCAGCTGCCGCTGTGGCAGCTTCTGGAGTGCAAGATGAAGGGCGTGCTCATCGAGGAGGTCACCGCGTTCTACGAGAAATTGACCGGCCAGATCATGGTCGAGGACATCAAGCCCAGTTCGATCATCTTCTCCGAGGGCTACCGCATCTCCAGGGTGCAGCTGACGATCAAGCGGCTCGTCGACATCACCCTCTCCCTGCTGGGGCTGCTGCTCGCGCTGCCCGTGCTCTCGCTGGCCGCGTTGCTGATCAAACTCAACTCGCCCGGCGGTGTGTTCTATTCCCAGGAACGCGTGGGGCAGCACGGCAAGCCGTTCACCCTGATCAAGCTGCGCACCATGCGCAGCGATGCGGAGAAGGAAACCGGCCCGGTCTGGACCACAGCCAATGATCCCCGCGTGGACCGCCTGGGGAAATTCCTTCGTCTGACGCGGATCGACGAGATCCCCCAGATGTGGAACGTGCTGCGCGGGGACATGAGTTTCGTCGGGCCCCGGCCCGAACGGCAGTTCTTTATCCGCGAGCTGCAGGAGGAGATTCCCTTCTACATCCAGCGGCTGGCGGTGAAACCTGGGCTCACCGGCTGGGCCCAGGTCCGTTTCCACTATGCGGCGTCCAAGGACCAGACGCTGATCAAGCTGCAGCACGACCTGTACTACATCAAGCACCTCTCGGTGGTACTGGACATGATCATCGTCCTGGACACGTTCCGCGTGGTGATCCTGGGCAAGGGACAGTAGGTGAGCGATGACCACAGGGCACGCAGCGACCGCCGCAGCGGAAAACGGGCTGACCGTCGACGTCGAAGAGTACTTCCAGGTCTCCAATTTCGACCGCGTGATCTCCCGGGAGGAATGGGACGGCCTGCCGTCGCGGGTCGGGGGTGCCATGGAACGGATTCTCGACGAAATGGCCCGGGACGGGGTGCGGGCGACCTTCTTCATCCTCGGCTGGGTCGCCTCCCGTCACCCGGAGCTGGTGCGCCGGATCCACGGTGCGGGGCACGAGGTGGCCTCCCACGGCACCGGCCACCGCACGGTCTACGACCTGACCCCCGACCAGTTCCGCAGCGATGTGGAGCAGGCCCGGGATGTGCTGCAGCAGATCACCGGCGAGCCGGTGATCGGCTACCGGGCCCCCAGCTACTCGATCACCCGCCGCAGTTGGTGGGCACTGGAAATACTGGCCGAGGCGGGATACCGCTACGATTCGAGCATCTTTCCCATTCGGCACTACCGCTACGGAATACCGGACTTTCCACGGTTCCCCCATCGCATCGATCTGGGGAACGGGGTGGGCATCTGGGAGTTTCCCCTGACCACCGTGTCCCTCTTCGGGCTCAATTTCCCCATTGCCGGCGGGGCGTATTTGCGTTTCCTGCCGGCCTGGCTCGTGCGCGCCGGTTTGCGCTGGGTCAACCGGAGGGAGCGGCAGCCGGCGGTGATCTACTTCCACCCCTGGGAAATCGACAACGGCCAGCCGCGCCAGCAGGTGAGCTGGCCGATACGGATCAATCATTACTACAACCTGTCCCGCATGCTGGGCAAGCTGCAGTCGATCTGGCGCAGCGGTCAGTATCGGCCCCTGCGGGAAATTCTCCACAACTCCTACGGTATGGAGTGAGCCGCCGCTTGGCGGCCGGGAGATGGAACGGGAGTACCTGAATCATGGCTGACGACGTGCGAACGACGCTGCGGACTTACATCATGGACAATTTCCTCATGTCAGACGACGATGCGGCCCTCGAGGACGGGCAGTCACTGCTCGACACCGGGGTCATCGATTCCACCGGGGTCCTGGAACTGATCCAGTACCTCGAGGAAACCTTCGGTTTCGCGGTGGAGGACGAGGAACTGATCCCGGAAAATCTCGATTCGGTGGACAACCTGGTTGCCTTTGTCGGGCGCAAGCGCCAGGCGGCCTGACGGGCGGTGCGATGCTGCTGATCGACACGATTCCGGCGCGCCTGGCGGCGGAGTGCCCGTCCGCAGAGGCGGCGGTGCACCTTGACGAACGCCTGCGCTACGACGAACTCGAAGCCCGAGCCGCGCAGATCGCGGGCCTGCTCATGGACTGCGGCGTGGTTCCGGGTGACCGGGTGGCGGTGCTGCTGGACAATGGGCTCGATTACCTCTCGGCCTTTTTCGGTATCCTGCGCGCCGGGGCGGCCGTGGTGGGGATCAATCCCGCCAACACCTCGCGGGACATCCGTTACGTGCTCGGCCATTGCTCGGCACGGGCGGTGATTGTTCAGCCGCGGGGCCTCCGTGCGCTGGGCGAGGCCCTGCGCGATCCGAATACCGTTTCCGCGGTGCTGGTCAGTGTGCCGCCGCCGGCGGGCGCTTCCGAGGCGCTGCCGGAAGGGCTACGCTGCTGCTGGCTTTACGATGAACCGCACGCCGGGCCGCAGGCCCGGTCGCCCCACGAGGTGGATGATGCCCTGGCGGCGATCATCTACACCTCCGGTACCACCGGAAAGCCCAAGGGCGTGATGTTGACCCACCGCAACCTGGCGGCGAACACGGAATCGATCGTGGCCTACCTGGGGCTCAGCGCCGCGGACAGCGTGATGGTGGTCCTGCCGTTCTACTACTCCTACGGCTTGTCCCTGCTGCTGACCCACACCGCAGTGGGGGGGCGCCTGGTCATCGACAACCGCTTCGCCTATCCGAACAAGGTCCTGGAGGTCATGGAGCGGGAAGCGGTGAGCGGGTTCGCCGGTGTGCCCTCCACCTTCGCCATCCTGGTCCACAAATCAGCGATATCCCAATTCACCCTGCCCTCGCTGCGCTACCTCACCCAGGCCGGAGGGCCAATGGCGCCGTCGCTGATCGAGGAGATCGGCCGGCTGCTTCCCCGCGCCGAGGTGTTTATCATGTACGGGCAGACCGAGGCTTCAGCCAGGTTGTCCTACCTTGCGCCACGGTTCCTGCGAGAGAAGCTGGGTTCCATCGGCAGGGCCATCCCCGGCGTGGAACTGCGGTTGCTTGACCGGGAGGGCGGTGCCGTGGCCTCAGGGGAAGTGGGGGAGATCGTCGCCCGCGGTGAGAACATCATGGCCGGCTACTGGGATGCGCCCGAAGCAACCGCCGCCGTTCTGCGGCCGGAAGGTCTGCGCACCGGAGACCTGGCGCGGATGGACGAGGACGGCTTCTTCTTCATCGTCAGCCGCAAGAGCGACATGATCAAGTCCGGGGCGCACCGCATCAGCCCCAAGTCGATCGAAGATGTCCTTGCCGAGCACGAGGCAGTGTTCGAGTCCGCCGCGGTGGGGTTTCCGGACCGGATTCTCGGTGAGGGGATCGCGCTGTTCGTCGTGCCCCGCGAAGGTTCCGGACTCGGCGAGATCGATGTGGTGAAGCATTGCCGGAAAAACCTGCCGCGATACAAGCTCCCCCAACGCGTCATCATCACTGGCAGCCTGCCCAAGACCTCCTCGGGGAAGGTGCGCCGGCCGCTGTTGCGGGAGAAGCTCACTGCCGTACAGGACAACGGGCAGCCCGCATCACCCTGATCCTCATCGGTGATCCGGCCTGCCCGCCGCGGGAAAGGCCATTTCCGGTCCCGGTCGGCGTCAGTCCCGGCCGAACTTCTTCTTCAGGCCGTAGAGGCCCACCAGGCCGCCGCCCAGCAGGGCGATGCTCAGCGGCTCGGGCACCGGTGTGGGGGCAGCGGGCTTGTCCGATCCGGTATCGGGGCCGGCCGCTCTTTCGGCACCGGGAGGCGTTGACGACATCGGCTGACGAGCCTGCGCCTCGGCAACGAATCCGAGCAACAGGACCACGACGCACAGCGCAACGAAAAACTTGCTCATAACGTATTCTCCTTGTCGACGGGTGCGTGAATGAAGCTCCACCGCCGATGAGTACCAACGGGAACCGGCGTCTGAATGGCCGGACCAGAATCAACATCCTGCAACTACCGTTCTAAATTAATGGATTTCAGCGAATTTCGCCAGTGAAATTTCAATTTATTTTCAGTTGAATTCGCTTTGGACGATATAAAAAGTCTATTATTGTGCCGTGGCGGTGGGGCTGGAACATTTTTCCGGTGTGCTCCCCGGCCCCACGGCGTGCTGGCTGAAGGGCAGTCAGGGCCGCGAATCCGATCCCGGGTCGCTTTGTCCCGCGGAGCCAACTGTGAGAGAATCGGGCCAGGAACACGAACCCTGGTCACGACATCGGACAAGGTACGATCGATGGGGCACACCAAGTTACCCCTGTTCTGCGGTCTTGCTGCCGCGGGCCTTTTTTTACTGGCGTTTTTTCCTGTCTGGCGGCACCTCTGCGGCGTCTGGTACACCTCGGATGAGTATTCCCACGGGTTTCTCATCCTGCCGGTGTCGCTCTTCCTCGCCTGGCGGCAGCGCACGGTCCTGGCCCGTCTCGAGCCGCGGCCGTCCGTCCTCGGGCTTCCCCTGGTGCTCAGCTCCCTGCTTGTCTACCTCTTCAGCCTTGCTGCCGGGGTGAAAACCATTGCCGCCCTCTCGATGATCCTCTTTCTCGGGGCGGCCGTGCTCTATCTGTTCGGCTGGCCGATGTTGAGGAGCCTGGCCTTCCCGCTGCTCTTTCTGCTCTTCATGGTGCCCGTGCCGGCGCCGATCTACAGCTCGCTGACCATCCCGCTGCAGCTTTTCGTCTCCAAGGCCAGTGTCTCCCTCAGCGTGCTGGCCGGCGTGCCCTTGGTGCAGGAGGGCAACCTGATGCACCTGCCGAACCGCACGTTCCAGGTGGTGGAGGCCTGCAGCGGGCTGCGATCGATGATGACCCTGCTGGCCCTCAGCGCCCTGGTCTGGTACCTGACCCTCCGTTCGAAGGTGCTTGGCCTGGTACTCATCGCCTCGGCGCTGCCCGTGGCCCTGCTCGCCAATATTCTGCGGGTGATCCTGGTGGTTATCCCGTTGTGGCATCTGAATTTCGACAGTTCCGGCGGTCTGCCGCACACGATTCTCGGTCTGGCCATCAGTGCGTTATCGCTGGTGCTGATCTTCTTTTTCGGGGTGGTGCTTTCGCGATGGGATCCGGCATTGTCAAAAGGGTAGCGATTCTCGCGCTCTGCCTGGGCCTCACCGTCTTGGCGGTGCAGGGCCTGCCCGGGGAGCGGCCTGCCACCAGGCACCGGCCCCTGGCCGCGGCCTTTCCCCGCATCGGGGACTGGAGCGCCGGGGATCCGCTCGCCTTCGAGGAGAGCATCGTCGAGGCACTGGAACTTGACGATTACCTGCACTGCGCCTACGGTCGCGGTGATCAAAGGGTCTGGCTCTATGTCGGGTATTACGTCAGCGGGGAGAGCATCGGTGCTTCCCATTCGCCGCTGGTCTGCTACCCCGGCCAGGGGTGGCGGATCGGGCCGCGGCAGCGGCTGTCCCTCGAGACATCGAGCGGTCCGCTGCACGCGATGGTGATGTCCGCGGCCAAAGATGACTACGAGGACGTGGTGCTCTACTGGTTTCAGGCCTATGATCGGACCGCGCCGGGCACCTTCCGGCAGAAGCTCCAGGCCATGTGGGCCCGGGTCGCTTTCGGCCGTGCGGACAGCGCCTTCGTCCGCATCTCTGTGCCCGTGGTGCGGGGGGACCGCGAAGCGGCGCGCCGAACGGCCACGGCCTTCACCAAAACCTTTTATCCGCTGTTTCACGCCTACGTGACCGGTGACCGGCCGCAGGGGCCGGTGGCGGCCAGCGGCGATGCCCGGAGTTGACCATGACCCTGCTCTCGGAAGCGCTCTTCTGGGTGACGATCCTGCTCGTCCTTTCCACCTATTTCCTCTATCCGCTGCTGCTCTGGGCCGCGGGCATCCTGTTTCGCCGGCACACCCGCCGGGGGGATGACCGGCCGGCGGTTTCGGTGATCATCGCCGCGTTCAACGAGGGAAAGGATATCGCCCAGAAGCTGGAGAACACACTGGAACTGGAATACCCCGCCGAAAAGCTGGAGATTCTCGTCGGGTCGGACGGGTCCACCGACGAGACCGTAGCCATTGCCGAACGGTTCGCCCACCGCGGGGTCCAGGTGGTGGATTTCCGCCAGAACCGGGGCAAGACCTCGGTTCAGAACGATCTTGTCGAACGCAGCTCGGGAGAAATCCTTGTCTTCACCGATGCCGCATCCTTTCTCGGCCGGGATGCCCTGATCAAGTTAGTGCGCAATTTTTCCGATCAGCGTGTGGGGTGCGTTGCCGGAAAAATGCGCTTCGTGGGCACCGAGGCCAATCTGACCACCCGCAGCCAGGGGCTCTATTGGCGCTACGAGGTCTGGATCCGCGACCTCGAGTCGCGGCTGGGCAGCCTCATCGGGGTTGACGGCCCGCTGTACGCCCTGCGGCGGGACTGTTACGTGCCGTTGAAGCCCTACATCATCAGCGACCTGGTCACGCCCCTGCTCGTCCGCGAAATGGGGAAGCGCGTGATACTGGAAGAGGAGGCGGTGGTGGACGAGGAACCGACACAGGCATCGGGGCAGGAGTCCACCACGAGACGGCGGATCACCCTCCGCGGCCTCGTGGGGATTTTCAGCCATCGCTCGCTGCTCAACCCGCTGGCCCATCCGTGGCTCACCTTTCAATTGGTGTTCCACAAGCTGGTTCGCTGGTTTGTCGGGCTGCTGCTGGCAGTGAACGTCGCCGGCTGCATCCTGCCGGCCTTCACCGGCAACCGGTTTTTCATGCTCATGCTGACCGGCCACGTCGCCTTCTACCTGCTGGGCCTGCTTGGCTGGGCCGGCTCCCGGGTCGGGGTGCGGGCCAGGGTGCTCAGCGTGCCCTACTATTTCTGCCTGGTGAACATCGCCGCCTCCCGGGGCATCATTGATTTCTTCATGGGCAAGCAGGCGGTTTCCTGGAAACCGGTGCGCTGAGAACGGAGGGACACAGATGCCGCTGAACGACGATGGGGCCGGAGCGGCCCGGGGGCAGAAGGCCGTGCTCTTCCGTTCCGTGGAGCGGTTCGAGGCGTTCCGCGCGAAATTTGAGCAGTACGGGGTCGAGGTGACGGTGCTTGACTTTGACGACCCCGGCTGGCGCGAGTTCGATTATCGCTCCATCGACATCGTCCTCTATTACCCCTCGTTCGAATACACATCGAACCACCCGGCCTCACTGGGCCGGGTCAACGACAATCTCCGCTTTCTCCACCGCGAGTATCCGCACATCCGCTACTATCCCGATCCCGGTCTCGTGACCTACTACAACGACAAGTACCGGCAGTTCCTCTATCTCTCCCGCCACGGCTATCCCATCCCGAGCACCATCCCGCTGACCGCCAACGGCGAACTGGACCGCGCCGAACGGGAACTGGGCTACCCCATGGTGTTGAAGAACCGTCACGGGGCGGGGGGCGGGGCGGTCTACCTCGTGCGGAATCGACGGCAGCTGGAACGCTACCACCGGGTGGCGACCCTCGACCTGTGGCATTTCGGCGCGCTGCGCCACTTCGCCGGCCTGTTGCTCAATCGGGTGTCCTTCTACCACCTGGTCCGGGAGCGCCGGGCGCTTTATCCGTTCCTCACCCCACCGCTGCTGGCCCAGCAGTTCATCACCATCGACCGTGACCTGAAGACCGTGGTGGGCCAGGGGCGCGTGGTGGAGGGCCATTGGCGCGTGGAGGCCGACAGCGGGATGTGGAAAGTGAACATCGACGCCGGGGGCATCGGCATGTGGAGCGAAATCCCGCGGGAGGCCCTCGACCTGTCCGAGCGGCTGGCCGCCGACCTCGGGGGCCGCTGGCTCAACATCGACCTGATGCAGGATGACCGGGGCCGGTTCCTCGTCTCCGAGTTCTCCCCGGTGTGGCACCACTACGCCTACCGGGAGAAGCCCACCTTCGTCTACGAGGACGACTACAATCTCGATCCGCTGGAGATCTCCCTCGACCTGGAACGCATCATCGTCGAATCGCTGATCAACGGCCCCGGTGAGGACGACTGACGATGAAGGACGTGGCCAACCTGATGATGCTGGGGCTGATCATTTCCCTGCTCGCCGGGGGGCTGCTGCGGCGGGACCTGCTCTTTTCCGCGCTGTTCCTCATCGGCTTCACCCAGATCGGCGAGATCTTCCCCTTCCTCGCCGCGGTGCGCATCGAAATGGTGGCCGGGGTGCTGATGCTGGTGGCCATTGCCGTTACCGCCGATGCCCGTGCCCGGCTGGGTGCGAACGGCGACCCGCTGGCCCGCAGCTTTTATGCCTTCGTCGCGGTGGTCCTCCTCTCCATACCGCTCGCGGTTTCGATTCCTGATTCGATCTACTGGCTGATCTACTATATCAAGCGCTGTTTCGTCATCTACATCGGCGTCGTGGCCCTGTTGAGCACGGCAGGGAAAATGCGCACGTACATCCATCTCTACCTGGCGGCCATCTTCTGGATGGCCTTGATTGCCGTGCTCGACTATTTCTCCGGGCAGACGCTCAACATCGCCGGGGTGGAGCGGGTCCAGGGGGCCACCGGGCTGCTCTCCAATCCCAACGGCATGGCGAACACCATGGTCGGGGCCCTGCCCCTGGCCTACTATATGGCCCTCTATCACTGGCGGCGGTCGTCCTGGTCCTGGGTCCTCATGGGTGGGGGCCTGGCCATGCTCGGCGCCATCTTCTTCAGCGGATCGCGGGGCGGTTTCATCGGCCTGGTGGCGGCACTGGGGGCCATTGCGCTGCTGGCCCGGCGGCGCTCGGTGGCCCTGGTGGTGGTCAGTGTAGTACTGCTCGTCTCCCTGACCATGGTGGGGCCGGAATTGATCGGCCGCTATGCCACGATCCTGGAAGGGGTCGACTCGGGGATGTCGGCGGGCAGCCGTTGGGTCGGGTTGCAGCATGGGTTTGCGATGATGATCCGCCGGCCCCTGCTCGGGGTGGGAATCGGCTGCTACCCGGTGGCCCGGTCGGCCTGGTTCGGCTGGTCCCTCTGGGCGCACAACACCTACGGCCAGGTGATGGGGGAACTGGGCCTGGCCGGTCTGGTCGCCTGGGGGTTCCTCGTCGGGTGGACGATCAGGGGAACGCGGCAGATCCGCCGCATGATCGGTGATCCCGGCGAGGATGCCGATCGACGGTTCATCCACTATCTCAGCCTGGGCATCGAGGTCTCCACCTACGCCAGGCTGGTGCTGGGGATGACCACGCACAGTATTCACGTCTTCTTTTGGTATCTGAACGCCGGGCTGGTAGTCTGCATGAGCCTGGTGGCAAAGGGTTGGGTGAGCGAGGAGAACGGCGAAGCCCCGCCACGGTCTCGCCGTCGGGTCTGGAGGTCATGACGAAGATGATGCAGCGGCTGATCAAGCACGTGACCCATCCGCTGTGGATGGCCCGGGACGGCAATCGGGCCATGCTGCGCCATATCCGGCACTACCGGAGGGGAGAGTGGTGCGCCACGGTTGAGGCCCTGGAGGCGTCCCAGCGGCGAAACCTGGGCCGGATCCTGGTCCACGCCGGGGAGCAGACGGCCTACTACCGTGACCTGTTCCGGCGGTCGGGGTTCGCTCCATCGGCGGACGGTGATCGTGAGGGGTTTGGCGAGCTCCCGCTGCTGACCAAGGAGATCGTTCGCGACAACCGGGAAGGGATGCTGGCCCGCAACGTGCCGCGAGAGGAACTGCTGCAGACCTCCACCGGCGGATCCACCGGTACGCCGATGGTCTTTTACCGGGACCGCGAGTGCATTCGTCGGCGCAAGGGGCAGGAGCTCTTCTTCGACCGCTGGATGGATTGCGACATCGGCGACAAGGTGGCCTTGTTCGTCGCCCGGGTCCATTGCCCGCCGGGGATGAGCGGGTGGAAGGCCCGGCTGCGCAATGCCACGTCCGAGCGCCTGCTGGCGTTCGATCCCTACGACACCAGCCGGGAGGCGCTGGAGCGCTTCTACCGAGAATATCGTGCCTTCCGGCCGAAGATCATCAAGTGCTTTCCCAATTCGCTGGTGGTCTTTGCCAGGTTCCTCCGGGAGCGAGGGTACCACCCCGGCCGTCCGGCGGCCGTCTCCTGCACCGGCGAAAACCTCTACGCGCACCAGAAGAGGCTGTTCGAGGACGTCTTCCATTGTCCGGTCTTCGAGAAATACGGCACCTTCGAACACGGGGTCATCGCCAGCGAGTGCCGCGAGCATCGCGGGATGCACCTCTTCACCGACGGGGCGCTGGTGGAGATCCTTCGTGACGGCCGTCCGGCCGCCCCCGGCGAACTGGGGGACATCGTGGTCACCGACCTCTTCAATTTCGGCATGCCCTTCATTCGCTACCGCATCGGTGACCGGGGCATCTTCTCCTCGCGGTCCTGCCCCTGCGGCTCGCCGCTGCCGCTGCTCGAGGAACTTGCGGGACGGGACCGCGACCTGCTGGTGGCCGCCAACGGCGACCTGAAGCCGGGCTACCTCTTTGTCGAGGTCTTCAACAAGAACAACCTTCCCGGGACGTTCCAGGTCATCCAGAACTGCCGGGAGCGGGTTGAGGTAAAGGTGGTGCCCGACGAGGGATTCGGCGAGGAGCACGAGCAGCAGATCCGTCGACACTTTGCCGGGCTGCTCGGTGAAGGCGTGGCCGTGGAGATCATCCGCGTGGCGGAAATCCCGCGGGAGGCTTCGGGCAAGTACGCCTATGTCAAGGGAGAGTGCGCATGAGCGTGTGGAAGAAGAGACGCCTCGGGGTTCTCGTCCTGGTTCTGGCCGGTATCCTGCTGGCCGGGATCGTGTTCTCGGCCTGGGTCCTGGACCGCAAGGGGATGAACCACTGGCTGCCGGCCTACATCGGGTGGCTGGCCGACGACGAGCCGCTGCCCGCCGACGGCCAGGGGCCGCTGGACATCATTTTTCTCATGGTCGATCATTACGAGCCGACGAAGGCGGCGAACGCCCGGGCCTGGATCGAGGGCTATCCCGCCGTGGCCGGCCGGTTCACCGATGCCCACGGGTACCACCCCCGCTACTCGTGGTTCTTTCCCATCGAGAAGTACGAGATCAACAGCCGCTTCGTGGAGGGCATCAGTTCGATCTGTGCCCGGGGGTTCGGTGAGATCGAGGTGCACCTGCACCATCACAGCGACACCGAGGAGACGCTGCGCGCCACCCTGCGCGAGGGGGTGCGAAACTTCCAGCGACACGGTGCGTGTATCACCGTGGACGGTGAGACGGCCTTCGGCTTCGTCCACGGCAACTGGGCCCTGGACAACTCCGTGCTGGTGGACGGGCGCGACCGCTGCGGCGTGGACAACGAGATGCTCGTGCTCGCCGACGAGGGCTGCTACGCCGATTTCACCTTTCCCTCCAGCGGCAGCATGGCCCAGCCGAACAAGATCAATGCCATCTACTATGCCGTGGACGATCCCGCGGCCCCGAAATCGTACGATGAGGGCTTCGACGTGACGGTGGGCACCCCCGCCCGCGGTGACCTGATGATTTTCCAGGGGCCGTTGATGATCAACTGGTCGGACTGGCGTCACGTGATCTACCCGGCCATCGAGGACGGACAACTCCAGGCGGGGAACCCGCCCCTGCCGTTCCGCGTCGACAAGTGGATCGAAGCGGGGGTCCATGTTCGCGGCCGGCCGGAATGGCGCTTTGTCAAGGTCTTTACCCACGGGGCCTCGCCGAAGAACTGGAAGATGCTCTTCGACGATGGGGGGTTCGAGATGATGTTCGAGCGCCTGGTGCAGCGCTACAACGACGGTGAAGCGTACCGGCTGCACTTCGTCACCGCACGGGAAGCGTACAACATGGTCAAGGCCGCCGAGGCCGGCCTGTCCGGCGATCCGAGCCAGTACCGCGACTACCTGATCAAGCCGTACCGCAACACCGTCGAAACAGCGGACGGAGCCGTCGGCGAGGCAACCCGCGATCCGTCAGGGGGGCAGGACGAACAGTGACAGGGAAGCGGACCCGCATCGCGTACCTCATCGACTCGCTGCGCATCGGCGGCACGGAGAACCAGCTGACCGACATGGTCAACCGGCTCGACCGTGATCGTTTCGAGCCGCTGATCATCTGCATCAGGGCGTCCGACGAGGCGTACCGGCAACGGGTGCACTGCGAGGTGGTCACCGTCCGGCTCGATTCATTTCGCTCCGCCGCTTTCCCCGCCGCGCTGCTGCGCCTGGTTCGGCTGCTGCGCCGGCGCCGCATCGACATCGTCCAGACCTATTTTATCGATTCCTCGATTTTCGGCGTGCTCGGGGCGCGCCTGGCGAGGGTGTCCCGGGTCGTCTCCTGCCGTCGCGACCTGGGCTTCTACTACAGTCCGGGAATTCTCCGCGCCTTTGCCCTGGTCAACCGCTGGGTCCACCGCTTCCAGGTGAATTCGGAAGCCGTGGCCCGGCGACTCGAGGTCTGCGAAAAGGTGCGCCGGGAGCGCATCGATGTGTTGCACAACGGTATCGACATCGAGGCGTTTCGCCGGGGCGCCGTCAGCGGGGATGGTGAGCCGGCGGTGCTCATCGTGGCCAACCTCAACCGGCAGGTGAAACGGGTCGACGTCTTTGTTCGGGCTGCGGCGCTGGCCGCGAAACGGTGCCCCGCTGCGCGGTTCCGGATTGTGGGTGACGGTGCGCTCCGGCCCGGGCTCGAGGCCCTTGCCGCCGACCTGGGGGTGGCCGGCCGGATCTCCTTCCTCGGTAGCCGGGACGACGTTCCCGCGCTGCTTTCACGGGCCGCGGTGGGGGTGATCAGTTCCGATTCCGAGGGGTTTTCCAACAGCGTCATCGAGTATTTCGCCATGGGCGTGCCAGTGGTCGCCACC